>CAAGKR010058455.1_pt1 | contig 10179 bp, 7 predicted proteins | sample 2556971 | NCBI WGS metagenome assembly CAAGKR01 (sample SAMEA5207829, study PRJEB30636) | soil metagenome | biome: forest; feature: boreal; material: soil | place: USA | collected 2011-09 | depth 1 m
CGCCTTCGCTGCGCCCGATCCAGTTGCGTTGCATCAGCTTGATCGGCTCGGGCCAATCGATCCCGTCGAGATCGGCGAGCAGCCGGTCCGCGTAGTCGGTGATCTTGATATACCACTGCTCGAGGTCTTTCTTGCTGACCGGGGTGTCGGGATGCCGCCAGCAGCATCCGTTGACGACCTGCTCGTTGGCTAGAATCGTGCGGCATTTGTCGCACCACCACTGCGCTCCGGTCGCGCGGTACGCGAGTCCGCGCTTGAGCAGCAACAGAAAAAACCACTGCGTCCATTTGTAGTACTCGGGCGCCGACGAATTGATTTCGCGCGACCAGTCGTAGGCGCATCCCGAGACCGTCAACTGACGCTTGAAGTTGGCGGCGTAGCGCGGGACGGTCTCGGTCGGATGTGATCCTTTGAGGATCGCCTCGTTTTCGGCGGGCAGGCCGAACGCGTCCCATCCCATCGGATGCAGGACGTTGTAGCCGGCCATGCGCTTTTGACGCCCGATTACATCGCATGGGACGTAGTTGTGCAGATGACCGACGCTGAGCCCGGCGCCGGACGGGTAGGGGAACATCTCGAGGACGTAAAACTTCGGCCGACCCGGATCCTCGCGCGTCAGGTACAGGTTGGTGCGCTCCCATTCAGCCTGCCATTCAGGCTCGATCTTCTTCGGGTCGTAACGTTCGTCCATGACAATGAATTCCGCGATGCGCTCCGCAATCCAACGAGTCTACCTTGATGCGCAAACCGGACCAAACCAAATGGAATTAAAGCGTTGACCGCCAACATTCATCGCGAAAGCATTCGCCTCACAACCGGGTCAGGTCACAATCAACTTTTCTAAGCCGCGTGAGCCCGCATCTTTTCTTTCCTCGACGGGAAGCCTGAAACCCGTAAGGGGTTTCGGAAATCTTACTTCTTGAACGGTTACGCGCATCGGCCGGCGCTGGTCCTGTCGCCGGCCGAATACAACAGCCGCACAGGCCTCGCGTTGCTCTGTCCGATCACGAGCCAGAAAAAAGGTTATCCATTCGAAGTCGAGCTGCCGCGCTCCGCGCGACTATCAGGCCGAATATCCGAGCGAGTATCAGGTATAGTCCTTGCCGATCAGATCAAGAACGCCGATTGGCGCGCAAGACGGGCGCAGTTCGCCGGGAAAGTGCCGGACTCGGTACTGGTCGAGATCGCCGAGTTGCTGCGGCCGCTTCTCGGCATCTGACACCGAAGGACGACGCGCACATTGCCACCTATAAACTGGCGGGGCAATGACAACCGGACGTATTCATCGCGAGCGCGCTGCGAAGGTACGGGCGTTCAGCGCGTAGAGTACCTGAAGCAGACCGGCGTGGGTTATGTCGCGCTGAAATGTAAAGCCGCAATTCTCCATCACGCGCCGCGACCGCCGATTGTGGGGCAAAGTGAACGCCACGATTCGCTCCAGGTGAAGCTGCTCGAAACCTAACGTCAACGCCGCATCGGACATTTCGACGGCGAATCCATTTCCCCAGCTATCGAATCTTACCGCGTAAGAAAGTTCGACCTGGTCGGTCCCTTCGACGACCGCATGCTTGATTCCGCCATATCCCACGAACTCTGCCGCGTGCGCATCACGAAAGAGCCACAGTCCGAACCCGTAAAGCTCCCAATGGCGGGCCGCGCGATCGAGGAACGCGTGCGTCTGTGCGTCGGTCAGGATGTTTCCATCGGCGGAAAGCGTCGCCATCACGCGAGGATCGCCATGCAGCAGCCGAATCTCGGCGAAGTTCGCGGGTGCGAGCGGTGCCCCGACGAGACGCCGGGTGTGAACCTCGTTCACCTGCTAACTGTGGCGAGCGCCCGATGCGCGATCACTTCCTGCGCACGATGGTGAGGCCGTCGGCAATCCCGAGCATCACTGCTTCGACGCGCTTGTCATGCGCGATGTGATCATTGATTTTGCGGATGCCTTGGGTGTCTTCGTCCTGCTTCGATTGATCGACAACGGCTCCGTTCCACAGCACATTGTCAACCAAAAGAAGCCCATTCGGGCGCATCCGCCTCAGAATTTCCTCGTAATAGTACAGGCAGTTCGCCTTGTCCGCGTCGATGAATCCGAAGTCGAAGGTATGCGACGCCGGCAGGGCCTTTAGCGTCTCGACCGCAGGCGCCAGCTTCAGCGTGATCTTGTTGGCGATACCTGCGCGCTCCCAATAACGGCGCGCGATTGATGTCCATTCGGCGTTTACGTCGCAACATAATAGCTTGCCATCGGCAGGAAGCGCGCGCGCGACGCAAAGCGAGCTATAGCCGGTGAAGGTGCCGATCTCGACTGCGCAGCGAGCGCCGATCGCGGCTGCCAGCAGCCCCATCAGGGTTCCCTGTTCCGGTGCTATTTGCATCGCCGAGATCGAGCCGAGCTTCGCGGTTTCGGCGGCGAGGTCCGCGCGGATCGGATCGCCGTTATGTCCGTGCGCAACGGCGTAATCGTAGATTTCGGACGTGACTTTGATGAACTTTGAATGCTTTGCCATGGACCTAAAATGGCAGGAAGAGGCCCAACGGAAAAGCGCCCCCAACAGACTTGTCGCAGGGCGCTTTATCGGACGGGTGAATTTCTACTTGCCGCCGAGATAGGCGAAGTCTCCATGCTCATTGACGGTCAGAGTGCCGGTAAATATCGAATGATGTTTCGATGACTCCAGCGCGATTCGATAAATCAGCTCGGGCTCGCCAACTTCGGAGAACGCGTCATCAGGAGAAAGCACGTACAGCTTTTCGTGCTGGTCAGTATCGGTCGCACCAATGAACATCGCGCCCGCCGCGGTCAGCACCGGATCTCCGAGCGACTCGAGTTCGGTGCCAAATGGTGTCAACTGTCCGCGCTGAATGCGCAGGTCGAGCCGCTGCTGGCGAAGGCGAAATACCGCTGGCGTTCGTGCGCATCCGGCCAGCACCGCTGTGGTGCCTTCAGCCATCAATCCGGGACGTCCCGGTGACAGGTACGTGACGGGTCCGAGCGGTGTGAGCGTACCGGTCGGCAACACCCGCGACATGGCGCCGCCGCTGTAAAGAAAGAGCGCGCCGCCACTCGGCGTTTTCGCAGTGAACGCGATAGTCGTGCCCTGTGGAGAGGAAACCGCAGCGGGCAGGCCGAAGGGACGCTGATATTGGGTGTGATTGGGTCCGTAGTCGCCCTCGACCGCGAGTTCCGTAACACCCCTGTTCGGCGAGACCATCAGCAACGATTGAAGATGTCCGGCCTTCTGCGCGCTATCGCCAAGAAACGCGTTGAAAACCACCTCGCCAGTATCGCCCATCTGCGGGCTGCCGAAACCGAGGACGGCGATCTCATGACCCTCGTTGGTCTTCATTCCGGCTTTCGCCAGACAGTTGAGGACGCCGTGCGAGTACAGGAACAACGCGTCGCGGCCGTGCGGAACCAGCGACATGAAAGCGATATTTCCGTCAGTGTCGGCGACCGGGTAGGGGTCGCCCTTGAACGCGGGAACGCAGTCGCCAACCAATGCTTTCGGATTCAGCGCCGCGATGAGCCGATGACTCGGGATGGCGTCGGGATTGCCGATATAGATGTTCCATTTTGGCTTAAGGTTGACGTCCTTGGGCTGGGTCTCGGCACCGAAGATCACGCGGCCGTCGGGCATCATTGCGGGCACGCCGACTTCGGTGATGGTACCGCTACCGGCCGGCGCCGGCATACCTGCGGCGGTGATCAACGTCGATACGCCATTCACGTCGCTGGCGTACACCGCTTGCGCATCGTCCATCTGGAGCGAAGCGCCGTGACCCTCCAATGTGAGCGAAACCGCGTGGGCGTTAAGTGAGGTACCGAGCAGAAGAACGATCGCAGCCGCGAGAACGCTGAATCTCATCATTTTTTCAGGCCCTCAAGTGTAAATCAACCATAAACCTATAGCCGCGGTACGTGGGCAAGCGCAATGCTGAAAAAAAAACGCAATACGTTAGCACCAGAGTTTGACAGATCGCGAGGTCACTATGGTTCATGTATATGAATAGACTTGAAACCGCGGGCACCATAAAAATTAAAGTGCTACTTTAGGTTTTGTGAGGAGGATGCCGGATGCCTGAAGCACTGGCAGAGAATCCAGTGACCTTTCGCTCGGGAGATTTGACCCTCGAGGGACTGCTTTCCAATCCGGGCGGCAACGCGCCAGCCGCGGTCGTATGCCATCCGCATCCGCGGTACGGCGGATCGATGTACGACAACGTCGTCGATGCCATCGTGAAAGCAATGCATCAGTTGGGATACGCGACCTTGCGCTTCAACTTTCGTGGCGTGGGCGGGAGCGAAGGCGAACACGGCGGCGGTCCCGAGGAGGTCGATGACGCGCGTGCGGCGATGGCGTTCCTGCTTTCCCAAGCTGGCGTCGCTCGGCAAGGGGCGGTGATGGCAGGATACTCGTTCGGTGCGATGGTCGCGGTCGGCGCAGGTTACGAGAGCGCCGAGGTAGCTCGTATCGTGGCGGTGGCGATCCCGCTCGCGATGACAGACGCGCGGACTGCGGCGACTGCCTCGAAGCCTCTGCTATTGGTTTCAGGCGATCGCGATTCACACTCACCCGTCGATGATCTCAAAGCTCTGCAGGCAAAGGTCGGCGCGACGGCCCGGCTCGAGATAATCAGCGGCGCGGATCACTTCTTCAGCGGCCGCGAAGACGAACTCGCGCGGACGATCGCAAACGCAATTGGCACTTAGCGCGCTCCGATCGGTTGTTGCGCCGGCGGTGGCGGTGCGGCGCGCGTCGCTTCCCAGATCGCGTAGAAAGGATCGTAGGGATTGGCCTTCGCGATCGAGATCATCTGCTCGATCGTCGCGCGCAAATCGCCGCGATTGAGCCGGTCGAGTGCCGCGAAGTTATCCAGATCGTGAAAATAGATCAGATAATTGACCAGCGCGGCGTTATTGAGCGGGTGCTTGTCCAGATCGAAACGCTCAAGTCCCGATAGGGTGGGAGCGAGCGCCGTGTAATTGGCTTTCAGGGCCTGGAAAGCAAGCTCACGGCGCTTTAGCAGCTCGTCCTTGGGCAAGTCTTTCATGTAGATATCGAGCAGGCGGGCCTGCTGTTTCAACAAGAAGCGCGCAAACTTCAGGTTGCTTTCGAGCACTCCGCGCGCCGCAATCGTATCGCTGGCCGATTCACCCTCGGTCGCCGCGAAAAACGCGACCGCGCCCGCACTCCCGACGTAGGTTGCGGCGGATTCGTCGAACATCGCGTCGCTCGGCAAGTAATACGTGCGATGAAACAGTTCGTGAATGATCACACCCGCCAACTCGACCCGGTCGAGCCGGAGCAGATTGGTTAGCAGCGGATCGTCGAAAAAGCCCAGACTCGAGAACGCAACCGACGGCCGGACCATCGTGTCGAGTCCCTCGGCCTGGAGCGAATGTGCCATCGCGTCAGCGTCCGCTTTCTTGAAGTAGCCGCGATAAGGAACCCGGCCAACGATCGGAAACCACCACGTGTATGGAGTCAGCGAGTCGCGCGGCGCCGCCATGACAACGTGCACGATCGCTCCTCGATCGATCGGCGCGAAGCTCTGATACGCGCCTCCGACATTCAGATCGAGTTGCCGGCTTGCGAACTTGCTCACCGCCAGCACAGTTTCAAGCTTTAGGCGAACCTCGGGCGCCAGGTCGGATTTGGCGAGCGCTTCGCTTATTGGCTTGCGGCTCCACAGGATGCGCCCCTCCTCGTATGCGGCGCGTATGAAATAGCATCCGCTCACAAGAACCGGCGCAAGGATTAACGCGACGATGCATACCAGCAGTCGGGTGTGCCGTCGCCGGAAACGATTCACGAGGTGAGCTTTAGCCTGCAACCAATCGGTCGTTGTTTGCCATCGCGGCGTACTGCAATTCGAACAGCCGGTAGTAGAGGCCGCGTTGTGCGAGCAGCTCTTGGTGGGTGCCGCTTTCACGCAGCATTCCGCCACCGAGCACCATGATGCGATCGGCGCGTTCGATAGTTGAGAGGCGATGCGCGATCACGACCGCGGTGCGATCGGCGAGCAACTCATTGAGGGCAAGCTGGATCAGCCGTTCGGTTTCGCTGTCGACGCTCGAGGTCGCTTCGTCCATCACCAGGATCCGGGGGTTGTAGGCGAGCGCGCGTGCGAAGGACAGCAATTGCCGTTGCCCGGCGGAAAGATTCGCCCCGCGTTCGCGGATCTCCTCCGCCAGTCCATGCGGCATCCGCTCGACGAACCTAAGCGCCTGCGCACGCGTCAGCGCGTTGGTCACCTCACGCTCGCTCAGGTCTGTACGCGATAGCCGTATGTTATCCATGACATCGCCGGCGAACAGGAACACGTCCTGCTGGACATAGCCGATCTCGCGGCGCAGCAATCTCAGGTCCCATTCGCGCACGTCCACACCATCAACCAGGATTCGTCCGCCAGTGACGTCATAAGACCGGTTCAGGAGTTTGATTATGGTTGTCTTGCCTGAGCCGGTGGGCCCGACGATCGCAATCTTGCGCCCCGGCTCGACGCTGAAGCTCAAGTCTTTGAGGATTGGCTCGCCCGGCCGGTACTCGAAGGTAACATGATCGAAAACGATCGCGCCGCGTGACGCCGCCGGCAGCTTCGGCACCGCGGGAAGCGGCAGGGTCCGCTCCCCTTGCATCAGCACATTGATCTTCTCGACCGAGGCGAGCGCCGATTGCAGCGCGCTGTACTTGGTTGAGATATCGCGCAGCGGCATGAAGAACTGCTGTGCGTACTGGATGAAGGCTATCAACGTGCCTAGCGTGACCAGGTGACGAATAACGCTGCCGCCTCCGATCCACAGAATCACTGCAATCGTGATCGCGCTGACCGCCTCGACCGAGGAGAACTGGGCGGCTTCGTAAACGTTCGACATCATCTGGGAATCGCGCGAACGAAGATTGAGCACATCGAATTCGCGCCGGCTTTCGCGCTCGCGGGTGAAAAGCTGCACCACCATCATGCCGGCCAGAGACTCGGACAAGTACGCGTTGAGAGCGGCGAGCCGGTCGCGAATCTGCCCATAGATGATTCGCGATCGTGCGGCAAGAAAATAAACAATCAGCGCGAGCGGCGGAATCGCGCATAACGACCACAGCGCAAGCCGCGAACTCTGGCTGAACATGATCGCCACGATTCCGAGCAGGGTCAGCCCATCCATGAACAAAGTCAGCGAGCCAGCCGCGAACATGTCGTTGATGGCGTCGATGTCGGTGGTCATGCGGCTGACCAGCCGGCCCACCGGGGTGCGATCGAAAAACGACATCGGCAGGCGTTCCACTTTCTTGAACAACGCGAGACGCAGATCGGAAAGGCTGTACTGCGCGACCATCATCATCAGATAGAACTGGCCGTAAAATGTTCCGAACTCGCAAATTACCAGCAACAGGTACAGCAACCCCATCACGAACAGTCCATGTCCACCCGAGGTGCGGAACAGCAGCGCGAGCCATGCCGGCGGCGGCGCGCCGTGCTTGCCCGAAAGAAACTCGTCAACCGTGAGCTTGATCACGTAGGGCTGTGCGAGCAGGAACACGGTATCGAGCGGCATCAGCGCGGTCGCGAGCCAGAACATACGCTGATACGGGCGCACGAATCCCCACACCCATCGGACCAGCGCGAGGTCGTAAATCTTGACCAGCGGTTGTTCTTCGGCAAGCTGCATTTTCAGTAGCGGCTCAATTCCTCTTCCAACAATTGCCGATGGAACAGTTCGGCGTAGATTCCGCGCCGCACCATCAATTCCTGATGGGTGCCGCGCTCAGCGATCTCGCCGTCCTCGAGTACGATTATCTGATCCGAGTCGCGCACCGTTGATGCGCGATGCGCCACCACGATCGTCGTGCGGCCTTGCACGCTTTCCTCGAGGCTGTTCAAGACCGATCTCTCAGTTTCCGTGTCCACACTCGAGAGCGCATCGTCCAGCACCACGATTGCCGGGTTGTAGGCGAGCAGCCGCGCGATCGTGACGCGCTGTTTCTGCCCGCCCGACAATGCCATCCCGCGCTCGCCGACGATCGTGTCGTAACCATGCGCAAGGGTGGCGACGTCAGGCTCCAGACCTGCGATTCGCGCCGCCTGCTCGACTTCGCTGAGATCGGCGTCGGTCTTGCCGAACGCGATGTTGCGCGCGAGCGTGTCGGAAAACAGGGTCGGCTCCTGCGGGACCATTCCGATTGTGCGGCGCAGCGCCGCCAGCGGCACGTCTTCTACGTCGCGGCCGTCGAGCAGCACGCGTCCTTCGGTTGGCTCCAGCAGCCGCACCAGCATTTTCACCATCGTGGACTTTCCGCTGCCGGTGCGGCCCACGATCGCGAGTTTTTCGCCTGCGGACACTTTGACGTTGATGTTTTTCAGCGCGTAAGGAATCTTTCGATTCGCGCGGTTGACCGCTTCGCCGTGGTTCGCGAAGTAGCTGAATGAAACGTTTTTCCATTCAACCGCGCCTTTGATCTCGAGCTTCACCTCGACCCCGTCGATGGTCTTGGCACCGTGCGCATGAAAGATCTCGTCCAGGCGCTTCATGGACGCTTTGCCCCGCTGATAGATCGAGAGCATCCAGCCAAGCGAGATAGTCGGCCACGCGAGTTGGCCGAGATAACTCAAGAACGCAACCAGTGAGCCGAGCGACATTTGTCCGTTGATTACCAGCGAACCGCCGTAGATCAGCACGACCATCGTCGCGCTCGCAGCCGCCCCGCGAATCATCGGCATCATTGCGCCGCGGGTGCGCGCCAGCGCGAGGCCCTGCTCGTTGTAGGCGTCGTTGATCTTGCGAAATAGCCCACCCTCATGCTCCTCGAGCGTGTAGGCTTTTACGACGTGGATTCCGGCCAGGCTTTCCTGCACCTTCGAGCCGATCGACGCGAGACCCTCCTGAACTTTCAGACTGCGCATCATCATCGCGCGCATCAGGCGGCGAATCGCGACGAACAGGATCAGGTAGGGGACGATCGCCATCAGCGTAAGCCGAACATTGAGCGACGTCATGAACACCAGCGCGAGCCCATAAACGAGCGGTGTGTTGGCGAAAGTGAGCACGCCCATACCGACCATCAGGCGGACCGCGGTCAGGTCATTGATCATGCGTGACATCAGGTCGCCGGTTTTGAAGCGCTGGTAGAAATCGCCGTCGAGCGTCGTCAGATGACCGAAGAGGTCGTTGCGCATGTCGTATTCGATATCGCGCCCGACGTTAAAAATGACGAAGCGTGAGAACCAGCGCACGACGCCGAGAAGGATCGCGAACACGATCATCAGGCCGGCGTAGTGCGCCAGGCGATCGGGCCGATGCGCCGCGGTGGCGTTAATCGCGTCGCGGATGAACAGCGGGATGATCATCGCGAGCGTCGCGGTAGCGAACGTGCACAGAATCCCGAACACATAACGCGCCCAGTAACGGCGCATGTAAAAGAGCAATAGCAATCGTTTCATCGGCCGGCGCCTAAACTATCAGGTCTTGCGCCCGATAAAAGTGTCTCGGAGGCAGGTACCTTGAAACGCGGACGCGGCGGGATCACAGCGAATTGCGCGCTTTGAGACGGCGCTCGTAGAGCTTTGCGTACTTCAGAAATACATAGAACGCCGCCGCCATGGCGGCGTACAAGCCGCGGCCGCCGTCGCGGAAGCCGCCGCGAATGACATAGAAATTGAAAAACCGCCACAGAGGATTCGCGATCATCCGAAGCGGCGTCAACGCGTTGGGCTCCTGCTCCAGCGCCGCGCGCGAGCTGAAGCGATTGATGGTGGCGACGTGGTCGGCGATATCGCGATAGCTGAAGTGCAGAATCGGCGCATTCAGACGCTCGACGCGTCCCTCGACAATTACTTTGTCGTGCGGGTCGCGGCCGCCTATATGTCCGCGCTCGCGGCGAAAAAGCCGCACCGGCGTGTCCGGATAAATCGAATGTGAGTAGTAATGGCCGAGGTGGTACAGGATGCGCCGGATACGGTAGCCCTCAGCCGCGGACGGCGACGCGACCGCGCGCAGAATTTCCTCGCCGAGATCGTGGGTCGCCTGCTCGTCGGCGTCCATCAGGAGCACCCAGTCTCCAGTCGCGCGATCGAGCGCCATCTGCTTCTGTTTCAGGTAGTTCGTGAACTCATGCTGGGTGACGCTGGCGCCGAGGTCGCGCGCGATGTCGACGGTCTTGTCGGTCGAGAACGAATCGATGA
>CAAGKR010041602.1_pt1 | contig 10173 bp, 6 predicted proteins | sample 2556971 | NCBI WGS metagenome assembly CAAGKR01 (sample SAMEA5207829, study PRJEB30636) | soil metagenome | biome: forest; feature: boreal; material: soil | place: USA | collected 2011-09 | depth 1 m
ACGGACGACAGCTCGGCGATGCCCATTCGCGCGCACGCGGCCGGAAGCCGAGCACTTTCCCAGGCTGGCTTTCGGCCGCTCGCGTGGATACCTGCCCGGCAAGGCACCCGGAGGAGCCATGATGGCCGCACTGCGCCGAACACCACGTGCGGTATACCGGGTGTACAGCCAGGAGGAGTACCTCGCCGGGGCTGACGTGCTCACCGATTGGGACGCACCGCCGGCACAAGCTTCGTCGGCGCAGGGGATCTCGCGCGAGCGCCGGCTGCGCCGGCTGGCGGGGGCAGCGGCGCTGACCGGAGCGATGGGGACCGTCGCTGGGGCCATCGCCCTCGCGAGCATTCGCGCACGCTCGGCAGATCGGAACATCGCGACGAACGACCCGCCGCGAGAGCGAGCGGAGCTGCCCCGCGAAGCTCCGGCAGGCTCTGCGGGCGCCTTCCGGCGGGCCCGCGCGGGCCACCAAGATCAGCCGCCCCGTGTCGGTGCGCTCGCGAGGCGATCGGCAGCGGGCGATCGATCCGTCATCCGCCGGCACGCCGTCGCCGCGAACGCGGCGCGCTCAGCGTCGCCTCGGCGCCTGGCTGCGAGTGCGCCCACGGCGCATGCGGATCCTGCGTGGCGTAGGTCTGCCGTTGTTAGCGGCCCGGCGCAAAGCGCCCCCGCGCGATTGGCGCGGCCCGCGCAGGGCACCCCCGTCGAAGCCGCGGCGGCACCGCCGATGCAGAGCGAGTTCGGGTTCGAGCGCTGAGATGGACGGAGCAGGGACAGGGCGGCCGCGGGCAGGCGTGAGCGTGAGCGCGAAGCCGCTGTGGTGGCTGAGGCTCACCCGCGAATTTCCCAGGTACATGCTCTGCGCGCTCTCGGTCGCGGGGCTGGCGGCGAGCGCCCGATTCGCGATCGCTCCGCCCGGGCCTGCGGTACGCGCGGCGTCCGTGCAGACGCCATCGCCGCCGGACCGGGCGGCCGAAGGCTACGCGTCGCTGTTCGCCCGCCGTTATCTGACCTGGGACGCGGCGGAACCGCAGGTCAGCCAGCGGGGGCTCGCGTCGTTCGTGGGGCCCGGGATGGAACCCGACGCCGGACTGCAACTCCCCGCGAGCGGGGAGCAGCGGGTGGAGTGGGTCGAAGTCGTTCAGGCGCGCGAACCGGAGCCCGGCGAGCACGACTACACGATCGCCGCCCAAACCGATACCGCGGGCTTGCTTTACCTGACGGTGAGTGTGGTCCGTCTTGGGAAGGGCAGCCTTGCGCTCGCAGGCTATCCCGCCTTCGTCGGCGCGCCGGGCTCCGGTCCGGCGCAAGCCCCCGCTCACCTGCGCGAAGTCGGAGATCCCGGGCTGGCCACGGTCGTGGAACGTGCCCTGCGCAACTACCTCAACGCCTCGGCCGGCGAGCTGGCAGCAGACCTGACAAGCGGCGCGCGCATCTCGCTCCCCGGGCTGGCCCTGAGCTTGGGGTCGGTGCAACACCTGGACTGGTCGCCGGGGGGTAGCTCGGTGCTCGCGGTGGTACAGGCGCAGGACGGACGCGGCGCTCAGTACACGCTCGGCTACGAACTGGACGTCGCCCGAGAGCAGGGCCGCTGGGAGGTGTCCGCCGTGCAGATGGATCCCGATGCGTGAATTCGTGTCCCCGATGAACCCCGGACATGTGAAGAGTAAGCCCCGACCGAAGGAGCCCGGAATGAATCCCCACGACTGTCCTCGCGTGCTACGGCCGGCCGCGGATCGACGCTCGCGAAAAGCCGCGAGCGCTCGCGCGGCCGTCGTCCCGTTGCTCGCGTGCGCATGCATGACCGTCGCACCAGCTGTCGCCAATGCGGCGGTCAGCATCTCTCCTCCCGCGAGCACCCAGCAGGCGGTGACGTCCGAACCGAAAGGAAGCTCGCTGGAATCGGCCGCTGCGAAGGCGGGCAACACAGGGCGGGCGGTGGCGATGAGCCTGATCGGGTTGGCGTTTGCGGTCGCTGCCACAGTGCTGGCCTTTCGCCGGGACTTCAAGGAGGCGGCGGGCGTGTTTGCCGTGGGGATAGTCTCAGTGCTACTGGCCACCCCAGCGGGTGTGAACTTGCTCCGTGACACGGTCACGTCGCTGTTCGGGTCGAGTTGATGGAGATCCGCTCGTACCGCAGGGTGTTTGACCTGGAGCGGCGCCTCTATCGCGTCGACCGGCTGCGGCTTAACCCGGGCGGGATGCCTGTGCGGGGGGTCGTCTACTTCCTGGCGATCCTGGCCGCGGCCTTGATTGCCGGGCGGCTGCCGCTGTTGGCGACCGTCGCAAGGGTGCTGCCTTGGTACCTGGGCGATCTCGCGATACCCGCTGCGATCGCCGCCATTCTCACGATGATCCGCGTTGAGGGCCGTCCCTTCCATCTGGCGGCAGGCGCGCTGGTGCGCTACGGGACCGGACCTCGCCGGCTCGCAGGCGTTCGCCCCTGCAGGGCTCTGGGAGAGCGCTGGCGTCCGGAGGAGATCGTGCTGCTTCCGGACGGCTCGGACGGCAGGATGCGCCGGATGCGCTACACCGGGCCCGGGGCCGTGCTGGTCGCGGTGGAGCATGAGCGCGCAGGCAGGGCGACCGCGCGCAGATCATCCAGCTTGGGGCTGGCCGGACGTCGTCCCTCGCTGACCCTGCGGGAGCGCCCGGAGAGGCGGACGCTGAGCCCAGGGCAGGTGATCGCGCTTGCTCCGGGCGCGCGCCTGCTTGTGCGTTCAGATGGACGCCGAAAAAGGGTGAGGCGGTGAAGGCGCCGATCGGGTTCGTGTACGGCAACTGCGTGTTCGCCGACGGGCTCGACGACGGCTGGGCGGCGTTTACGGTGGAGGTGTCCTCGTATGAGTGGCTCAGCGAGGACGGCAAGCGCGCCCGCTTCCTCGCGCTGCTCGGCGGGTTGGAGGCGATCGAAGCAGACGTACAGATCCTGCGGGTGGGCAGGCGCTGGGACCTGGACCGATACGCACTCGAGGCGGAAGGCGGGAGCGGCGTGGGTCAGAGCAGCGAAGGGACGGTATCTGCACGCACGCACGCGCGCACACGGGCGCGTTACGTTGAGGAGCACGGGCGGCGTTTGAAAGACATCGGCAAGGCGAGACCGGTGGTGTTCCTGATTGTGAGCCTGCGCGACCCCGAGCGGGATGTCGCCTCTTACGTGTCGAGGGCCGTCGAGCAGCATCCAAGAGAGTGGTGGGACGGCTTGCGGCGCGCGTTCTCGACGCGCGACAGGCGTTTGTTGAAGGTCTCAGAGTTGGAGCGGGCACGCGTGCGCGCTGACCAGGTACACGCGCGGTTGGCGGACTTTCTGCCGGTGCGCCAGGCGCGCGGGGTGGAGTTGCAGTGGCTGGTCCGAAGGGCGTTCTGTCGGGGCCTGGGGGAGCCACTCGTCGACGGGCTGCACGAACCGCGGGCGCTCGTGTTCGAGCGCAACGGCGAGGCGGTGCTGGCGCCGTTGGAGGGCGACGTGATGCGCTGGATGGACGGTTATGTCGAGCACCGGGGCAGGACGCTGCGAGTCGAATCCGAGCTCGGCACGAGCTGGCAGGCACAGCTGGTGGTGGGGGCTTTGCCCGAGAGGACGCATTTTCCCGGTGCTCGCGCCGAGCTGATGTTCGCGCCCCCGGAGAGTCTGCCGTTTGGGATCGATCTCTCTCTGAACGCGCGCTTTCTGCCCAACGAGTTGGCGCTGCGGATCGCGCGAAGAAAGATCCAGGACGCCGACCAGATCATGCGGGCGGAGTCCGACGGGGAGCAGGGCGTCTCGGACCTCGCCTACGAGCGCACGCAGGAGGCCCGCGATCTGCTCGCCTACCTGCAGGCCTCCAGCCGTCCGCCCCTGCTGCGCGCAACGCTTGCGATCGCGGTCGGGGCGGAGCGCGAGGAGGAGCTGGAGGAGCGCGTGGAGATGTGCAGGAGGGCGTACGGGGAGATCCGCCTGCACCGGCCGCTCGGCGATCAGCTGCAGCTGTTTCTGCAGCACCTGCCCGCACAGCGCACGCGTGTAGCGGGTTACGACGACACGCTGACCACTGAGCAGGTCGCGGCGATGATGCCGACCGCCACGCACACGGCGGGGTCGCGAAGCGGCTTCTACCTCGGGTACACGCTGTCGGGGTCCAGACAGCCGGTCAGATTCAACCTGAGGGAGGGCTCGGACGGCGATCGCAACACAACGATCCTCAGTGTGGGGGCGCTCGGCTCGGGCAAGACGACGCTCGATCAGAAGCTCAAGTACGAGGGGTTCCTCCTGGGGGCGCGGGTGATCGACTGCGACCCGAAGGGCGACCATCGCTTTCACCTCCTTGAGGAGGTGGCGCCGCATACGGAGTGTGTGACCCTGCGCCCGGATCCGGCCCTGCGGGGCGTGCTGGACCCGCTGCGGGTGGCGCCCGAGCACCTGCGCCAGGACACCGCAGTGTCGTTCCTGCGCGACCTCCTGCCGGGAAGGGCCGAGCCGGCGTGGGAGACCGCGTTAGTGGGAGCGGTCGACCGCGTGGTGAGGCGCTCGCGCGAGCCGACCTGCTTGGAGGTCGTGCGCGCGCTGGGCGAGGGGGACGAGACCGACAGGCAGGTGGGCAGGACGCTCGAGGTATATGCCCGTTCAGGGCTCACACAGCTCGGGTTCGCGGACCCGGACGTGAAGCTGCCGCCGGTCGGGCATCGCCAGGTCACCTATCTGCCAATCCGTGATCTGCCCGGACCCGAGCCGGGGATGCGGCGCTCAGAGTACTCCCAGGCCGAGCGCGTGGGCGAGCAGATCGTGCGGCTGATCGCGATGTTCGCGATGCACCTGATGAGCGCCGAGCGTGGGCGACTGAAGCTTTTCTCGTTCGACGAGGGCTGGCGACTGTTGGGCGATCCGGCCGGCCGCGCGCTGCTGGCCTCGCTGCAGCGCATGGGCCGCTCGGAGCTTGCGGTGCCGATCATCAGCACGCAGCTGGTCACCGACACGCTGATAGGTGAGCGCGAGTCGCTGGAGAACCTGATCGGGGCGACGTTCGTGTTCGGGATGCGCTCGGAGGCGGAGGCGGCGCGCGCGCTGACACTGCTCGGGCTCGACCCCGAGAGCCGGCGGATGCGCCAGGGCTTGCTGGAGCTGGAATCCGGGCGCTGCCTGTTTCGCGACCACCGCGGGCGGGTGGAGGCAATTCAGGTCGACGTTGTGGTGCCGTCGCTGCTGAGGGCCTTTTCAACGACTCCCGGGTCGGCGTGAAGGCTGATGATCCGTGTCCCTGGCGCCGGCCGAATCGTCGGGACGCTCTTGGCGCTGGTCGTCATCGCATGCGCTGGGTGGGGCAGGACGGGCGCGGTCGCACAGGCAGCCACGGCGCAGGAACCCCGCACGGCCGACGCACCGGCGTCGCGGAACCGTGTGAGCGCCCGCGTGAAGAGGGCCCCGAGCAGCCCTCCGCTCACCTCCGGAGGTGCAGGGGCCGGCACGGCGACCGAAGAAGGGGCCTCGGCCTCGGCGGTGTCGAGCGCTGGAGACCCGCTGGTCAGCAACGGGCTGGACAGTCCGATGTGCCGTACGGGAAGCGGGGAAGCCGAACTTTCGCGGGCCAGTGAGAGCAACTGCCGAACATCGGGATTCGAGGCGGCGCCCGCGCCGACGGGCAACTACGCGTTCGACGTGCACATCAACACGGGTGTTGCGAAGTGGAGCAACGACGGGGCTGCAATGGTTCAGAACCTGCTCCAGCTGGCGTGGACGGTGCTCGTGGGTGTCGTCCATGGCGTGATCGTGATGATCGAGTGGTGCTACACGATCGACCTACTCGACAGCTCTGCGATGAGCGGCGTGGCACGGGGGTTGCGCGAGACGCAAACAGCCTTCACGCAGCCATGGCTGGTGGTGGTGCTCGCGGTGGCGTCGGTGCTTGCTCTGTATCACGGTCTCGTGCGCCGCCGCGTGGCTGAGACGGTCGGGCAGGCGCTGTTGATGTTGGCGATGATGGCGGGGGGGCTGTGGGTGATCATGGATCCCACGGGCACCGTGGGGTCGCTAGGACAGTGGGCCAACCAGGCCGGCCTGGGAGCGCTGGGCGCAGTGGCGGGAGGCACGCCGGCTCATCCGAACCGAACGCTGGCCGACAGCATGAGTGATGTCTTCGGCGGTGCGATCGGCGGACCCTGGTGCTACATGGAGTTCGGCAACGAGGGGTGGTGCAGTAATCCCGCGCGGCTGGACCCCCGGCTGCGCGCGTCCGGCCTGGCGGTCGCGGAATTTGAGCGCGCTCAGATCGGCTGCCGCCTGAACACAGGCCCACTCGCGATATGCGCGCAGCCCGGCAGCGAGCAGGCACGGGTGCTGAGCCAGAGCGCGGAGCAGCTGCGGGACGCACGCACCAACGGCGAGCTGTTCCTCGCGCTGCCCGCCAACCAGGCGATGCGCAACTCGATCAATGATCCTCGCTCGTTGTTCAACGTGCTTTGCGGCGGAAGCGAAGTGCCCTGCAAGGGACCCACTGCCGCGCAGGCGGAATTTCGCACTGAGCACGGAACGGAATGGCGATTCATGGGGCTCGTCTTCATCTGGGTCGGCGTCCTGGGCATGCTCCTGTCGCTCGGCTTCATCGCGATGCACCTGCTCGGAGCGGCGATCGCAAGCCTGCTCTACCTGCTGCTGGCGCCGGCGGCGGTGCTGGCCCCTGCGCTCGGCGACGGCGGACGGGCGGCGTTCCGTGGATGGGCAATGCGGCTTTTGGGAGCGGTGATGTCGAAGCTCACCTACTCGTTTCTCCTCGGCGTTGTGCTGCTGATGGAGCAGATCCTGACGGTCGATCTGACAGCGCTTGGCTGGTTCACCCAGTGGCTGCTCATATCGACCATGTGGTGGGGGGTGTTTTGCCACCGGCACAAGGTGCTCGGTTTCGCGCAGGGAGGGCACGGCCAGCAGCACGAGCCCCGATCTCTTGCGCGACGGGTGAGCGGCGCGTTGGAGACGCCACGCGCGGTGCTGCGGAACGCGGGTTTGGTCAAACGCAGGCTTTCCAAGCCGGCTTCGAGCGTGGAGAGCCGGCGTAAGCGGGCCGAGGCCGCCCACGAGCGGGCAAAGGCCGGAACTGAGGAGCAGGTGGGCCGCACGCTGGAGCACGAGCATCGTGACGCGGCCGCACAGGTACGGGCTGGCTCGGAGATCCAGGAGCGACTGTCGGCCAAGCGCGCGCAACTGGAGCGTGTCCGAGGTGAGCGTGGCAAGGCGCTTGAGTCGGGAGATACGCGCCGGGCGGTCGAACTGACGCATCGCGGACAGCGCATCGAAGAGGAGATCGGGCACTCACAGCAAGGCCTAAACGCAGCGCGGCAGGTGGCGAGCGACGGCGAGCGGGCGCGGCGCGCGGGCGGGAGGCTGTACACGCGCGGGCAGGCCGAGGAGCGCGAGCGCTTCCTGGACGCCCAGGCGGCGCTGCCGGCGAGCGCGCGGGCGCGAGGCTCAAGAGCGGGCGAACGGCGTGACTACGCGGCGCTTGCGGGCCTGGCGGAGTACGGCCGCGAGGAGTACGAACGGCTCGATCCTCGCGGCCAGCGGGCGGCCCGTCTGGAGGTCGATCGCGAGTTGGCACTGCGCAAGGAGCTGAACGCGACGGCTGGAGACCTCGCGGTGGGTGGGGGAGCTCCGCCGTTGGGGCGTCGCGAGAAACGCAACGTGAAGGAGGAGTTCGACAGCACGCTCCATAAGCGGATGGGCGACGGCGGCCATGGTATGCCCGCCTCACTCGTGGAGCGCTCGGGGCTCGACCGCTGGCGGAAAGATGGACGGACCGATCGGGGATCGGCCAGGGCGAGGGAGTCCAGCGTGATGCGTGACGCACACGAGGTGGCCGCGCGGCGCAAACGCCAGCTGGGGCGGGACCTCGGACATTGACGACCCTGCCAAGTGCCGCGGACGCCCTAGCCGGCGGAACGCTGAGGCCGGGACGGCTGGTGCTGGCCGGTGCGCTGGTGGCGGGAGCGTGCGCGGTGGCAATCGCACTGTTGATGGTCTTCTCGACGATCCAATTCTCCACTGGCGCTGAGGGGCAGGCGGAACCGAGCGTCACGAGCGATGGCGTCTCAGTGTTGGCACAGAGAGAAATCCCGTCGCGGTACCTGGCGCTGTACGAGGAAGCGGGGCGACGGTACGGCCTGGATTGGGCGATCCTCGCAGGGATCGGCAAGGTCGAGTGTGACCACGGGCGCGACCCTGATCCATCGTGCACGAAGGAGGGCGCTGTCAACTCGGCCGGTGCCGGAGGGCCGATGCAGTTCATCGCATCGACCTGGGCGCGGTACGGCGTGGACGGCGACGGCGACGGGCGGATCGACCGTTGGGACCCGGCGGATGCCATCAGCGCGGCCGCGAACCTTCTTCGTGCCTCAGGCGCCCCGGGCGCCGTTGGGCATGCGCTATTCGCCTATAACCACGCCGGCTGGTATGTGACCGAGGTCGAGCATTGGGCCTCCCTGTACAGGGCACCGACGGGGTCCCAGACACCGCTCACGAGCGGCGAAGCGGGTGAAGGGGAAGGCGCGGATAGGGCTTTGGAAGGCGAGAGCGCCACGCCAGTCCGGTTCGTCCCGGGCGAACGTGCCGTGCTCGCGCCCGGCGACGGCCATCTCGCGCTGGTTCCAGTGCGCGTGCCCGCAACGGTGCAGGCGATGGTGGTCGCGGGCAACGAGCTGCAGGAGTTGCCGTACGGTCCGGGTGGCCACCCGGACCCGCGGGGGGCGCTCGAAGAGGACTGCTCGAGCACGCTTAACTACTTGCTCTACCGCTCGGGCGTACGAGGCATCGCAGAAATTGTGAGGGACAACCCGCTGGCCCAGGACTATGTGAACTGGGGAGCGCCGGGCCCCGGACGGTTCGTGACGATCTACGCCACCGCGAGTCCGACGCCACACGTGTTCGTGGTGATCGCGGGCCTCCGTCTGGACACAAGCCACAACGGCACAGACCTTGGCCCCAACCGCACCGAAGATGGCCCGCGGTGGCGGATCCTCGACCACATCCCGACCTGGGCGCATTGGTCGGTCCGTCATCCGCCGGGGTTGTAAGGTGCCGTTTGATGGCCGCTCGGAAGGTCGACTACCTGCTCATCGGCGGAGGCCTCGCCTCCGCGAACTGCGCGCGGTGGCTACGCGAGGAGGGTGCCGAGGGGGAGGTGTTGCTCGTCGGGCGCGAGCCCGACCCGCCGTACAACCGCCCGAACTGCTCCAAGGGCTACCTGCAGGGCAAAGAGTCCCGCGAGGACGCGTTCTTCCGGCCGAACAAGTGGTGGACAGAGCAGGACATCGAGCTGCTCACGCGCACGAGCGTGACCGGCCTGGACCTGGAGTCGCGCACAGCCAAGCTCTCGAGCAAGGAGGAGATCGAGTTCGGCAAGGCTCTGATCGCCACCGGTGCGAACGTCCGGCGGTTGAACGTGGACGGGTGCGAGCTTGAGCAGATCCACTACCTGCGCACGCTCGGCAACGCTGACGCGATCCGCGCGGGTGTGGAGGATGCCGAGGAGGTGGTGCTCATCGGTGGCTCCTACATCGGCTGCGAGGTCGCGGCGTCGCTGACGCTCTTGGGCAAGCACTGCACGATCGTGATGCAGGAGCAGAGCACCCTCGAACGGGGCTTCGGCGCGCGGGTGGGGCGCTTCTTCCAGGAGCTGCTCGAATCGCACGGCGTGACCGTGCACGGCGGCGATGAGCTGGAGCGATTCGAGGGCGACGGGCGGGTCGCGAAGGTGGTGACGAGGGGCGGCCTTGAGCTGGCAGCCGACGCGGTGGTGATAGGCGCCGGCGTGATGCCCGACGTGCAGCTGGCGCAGAGGGGGGGTCTGGAGATCGGCGATCGCGGCGGCGTGCGCTGCTCGTCGCGCCTTGAGAGTTCGGCCCCCGGGGTGTTCGCCGCCGGGGACATCTGCGAGTACGACTCGGTCGTGCACGGTGGCGTGCCGATGCGGATCGAGCACTGGGATGTGGCCTTCAACCACGGCAAGACCGCCGCCCTGAACATGCTCGGCAGGGACGTTCCCCACGAGGAGGTTCCTTATTTCTTCTCCGTCCTGGCCGACTGGGGGGAACTTGAGTACGTCGGCCCGGCGTATGAGTGGGATGAGGAGATCCTGCTCGGGTCGATCGAGGACGGGGCCTTTACCAACTGGTATCTGAAGGACGGCGCTGTCAAGGCTGCCCTCACGTTCGGCC
>CAAGKR010154243.1_pt1 | contig 10173 bp, 7 predicted proteins | sample 2556971 | NCBI WGS metagenome assembly CAAGKR01 (sample SAMEA5207829, study PRJEB30636) | soil metagenome | biome: forest; feature: boreal; material: soil | place: USA | collected 2011-09 | depth 1 m
ATCAACGAGAGCTTCGCCAAGGATCTCGAAGCCGCCGGCCCGACCTCTTTTTTCATCTATCGCCGGCCGATCAACGGTTTTCAGGCGTGCGACGGATCGGATGCGACCTGCCCGGAGCGGCGGAACCCGGCGCTCACGATCGACGACGCGACCGCGATCGAGCGCCTGCCGACGATCAAGGCCGTAACGGCTCACCTCGGAACGGGTGCCAAGTTCACTTATAAGGACAAGCAGACGAGCACAGGGATGGAGATCTACACGCCCAACTGGGTGGACGTGGATGGCGGAGACATTTATCCCGGACGCAGCTTCACCTACGCCGAGAACACCACTGCTTCGCGAGTGATAATCGTGAATCAGAAACTGGCCGAGCGTCTGTTCGGTACGTCGGATCCGATCGACAAGATGATCAATGTCGATGGAGTCGGGTTCCAGGTGATTGGCGTCTACCACTACACGGCCAGCCCGATGGGAACGCCCACGTCCGCGGGCGGCGGTGATCAGGCGAAGGCGATCGTTCCGTTCGAGACGGCACGGCGCAGCCTCAGCCCTTGGATGCGCGGAGTCGACTTCATCGTCAAGCCCGAGCCGGGCGTGACCACGGAGGAGGCGACGGACGACGTCACCGCACTCATGCGCGCGCGCAGGGGCCTCAAGGCCAACGCCAAGAACAACTTCGAGATCATCACGCAGGACCGGCTGATGGGTATTTACAACCAGCTCTTCGGGACATTCTTCGTAGTGGGTCTGGCGCTGTCGTCCGTTGGGCTTCTGGTCGGAGGTATCGGTGTCGTCGCGATCATGATGATCAGCGTCACCGAGCGAACCCGCGAGATCGGCGTGCGAAAGGCGCTGGGCGCAACGAAGAACGCGATTCTCTGGCAGTTCCTGGTCGAAGCCGCGACGCTCACAAGTATCGGCGCGGCGATCGGGCTCGTGCTCGGAATCTTCGTCGCCATCGGGATCAAGACCGCGTTCCCGGCCGTCCCGGCCTCGACGCCCGTCTCGGCGGTTGTTGCCGCGCTGGTCACGAGCGCGTTCACCGGGATCCTGTTCGGAATCCTGCCCGCTGCCCGCGCGGCGCGGCTCGATCCGGTAGAAGCGCTTAGATACGAGTAGGAAGCTGAAACTGAACTGTGGCGCGGGCAGCGGCGCACACCGAAATTAGGACTATGCGCTTCGCCGATGTAATCACGACCGCTCTCGAGCAGATTCGCGTCAACAAGCTGCGGTCCTTCTTCACGCTGCTCGGCATCATCGTATCCGTCGCGTTTCTCGTGGCGGTGGTCGCGATCATTTCGGGAATGAACGCCTACGTGAAGGAGAATCTCGCCAGCGCGCTGATCGGCGCGAACACGTTTCAGGTCAGACGAACCCCCATTCGCATCGGGCTGATCGACGACGAAGAGGTGCGCAAGCTCCAGAAGAGGCCGCGAATCACCGAGGCGGACGCGGATGCAGTAATCGCGGCAGTCCCCGAAGCCCTCGCGGTGAGCCTGCAATCCGGAAACCCCACGCCCATCTCGGACATCGTGTGGCGCAACAAGACTCAGGCCGACGTCTCCATCCTCGGCGTCACAGCGCCGTACCAGGTCGTCCAGGACTACGTGTTCGCCAGCGGACGCCCGATCACGGACATGGACGTCAGGGACCACCGCAACGTGGCGGTGATCGGGGCCGATGTCACCGAGAAGCTGTTCGAGAGCGTGGATCCGGTGGGACAGGACATCCGGATTAACGGACAGCGGTTCACGGTGATCGGAACGATTGCCAAGAAGGGACGAGTCCTCGGACAGTCCTTCGATGGCTTCGTCCTGCTGCCGCTGCCCAACTTCGAGATGGTCTACGGCCGGCGGAAGACGAACACGGTCTCGGTGAAGATGCCAACCGCAGACCTGATCGCCACCGGGATGGGGCAGGCCGACGAGGCAATGCGCATCGCCCATCATCTGAGGCCGGGCGAGGAGCCGAATTATTCGGTGGAGACGGCGGACGCGCTGGTAGCGTTCTGGAAGAGTCTCACCCGCATTCTCTTCTCGGTCATTCCCGCCATCGTCGCGATCGGAGTCGTGGTTGGCGGGATCGTGATCATGAACATCATGCTCATGTCAGTGACCGAGCGCACCCGCGAGATCGGCGTGCGGAAGGCGCTCGGCGCCAAGCCGGGCGACATCAGGCGGCAATTTCTCGTGGAAGCGGTCGTGCTCGCCACGATTGGCGGGCTGTGCGGCGTCGCGGCGGGCTGGGGACTGGCCGGACTGGTGAGCGTCGCATCCCCGCTTCCCGCCCGGGTGAGCCTCTGGTCCATCATGCTCGCGCTCGCGCTTGGCGCCGGAGTGGGCGTGTTGTTCGGCGTTTACCCCGCGTCGCGCGCGGCACAGCTCGATCCCATCGACGCACTCCGCGCCGAATGATCTTCACCGATCGCATTCAGAGCAACGTCCAGATCGCTCTGGAAACGGTGCGCGCGAACAGGCTGCGGTCCGCGCTGACCGTACTCGGCGTCGTGATCGGGGTGGCGACCGTGATGACGATGGCGGCGATCGTACAGGGAATTCAGGGGCAGATCGTCCGCACCATCGAGATCGCCGGTCCATCGACCTTCTACGTACTCAAGGTCAATTCGAATACGCCGGTGAACCCCGACAGACTCCCCAAGTGGATTCGCGTCAGGCCGAACCTTTCCCCGGAGGAGGCGGAGCGAATCAAGCAGCTTCCCGAGATTGCCTACGCGGCCATATGGGGGCAGGCCAACGGACGCCTGTCCTACAAGGCGGAGCGAACGCAGAACGAGGCCATCGTGGGCGCCGACGATCGCTACCAGGAGATCCAGGGCGGCGAGCTCATCGATGGACGATGGTTTACGCCGTCGGAACTGTTGTCGGGCGCCAACGTTGCCGTCGTCGATGAAAACGCCGCGAGAAAACTGTTCGGGCGCGAATCGGCGCTCGACAAGACCATCGGGCTGGGCGGCCGCCCCGTGAGAGTGATCGGCCTCTACGCGCAGCCGGGCAACATTTTTTCACCTCCCGGACAGGATATCGGGGCGATCGTCCCGTACGAGTTGCTGGATCACCAATTCACGCTCGACAAGACCAACGCCGTCTACATCCCCGTCAAGCCAAAGCCGGGCGTGACTACCGCCGACGCTCAGGAAGCGGTGACGATCGCGCTGCGCGAGATGCGGCGCCTGCACCCCGCGGACAAGAACAACTTCGATCTCATCACGCAGGATCAGATCCTCGACACGTTCAACAATATCACGGGAGTGTTCTTTCTCGTGATGATAGTGTTGTCGAGCGTCGGGCTGCTCGTCGGCGGAATCGGCGTGATGGCGATCATGATGGTGTCCGTAACGAGTCGCACGAGGGAGATCGGAATCCGGAAGGCGCTCGGCGCGACGAGGCGCGAGATTCTGTTCCAGTTTCTGGTCGAGGCCGCCACGCTCACAGGATTGGGCGGAGTTCTGGGGATACTGATTGGGCTGACCTTCGGAAGACTGGCCACGCTGGCGATGAATATCGACGCGTCTGTTCCGCTCGGTCTCACGATCGTTGCCGTGGTGGTGTCGGTGAGCATCGGCATCATTTTCGGAATGCTCCCGGCGCAGAGGGCGGCCAAGCTCGATCCGATCGACGCGCTGCGCTACGAGTAGGCGTCGCCGGCGAGGCGTATCCCGCGGGGCCCGGCCTACGTAACTTTCCCGCATGACACGCGTAGACATCCTTGCGATTGCGGCCCATCCCGATGACATCGAGCTGATATGCGGCGGCACTCTCATTCGCGCACAGATGCTCGGAAGATCTACCGGCATTCTGGATCTGGCCGCGGGAGAGCTCGCTACTCGCGGCACGCCGGAGATCCGCGCAAAGGAAGCAGCCAAAGCCGCGAAGGTGATGGGCGTCTCCGTGCGTGAGAATCTCGGATTGCCCGACGGCGGGATTCAGAATACGCCCGAAACGCGCGCCAAGGTCGCGGTCGTCATCAGGCGGCTTCAACCCTCCATCGTCATTACGCATTCTCTGCACGGACGCCATCCGGACCACCCCATCGTAGCGCAGCTCGTGCGCGATGCGTGCTTCGTTGCCGGCCTCAAGAAGGCCGAGCCGAAAGTCCCGCCGCATCGACCGCGCAAGGTTCTGCACGCTCTCTCGTTCCGCGAAGACAACCAGAAGCCGACCTTTGTCGTGGACATCAGCGAATCGTTCGAGAAGAAGCTCGAGGCGATCGGATGCTATGCGTCGCAATTCGGCGAAGCGGTGGAGGCCGGAGAGGTATACCCGAATGGCGAGCCGCTCAACGACCTGATCCGTCATCACGCCGCGCACTACGGGTCGCTCATCCGGTGCCGGTACGGAGAGCCGTTCTACACCACCGAGACCATGCGAGTGGATGATGTCGCGACGCTTGAGGTATCGACCTTTTGAGCGAGAAGGGCCGTCGGACACCGTCGACGACGTCGGCAAGGAAATCAGCCGGGGAGCTGACGTATTCGTCGTATCTCGCCCTCGACGAGCTGCTGCAGCTCCAGCGGCCACGCTCAAAACCCGAGCACCCCGACGAGCTCCTTTTCATAATCGTCCACCAGGCCAGCGAGCTGTGGTTCAAGCTCATTCTCCACGAGCTCGAGACGCTCGTCGGAATTCTCGAAGCGAAGGATACGCTCGGCGCCCTCACGTCGGTGCGCAGAGTGAATGCGCTGGTTCACATCGTCACGGGCCAGCTCGCCGCGCTGGAGACGCTGCCCCCGCAGCGCTTCGCCCAATTCCGCGACTACCTCGGCACGTCGAGCGGGTCACAGAGCGTGCAGTTCCGCGCGATCGAGGCGGTTTCAGGGATGCGCGACGAGCATTTTCTCAGGGTGCTCAACCAGCACGGCGAGATCCCGAAGCTGGTCATGGACGCGCTCGAGAGGCCGACGCTGCAGCAGCTCTATGACGATCTGCTGATTGCGCACAACGTGACGCTGGAACAGGTCTACTCGGAAGCGCATCAGCGTCCGCTTCAGATGCTGGCGGAGGGGCTGCTCGAGTACGAACAGGGGTTCGCACTGTGGCGTTTTCTGCACGTTCAGCTCGTCGAGCGCATCATCGGACCGCTCACGTCCGGAACCGGCGGCACGCTCGGCTCCAAGTACCTGCAGAAAACGATCTCCCAGCGGTTCTTCCCCAAACTGTGGGAAGTCAGAAGCAAGTTCTTCAAGTCTTAACGGTAGAACTGCCGCTCGGCTGGCATCCAGGAAAAAGACTTAACACGGATGCTTCGGATGAACTGCCGGATGCTTCGGATCGCTCCCGTTGGGCGCTAAGACTCATCTTGGCGGGCCGTGATTTTTTGGGAACTGCCGCTCGGGAGGCTTCTGGCGCGGCACGGAGCTCCTACGAATTAACCAAAACGACCACTGCTTCGGCGTTATGACCCATACCGCCAATTGGAGCGATCCATATGATCCGTCTTAAATCCGAAGCATCCGCGTTCAAGCTCTCGCTCAGCCGGAGCGGCACCCTTAAATTGCGAGCATGACCCCCGCAGCCGATCCCATCTACCTCGACCACGCGGCCACGACACCGGTGCGAGAAGAGGTTTTCGAGGCGATGAAGCCGTTCTTCGGCCCTCGCTTTGGAAATCCCTCGAGCACGCATCGGTGGGGACGCGAAGCGCGCGCGGCGCTGGACGAGGCGCGGGAACGAGTGGGCCGATGTCTAGGCGCGCGTCCTGACGAGATCTGCTTCACATCGGGCGGCACCGAGGGCGACAATCTCGCGATCCTGGGCGCGTGGCGCGCGCTCAAGGCGAAGGGACGCAAGGCGGTCGTAACTACTCCGATCGAGCACAAGGCGATTCTTGGCGCTGTGCACCAGGCCGCACGCGAAGGCGCTGAAGAGCGCATTGTCGCGATGACGTCCGATGGTGTGGTCGACATGCAGTCCTTCGATGATCTCCTTGACGACGCCGTTGCCGTTTGCACGACGATGTGGGTCAACAACGAGATCGGCACAATCCAGCCAGTGCCCGAGCTCGCAGCGAAAGCAAAGAGTCGCGGCGCGCTCTTTCATACCGACGCGGTGCAGGCGTTCGGAAAGATTTCGATCGACGCGCAGAAGCAGCAGTTCGATTTCCTGACTATCTCGGGACACAAGTTCGGCGCACCCAAGGGCATCGGAGTGCTGTTCATTCGGCGCGGCACTGCAATCGAGCCGCTGATGCACGGAGGAACCCAGGACCGCGGACGGCGCCCGGGAACCGAGAACGTCGCCGCGGCCGTCGGTCTCGCTCGCGCGGCGGAGCTGACGCTGGCGGAGTGCGAGGCGCACTGCGCGCGGCTGCTGAAGCTGCGCGAGAAGCTCGAGGCCGGCATTCTCGCGCGTGTACCTGATGCCGTAATTCATGGGCGAGGCGCTGATCGCGCGCCGCACATCGTCAACATCTCGGTGCCGGGAACGGACAGCGAGTCGCTGCTGATGGCGCTCGACCTGCGCGGAATCGCCGCGTCTGGCGGCTCCGCGTGCCAGAGCGGCAGCATCGATCCATCTCACGTGCTTAGCGCGCTCGGCGTGCGTCCGGACCTGGCGAATGCCGCGATTCGAATGAGTCTGGGCTCCCTCACGACGGATCATTGCGTCGATCGTGTAATCGAAGTCTTCCCTGCCCTGGTGGCGAAGGCGCGCCAGCTCGCGGCGGCAGAATAACGATGACGAAGGAAAGAGTTCTGGTAGCCATGTCAGGCGGCGTGGACTCCTCGGTCGCCGCCGCTCTTCTCGTCGAGCAGGGCTATGACGTAGTCGGCGCGACGATGAAGCTGTTCTGTCATGGCGACGATGTCCCGGATCGCCCCTGCTGCTCGCTCGACTCGGTGAACGATGCGAGGCGCGTGTGCGAACAGCTCGGGATTCCGCACTACGTGCTCAACCTCGAGACCCGATTCGGGCACGACGTAGTCGACAACTTCGTCGACGAATACGCGCGCGGCCGCACCCCGATTCCGTGTGTGAGGTGCAACACGTTCACCAAGTTCCGCGATTTTCTTCACAAGGCGGATTCGATCGACGCGCAGTGGATAGCGACGGGCCATTACGCGCGAGTGGTCGACGGTGAGCTGCGGCGCGGCATAGACGAGAACAAGGATCAGACATATTTCCTGTGGGGAATCGATCGGGCTGTCCTGTCACGGATGATTCTGCCCGTCGGCACACTCGACAAGCCGCAGACACGGGCCCGCGCGCACGCGATGGGACTCGAAGTAATCGCGGAAAAGCCCGAGAGCCAGGAGATCTGCTTCGTCCCGGACGGCGACTACGCGCGAATTCTGGAGCAGCGCCTACCAGCCGATGCGCCGGCGTTATCGCGTGGCCCGATTGTCACATCGGGTGGAAAGATCGTAGGTGAGCACAACGGTTTCGCGCGATACACGATCGGTCAGCGTCGCGGCGTGCCCGGTGGATTTCCGCATCCTATGTACGTAGTCGGCATCAGGCCGCATGATCGCGCGGTTGTGATCGGGACCCGCGACGAGCTGCTGGGAAGCGGAGTAGTGGCGCGCGAAGTAAACTGGTTGGCGGCGCCGCCGGGTGTCGGCGATCGGGTCAGTGTGCGCGTGAGACATCGCGCGGCCCTCGCGTCGGCGGAGATTGTTCGATTGGATGGCGAGGAAATCGAGTTGGCGCTCGACGATCCGGTCTCCGCGATCACGCCTGGCCAGTCGCTGGTGCTCTACGATGGGGATCGAGTGCTGGGCGGTGGTTTCATCGAGGCTTCGCGGGCGCGGCGCACCGCGCTGCCTGTGTTGGCGGCGTGAGTTGACAGAATAGTTAGGGAAGCGCGTACACCACGACTCTGGCAGACTCGCTATTCACCGGCCAGATCGGTGATTTCATTCCTGCTGAAACCGCGACGTACTGGCGGCCACCGGCCATGTAGGTAATCACGCCCCCACCGATCGCGTTGTTCGTGGCCGAGCGCCAGAGAACCTTCCCAGTGCGCCCGTCCAGCGCGAATACATCTCCGTTCAAGTCGCCGGAGAAGACGAGCTCCGATGCCGTCGCAGTGATTCCCCCGAGGAGTGGAGTCGGCGCCTGATACTTCCACAACACCTTGCCGTTGTCAGCGTCGATCGCCGAGACCCAACCCTTCCACTTCGCTTTTGGATCGAAACGACCGAACGCGGCTTTCTCGTCGTCGACGCCGGTCCACGGCTTCGCCGGCTCGCCCTTCAGGGTGTCGAGCCGCTGGAGCTTCACCGAAGTGCACCAATCGACTGCATTGACGTAAAGAAGATTTAGATCCGGGTTGTATGCCGGCCCATTCCACTCCGTCCCGCCCTGTGTGCCGGGGCAGAAACGAGTCCAGCTCTTCGTCGTAAGCGGAGTGGCGACGTTGCTGCGCGTGGTCGTGGGAGTAGCGTAGAGGGTTTTGAACGTGCCGAGCCCCATGTCGGTCGCCCGTGCGGCAGACCGATCGATGCCATAGAGAAGCCCGCTCTTCCCAGCCGTTGCGAGAAGCTGCTTTCCGTTTCGAGTGATGATCACTGCCGGCGCGGCCGAGATGTCCCAATCGTGGAAATCGCCTTTGGTCGGCTGCACGTAGCTGAGCACGCGCCCCGTGCGCGCATCGATCGCAATGATCGCGTTCGTGTAGAGATTGAGCCCGGGGTGGAGCGAGAGAACGAAGTCCGGCGCTGGGTTTCCCGCCGGCACGTAGAGAATGCCGTTACCCGCGTCCATCGAGAAGGAAGTCCACAGTCCGCCACCCGTTGGCGGATTCTTCGGAGACTCCTTTGTCCAGGTGCGGCGGGCTTCTCCGGTGTCCGGCACGACGTTCAATTTCCAGACGACGTGACCATCTCCCGCGTCGAGCGCGTACACTCTGCCGGTGACTCCGAATGTGTCTCCGCCTGCGTTGCCGACGAACACGAGTCCGTTCCAGGCCAGTGGCGCGATCGGAGCGGATTCACCCTTCGATGGATTGCCGAATGACACGTCCCAGAGAGTATTGCCGGTTTTGGCGTCGATGGCGTACGCGTGGACGTCGTTCGACGTGCGAAACAACCTGCCGTTCATGAACGCGACGCCGTGATTGTTCGCCAGCTCCGACCGCGGGGAGTAAACGTGGGAGCTGTGCCACCGCGGCTGACAGTTGGTAGCATCGAAGGCGTAAGTCGCGGTATCAGTGGTGATGTACGCGGTTCCAGCGATCACGACCGGGACCGCCTGAAATCCAGTGTGCTCGTTGGTATCGAAGGTACAGACCTGCCGCAACGAGGAGACATTCGAGCGCGTGATCTCCGTGAGTGGAGAAAAACGATCCGCGGAGAGTGTGCCGTTGTAACTCATCCAGTCCACCGATTGGGCGCCGGCGTGAGCAGTGCAAACGAGGGCCGATGCAGCGAGGAGGCAGGCTCCGCTCCATTGCGGATGTGAACGGCGCGCTTTCTTTTTCATGGCGATCACGGGTGAGGACGGTCCCCTGCGGTCGCAAAGTCTGTGCGCAGTTCGCAGCGGACGACGAACGTTTGGCTGCAAATTCCAGCGAAACACCATTCGACGTATTGAGGCTCATACCCAAAGAGAGGAGCCGTTGCATGTCCGGACGCGAACTATTGTCGTGCTCGAAGCTCGCGTTAGCGGTCGCTGGTGCCGTACTAGGATCGGGCTGCAACCCACCGGCTCCGGCCCCGCCGCCCGCGCCCCAGCCCAGTGCGCTCGCGCCTCGAATTATTCCCTCACCCGCGTCTCTCACGCTGTCGGGAGGCGCGCCGTTCGAGCTCACTCGTACAAGTCGCGTCACGCTTGTCGGCGCCAACCCGGAAGTTGCCGCAATCGGCGAGAGTTTGGCGGCTCTGCTCCGCCGCGCTACCGAGTTCCCGCTTCCGGTTACAACATCTTCCGGGGGTAGCGGTTCTGGTAGCGTTGAGCTCCGCCTTGCCAGCGACGCGGCTTCGCTTGGTGAAGAGGGCTACAGGCTAATTGTGGCGACCGATTCGGTGCGCCTCGTCGCCAGCACTCCAGCTGGACTCTTTCGTGGCGTACAGACGATCAGACAGCTTCTGCCCGCCGACATCGAATCGGAGATTGGTGTCGCCCGCAGCATCTGGCCAATACCCGCGCTTACTATCGTGGATCAGCCCCGGTTCGCCTGGCGCGGAGCGATGCTCGACGTCGCACGCCACTTCTTCAC
>CAAGKR010213724.1_pt1 | contig 10172 bp, 8 predicted proteins | sample 2556971 | NCBI WGS metagenome assembly CAAGKR01 (sample SAMEA5207829, study PRJEB30636) | soil metagenome | biome: forest; feature: boreal; material: soil | place: USA | collected 2011-09 | depth 1 m
CGGCATTCCGGGTTTTCCTTCTTTATTCCACGGTTCGACTCTTGACCCAGCAGCATGCAACGCGCACGAAGGCGGCTGTATTTGCAGGGGCTTGAGATAGAATCGAGGACACCATGACTGAACCCATGAAGACCGAGCCCGACTCTTGGTTGTTGCCATTCGTTGGCGAAAGGCGCATCCTCTCAACAATCAGGGGTCCGATAAGTGACTTCCTGAGGGAAGGATGAGTGATGACCAATCCAAAGAACTTGGGATTTGTTAAATGGGCTTTACTTGTCGCGTCAATTTTTGGTTTAACTGTATCTGTTGTATCCGCAGCAGAGACTGTTTGGCTACACCAAGAATAGGCAGCCGGCTTTTTGTTATTCCACCGCTAAAGACGACAACGATGTTTGGAGATGTGATAAACACGCAGACGGAACTTGGTCTTGCTATAAGCTCGCAACAAAAGTTGATACACCGCCGGACCTTAAAGACGCATTAACTAAGGCCCGAGCGGCAACTAGTAAGGCAAACTGAGTCTGTGTCCTTCGAACAAAGTGAGGCCTAACGCGGTTTGGTAGGCATAGACGGCCCGGTGAAATTGGCCGGGCCTTTTCTTTTAATCCGGCCGGCGATACATACTTCTTGGCTTTAATGTGGCTCTTGCGTGGCTTGCGCTTTGGCCGCCTAGCAAGAATCGAACCGGGCACCACTGAGCCCAATGAGCCGGGACAATACTGATTCTGATTTTTACGCCGTTTTACTTTGCATCGTTTTGAGAAAGTCAAAACAGCCCACGGTCCCACTCCGAACTTCACGCCAATCTTCGTTCTAGAACAACCCGCTTGGTACAGGCGAATTACCTCTTTAGGCTTGCCTGGCTCCGCATCGCCGAGAGTCAACGCCGATCCCTGGAAAACGGGCTGACTAGTTTCGATGACCCGAAAGTTTTCGAAGTCGAGATCATGATTTTCGGCATTCGATAGCATTCGTCAGAACCTTATCATTTGAGAATGAAGTCCTACTGTCTTACGGATGACAAATTGTTCATTTTCTTCTCGCCCGCGTCTGACAAAACATCACACTACGGAGCGATTTCGAGGTCACCAGAGGATTTGTCCATTGACGCCACCCGATCAGGAAATTATGTTTGGGTCGAACGCAATACTGCCCTAATTCGACCTCATGGCGGGGCACGCCGATTTTTAATATGGAGTGTATTCCGCCTTTGAGGCAGCACAAGGTTATCGCGTGGCATCTGTAGTAAGCAGCTACAAGTCTTGAAGACATTTGATGCTCAAGGGTGCTTCGCATTGTGCGGTATAGCCGGATTTACACATAAGAACTCGAAGCCGTCTCAAGAAAGAGTTCGGGATATGGTCGCGACTCTCATCCACCGAGGTCCTGATCAGCAGGGCAATTTCTCCTCGAATTTGTTTTCGGTTGGTGCCGCACGCCTGAAAATCATTGATCTCGAATCTGGTAATCAACCTATTCTTGAGAATGACGGGGAATGCGGAATTGTCTTCAATGGCGAAATCTATAATCATCTCGAGGTAAGGGCGGAACTTGAGAAATTGGGGCACCAGTTTGCCACGCACTCGGACACGGAAACCATCCTGAAAGCATTTTTGCAGTGGGATACGGAGTGCTTCGCACGCCTCAGGGGTATGTTCGCCATCGCGGTGTGGAATGTGCCTCAGAAGCGTGTTGTTCTGGCGCGCGACCGAATGGGGATTAAACCTCTCTATTTTGCGCAGAAGTGCGAAGATTTATATTTTGGGTCTGAACTTAAGGCCATCCTTATCCATCCTGAAATCGAGCGTATCCTGAGTCGTGAAGCACTCGATTGCTACCTCTCGCTAAATTACATTCCGGGTCCGTGGACTCTTATTGACGGCATTCGAAAAGTTCCGCCGGGCAACTGGATGGAGTGGCGAGACGGCGAAATCACAACCAAAAACTACTGGCAACTGCCGTACGGGAAAATCTGCGCAATATCGCTCGAAGAAGCGAAAGAGGAGCTAAATACCCTGCTGGCGGAATCGATTCGAGAACATCTGATTTCCGACGTGCCCCTCGGAGTCTGGCTAAGCGGTGGAATCGATTCCACTTCGATATTGCATTATGCCTCGATGGCGTGTTCTTCCCGTCTGAAATCGTTTTCCATTTCCTTCAAGGGACGCACCTTCGATGAATCGTCCCATATCCATAGGGTGGTGCAGGAATATGGCACGGACCACGACGAACTGGATTTGAACCCGAGCGTTGATCTGCGAGGTGCAATTGAAGAGTTCGCCTATTATTCCGATGAACCGAACGCAGATGCCGGTGCGCTGCCAGTCTGGTTTTTATCGAAACTTTGCAAGAGAAAGACGACGGTAGCACTTAGCGGTGAGGGCGCAGATGAACTCTTTGGCGGATATCTGACGTATCGAGCCGACCGAGTGGCTCGGCACCTTCGAAGACTTCCTCTCACCGTAGTCAAAATGGCCCTTTCTATAGTGCGTCATTGGCCGGTTTCCGACGAAAAGATCGGATTGGACTACAAAGTGAAACGCTTGCTCGAAGGGACTCGGATGTCGCCGGAGCGCGCACACGTCTATTGGAATGGAGCGTTTGCAGATGAGGAGATGTGCGCGCTTCTCCACGAACCTCTGCCAAGAACTCTTAATCACATTCTAGGTGAGCAGCTCAAGCTACCCAAGGTCGATGATGACCTGGCGCCATTCCTCTGGCTCGATCAAAAGTATTTTCTTGCCGACGATATCCTGACGAAAAGCGACCGCATGAGTATGGCTCATTCCGTGGAAGTCCGGCCACCGTTTCTGGACCATCGAATTGTCGAATTCGCGGCAACCTTGCCTGCCAAACTCAAAATCCAAGGTTCACGGCAAAAAATTGTCCTCAGGAAATTGATGGAGGATAAGCTGAGCCCCGATATCCTAACCCGGAAGAAGATCGGCTTTGATATCCCCGCACACGAATGGCTTCGAGGGCCACTTCTCGGATTGCTTGAAGACTCTTTGCACTTCGGGTTATCGGAATACGGACAACTCTTCCGTCGAGACGGAATCCAACTACTGAAGAAACGCCACCTTCAAAGAGAAATCAACGTTGGATATCACCTCTGGGGCCTGCTCATACTGTTCTTGTGGATGAAAAGATGGCAGGTCAGGATCTAGTTGCCTACTGACAAATGAACGATCTCTTTGATCGCCGATGGTTCTTGCCCGCCCTTGTCGTCCTGTTGGCAACTGCGATCTATCTGGGTTGTGCGCTCTCCCCGCCATCTCTCATGGATGATGTGGACGCCGTGCAGGCGCAAATCGCTAAAACCATGCTGACGAGCGGCGATTGGGTGACCGCCCGGCTGGACGGAGTCCTCTATCTGGAAAAGGCCCCCTTGATTTATTGGTTGATGGCGATTTTCTATAAGATTCTCGGCGTCGCGGATTGGGTCGCGCGACTTCCGGTGGCACTCGCCTCGATAGGTCTCGCGCTCCTGTCAGCCTCTTTCGGCATGTGGGCCTTCGGAGAACGAGCAGGTTTCTATGCGGGATTATGCATGTCCACGTGTGTTGGCCTATTTCTCTTCACTCGTGTCCAGATCCCCGACGTGATGCTCACGTTCACCATCACGCTTGCCCTGTGGGCGTTCTTGCGCGCCCTGGATAATGAGGAAAAACGGCCGCGACTCTGGGCGGTCATTCTTGCAGCAAGTCTGGGCACGGGGCTTTTGCTAAAAAGTCTAGTTGGAATTGTGTTTCCGGTCGCGGCAGCGCTGATATATCTTTACGTTTCCAAACAGATGTTCTCTCGCCGCACGTGGCAGCGGCTTCGGCCCATCAGTGGTTCTCTGATCGTGCTGCTCATCGCCGCTCCTTGGCATGTATTGGCGACACTCCGGAATCCTCCCTATTTTGCCTGGACCCTGAAGGGCGGTCCTGGTCTGTACCATGGGTACTTATGGTTCTATTTTGTAAATGAGCAGCTGCTGCGATTTCTTAATCTAAGATATCCTCGCGACTACAACACGGTTCCACGGCTGTACTTTTGGCTCTTCCACTTCCTTTGGCTCTTTCCCTGGAGCGTGTATTTGCCGGCGATCGCAAAACTCTCTTTTAAGCCAGTCGATCGCCCAGGACAAGCGAGACTTCTGGCCCTTTGTTGGGCGGGGTTCATTCTGGTCTTCTTCACGTTTTCAACGACGCAGGAGTATTACTCGATGCCATGCTATCCAGCCTTGGCTCTTCTACTGGGGTCGGCAATGGCGGCGGAAGGCACGTGGATCCAGCGAGGAACACGTGTTTTGGGAGGGATCACCGCTCTCGCTGCGCTAACCGCCATCGCGATTGCATTTACGACACGCAATCTGCCCACTCCCGGAGATATTTCCTCTGCGCTATCTCGGCATCCTTCGGCTTACACGCTATCGCTTGGACACATGCTGGATCTCACCTTTGATTCCTTCGCCTATCTTCGGTTGCCGTTGTGGCTGGCAGGGATCGCCTTTTTGTTAGGAGCAATAAGTAACCTGCGCTGGTCAGGCATCCGTGCCTTTTCGACGACTGCACTCATGATGGTTCTGTTTTTTCATGCCGCCCGGCTGGCGCTGGTCGTCTTCGATCCCTACCTTTCTTCTCGCCCGCTCGCGAGCGCGTTTCTGTCGGCGGCGCCGGGGAAACTCATCGTTGACCACCACTATTACACATTCTCGTCCGTTATTTTCTATACGAATCAGGACCCTTTACTCTTGAACGGCAAGTTCAATAATTTGGAATATGGAGCGGCCGCACCGGGAGCTCCGGCGGTTTTTCTTGACGATTCGGATTTCAAAGATTTGTGGACAAGCGGGAATAGATACTACCTGGTGGCATCGCAGCAGGGGGCAGATCGGATCGAAGCGCTGGTTGGCAAAGAGCATTTTGAGACAGTCGCGACCAGCGGAGGGAAACTCCTCTTGACCAATCTAGACTCCAAGGGTACCGTAGGCGCTCTCCTGATGGCACCCATACAACCCGTCGCGTCCTCGCTCTCTCCCTCGTTTGCAGGAACCCATGGTCACTAGTGACATCACCCCAAATGCTGCGACACATTCCCGCCCTGGGTCCGTGCGTAAAACTGTCTTTCTTCTCCTGCGACTCGCGATTGGTGTAGCACTCCTTGTCTATCTTGCGAAATCCGGCCAGATAAACTTGTCCTCCTTGATCAGGCTTTTTCATGTTTGGCCTCTAACCGTGGCAGCGGTGGGATTCTTGCTCCTGGACATTTTGATGATGTCAATTCGAGTGTCTTTGTTGTTCCGTAATGCCCGGCTGTCACTCTCTCTGTGGAATTCCACTCAACTGAACCTAATAGGATTTCTTTTTTCTACGTTTCTCCCCGGGGCGGCGGGGGGAGACATAGCCAAGCTTTTGTGTGCAACTAGGGAGAACCACGGGAGACGTGCAGAGGTCGCAACGGTTCTAATTTTGGATCGCCTCGTCGGGTTATTCTCACTTGTTTTGCTCCCTCTGTTGTTCGCCCCTTTCTTTCTCGATCTGCTGCGCTCCATTACCGTGCTCCGGCACCTTCTCTATATGGATGCCCTGCTGGCCGTATCGATGCTTGCTGGCACGGCACTAGTCATGTTTTATGTGCCCACCCGTTCGTGGGTCACCTGGCTACTGGATAGATGGCCGGGACTCAAGAGCCTTGCTCTTCGAGTGTTGGAAGCAATGGCTGTACATGGCAAGGCGAGAGGTTCTTTGTTCGTTGCACTCCTTCTCTCTCTTCTGGCAAATCTGGCGCTTATCGGGGTAACGGCCCTTGGCCTCTATGCCGTCAGTCCTGGCTCCTTCTCCATGCGACTGGCTTTGGTCGCACCGATAGGCCATTTGGCGAACAGTTTGCCTTTAACTCCCGGGGGAATCGGCGTTGGCGAGACGGCGTTTAACACCTTATTTGCGTTGACCGGAATGAGCGGTGGTGCGGAAACCTTGCTGTGTCTTCGTTTTTGGAATGTTTTCATAGGATTTTTGGGCTTGCTGGTATACCTGCTCGGGTTGGGCCGAATCGTGCATCCCTACGAGGAGGAGTCTGACGAAGCACGTACCGGGTATATGGGAGTCGAATCCGCAAACTGATTTGAAACGAAAAAGCTTGCCCATCCTTCTAATAGGAGTGGGTTCGTGCTCACTGGTTTCTGGCGTTGGGAACCTAATTTGCCCTTGCCGGGAATTTCTTGAAGGAGCGGAGTAAAAGCAGGAGAGGTGCAAGAAACCTGCACTCGAGGGAAAACTATGAAAGTTACCGTTCTCGGTGGAGATGGATATTGCGGCTGGGCGACAGCGCTTCATCTCTCAGCTAGGGGGCACTCTGTGGCGATTGTGGATAACTTTGTGCGCCGTCAATGGGATCACGAAGTTGGCGCCCAGACTCTTACCCCTATTCTTCCGCTAAGTGAACGTCTGAGAACCTGGACTCGCATGACCGGGAAAGTGATTGATCTTTTTGTGGGAGATGTAACAGATTATGGTTTTTTGCTCTCCACGGTGAAGCAGTCTGAGCCTGAGGCCATCATTCATTTTGCCGAACAGCGCTCGGCTCCCTATTCGATGATCGACCAAAAGCATGCCGTCTTCACGCAAGTAAACAATATTGTCGGGACGCTGAATGTGCTGTTCTCAATTCGGGAAGCGCAACCGGATTGCCATCTGATCAAACTCGGCACCATGGGGGAATATGGGACACCCAATATTGATATCGAAGAAGGCTACATCACTATCGAGCACAATGGACGGCGCGATATCCTACCCTTTCCCAAACAGCCAGGTTCCTTTTATCACCTTTCCAAAGTGCACGACAGCCACAACATGATGTTTGCCTGCAAGATCTGGGGAGTTCGGGCCACAGATCTAAACCAGGGTGTGGTCTATGGCACGATGACGGACGAAATAGGGTTGGACGAAGCCTTGATCAACCGTCTGGACTATGACGAAGTGTTCGGTACAGTCCTGAACCGCTTTTGCGTACAGGCGGCTATCGGGCAGCCATTAACCGTCTACGGAAAGGGCGGCCAGACGCGAGGATTTCTGGATATCCGAGATACTGTTCGGTGCATTGAATTGGCCTGTCTTAATCCTGCAGCCAGAGGAGAGTGTCGCGTGTACAACCAATTTACCGAACAATTCTCCATTTTGGATATCGCCCGGAAGGTGCAGGAAGCAGGAAAAAATTTTGGGACGAAGGTGGAAATTGACCATATCCCGGATCCGCGTGTCGAGGCCGAACAGCACTACTATAACGCGAAGCATTCCAAGCTACTTAATCTGGGACTGCAACCGCACTATCTCTCGGAATCTCTTCTAGATTCACTTATGAATGTCGCCCTGAAGTATCACGACCGTGTAGATCCCACGATCATGCTGCCACAAGTGAATTGGCGTGAGCCACGTAATGAGCGCCGGCTACAAACAAATATCGCTGCTGGAATTTCTGTAAGCGCAGCCGAAGCAGGTGAGTCTCAAGTGAGGCCCGGCAAAGCAAGGAATCGCTGACCCAGGCATTGATACGGCCACAATCGCCGCGGCAATTTTATCTATCCAGCTCTAGGAATCGCTCTTGGTGGCGGAATCCGAGACCAAAGTCTCGCTCGTCGAAACAAATTGGCCGTTTCGGAGCTTGTAGTCTAGACCACGCCAGCGGATTGAGGTTCTCGTGAAACTCACCAGCCAGACTAAAAAGGCGATAGCATCCCAAAGCGGAATTAGCGGCATCTTTTTCCAAAGTCCTGCCTGTTTCAATCCTTGGATTCCGATGAGCCATGTTATCGCTACGCGAAAGACCAGATACAGGCCCCAATAAGTCGCAGCAACGCCCAAGGTTGGCCGTACAAAGAAGGCAAGCACTGTCCATGGGAGCCCCCACGTAAACAGCAGGCCAAAGTGCCCCCAGGGTCGCATGAATCTCATCACGGTCATCCACCGCACGCGCTTGGAGAGGAGCTCACCCAATCCTTGGAAATCAGGCACTGTTTCTACAGCATACGGCAATAGTCTTACTTCAACTCCTTGCTCAGCAATCAGTCGCCCAAACAGCAGGTCATCTGCCGGCCGGTTTTCTAGCACCTGAAAACCCCCAAAGCCCCGGATTCGCTGTTTCGTCGAAACCATGGTTGGCCCGAGGGCGAACTGTATGCCATCAAGTTGCCATGCGACCAGAACACCTGCATAAAAGTCGGAAATCATCCCAATCGTTTGGAGTCTCTCTATGAATGATCCCTCCCGCGGCGATACGTAGAAACAAGTTACCGCTCCAACCTTTAGATCCCGTAACGGCTCAATCACTCTCCGCAGATAACCCGGATCGACACGGACGTCGGAATCATTGATAACAATGTGCTCGTAGCGGGCTGCTTGTTCCATCAGTCGCAACTTGGCAACTTTATCGTTGATGGCAGTGTGGCCACTGCAATAGAGCAGCCGGATTTGTCGCCCTGGGAAGTCTCGTATCAATTTCTGGATTACCGGCGTGCAGGGATCGTCTTCATCAGTCACGCAGAAAATGAGCTCGTACTCGGGATAATCCTGGCGACAGAAACTGGCAAAGTTTTCATAAGCATCAGGGTCCAGCCCCCGCACTGGTTTGAGATTGCTGATCGGTGGAGTGAAATCGAGATTTTGCCCGGAGTGGTTTCTAGATAACCAGAAATAGTGGCTGGAACTGTAGACCGCCAGAAAGTAGAAGATAAACGGAATTGCTGCCGCGAAAAGGACAACGTACTCTGACACCTTTGAGGACACGGCACCTCATCTCTGATCGAGCCCGGCCAGTAGCGTTTGACTCTGAATTCAGTCAGGCGGCAAAACAACAGGTACGTTCCCCGCAGGCACGGACCCCACAAACCTCATGAGATTCTATCTTGTTTATTTTTTCAACGTCGCTGGACTTCTTTGTCAGGGCTACCCCATCTTGGATGCTGGCACAAGCGATGACGATGCCTTGTGGGTGGGATCCGTTCGATTGCAAAAGGCCTGCAGTTTGCCGGATCGAGAATGTGCATGAATTTCTGAATTCCTTTTCAATCCATGGGGCGTTTTGTTCATCTGATTTTGCTATTCTGAACTTGCTGGCTAACACAAACACGTGACCCAAACTCGCAGGCTCCAACTGAAAACGATTCCGATGATCTTGATCAGCATCATATTAGGGCCCCTTGGAAACGTGTTTCTCGGCAAGGCCATGAAAAGCGTCGGGGCGGTCAGTTCGGCAAGAATTGTCGACCTGGCACCAATCGCTACTCGAGTACTAACCTCAGGTTATATCTGGTTGGGAATTGCCTGCTTGCTGGGATTTTTTATTGTGCACATGTTGTTGCTGACGTGGGCGGACTACAGTTACGTGCAGCCTGCCACCTCTCTGTCTTATCTCTCCATCTCCATCCTGAGTTACCTTCTTCTGGGAGAGATCATTTCCCCGTTACGGTGGCTTGGTGTCACGGTGATCTGTCTTGGCGTTTTTCTCGTGGGTCGGACCTCACCTAGCACAACAGGAGCACCTGATCGTGCGTGACGCGGTCCTTTTCTTTTTCATCGTAGTTGCCGGGACAGGAGGAGAATTATGCGTAAGCCGGGCCATGAAGAGTATCGGGGAAGTCCACGACTTTAGCCCCAAATCGATTCTGTGTTTCGTTCTGCAATCGTTGCGCTTGCCGTGGATGTGGATGGGCATTGCGCTGATGAGCTTGGGATTTTTCTCGCTTCTTGCAATTCTGTTATTTCAGGAAGTCAGTTTCGTGGTGCCGGTAAGCGCCTTGAGCTATGCCGCGGGAGCCTTTGGAGCAAAAGCCTTCCTGGGCGAACGCATCGGCCGAAATCGGTGGGTTGGAATCGCGGTCGTCTGCCTCGGCGTCACCATCGTCTGGTGGAGCAGAAAGTAGCTGTTCCCCGTCTCATCTTCGAGTATTCGAACCTCTGCCCGGCAGGAAACGGCTGTCGCATTTCAATGGAATCGGCTGGCACCAAGGACGACACTGTAAAGCGGTGACGCAGAGGCTTTCTCATGGAAGGAGTTAAAGTTGGCTAGCGGAAATTGGGAACAGAGTTTTGGCTTTGAGCAAATACCCCGCGCGTCGTCACGACAGCAAAATGAATCTGCGAAAAAAAAGTACCCCAAGAGCCTCCCAACATTACATGGGCTGGAGAGCC
>CAAGKR010179360.1_pt1 | contig 10171 bp, 8 predicted proteins | sample 2556971 | NCBI WGS metagenome assembly CAAGKR01 (sample SAMEA5207829, study PRJEB30636) | soil metagenome | biome: forest; feature: boreal; material: soil | place: USA | collected 2011-09 | depth 1 m
CGCGTGTGATACGTGTAGACCAGCGGCACGCGCAAGCGCCGGGCATAGCGCACGCTCATCCATCCGGTGACGAATGGGGAGTGCGCGTGAAGCACGTCGAGATGGTTGATGATCCCGCGGCGATTACGACGACTTACCATCGGGACGGTCAAACGATACGGCGTTGAAGTCGGCAGCGGCAGCGAGGGCATGCGAAGCGCGCCGTCGCCTTCATCCGATCCCGGAATATGCGGCGCGAAGCAATAGACGTCGTGCCCGAGGGCGCGCAAGCCCTCCGCGAGCCCGTCCACCGACGCCACGACGCCATTGATAATCGGGCGATAGACCTCAGTGAAAAAGCCGACTCGCATGGGGAGGCTCATTTCAGGGGCCGTTCGATGGCGCCTCCAGCAAAAAGAGGGGGCACCTCCTGGAATGAGACTTTTGGCATAGGCCGGCTTTCGCAACGGCATGGTATAGTGCCCGGGAACTGCCGGACGCCTTCCGAGGCTCCAGCACTCCAAAAGTCCCTTGGCGTGTCCGAACCCGGATCCGTCAACCAATACCGGCCCGCATAAACCCCTGCCACCGCAAGGGCAGCTCGTAAGCCGCCTTTGGCCCCGCTGTGGGTTTTTGCAGAAAAGGAGTTGGGTTGATAGGACGCAGTCCCCGGCGCACGAGCGAGCTGATTACCGCCGGCGCCCTTGTCCTGAGCCTCGCGACCGCAGGCTTCCTTACCCCCCCCCCCTCGGCACTCGCTGCCGCCCCCGAAAACCCCGCCATCCAGCAAGCAGTCATCTTCGATTCGCAAGAAACGCAGACGCTGCAGGTCACATCCGCACGCACCGTCGCCGATTTCCTGAAAGAGCGCGGAATCACGGCCGGTGCGGGCGATTACGTTTATCCCTCGGCCGATACGCCCATCGCCGCCAACATGCGGATCGAGTATTCTGCTGCAGTTCCGGTGACGCTGGTGAACGGTCTCGATCGCAGAGCGATCGTCAGCAACGCGGCCGACGTGGGCGCCTTGCTCGAGGAGCGAGGCATACATCTGGGAAGCTACGATGTCGTCTCGCCATCTTTATCCGATCCGGTCGTTCCCGGCGAAACGATTCGCGTTTCGCGCATCGCAAAATGGATCTCGGCGCAAACGATTCACATCGCTCCGCAAACGATCCACGAGATCGATTTCGCATTAGCTCCGGGTAAAACGAAGATCGTCGCATCGGGCCGCTTTGGCCAACGAATCGCGATCATCAGTTTCGTAAGCACGGACGGAAAACTCAAGAGACGCGTCTTGGCTTCGCATCTTCTGCGCAAACCGCGAGCTCGGGTCATTGCCGAGGGCGTGGGTACGGATGCGGCGTTCGCAGACTTCGCGCAAAACGGCCTCCAGAAAACCGCATACGTCGCCGCCGATGCGCTCCAAATGGAAGCCACCGCTTACGTCGCCACGTGTGCGGGCTGCAGCGGATATACGGCCATCGGTTACCGCGCCGGGCGCGGAATCGTCGCGGTCGATCCGCGCGTCATCCCGCTGGGCACCAAACTCTTCATCCCGGGATACGGCTTCGCGATAGCCGGCGACACCGGCGGTGCGATTGTGGGCTACCGGATCGATCTCGGTTTCAATTCGGTGGACGACGCGAATCAGTTTGGGCGCCGCCCGATAAAAGTTTACACGCTCCGATAGCACGAAGGACCGGGTTATGCACCCGCGGGAACTGCTGCGGCGCTTCGGCTATCGCCCGAAGAAGCGCCTGGGACAGAATTTCCTCATGGATTCGGCTGCGGCAGCTCGCATCGCGCAGCTCGCCGTGCCTGCGAGCCGGGCGCGCATCCTCGAAATCGGCGCCGGTACCGGCGCACTGACGCGCGCGCTGCTTGACGCGCACGCCGAAGTCACTGCAGTCGAACTCGACGAAGACATGGTGCGCATACTGCGCTCGCGCGACGATCTAAGCGCCGCAACGATCGTGCACGCCGACGCGCTGACCTTCGATTACGCAGCGTTCGCGGCGCGCAAACCATGGTGCGTCACGGGAAACCTTCCTTACAATATCGCGACACCGTTGATCATGCGTTTCATCGAGATGGCCGGCGGACCGAAGACGCTCGTGGTGATGATACAAAAGGACGTGGCCAACCGTTTGGGCGCGAAACCGGGGACGCGCGCTTACGGCAGCCTTTCGGTTGCGGTGCAGTATGCGATGCACGTAGAACGCGCGTTCACGCTCGCTCCGCGCTCGTTTTATCCGCAGCCGAAAGTGTATTCTACCGTTGTGCGTTTGCAGCGGCGCGAGCAGCCTGCCGTTTCGGTCGCCGACGAAGCGCGCTTCTTGCAGGTCGTGCGCGGAGCGTTCGCGTACCGCCGCAAAACGCTCGCCAACAGTTTGTCGCTCGCACTGAAAATCGAACGCCAAGCGGTAACAAACGTGCTGCGCCAACTCGATTACGATACGGAGATACGTGGAGAACAGCTCGCTATCGGCGACTTTGCAAAAATCGCAGACGCGCTTCGGCTCACCTGACGGTTTCACGCTAGGTCGCACGCTTGTCACCGCCGCTGCGCTACTGGTGGCGGCGCTCATCGGCAATACTGTGCCCACCGTCCAGTGGGCATTTTCGCACATCGGCGATCGTCAGGTGCTTCAACATCCGCCGATCGGCATACTCATCGCAGCCCAGGTCGGCATGGACGCAGCCGTCATCATCTGCCTGCTCGCGCTTCTGCACTGGACGGCCAAGTGTTCGTTCCGCGGGCTCGGTTTCCGCACGCCTTCGATCAATGTCGTGGGCATGGCGCTGCTTGGCGCAGCCGCGATGTTCGTGCTCGTCAACAGTTTGGGGGCGCTCATCGACACGGCGCTTAAAACGCATCATCAGCAACTCGCCGTCGAAATCTTTCGCGGCATTCGCGACCCGCACATCCGCGTTGAGTTTGCGGTCTTTGCGGTTCTGCTCGGACCGGTTGCCGAGGAGCTCGGTTTCCGCGTCTTTCTGTTCAATGCGTTCATGCGCGGCGGCAACTTTTGGATTCCCGCGATTGCGAGCAGCCTGCTCTTCGGAGCGGTGCACTTGGATGTGTACGCCTTCTTTCCGCTCACGCTCGGCGGCCTGATTCTCTGCGCGGTCTATTATCGTAGCGGCAATGCTTGGGCGCCGATCATCACGCACGGCCTCTTCAACTTGGGATCGCTCGTCGCAATCTATCTCGCGCCGCAACTCGCTAAGTGACACTCGTCATCGACGCCTTCAATCTCGCGGCGGATCGCCGCGGAATGGGACGATACGTTCGACGAGTGCTCTACGGTCTGCCGGCGCTCGGCGAAGATGACGTTCGTCTGATCGTGCGCGATCGCCGCAAGGCGCAAGCGTTGGAAGGAGAGTTCGGCTGCCGGCTGATCGAACCGCGCGACCTGCGCCGCGTCCGCCCGAGCGCGGTTTGGTATCCCTGGAACAGCATTCGTTTCGCCCCGCATGCGCCGAGCATCGTCACGATTTACGATCCGTTCGCCTTCACGTTTGCGCACCGGAATTTCATCGCGCGCCTGCGCGAGCAAGCGCCGATCCGCCGCGCGCTCCGCGATGCGGACCTGATCGTCACGATCTCGGACTGGAGCGCGAGGGAGCTGCGCAGCCGGTTTGATATCGCGGCCGAGCGCATCGCCGTGGTGCCGCCCGTCGTCGAACCGTTTTGGCATCCCGTCGCGCCGTCGCGCGACTCGAATTATGTGCTCTTCGTCGCCGGCCCCGATGAACGCAAGAACGCGCGTCTGCTTTTCGATGCGTTCGAGGAGGCGTTCGCAGGCGATGATGTCGAGCTGCTCGTCGCCGGAGAACTCAACGCGCGTGACGCACGCAGATTCGCACGGATGCGGGCGACCAAACGGCGCGTTCGGCCCGACGACGCAGAATTGCGCAGCCTGTATTCGGGTGCGCTCGCCGTCGCGGTGCCGTCGCTCGCAGAGGGCTACGGCTTACCCGCGATCGAGGCGATGGCGTGCGGCGCGCCGGTTATCGCAGCCGATGCCGCAGCGCTGCCGGAAGCATGCGCGGATGCGGCGTTATTGATCTCGCCGGACGATCCCATCGCCTGGCGCAACGCACTGCGGCGAGTGCGCGCCGATGCGCAACTGCGGACGCGGCTCCGGGAGGCCGGCCTGGCGCGCGTCGCGAGACTCGATCCGCTTTCGCCGGCTCGCTGCATCCTGGAGCTCGTCAGAACTCTAGTCGAGTGAGCTGCGAGTTTCGTCGACGATCGCGCGCAGCTGCGTGATGAAACGTTGCGGCGCGAATCTTTCGGCGTGCGCGCGCAACAGGTGCGGATCGTAGCGTCCGGGATCGAAGCTTAGCATCGCCGCTGCCAGCGCTTGCGCAGACGGTTCGTCAAAAAACTCGCCGGTTTCACCCTCCACAATCGTCTCCAGCGCACCGCCGGCGCGGAAAGCTATCGCCGGACGGCCGGTCGCCGCGGCCTCGAGCGGGACCAAACCGAAGTCTTCCTCGCCCGGCACTACCGCAGCTCGCGCGCTTCCCAGCAACCGGTTCAGTTCGGCATCGTCGACGTAGCCCGCAATACGAACCCACGGCGACTGGGCGGCCAACGCCCGCAATCGTTTCTCGTCCGGACCGGCGCCGACGACGACGAGCGGGACATGCGCCAAGTCCGCTGCGCGAATTGCCAGGTCGATCCGTTTGTACGGTAACAGGCGCGACGCGACGATAAAATGATTCCCTTCACGCGTTCCGGCGCTGAAGCGCTCGAGATCAACCGGACAGTGCAGCACGCTGCTTTCGCGCCCGTAATAGCGCTCGATTCGATCGGCGACATTGCGCGAGTTCGCAATCAAGCGCGTGGGCAACCCTGACGCGCGCTTATCCCATTCAACCAAACGCCGGATCATCGGGCGCGCGAGGAAATCGAGACCGGCTAGCGAGCCGACGTATTCATCGTATGCAAACGTAAAACGGCTGACCGTATTCACGTAGCAAACGTGCACCGCTCCCGCGGGAATCCGGATCCCTTTCGTCCAGGCCGTCGTCGAACTGACGATCGTATCAAAACCCGTGAAGTCGAAACTTTCGAACGCGCGCGGATAGAACGGAGCTAGATAACGAAAGTGGCGGTTCGCACCGGGGATCGCATTCAGATAGGAGACGCGCACGCGCTGCGGATCGACGATATCGGCGGTTGCGTGCGAATCGTGCAGCGCGGTATAGACCGGCGCATCCGGATAGGCGCGCGCAATGTGCGCGAAGACGCGCTCGGCACCGCCCCGCTGGTTCAAGTAATCGTGGACGAGCGCGACGCGCAAAGAACTAGGGGGACGAGTTTTGCTGCGACTGGCGCGGGAGAACCAGCGCGATGTTCGGCAGGCCCAGGTACCGGACGGCGACACGCCGCAAATCCGCTGCCGTCGTCTTGTTGATCGCAGCGACGGTCTGCGCGACGTAATCGGGCGGAAGGCGCTGCGCCACGAAGACGCTCGCGAGCCAGGCGCGATCGCGCAGCGTTGCGGATTGATCCAAAAAACGGCCGATCGCAAACGTCTTCATGTCGCTTAGGTCACCTTGCAATTTGGCGTGGCCGAGGACGTTCACGATCGTGAGAGCGGTCGCGAAAATGCGCGTCGGGTCGCCGCCGCCATCGACGTACACCACGACGTTGGCCGGCTGCGAATCGAAGTTGTAGGTCGCGCCGACGCCGCGCTGTTCAAAGGAAGGCGTGGACAACGAAGGCACGCCGGCGATGTCCGCCAGCGTGCGTTGCAAGAACGATGTCAACACGAGCATCGGCCCGAAGTCGCGGCCGCGGAGATCCGGAGCTTTGTATTGCGCGATCAGCCACGGCACGGGAATGTCCCGGCGCGCAATCAGCTGGCGCGAATTGGAGGGAAGCTGCGTGACGACCACTTTAGCGGCCGCGGACGAACCCGGCGGCAGTACGTCCAGCAAAGTTTCAAATGCCCGCGGGGGTATGTTTTCAATCTTGCCGACGGTGCTGACGACCGCGCCGCCGCGCAAATAGTGCGCGGCAAAGAAACTTTGCGCATCGCTCGAACCGAAACCGGCAAGCGTTTGCGGCAGTCCCAAGGGCGGCATGCCCGCGTCGGAGTCCGTGTAGAACGTCCGGTTGAGCATCTGCAGGCCGACGGCGAGCGCAAACTGCTGCGTCTGCGCGCTCCGGGCGTTCAGCGACGCGCGCGCGCGGCCGAGCGATGCCGAACTGAAGTCGGGCCGGGCGAGCGCGGCGCGAAACAGCGCGAGTATGGCTTGATACGTATCCGGCGTTCCTTCCATGTAGAAACGCACGTCGTGCGGATCGATGTCGTAACCGATCAATCCGCCGTTTGCGGTGATGGCATCTTGCAGTGACGCGGTTGGGCCCACCGGTGTCTGCACGATCGCTTCAGCCACAAGCGCGGCCAGCCCATTCTGCGCGGGTGACTGCCGGTCGAGTCCGGCTTGCACGCGCACTTGCGTGCCGATCAGATCGGCCGCTGCATCGTCTTGCCGCACGATCGCGACGCCCGCGCCTTGCGCCGGTGCGTTGCAGACGTACAACAACGCCAGCATGCAGAGTGCCGGCGACAGCCGCTTCACGTCGCGCTGCTCGCGCCGGACGTGCTTTGAATCAGCCGCACGATCACGGGGTGCTGTAGATACGCGCGCACGGTTTGCGCGACGAACTGCGGATCGAGAGAGTTCGCCGTGCTTACGTACATGCCCGAAGCGTTCCCGGGCGCGTACTGCGCGTTCCCTTCGGCCGCGTACCAGCCGGCGTTGTCCGCGCGCTCAACCGGCGTTTGGATTTGACTCAATATGTGATATACGAACGCCTTCTGCGCCCTGGCAAAGGTCGCCGCATCGAGCGGCTGCTGCATCTGAGCGACGGCGTCGAGCACGTTCTGCTGCAAGCTGCTCGCGGTTTCGCCCGAAATCGTCACGAGGAGTACGCCCGGATCGTGCAGCGTAACGAACTGGCCGGTTACGAACAGATCGCGCTGCGAGCGCACGGATTGCGGCAGCGTGCCGTGATCCGGATCGAAAAGATAATCCGCGATGAAATCCATTGCGGTGTCCGCGCGCGTGTCAGAGATACCCGGACCGGCCCACGCGAAGCCCAAACCGGCTGCGCGCGCGCTGACGCTGCTCTCCGCCAATCCGGGGGCGAGCGTGGAGTCATAGGGCTCGTTGATCGTCGCGATGGCGCTGGCCGCCAAGCTGGTCTCCAGCGACTGATCGACATTGCCCGCCAACGAAACGATCGCGCTGCCTCGTTGGAACGCGCGCGTCGCGAACGCTTGCACGTCGCCGGGCGCGAGTTTCGCAAACTCGGCCGCGTCTGGAACCGGCGCGTAATGCGCGGGCCCTTGTGCGAAGAGTTGCGAGAAGAGCGCGTCCTGCAACGTTCGCGCCGAATCGAACGGTTGCTGCGCTGCGACCACGGCGCTGTCTTGCGCCGCTACTTTCATTCCGGCAGCGTTTATTGTGGTGTTGAAATAGGCGTTGGTCATCGCCCGCAGTACCGAAGCGGCTGACGACGCCGGCACGCTGGCACCAACCATCGCGATGTCGGGATAGACTTCGAGTGAGAGAGAGCCGCCCAGCCGGTTGACGATTTCGCTAAGCGACGATCCGCCGGCCGGTTTGGAAGCCGCGACCGCAGCGAGCGCCAAGCGCGCGATGCCGGGCGATTTCAGATCGTAGCCCGCCGCCGGCGCGCGATACCACAGCTCGATCGCCGTCGTTGGGACCGTCGGATCGGAATGTACGGTAACGACTTGCGCGCGCGCGGACGTGCTCAATGCTGCTGCCAGGCACAGAGCCGCCGCCGCACCGCGCGCGGCCCGCAGCTTCATGCCGGTTCCGGCGAGATCTTGGGCGGCAACCGCTTGGGTTTCTCCGCGCGCTTCCCTTCCTCGACAACGGGTGAAGGCGGCGGAACCGGTGTTACGGCCCGCTCGGCGACGCCGCGATCGAACGGGCGCCCTTCCAGAATCGCTTTGACTTCTTCTGCCTCGACCGTTTCATATTCGAGCAGCGAACCAACCATGCGTTCGACTTTGTCCCAATTCTCGAGCAGCAGCATGCGTCCACGATCGTAACAGCTCTCGATGATGCGGCGAACCTCGGCGTCGATCTTCGAAGCGATCTCCTCGGAGTAATTACGATCTTCACCGAAATCGCGGCCGAGGAAGACTTGATGGTTGCCGCGTCCGTACTGAATCGGCCCGAGCGTATCGGACATGCCGTACTGCGTCACCATGCGCCGCGCGATCTCGGTCGCTTTTTCGAAATCGTTACTCGCCCCAGTTGTCACGTCTTTGAACTTGATCTCTTCGGCCAGCCGTCCGCCCAGTGCGAACATGACCGTGCCGAGCAGCTCTTCCTTTGTCCGGCTGTGGCGATCGTCTTCGGGCAGGGACCACGTGATGCCGAGCGCCATGCCGCGCGGAATGATGGTCACTTTGTGGATCGGATCGCCCTTCTCGGCCAAGCCGCCGACGATCGCGTGCCCGGACTCGTGATACGCGGCGACCTCTTTCTCTTTCTGCGACATCACGATCGAGCGACGCTCGGGACCGACCATGACGCGATCGATCGCTTCGTCGCAATCGTTCATCTCGATCGTGGTCTTGTTGCGCCGCGCCGCCAGCAGTGCGGCTTCGTTCAGCAGATTCTCGAGATCCGCTCCGGAGAAGCCCGGCGTGCGCTTGGCAAGCGTTTCGAGCGCGACTTGTTTGTCGAGCGGCTTGTTGCGCGCATGAATCTCTAGGATCTTCTGCCGGCCTCGCATGTCGGCGCGGTCGACGACGATCTGCCGGTCGAAGCGTCCCGGACGCAAGAGCGCCGGATCGAGCACGTCCGGACGATTGGTGGCGGCGATCAAAATCACCCCCGTGTTCTGATCGAAGCCGTCCATCTCGACGAGCAATTGATTCAACGTCTGCTCGCGCTCGTCGTGTCCACCGCCCAGGCCCGCACCGCGCTGGCGGCCGACCGCGTCGATCTCGTCGATGAAGACGATGCACGGCGCCGATTTCTTGGCTTGCTCGAACAGATCGCGCACGCGCGACGCGCCCACGCCGACGAACATTTCGACGAAGTCGGAGCCGGAGATCGAGAAGAACGGCACGCCGGCCTCGCCCGCGATCGCGCGTGCCAGCAGCGTCTTACCGGATCCGGGCGGCCCGAGCAAAAGCACGCCTTTGGGAATGCGCGCGCCCAGCGCCTGAAACTTCTTGGGATATTTCAGGAACTCGACGATCTCGCCGAGCTCTTCTTTCGCTTCGTCCACGCCCGCCACGTCGTTGAACGTGACCTTCGGACGGTTCTCGGAAAGCGTCTTCGCGCGCGAGCGTCCGAACGAGAGCGCTTGATTTCCTCCGCTCTGCGCTTGCCGCAGAATGAGGAAGACCAAAAACGCCACGATCAGGAACGGTATGGCCGTGAATACGAAGCTTAAGATCGAAATCGAATTGGCCGTTTCGAAGTTGACGCTGCCCTTAACGTGGCGCGTCACTTGATCGACGAACGCCGAGTCCCGATTCGGAAGCGACGTCGCATAGTGCGTGCCGTTGGTGAGCGTTCCGGTGACGTCGGTTCCAACCGCGTCGAACGTCTGCACCTGATTGGCTTCGAGCCTCTGATAGAACGCGTTGTAATCGAGGCGCTTGACCTCCGGCGTCGGCAGCACGATGCGCTGCACGACGAAGATCACTACGACGGCCGCAGCGAGGATGAAGAGAATGCCTCGAAGATGTTTGCTCACGAGTATGAGTGCCCTATTCCGAAAATACCCAGGATTGCAGCTGCGCGAGGTAAGGAAGGTTGCGGTAGTTTTCTTGGTAGTCCAAACCGTACCCTACGACGAAGACGTCGGGCGCTACCAAACCGACATAATCCACGGGCACCTCGACGCGCCGGTTGTACGGCTTGTCGAACAGCACGCACGATTGCAGGCTGGCGGGTTCGCGCCCCAAGAATAACGATCGAAGGTACTGCAGCGTGAGCCCGTTATCGATGATGTCCTCGATCACGAGCACGTTTCTGCCCGCAATCTTTTCACTGGTGTCCTTCAGCAACCGCACCTCTCCGCTCGACCGGCTCGAATTTCCGTAACTGGAAACGACGATGAAGTCGAGTTCGATTCTGCTGGGGCCGTCGGGCACGCGCGAAAGGGCTC
>CAAGKR010322761.1_pt1 | contig 10171 bp, 12 predicted proteins | sample 2556971 | NCBI WGS metagenome assembly CAAGKR01 (sample SAMEA5207829, study PRJEB30636) | soil metagenome | biome: forest; feature: boreal; material: soil | place: USA | collected 2011-09 | depth 1 m
GAGGTTAGCCCCAGTGAAATGCCGCGGCGCGCAGCGGCGGTCGCAATCGCGCGCATCGCCACGGTCTTGCCCGCGTTCTTTCCCGTGCCGACGACGAAGAGCGAAGTGCGCCCCTTCGCGCGCGCCAGGTCGAGCAGCGCATCGCCGGTTTTCACGCGGGAAGCAAGGCCTTTGCCAACGTGAAAGCGATACCGGTTAACGCCAGCACGATGCCGGCCCAGAGTTCCGCACTCTCTTCAGCGCGCCGTCCCACAACGCGCCCGAGCGTCAGGCCGAGCGCGGTCGAACAGATCGATACCACGAATATCACACCCAACGAAAGGTAGAGCGGCACGCCGATGTACAGAATCGAGAAACCGATGCCGAGCGAGTCCAAGCTGATCGACAGCGATCCGATCAGGAGCCCCCAACCGCGCGACATGTCGAGCGGAGTGCGCAGTTCGGATTCACGCACCGCCTCGAAGATCATGTACGCGCCCAAACCGATCAGCGCCGCAAAGCCGATGTACCCCGCTACATTGCCCAGCAGCTGGCCCGCGAGTTTGCCCAGACCCACGCCGGCGAGGTTCATCACGACCTCGGCCGTCGCAAAAGCGATGCCTATGCGCAGCTTGACCGCGCGCGGGATGCCGCGCATCCCGACTCCGACTCCGACCGCAAAGACATCGAGGCCCAGCGAGAGGGCGACGACGAGAATTTTGAGGAAGTTCAACTGGGGGACGGGTCTTGAAATTTAGCAGAATCTCCTTCTTTCATGTCGCCGCGGCCGTGCTGATCGTGGTGATGCTCGGCCCTGTCGTCGCGATGTTCGCGGCGGTGCGGCCGAGTGACGTCATCGGCGCGTTCGCCCAGCCTCAAGCGCGCGACGCACTCACGGTTTCGCTGATCGCTTCGAGCATTGCGGTCGCGGTTGCAACGCTTCTCGGCGTTCCAGCCGCTTACGCGCTCGCGCATGCTCCTACGGCGCCGCGAGCGATCGCGCTGGCACTGCTCGCGCTGCCGCTGGCTTTCCCGCCGGTTGCGTCGGGCATCATGCTCTTGCAAACCATCGGAACGCGCACGCCGCTCGGTGCAGCGCTGGCGACGCACGGACTGATCTTCGTTGATTCGCTCTGGGGCGTCGCTCTCGCGGAATTTTTCGTCGCCGGCTCGTTCGTCGCAATTGTGGCCACGGCGGCGTTCGCAACGATCGATCCAATCTATGAAGAGTCCGCGCGGACGCTTGGCGCCGGCACGTTCACTATTTTCTTTCGCATCGCGCTGCCGCTCGCGGCTCCAAACGTACTCGCGGGCGTTGTGCTCGCCTGGATGCGCGCCATCGGCGAGTACGGCGCAACGTCTATCGTTGCGTATCACCCGACCGCGCTGCCGGTACAGCTCTACGTTACGCTGTCCGCTCAAGGAATCGGCGCCGCGCTCGCGCTGAGCTATGGTTTCGTGGTGCTGGCCGCGTTGGCGATCGCACTTCAATGGACTCTGAGGCGGCGCGTCGTATAGCAGCCCGGTGACAGCCCTCGATCGTTTCTTCGCTCCCGACTCGACCTTTCAGCGACGCTTTTTCTTTCTAGCCAGGCGGTTCGTTGCCGGTAAAACGATCGATGCGGCACTTGCGGCCGTGCGCGAACTCAACGGCGCAGGCATGACCGCTTCGCTCGATTTCTTGGGCGAAGACGTCCTAGAACGCGAAGCCGCGCTAAAAACGCGCGACACCTACATGGAGATACTCGACGCTATCAACGCGGCGGGCGCGCAAAGCAACGTCTCGGTGAAGCTGACCGCGCTCGGTTTGCTGATAGACGAAGACTTCGCGTTTGCGAATCTGATGGCAATCCTGGAGCGCGCGCAATCAAACGGCGATCCGTTCGTACGCATCGACATGGAAGGCTCGGCGGTCACCGAGTCCACATTGCGCGTCTTTGAACGAGCCTACGCCGAGCATAAGAACGTCGGCCCGGTACTGCAGTCCTACTTAAAGCGGACGCCCCGAGACGTCGAGCGCATGATCGAATTGAACGCGCGGGTGCGCTTGTGCAAAGGCGCCTACAACGAACCGGAGGCGATCGCCTATAAGGAGATGCCGAAAATTCGCGAGCAGTACTTGCAGTGCGCGCGCGAACTGCTGACGCGCGGAACCTACCCGGGCATCGCCACGCACGATCGCCGGCTCATCGCAGCCGTCAAGGAGTTCGTCCTGGCCAATGGGATCGCACGCGACCGCTTCGAGTTCCAAATGATCTACGGCGTGCGCCCGCAACTGCAACGCGACCTCGTGCGCGAAGGCTACCGCCTGCGCGTCTACGTGCCGTTCGGCACGCATTGGGCCGCCTATTTCTATCGCCGCGTGGCCGAGCGCAAAGAAAACCTACTCTTTGCGGTATCCAGCATCTTCTCACGCTGAGATGAGAGCCGTCGTTCAACGGGTGTCGCGCGCCGAAGTGCGCGTTGGCGAGCGCGTCGCGGGGTCGATCCAAGCCGGCTTAGCGGTTCTTCTGAGCGTCGGCGTGGACGACGACGAACGCGACGCGGAGCAGATGGCCGAGAAGGTCGCCAATCTGCGGATCTTTCGCGACGATGAGGGCTTGATGAATCGCGACGCGGCCGAAGCCGGCGGCAGCATACTGCTGATCTCACAGTTCACCTTGCACGGCGACGCGCGCAAAGGCCGCCGTCCTTCATTTGTTGCCGCTGCGCGTGAAGAACAGGCGAAGCCGCTCTACGAACGCGTCGGCGTGCTCTTAAAGCGCGAGGGCCTGCACATAGAATACGGCGAGTTCGGCGCTACGATGGAAGTCGAACTGGTCAACGACGGACCCGTCACGATCTTGCTGGACACGAAAAAAGTCTTTTAGAGTTCTTCGCAAGGAAATAAACCGGACATGAACGGAGTCTATCCTATGCAGCAATGGAAAGAGAGCCGGCCACGCGGGAAGTAATGGACGCCGTTCTCGAACTGCAGGACGCCGTTTCGAGCGGGTTCGCTCGTGTCGACAGCGCCCTCGTGAGGGTTGAGGGCGAGATCCGTGCCTTGGATGGCCGGCTGGAAGATTTCAGAAACGACGTCAACCGGCGCTTCATCCTCGTTTACGACCGCTTTGATACGATCGACGAGCGCTTCGATCGGGTCGACGGGCGGCTCGAGCGCCTAGAAACTTATTTCGCTATTTGACCGACTGCGACGTTCCGTCAAGATAGGAAATGTGCGTCGCGAAGCAGCGCATTGCACGGCCTTGCGCTTGCGCGGGTGCCGCGCCTATTTTGAAGACGATGCTGCGCTGCTGGCCCGGATCGAGCTCGGGGTTAATCGATGCCGAACCTAACACACTCGCACTACGAAAATCGTGGTAAAAGTCGACCGCAACGACGAGCCCCGAGATCGGTTTCGTCGCCCGGCTCGTGACAAGCGCGGTTAGCGTGACGCCGCCCTTCGCGGCCCGCACCGCGTCGCAACTCGGGATTTCAAGCGGCAAGCGCTGCGGCGTGCCGCAGCCTGCAAGTGCGATCGACATCAGGACAACACCCGCCACAAATCTCACGGCGAATCCGGAATGCGTTCCGCGCGAACGATCTTGTCGGACTCGATCAGCCTTCCCAGAACATCCGTCCCGCCTATCACGCGTCCGAAGACGGTGAAGTCTCGATCCAGATGCAATTGCGGCGAGAGCGTGATGTAAAACTGCGTGCCCGCGGAGTCGCGGATTGCGTGCGCGTTCGGCGGATCGGTATAGTTCATGCCCATCGAGATAATGTAGCTGTTCTGCTCGATCGGATTCTCTTCGGCCGGAATGGTGTAGCCCGCATCGCCGTTACCGTCGCCCGTCGGATCGCCGGTCTGCACCACGAAGTCGGGCACGATGCGAAACCACGGATTGTTGTCGTAATATCCGGAGTTCGTAAGGTTCAGAAAGTTTTCTACCGTGAGCGGCGCCCACTCCGGGAAGAGTTCGACGTAGATGTTGCCCTTGGTCGTGACCAGCCGGACGCGCGGATGCGGACCCTTGGCCGGCCCGGAGACAAGCGCGATCGTCGTTGGATAGAGCGCCGGCGCAGTTTGGATCGCATCGGGACTTGGTTTTTGCGGGCGCGCGGAAGAGAGCGCGCGCGGTAAAGCTGGCAGCGAAGCGAAGCGATCGGGCTCCGGTGCGGGCGTGTGAATCCCGGCGGGAATGGCCTTCAGGTGCGCGGTCAGCGTTCCGCCTTGCAAGACTTTAATCGACTCGAGCGTTTGCTCTTGCACGCGCCACGACGGATCCGCGGTTAGCGGTTGAAGCCATGCAATCGCGTCCTTGTCGCCCCGCCGTCCGAAAGCGCGCACGGCTTCGATGCGCACGAGGTCGCTGCGATCGTGCAGCCCGCTTTGCAGCGTTTCGAGCGGAGCTCGCTTTGCATACGCGCGGAAAAGCGTCCACATGATATGCCAGCGGACATATGAATCGCGCTCGCCCGAATAAGCTCGCGCTAGCGATCCCACGACGTCCTGCGCAAACGACGATCCGTGAAATGCTTCGAGCGTCGTCGCCGCGCGCCCGCGCACGATAACGTCGGCCACCCCGAGCAGCTCGCGAACGCGCCGTCCGGCCGCGCGTTCCTGAGTGACGGAAAGCATGTGGGCGGTCTCCAAGCGATCGGTCGCGTCGAGCGCCACGACTTGAACGGCACCGCTTGGGTCGTGCAGCAACGCGTTGAGCACCGGCGCAGTCGCCGGAATGCCGCCGATGAGCCCAAGGCCGTAGATGCTCATGGCGCGCAGCGCAATGTCACGATCCGCGGCGTGCCGCGCTAAGAGAGGGATGCCTGCGGCCTTTTTGGCGCGCCCGATAGCAAGCGCCGCTCGTACCGCTACCCGGCGATCTCCCGAATTCAGGAAGCCGGCTAGGGCTCCATTGCCTAGGCTGCGCGCAGCCTCAAGGCGCTCTATCTGGACGCTTGGATTGGCTGCGGCTCCGGCCACGGCCGATACTAAGGTGAAAGCAACCGCTTGGATTAGGGTCATCTGCTCAACTTTCTGGCCCGAACTTGCGTTCTAGTATATGGAGCATGAGATTGCCGTCCTTCTAGGGCGGCGCAAAGAACCGAGGTAAAAACGTCTTTATGAACACCCCAAACGGCCCGCTCAAGAAAGCCGGCGGCATGACCGTCCGCGAAGCCGGGCAAAAAGGCGGCGAAACCGTCAAGAAAAAGTACGGCCCGGAGTTTTACGAGCAGATCGGCCGCAAGGGCGGTCAGGCTACGAAAAACGCCCATGGCCACGCCTTCTACGAGCAAATCGGTAAGAAGGGCGGCAAGAAGGGCGGCGAAGCCACTCGCGACCGCTACGGACCGAGCTTCTACGAACAGATTGGCCAAAAAGGCGGCCAAAAAGTCAAGCAACTCATCGAAGAGGGCAAACGAGCTGCAGCAGCCGCAGAAGAGCAAAAGAAAGCGAGCTAAGCTCGCGCGCGCCGGAATACTGGCGCTGGCTGCCGCATGTGTCATCGCAACAAGCGCGGGCCCTCAAACGGCTCGCGCTATTGTTGTTCCGCGCACCATTTCAACGGCCAGTCCGTTGCCGGAGCCATCCGGCACGAAGACCGACCTTCCACTGAACTCGAGCATCTTTTTCGTTCTCGACGGCGATATTAGCTCGCGCGGACAAGAAGGGACGCTGGTACGCGCACATCTGCGCGATCCGATCGTTCTGGGCGGCATGACGGTTGCTGCGGCCGGCGCTCCGGTTCAGATTCGCATCCTTCACACGTCGGGCGCGCAGTTGGCCAACGTCGACGGCTCGGTCGATATTTACTTCGAACCGTTCACGCTTGCGAATGGCCAGGCATTGCCGCTGGTGACGCCGACCTCGCACATCGATCCGTACCTGACCCCCGGCCAAACCTCGACGCGCGCCACGACCGACACGATCGGCGACATTTTCATCCCCTACCACTTTCTGTACCATATGCTGCGCAAGGGCATGGAGGTCGACCTTCGGCCCGGCACCGTTATGCGCGCGCGTATTGCCGCCGAATTGCGCACCGTCGCCGGCGCGGTGGCGATCGTCACGCCGCAGCCGATAGCCCGCGCGGCCGACACGCCCCGCCCGCCGTTCAAACCGGCCTACGTGGCGACGCCTCCGGGATTCACTACGCCCACGCCGAAACCGTCGCCAAGCGTTCTACCGAGCGCTCAACCTACCGCGCAACCCACGTAAAACAGACGGAGTGTAGACCCATGAAACGTGCGATCTTCGCATTGGCGCTGTCATTTTTCGCCTCATCGCTTGCGATGGCGGCCTCCCCGCCACCGAAGCTTCCCGATACGCCGTTGCCCAGCGAGCTGGCCTTCGTGCAATCGGCGACCAAAGATCTCAACGCGCGCTTTCCCAATCCGGCCGCGGCGGCAAAAGCCGGTTACTTCCGCTACAACAATGAGGACAAGACCGGCGCGATCAGTTACACGAACCTTCAGTGGAACAGCGTCGATCCGAAACATCCCAGCCAACTCTGGTACGACGTCAAGGGCCGTCTGCTCGGCGCGGACTTTTCGCGCACGCTGACGATGCCGGCGGTTACGCCGAATTTATGGGGTTTGAATTCGCAGCGGTGGTTCAAGTTCCGGTACGCGCACGTCCATTGGATTCTGAAGAACGCCGGCGGCACGACGAGCTATGGCCTGGCGGTCCGCGGTAAAGACTTCGTGGCAGCCGGAGGCAACATCAACAATCCGCAAGTCGCGACGCTCGTCAAGATGGGCAAAGTCAAGGACGCCTCGCAGGTAGTGAAGATTTTCGAGTTTCCGGCTCAATGGGACACGGAGATTTGGCTTACGCCCAACCCGCTCGGCGCGTTCGCACTGACCGATCCGCTCGTTCATCCTTCGGTGCCGAACGCAAAAGGCGAGATGTAACGCGCGAGCCGGGACGGAGTGACACTCCGCTCGAGAAATGCGCGCCATAGTGCGAGGATGCTGCCGTGGTGAGTTCTTTATAACTTCTCGAACGAAGCGTCACTCCGTCCCGGGCTCTTGCGTCAATCGGATATGAACCAAGACGACTTATTCGTTGGACCAGTAGTCTTTAAGGGCTTTGCCGCGCGACGGGTGGCGCAGTTTGCGTAATGCTTTGGCTTCGATTTGGCGTATGCGTTCGCGCGTCACGCCGAACTCTTGGCCGACTTCCTCGAGCGTGCGCTGATGGCCGTCCTCTAAACCGAATCGCAACACGAGCACTTTGCGCTCGCGGTCGGTCAAGTTTTGTAGAACGTCCTGCATTTTTTCTTTGAGCAGCATCACGGAGGCGGCTTCCGCGGGCGCGACCGCTTCCTGATCTTCAATGAAGTCGCCCAGGTGCGAGTCTTCCTCTTCGCCGATCGGCGTCTCGAGCGAGATCGGCTCCTGGCTGATTTTGATCACTTCGCGAACTTTTTCAGGCGTGAGCCCCATCTCGGCGGCGATCTCTTCAACGGACGGATCGCGTCCGAGCTCTTGCAGCAGCTGGCGTGAAATCTTGATGAGGCGGTTGATCGTCTCGACCATGTGCACGGGAATGCGAATAGTGCGCGCCTGGTCGGCCAGCGCGCGCGTGATCGCCTGGCGTATCCACCACGTGGCGTACGTCGAGAATTTATAACCCTTGCGGTAGTCGAATTTTTCGACCGCGCGAATCAAGCCCAGATTGCCTTCCTGGATCAAATCCAAGAAGAGCATGCCGCGGCCGACATATTTTTTCGCGATCGACACGACGAGCCGGAGATTGGCTTCGGTCAGTTGGCGTTTGGCTTCTTCGCCGGTGGTGACAATAGTGGAGTTAATCGAGCCGTTGCGCTCGAGTTCGCGCTCGCCCGCCTCGATTTTCATCGCGAGATTCTTCTCGTCGTCCATCGAAAGCAGCGGGACGCGGCCGATCTCCTTGAGATACATGCGTACCGGATCGTCCAGCGCCAGCCCGGCGGCAACTGCTTCTTCAGCGGCAGCCTCTTCGTCGGCCTCGGCTTTCTCTTCTTCGGTTTCTTCGACGACCTCAATGCCTGCGGCGTTGAGATCCGTCATTAATTCTTCGAAGATCTCCGCTTCGTTGAGTTCCTCGCGCGTCTCCGCCAGCCGCCCTACTTCGAGATTGATCTCATCGAGCGTAACCGAACCGCGCTTCTTGCCGCGTTCGAGTATGCGCTTCTTCAGCTCCTCGATCGACGTCGTCGGAGCTTCCAGAACTGCCGTGCCGTTCGCGGACGGCGATTTCTTGCGTGCCACTATCGTTCACCTCCCTTCTGTTTAACAGGCGTATCCGCGCTGCGCGCGCCACGCCCCCCATCGGCAAAGCCGCCGGGGCCCCCAGCCTCCGGCCCATCTGCATTTTTATTTTTTCAATTTCGCGACCAGTGAATCATATTCGCCGCGCAGCTCCGTGCTAATGTTTTGCCCAGCGGTGGAGAGCTCATCTATTCGGCGGGAGAGCTCCTGATAGCGTTCCCGCTGATCGTCGAGCTGCAGCCGTTCGACTACCCGTTCCAAATGGGCTCGCCGCTCGTCCGAGTCTGTATAAGGCGGCGTTGAACTCCGGTCCCGCTGGCTCAACCCCGAAAGCAGCGCCAGGGTTTCGTTATCGTCGGTAAAGAGCGAAAATACGTCAGCCGTCTGGCTCAGGTGGTCGGCGCTGGCGGCCAGTCGCTCGTAGATTCGGCGGTACACCTCGTTGCGGAAGCGCGCTTGCGGAATCCGGTCCCGAAACTCGCGCAGCAGCGAGGGGTCCTCGATCACGATCGCCAGGACGTCGCGTTCGAATGACGAGGGATGCACGCTGCGCGCACGATGGCCCGTGACCGGCAGCTGTCGCGGCGCGAAGTTCGCGCTGTTTGCGAAAAAGCGGCTGCTGCGTAGCTCGTCGACGTTAATCTGCAGGCGCTGGGCGATCCAAACCCGCCAGCGATCCCACTCGGCCTTCGGAATGAGCCGCCGGATGAGCGTCTCCGCCTCGCGCGCGATAACCGAGGGCGATGAGAAACCGGCCTGCAGCCGCGCAACCTCGCGTTCCAAACGGAATTCGATGGCGGGCTTGGCGCTCTTGAGCAGCGCCGCGAACGCTTCCGCACCGTGTTCCCGCACATAGCCGTCCGGGTCCGCGCCTTCGGGCAACTCCACGATGCGAACGCCCGAGCCGGCGTGTTCGATAACTTGCGCCGCGGTCTCGATGGCTTTGTCGGCGGCGGCCTTCCCGGCCGTGTCCGCATCGAAGCACAAAAAGATCCCGTCCGCATACTTGCGTAATTCTTTGGCCTGCTCTTGCGTAAATGAAGTTCCCAGCGCCGCTACCGCATTTTCGAAACCGGCTTGGTGCAGTGCGATGCAATCGAGATAACCCTCGACGACGATCAGCGTACGATCGCGCGCGGCGGCGCGCCGCGCGACATTCAAAGCGAAGAGATGACGGCCTTTCTCGTAAGCGGGCGTCGTCGAGGTGTTCAAGTACTTCGGCTCGCCATCGCCCAGCGTGCGTCCGCCGAAGGCAATCACTTCGCCGGTTGTTGCGTACGTCGGAACCATCAGGCGGTCGCGGTAGAAATCGTAAAAACCGCGCTCGCCGCGTTTGAGCAATCCGCCCTTGGCCGCCAGCGCCGGATCGACGCTGTTGCGCTGCAGTTCACGGGCCAGCCCCTCCCATTCGTCGGGTGCGTAGCCCAGATGGAATTTTTCGATCGTGGCTTCGGTCAAACCGCGCCCTTCGCAGTACGCGCGTGCCTTGACGCCCGCCGGACTGCGCAGCATGCGCTCGAAAAACGCCGCGGCAATGCGATTGGCTTCGTGGATCGCTTCGCGTTCGTTGCGCGCGCGCGTCGCTTGCGGATTCTCGGGCTCCAATTCAACGCCCGCGCGTTGCGCCAGCATGCGCAACGCGTCGGGAAACTTTAGATTTTCATGTCTCTCCACGAACGTGAACACATCGCCGGCCGCGTCGCAGCCGAAACATTTGAAAAAACCTTTGTCGGGATGCACGTGAAACGACGGCGTCTTCTCGTTGTGGAATGGGCAGAGGCCAACGAGGTCGTTTCCGCGCTTGCGCAGTTGAACGTACGAACCGATGAAGCTCCCGATGTCGATGCGAGCGCGAATCTCGCTAATGGCCCCCTGGTCGACCGGCATCAGCGGCCTCTTCGCCGCAGCGCCGGAGTCTCCGCCGCTGCCGCAGAACTTGCAAGGCGTATTA
>CAAGKR010432005.1_pt1 | contig 10171 bp, 9 predicted proteins | sample 2556971 | NCBI WGS metagenome assembly CAAGKR01 (sample SAMEA5207829, study PRJEB30636) | soil metagenome | biome: forest; feature: boreal; material: soil | place: USA | collected 2011-09 | depth 1 m
ATTGGCTTCCCGTTGGCGCTTAGCTTCCAGTTTTCCGTCCATGCTGCATCTGGAGTATTTTTGAGCGCCTCGCGAGCCTTGGCCGCGCCCTCAAAGAGAACACTCACCAGTTGAGCGTTAGACTCGAACGGCAGCGGTTTGTAGCTACCCTGAGCAAAGTCGAACTCAGGAGTAGTTAAAATCGTGAGTCCGAAGGCGGCAAGCTGTGCCACATGCGGCGCCAGCTTTTTCAAAGGCGCGGATTTCGGGTGTGGCGCGAATTCCTTTTTTTCGATCGGCACGCGCTCTAATGCTATCCGCGTCTTTTTCATCTCTTCATCAAATTCAAGCATCAGAAGTTCGCTGACTGACATGAGTTCTCCTCCTGAATCGAGTATAAAGCCGAAGCTGATTGTGGCCGCACAGCAGGGCCAGGTCAACTTCATAATTCTGTATAATCTGATTGTCATGCAAGAAACCGAGATCATCTTTTCTGTTCAGGAATCGCCCGAGGGCGGGTACGAGGCCCGCGCGCTCGGTTACTCAATATTCACTCAGGGAGATTCTCTGGAAGAATTGCGTGAGATGGTTCGAGATGCCGTTCGCTGCCATTTCGATGAAGATTCCGTCCCGGCAATTATTTGCCTGCACTTTGTAAAAGACGAGGTTCTACTCGCGTGAGACCCGGTGTCCGCGGGATTTGAAAATCTCTTCAGTTCTCGGGCCGATCCGCCAAGAACTAAAAGCCAACAGCCAGGAGTTAAATGACCCGTCCCAAACCTCTTGTTCTTATCATCCTCGACGGCTGGGGATACCGCGCGGAAACCAAAGCCAACGCGATCGCCCTCGCACGCAAGCCGACCTATGATCGTCTTCTTCGCGAGTATCCCAACACCCTGATTCACACCAGCGGACGCTTCGTCGGCCTTCCCGACGGCCAAATAGGAAACAGCGAGGTCGGACATCTCAACATTGGCGCCGGGCGAATCGTCCACATGGACAGCACGCGCATCGAGTTGATGATCCAGACCGGCGAGTTCTTTCAGCATCCCGTCCTGCTCGCTGCCATGAAAAACGCGCAGCTCGACGGCCGCCAGTTGCATCTTTTCGGACTCCTCTCCGATGGAGGAGTCCACTCTTACCAAAGCCATCTTCACGCGCTACTGAAGATGGCGAAACAGAATGGAGTTGACCGCGTCTTCGTCCACGCATTCATGGATGGACGCGACACGCTGCCGACAAACGGCGCGGGATATCTGGAACTGCTGCAAAAAACGATGCGCGAGTACAACACCGGCAAGATTGCCAGCGTCAGCGGCCGCTACTATGCCATGGACCGCGATCGCCGCTGGGAGCGCATCGACAAAGCATTCCAGGCGATGGTCAATGGAGTCGGCGAAGGCGGAAAGTACTCCGACCCTGTTCAGGGCGTGAAGGATTCTTACAACAAAGAGGTCACCGACGAATTCATCGTTCCATTCGTCTGCACAGATGATCGCAATCAACCCGTCGCAAAAATTCGCGACAACGATTCTTGTATCTGCTTCAATTTCCGCGCCGACCGCGTCCGCCAAATCACCCGCGCCCTCACGCGCAATAGCGGCCTCAACGCGCAAGCTGGACGCGACTTGCCCGGCGCAGATGATCTCGATGTCGCCATCCCCAGGGCTCGAGTTCCCGCGAATTTACATTATGTATGCATGACGCAGTACGACAAGAATTTTAGTTTGCCGGTCGTCATCCCGCCAGAATCCATGAACAATATTCTGGCCAATGTTATGGGCGAGATGAATCTGCGAAACCTCCGCGTGGCGGAAACAGAGAAATATGCGCACGTGACGTATTTTTTCAACGGCGGCGTGGAAGCTCCCTTTCCCGGAGAAGAGCGCGTCGTGGTCCCGTCGCAAAAGGTCGCGACTTACGACCTGAAGCCGGAAATGAGCGCCGCCGGAATTGCCGACACCGTAGTCAAAGCCGTCGAGGACGGCACGTTCGACGTGATCATCGTAAACTTTGCCAACGCCGACATGGTCGGACACTCCGGCAAAATTGAGCCAACAGTTAGAGCGGTGGAAGTTGTGGATGCTTGCCTTAATCGCGTCGAAAAAGCCGTCCGCGCAAAGGGCGGCGCAATCCTGATCACCGCCGACCACGGAAACGCCGAGATGTTGATCGATCCGGTCACAGGTGGCCCGCATACGGCCCACACCACGAATCCGGTGCCGTTCATTGTGATTGCGGAAAACGCCAAGCAAATCACGCTCAGCCCCAATGGTTCCTTGAGGGATATTTCACCAACGGTGCTTGGAATGCTGGAAATTCCCCAGCCGTCCGACATGACAGGACACGACTTAAGAGTTCCGCAAAAGACCTAAATCAAGCAGGAATGTTACCTCGCCCTTACGGTTGGGCAGTGGCATTGAGGACAATATTTAACGGAGCGATCTGTTCCGGCTTTACGTAGCGGTTTACCAGGAAGCGCTTGCCGTCTTTGGCGACGTCGTAGGTGAAAGCGTCGGTTGAGGAGATTGGGGCGCGTCCGTGAATCTGGAATAGAGGCGTTGGGGTCCCGGCGGAGAAGCTTGTTCCGGTGATGACGGGTACTGCGGTCAACATTCCTGAGGCGCCGATATAGAAAAGTTCCTTGCCATCGCCGCGCCAGCGTGGTTCGACGCCGCCTCCGCTCGAGACCTGCCACTTGCCTGCGGCGTCGGGAAAAGTCGTCACATAGATTTCCCAATTGCCCGACTCATCCGAGGCGTACGCGACCCATTTTCCGTCGGCAGAAATTTGTCCGTTGGCTTCGCTGCCCTGGCTGGTCAGGAAACGCTTTGACTCACTGCCCTCAACGGTCGTTAGCTCCAAATAGGAGCCTGAAGGAGTCTGATGCGTCCAGAGAATCTGGCGGTCGCCGGGGGACCAGGAATTCGGAATAATGTCATCGGCGGCCAGCTCCTTGATCATTTCCTTTTCGCGCACCAGTCCGGTAGCTGGCTTGAGTTCCAGGGATGCTCCGTTCGCACCATTCACGCGATAGGCGATTGTCTTTCCGTCCCGCGACCATACTCCCGCAACTTCTTCCTCGGGATCGAAGGTAAAGCGCGAGCTACCCGGCCCGTTCGTATTCAAAATCCAGATATCAATGTTATTGGCCTTTTCGTCGCTGATATCAAGCACCACGCGGCTGTCATCGGGAGAGAGTGAGGGATTGCACATCACTCCCGGTTCCCCAACCCGCCCAAGTTCTTTGCCCGCGCGGTCCATCCAAGTCAGCGCTGAGCGCGCCCCGCCGCGGCTGGTGTTGTAAATCACGGTTCCATTCTGCGCCACCGTGAGCGCCGTCCAATACGTGGAGGGTTGAAATCCAACCACGCTGGCGATGACGGTAGCGCTTCCTGAAACAGTTCTGCTGGATGGATCGAACGCGACGCTGACCAACTGGCGCTGATCATCCGCGTAGAACAGGCGGCCGCCGCCGAAGCCAAAACCTGAGTGGCAGAGGGTTACAAGAGTCTTCTCTTTGCCGTCGAGAGAACTGGCATAAATTCCGCTCGTGCGATCATCCTTGGCGTTCGTGAAGTTACTTGCCAGGAACAGAAAATGATTGCCATCGGGGAGAAAGGTGGCCCAGCGATGTGTGGACTCTTGATTCTCCATACCATGATCGGTGACGGGAGCTCGACCTGTGCCGTCCGCATTCACGCGCCAAACCGCGCTGCTGGCGTCGGGAGAGAAGATAATCACGCCGCGGGATCCCCAGCTGCCCCCGCGGGCGGCTAGAACATTGGTCAGGACTTGAGGAGAACCACCGGAGACAGCGATCTTTTCAAGCTTGGCATCAGCAAAGAATGCGATGTATGCGCCATCTGGCGACCAGAACGGATAACTGGCGCCGTCGGTTCCGGGCAGGACGGTGGCTCCCGGCAAGCCGACGTGCTGCACGTAAAGCATGGGTATTCCCGATTTTTCTTCCGGGGAAATGAAGGCCAACATGGTTCCGTCCGCAGACAGCGCCATGTGACTGACTTCTCCCGCAACCGGGATGGCGAATTGCATGCGGGCCTGCGGGGCAGCACGTTTCCCAAAAAACCAGGTAGCCCCAGCAACAGCCGCTAGCACTACGGCGGTCAGCACCAGAAACATTCTCGGAAAGCTGCGAGGCGCGATTGCCGCCTGCACAGGGCCGCTAAGAGATGTATCCGTAAGTGAGCCGAGTGCGAAAGAAAGATCTCTTGCCGAGTGAAAACGCTGCTCCGGTTTTTTCTCAAGGCAACGCCGGATAATCCGCTCGAGCGCCAGCGAGGCTGGATGATCGAGGTCGGTGAGCTCAGCAGGCTCTTCCTTCAAAACCGCAGCCATGGTCTCGACCGGCGAGTCACGTTGAAATGCGCGCTTTCCGGACAACATTTCAAACAGCACCGCGCCGAAAGCAAAAATGTCGGTTCGCGGGTCGATCTCACCGCCGCGAACCTGTTCAGGCGCCATGTAGCTGGCGGTCCCCATCACCGTTCCCACCGCCGTTGGCGTGCTGGTTAGTGTTATTCCATCAATACCGGAGCGACTATTCTGCTTCTCGCTCAACTTGGCTAATCCGAAGTCGAGAATTTTGACCCGACCATCTTTGGTTACAAAAAGATTCTCGGGCTTAAGATCGCGATGCACGATCCCTTTCTCGTGTGCCGCCGCCAGGCCATGAGCGATTTGCACTCCGTAGTCGATGGTTTTGCGCTGCGACAGCGCCCCATCGTTTAGCATTACTCTTAGAGTTTCACCTTCGAGCAATTCGGAGACGAGAAATGGAATTCCGTTGTGTTGCCCCACATCGTAAATGGCGAGGATGTTGGGATGATTAAGAGCGGCGACGGCCCGCGACTCCTGCTCGAAACGATGGAGGCGGTCATTTTCCGTACTGCGTTCCGTACTGCGTTCGTTGTTGCGGCTGCCGTCGCCGGCAAAAGACTCGGGAAGAATCTTGAGAGCGACGTCGCGTCCCAAGCGCGTGTCGCGGGCGCGATAGACCTCGCCCATGCCACCCGCGCCAAGCGGCGATTGGATTTCGTATGGGCCGAGTTTGGTGCCGTTGGCCAGAGCCATGAGAAAAACCATTATAGGTCTTCGAGAAAAGTTGCGGAGGGTGCCCCGTCCTTTTCGCGCACTTTGCGAAAGGGCGGGGAAGTGCGCTGAAAAATCGAGGCTACTCCAGGCCGGTCAAAGTCCCGGCTCTTTCGCAAAGAACGCGAAAAGGACGGGGCGCCCTCGAACAGGTAGACTCTAGCGATGGATTTTCATGCCCGTCAGAAAAAGATACAGGGGCAGCTCGGCGGTAACCGGCTTGATGCATTGCTGGTCACGCATCTCCCGAACGTCCGATATCTCTGCGGATTTACGGGCAGCTCGGCGGTCATGATCCTCACTGAAAACCGAAGCTTCTTCTTCAGCGACGGACGCTACATCACCCAGGCAAAAGAAGAGGTCCGAAAATCCCGCATTCTGATTGGACGGCAGGCTCCCTTGTTGTCGGCGGCGGATTGGCTCGTGGCGAACACGGGGAAGGCCGCGAAATCCAAAGTGCCGGGACTGACCATCGGAATCGACGGCGAGCATCTTACGGTGTCGGCCCGAACCAGGCTGGCGAAAGTTCTGGGACATGCCTTCAAGTTGAAGGAATCGCCTCCACTTGTGGAGCGGGCTCGTATGTTGAAAGACCTGGAGGAAATAACGCTGCTTCGCGCGGCGGTGCAGATGGGGGCGAGCTTATTCCAGGGCGTTCTCAAGACGATCAAGCCCGGGGTTCGGGAAAACGAAGTGGGGGCGGAACTGGAGTACGCTGCCCGGCAAGCCGGGGCTCAACAAATGTCATTCGCGACAATCATTGCATCTGGGAAACGTTCAGCCTTGCCGCATGGGGTCGCATTGGAGGCGAGAATCCCCGCCAGGGGATTCGTCGTCTGTGACTTCGGTGTTATACTCACGGGCTACTGTTCGGACATGACTCGCACGGTTCACGTGGGGATTCCCACCAAACAAGCGCGGCAAGTATACGAGCTTGTGCGCCAGGCGCAGCAGGCGGCCGTTGATGCGGTTAAGCCGGGAATAAGCGTCAGCGAAGTAGACGAGGCTGCACGTAAGCTATTAAGTAAGCATGGCTTAGGCCGCTACTTTTCACATTCCACGGGGCATGGGGTGGGCTTGGAAATTCATGAAGCACCACGCATTGCGGCGGCACAAACTGATATTCTACGGCCCGGCATGGTGATCACGATCGAACCCGGCGCGTACATTCCTCAAAAATGGGGAGTACGCATCGAAGATATGGTTCTCGTCACCGAAACCGGGTGCGAAGTCCTGACACCCACAAGCAAGGAACTTATAACGCTTTGAAGCGATACTGGGCATCGCCTTAAATTGGCCGTGATTGATCGAGAGGCTGACTGTTCTCTCGAATGCGCCATGAGGAATCCCACCTGACCATGAACCAAAAAGAGATAAAAGAACTTATCGAATTCCTGATTGAAAAGGACATCGCTGAGTTCGAATTAGAGCGGGGCGACGTAAAGGTACGCATCAAGCGTGCCAGCGAGGCGGTGCCGGCACCGCCGGCTATCCCTTATTTTGCCTCGCAGGCCGCGGCCCCATCATCTCCCGATACTGCGGCGTCGCCCCCTGGAGCCTCCCCGGCGCCTCCTGCCCCCAAAGAGTCTGCGCCGGTCCCGGAAGAGCCTTTGTCCATGGTGAAGTCTCCGATTGTCGGCACATTTTATGAATCGCCATCGCCGGGATCTCCTCCATTCGTGAAACCTGGGGATATTGTGGAGGTCGGCCAGCTTCTTTGCATCGTGGAAGCCATGAAAATGATGAATGAGATCGAGTCGGACGTCGCTGGGGAGGTAGTAAAAAAGTTGATTGCCAACGGCCAGCCAATCGAATATGGGCAGGAGTTGTTTGCCATCCGCCCCAGAAAGTAGCTCCGCGAGTCCATGGAAAAAGGCTGTCATCCCGACCGGAGCGAAGCGAAGTGGAGGGATCTGCTTTTCAGGTGCGGGGACTAAGGGTAACGGTTATGGTATTTGCCCCTGGTCTCTCAAACGCTCCTCATAAGTAAATGTTCAATAAAATCCTCATTGCAAATCGCGGTGAGATCGCCCTTCGAGTCATTTGCGCCTGCAAAGAGCTGGGAATCCGCACGGTTGCGATTTACAGCGAGGCCGACCGCAATTCGCTGCACGTGCGCTTTGCCGATGAGGCGATTTGCATCGGTCCGCCGTCGTTGGCGCTCAGTTATCTTAATATTCCTGCCGTTATCAGCGCCGCGGAAATTGCCAACGTGGACGCAATCCATCCCGGCTATGGATTATTGGCCGAGAACGCCAACTTCGCGGAAGTAACGGAAACCTGCAACGTAAAATTCATCGGCCCTCCGCCGGAAATCACCCGCCTGATGGGAGAAAAAGAAAAAGCGCGGGCGATTATGAAAAAAGTTGGCGTGCCCATTCTGCCCGGTTCGGAGGGAATTCTTTCGAGCGGCGGGGAGGGCCTCGAATGGGGGCGGCAAATCGGATTTCCAGTAATCATCAAAGCCTCGGCGGGCGGCGGCGGCCGCGGCATGAGAATTGTGCGCAGCGAAGCGGAACTTCCGGCGCTCTTCAGGGCGGCGCAATCGGAAGCATCGGCGGCATTCGGCAACGGCGACCTCTACATGGAGAAATTCATCGAGCGTCCCCGGCACATCGAATTCCAGATTCTCGCGGACGAATACCGCAACGTCGTCAGTTTGGGCGAGCGCGAATGCAGCATTCAGCGCCGTCATCAGAAACTGCTTGAGGAGTCGCCGTCAACCCAGGTCAGCCCAGAATTGCGAGATCGAATTGGGCAGATGCTGGTCAAGACACTGTCTGACATCGGCTACGTGAACGCTGGAACCGTCGAATTTCTGATGGACGAAGACCGGCAACTTTATTTCATCGAGATGAACACACGCATTCAGGTGGAACATCCAGTCACCGAAATGGTCACCGACGTGGACCTGGTGAAGAGCCAAATTCTGCTTGCCGCCGGCGAACGCCTCGAAAGCGTGCTGCAAGGCCCCATCGTGCATCGCGGGCACGCCATCGAATGCCGCATCAATGCCGAGCATCCGGAAAAGTTCACGCCGTCCGCCGGGAAGATCACAGCATTTAATCCTCCAGGTGGGACTGGCGTTCGGGTGGATACGGCAGCCTACGCCGAAGGCACGATCCCGCCCTATTACGACTCGCTGATCGCGAAGCTGATTGTGCGCGGAAAAGATCGAAACGAGGCAGTGTCGCGCATGGCGCGTGCATTGGAGATGTTTATCGTCGAGGGAATTTTCACCACAATCCCGCTGCACCGAAAAATTCTCGCGGACCCGGATTTCCGCGCCGGGAATGTGGATACGACATTCATCGAGAGATTTCTGGCGAAGAGTGGGAAGCCAGCAGCGTAGAGGCGGGTTCCAAAATCCCTTGTGGACCAGTCTTTTTCTCAATACTGGAATGATAGTCGAGGGCACCCTTGAGGGGGAATGGCTCATGCAAGACTGGGCCAGTTCCCGATTCACTTCCTCCACAACGTACTATTTTTCAATTCAAGATTCATGCCTACGAGTTTGCAGAAGTCCTTCAGTCCTTTCGGAAGGTTGTCAATTGGTTCTGACAACGTTTGCATCCAGTAGACCCGCTTCTGCACGCGGTCGAATTTAATCACATTGCGGACTTGACAGGTCCCTCCGACGTTGCTTGCAACAATCTCCTTGCTGTTCCATCGTTCGACTGCGTACTCGTCGTACCCGCCGGTCAGTTCAAATGCATTCCCCATGACGGCGATATTCGCATTCGTGTCATTGCAGATCTTGCTGCTCTTGGCGCAAGAAATTTCCGAGCTGGACGGCCCCGCTAACTCGTCCTTCTTGTTAGTCGGGTCAACAGAAGCCCAATGTCCCCGAACCCACGCGTAGGAATCGTTGACCTGCGAAAAATCAACAGGCTCGTCGGGGATGACGGGGTTGAATCCATTTTGCCCGGCTCCGATTAGAGAAGCGAATGCGAGGACCAAAATCAGAACACGTCTCATCGTGGCCCCTTTGAAGGATCAGACGGCTTCGACGAATCCTGTCGCCCGTGCTGTTCTTGTTGATTTTTCCGTAGGTCGGCCGCCTGAAGAATAGCCTTCTGTACCAATTCAATGTACCTAAACTTGGGGTTCACATCCTGAAGAGCAAACCTGAGATCTTCCACACGATCTGATATTTCCAGCGGCAAAAGATGCAGTGGGTGTGTGATGTCAGAAATGGTAGTGTGAACTAGCCGAGTCATCAGTTTGTTGTAGGCCCGCTTTGCTTCTCGCTCCGCCCGCCTCTTTTCCACTTTCCCGTAAAACATGAGATTCGCTACAATCGAACCAGCGAATCCCACCAAGGTCCCTATCAACAATTGGAAATAAGAATTGGAAACTAAGCACCTCATCGCGTGGCCTTTCCTGTGCGAATCAGCACGTTACTCGTCTGTGGTTTTATCAAGTTGATGGCTTACCTCATCTAGCTGCGTCAACATCGGTAAAGCAACTGATCGGTAAAGAGGTGGATTTTGTACCTTGGAATACGTCTCAATCATTTTGTCTCTCGGGATGTCCCCAAAAACCCTGCGTTGTTTCCCTCCTGGCCCGCAAATCTACCATGCTAATTCTAAGCTATCGAGAGATGAGCGGATGTGGCAGCCACCTTCACCCGGCCGCGGGTACTTCTGTATGTGGCCCGGGCGTCGTCCGTACCGAGTTAAACAAGCGGCTTGATGTGCTGGCGCATCCAGTCGAGGATTTTCGCGAAGCGAAATTCGCTCCGGTCCATTGAGCCGTAGATGAACTCGTATCCGTCCAGACCGTCGACCTCGATGTAAAAGCCGTTTCGCCGCAAGAACACGTCTGCGGCGGTGAAGGCAATGCGCTTATTGCCGTCCATGAAGCCGTGGTTGTTGCCGAGCGATTCCATCAGCGCGGACGCTTCTTCTTCGATGGAGTTGTAATAGCCGGTTTGCGGGCGAAAAACGGCGGCCTCAACAGCGCCCTTATCGCGCACACCATGAATACCGCCGAAGAGCTCGATCAATCGATGCTGCATCCTGTAGACTTCCGCTACAGTCAGGTAATCCGGCATTTATTTGGCGAGACGTTCTAACAG
>CAAGKR010459965.1_pt1 | contig 10169 bp, 4 predicted proteins | sample 2556971 | NCBI WGS metagenome assembly CAAGKR01 (sample SAMEA5207829, study PRJEB30636) | soil metagenome | biome: forest; feature: boreal; material: soil | place: USA | collected 2011-09 | depth 1 m
CCGCCGCTTCAGCGGGCTGGTCAACGGGCGAGACCTCGAGCCGGGCTACTATCGCCTAGAAGCCGTTCCCAGCTTCGAATACCGCACGGGGCCGGCCGCCGACGCGACGTTCCGGATCGTCACCGAGTCCGAGCTCCGTCGCCTGACCAGAGGGCGCTGAGCCTTCGCCGAGCCTCTCGGGCAGCCCAGCGGACAGCGTCGGCGCTTGCGCGGCACCTGGTCGAGGACTAGACTGGCTCATCGACTCTGGCTGCGCATACGCGTGGACTGAGAAGGCGAGGCGGTAGCAGGTGAGCGAGCAGGTAAGCGGGGATGGGCATGGCCGCATGACCGTGCACGGACGCAGGTCATGGCGGAGGATGAAGGGCATTGCGGTCGTGCTAGCGCTTGTGGTCGCCGCCCTGGTCCTTGGCCTGCAGGTGGCACAGGGCGGGCCCGCGCGCCCGGCTCACGCGATGAGCATCGCGGCTCGCGCCTCCTCCGAGCAGGCCCGGCACACGGTACCGACGGCGCGTGCCGCGGCGGACGTCGCGCAGTTCCGCCCGGGCCCGGTGCTGGTCGGCTTCCATGCTGGCGTGCCGGCCGCACGGCGCCACGCGATCGAGCGGACGGTAGGCGCGGGCGGGGCCAGGCAGCTGGGGCCCGTCCTGAAGCCCGCTCCGTCGCAGGGCAGCGGCGCAAGGGCGCTCCCAGTTCCGCTCGAGCTGCGCGTGCCCGCGGGGCGGGTCCTCGCCGTTGTGAGCCTGCTGCGCCGCTTCCGCGAGGTCGCCTACGCCGAGCCCGACTACCTGATGCAGGCGAGCGCGACGCCGAACGATCCCTCCTTCGGGCTGCAGTGGGGGGACAGCAACACCGGACAGGCGATCCCCACGCAGGAAGCCAACGAGGTGCTGGGTGCTCCGGCGAACGGGACACCCGGCGCAGACGACAGCGCTCTGAAGGCATGGGGCGTGAGCACAGGCAGCTCGTCGATCGTGATCGGGGAGACCGACACGGGCATCGACTACGAACACCCGGACCTCGCCGGGAACATCTGGTCGAACCCGGGCGGGATCGGCGGTTGCGCGGCGGGCACGCATGGCTACAGCGTCGTGAGCCACACCTGCAACCCGATGGACGACGACACGGCCTACGGCGGCCACGGGAGCCACGTGGCAGGCATCATGGGCGCGGTCGGCAACAACGGCGTCGGCGTGGCGGGGATGAACTGGCACTCCACGATCCTGCCGGTGAAGTGGCTGAACTCCTCGGCATGGGGCGAAACGAGCGGCCTGATCGAAGCCCTGCAGTGGCTGGCGGCCGCCAAGCAGGCGGGGGTGAACGTCCGCGTCGTCAACGACTCGGCGACCTTCAAGGGAACCGCCTACTCCCAGGCGCTCTCCGATGAGATCGACACGCTCGGCGCCAACGGGATCCTGTTCGTCACGGCGGCCGGCAACACCGGCGACAACAACGACGTCGAAAGCGTGCGTCGCTACCCCTGCGGCTATGACCGCCCAACCGAGATCTGCGTCACCGCGAGCAACAACAACGATCAGCTCCCGAGCTGGGCCAACTACGGGCCACACACCGTCGACCTCGCCGCGCCGGGCGTCAGCATCTACTCGACGCTGCGCGAAGGGAAGTACGGCTATCTGAGCGGCGGCTCGATGGCCTCCCCCCAGGTGGCCGGAGCCGCCGCGCTGATCCTCTCGGTCGCGCCCTCGATGTCACCCCAGGAACTGAAGGCCGACATCGTCGGCAACGTGGACCCGCTGCCCTCGCTCGCGGGCAAGGTGATCAGCGGCGGGCGCCTCGACGTGTGCAAGGCGCTGCCCGGTTGCGCCAGCCAGACTCCGCCTCCCGCGACCGGAACCTTCGGCAAGACGAGCATCGGCGCATCCCCTGACAGCTTCAGCGCGAATCGCAAGCGGGCGAGCAGATACGCGCTGCCCACGGCCGGCGCGGTCACCAAGCTGAGCGTCTATCTGGCTGCGACGACGACCTCCGGACAGCAGCTCCTGAAGGGCCTGATCTACGCCGACAACGCCGGAGCGCCCGGCGCGCTGCTGGGCGTCTCCTCACAGCTCACGTTCACGAGCACCGGCTCGGCCGGCTGGTATGACCTCGTCTTCCCCTCCCCGGTCAAACTCACGGCGGGCAACTACTGGATCGGCGTGATCACCGGCGCCACGGGCAGCGTCGCCGGCTTCCGCTACGACAGCGTGACCGGCTCACGCGACAACAACGCCAACACGTACACCTCGGGCCCGACAAACCCGTTCGGCACGTTTGGCACCGACGCAAAGCAGGCCTCGCTCTACGCGACCTACATGCTCCCGCCGGCGAATGTGAAACCACCCACCATCACGGGGACCGCGCAGAAGGGCCAGACGCTGAGCGAGGTGCACGGCTCGTGGACCAACGAACCGACGAGCTACGCATACCAGTGGCAGCAGTGCGACAGCTCGGGCAACAGCTGCACGCCGATCTCGGGCGCCACCGGCCAGAGCTACGTGCCGGTGGCTGCCGACGCGGGCCACACGATCAAGGTCCAGGAGACCGCCAGCAACACAGGTGGCCCGAGCAGCCCGGCCAGCTCGAGCGCAACCGCGGTGGTCGCTGCGCCGCCGGCGCCGACGAACACCGCCCCGCCGACGATCACCGGGACCGCCCAGCAGGGACAGACCCTCACCGAGGTCCACGGCTCCTGGACCAACGAACCCACCGGCTACACGTATCAGTGGCAGCAGTGCGACACGTTCGGCAACAGCTGCACGCCGATCTCGGGCGCCAGGGGTCAGACCTACGTCCCGGTCCTGGGCGACGTCGATCACACGCTCAGGGTGCAGGAGACGGCGAGCAACGCCGGAGGTGCGGGCAGCCCGGCGACCTCGGGCGCGACGGCTGTGGTGACCCCGACCGGGCCACCGCCGCAACCGCCGAGCAACACGGCGCCGCCGACGATCACGGGGACAGCCCAGCAGGGCCAGACGCTCACCGAGGTCCACGGATCGTGGACGAACGAACCGACGACTTACAAATACCTGTGGCAGCAGTGCGACAGCTCGGGCAACAACTGCGCAGCGATCTCCGGAGCCACCAGCCAGACCTACGTCCCCGTGGCCGGCGATGTCGGCCGCACGCTGAGGGTGCAGGAGACGGCCAGCAACGAAGGGGGCTCGAGCCTCCCGGCAACGTCGGGCGCAACGAGCGTGGTGACTCCGCCGCCACCTGCGAGCACGGCCCCGCCGACGATCAGCGGGACCGCGGAGCAGGGCTTGACGCTCACAGAGCACGGCGGCTCCTGGGCGAACAGCCCGACGGGCTTTGCCTACCAGTGGCTGCAGTGCGACAGCCTGGGCAGTGGCTGCCTGCCGATCTCGGGCGCGAGGAGCCAGACCTATGTGCCCGTTCCCGGCGACGTGGGCCACACGCTCAGGGTCCAGGAAACGGCGAGCAACGAAGGGGGCTCGAGCGCCCCCTCCTCCTCGGCGGCCACAGCCAGGGTGATTCCGCCACCACCGGTGAACAGCTCCCTGCCGGCGATCACGGGAACGGCCCAGCAGGGACAGACGCTGACCGGGAGCAACGGGTCGTGGACGAACGAACCGACGAGCTTCACCTACCAATGGCAGCGCTGCGACACGACGGGAGCGAACTGCGCCCCGATATCGGCAGCCACGGCGCTCACCTATGTGGCCGTCTCGGCGGACGTGGGATCGACCCTGCGGCTCACCGTCACCGCTGCCAACGCTGCGGGCAGCTCGTCCCCCGCGACCTCCTCGCAGACCGCCGTCGTACAGCAGGGCACGGGTAGTACCTTCGGTAAGACCACCGTCGGCGGGTTGTCTGACAGCTTCGTGGCGGAACGCAAGCGGGTCAACCGCTACGCGCTGCCGGTCGCCGGCTCGGTCACCAAGCTCAGCATCTACCTCGCTCACACGGCGACCTCGGGGCAGCAGGTGCTCAAGGGCGTGATCTACGCCGACAGCACGGGAGCGCCCGGCGCGCTGCTGGGAGTGTCCGAACAGCTCACCTTCACCAGCTCGAGCTCCACCGGCTGGTATGACCTCGTCTTCCCATCCCCGATCAAACTGCCGGCGGGCAACTACTGGATCGGCGTGATGACGGGCGCCACGGGCGGCGTGACCGGCTTCCGCTGGGACAGCGTCAGCGGCTCCCGCGACTACAACGCCAACACCTACAGCTCGGGCCCGACGAACCCGTTCGGCGCGTTCACCACCGACAGCGAGCAGACCTCGCTCTACGCGACCTACACGCCCAGCTGAGGCGGCGCGCCACGAGTCGAAGGGCAAGCGGCGCCCGGCGGCCGAGGGACCCGCCGGGCGTCCGGCGCCCGGCGCTCAGACGCGTCTTGTCCTCCTCGTCCCGCGCTATGTTGGTGCCGGTGACGGTCACGACCTCGGGCAGTCCCACCTACCTGCGCGATGGCGCCAACCCAATGTTCGGGTTCTTCCATGCGCCCGCGGCCTACTCCCCCACTGAGACGGCGGTCCTCATCTGCTCCCCGTTCGGCTGGGAGGAGATCTGCTCCTACCGAAGCAGGAGGGAGTGGGCCTGCGAGCTTGCGCAGGCGGGCTTTCCCACGCTGCGCCTGGACCTGCCCGGGACCGGGGACAGCGGCGGCTCGCCGCGCGACGCGGGGCAGCTGTCGTCCTGGACGGCCGCGATCGGATCGGCGGCCAGGCACCTGCGCGCGTTGACGGGGCTCGATCGCGTGGCCGCGATCGGCATCGGGCTCGGGGGGCTCGCGCTCTGCAAGGCGATCGCGGAGGATGCGCCGGTCGACGATGCGGTGCTGTGGGCGGTCCCCTCGCGGGGACGCGCGCTGGTCCGCGAGCTGCGCGTGTTCGCGAGCCTCGAGGAACCTGCCCTGGGCGGCATCGCCGAGGAGCAGCTCGGGCCGCCACCTCTCCCGGACGGCTATGTCTGGGCGGGCGGGTTCCTGCTCACCGCGGAAACGGCCCACGACCTGGAGCAGCTCGACCTATCCAGCCTGCCGCTCGCTCGGCTCGAGCGGGCGCTGATGCTCGATCGTGACGGCCTCAGCGTGGACGAGCGCTTGCGCGCTCACCTGGAACGCAGCGGCGTGAGCGTCAGCGTCGCTGCCGGCAGGGGCTACGGAGCGATGATGGCCCAGCCGGACCAGGCACGGCCGCCGCGCGCCACCTTCTCACTCGTCTGCTCCTGGCTCGAGCAGCGGACCGCGCGGGAGCCGGCCAACGATGCGATCCACGAGTCCAGCGGGGCGGCGAGCGGGCTGCGCGACGATGACGACACGATCGCGCTGAGCGTCGGCGACGTAGCGATCCGCGAGACCCCTGTGACCGTGGCGCAGCCCGGCGGAGAGCTCTTTGGCATCCTGACCGAGCCCGCCGACGCCCCATCGGCGGGGCTGTGCGCCGTCCTGCTCAACGCCGGCGCGATCCGCCGCGTCGGACCGAATCGGATGTGGGTCGAGGCTGCTCGCCGCTGGGCTGCGCTGGGCGTCCCCTCGCTACGCCTGGACATCGAGGGCATCGGCGACGCCGGAGGCGATCCGGAGCGGCTCGCGGACCTGGCTGAGCTGTACACGCCCGGGCTGGTCGATCAGGTCTGCGCCGCGCTGGACGCGCTGGAGAATCGCGGCGTGTCGCGCCGCTTCGTGCTCGCCGGCCTGTGTTCGGGCGCGTACTGGGCATTTCACGCGGCACTCCGCGACGAGCGGGTCCTCGCCGCGTTCATGCTGAATCCGCGGGCGCTGTACTGGGATGAGTCGCTCGAGGCGTCGCGCGCCCTGCGCCGCGGGGTGCTGCGCACATCGTCCTGGCACAAGCTGCTGCGCGGGCAGGTGCCGCTCGGGCGAATGTGGGACCTCGTCCACCGGGCTCCCTTCGCGCTCCCCCGGCGAGCGCTCGCGCGGCGATCCGCGCGCCGACGGGGTGAGAACGAGCTCGAGCAGGCGCTCGACCGGCTGCGGGACACCGGCAAGGTGCTGCGCTTCGTCTTCTCGGAAAACGAGCCGCTGTGCGAAGAGCTCGAGCTGGATGGATACCTCGCGGGGCTGGAGCGCTGGCCCAACGTCAGCGTCGAGTTCATCCCCGGCCGGATCCACACCCTGCGGCCTGTCCAGGCTCAGCTCGGCGCCCATGAGGCCCTGGATCGCGCGCTCGCGGACATGCTCGAGCGAGCCGCGCCGGCACGTCTGAAGGCCTCCCCGGCGCGCGGCGCCTGATCGGCTCTCAGATGGGTACGGCTCCAACATCGGCCCCTGCGCGATCGACGGCTGACGAGAGCTCCCCGCGCCGGGTGCACGTGCTCACACTGGTCGACCACCTCGTCACCACCGGCGGCGCCGAGCGGCTGGCCCTGGAGATCGCCACGCGACTCGAGCCGTCGCGCTTTCGCAGCACCCTGTGCGCAAGCCGCTTCGAGATCTCCCCGACGATCGGAAACGACGAACGACAGGTCCTCGAGCGCGTCCGTCAGGCAGGCATCGGGTTTCTCCCCCTCGGTCGCGAGGGCCGCGTGGACCTGTGGCCATGGCGCCGGCTGGCGGCGTATGTGCGTCGCGAGCGTGTCGACGTGCTTCACGCGCACATGTTCGGCTCGAACGTGTGGGGAACGCTCATCGGCCGGCTGGCCCGCGTGCCGATCGTGGTCGCCCACGAGCACACGTGGTCGTTCGAAGGCGAGCCGCTGCGGCGCATGCTCGATCGCGAGCTGATCGGACGCTTTAGCGATGCGTTCATAGCCGTGTCCCGCGACGATCAGCGGAAGATGATCGAGATCGAGCGGATCCCGGCGGAGCGCATCCGCTTCATCCCGAACGGGATCGCTCCCACTGCGCCCGCCGCGGGCCGGGACCTGCGCGCTGAGCTCGGCGTCGGCTCGGGGCCGCTGATCGGCGCCATCGGCACGCTGCGAGCCCAAAAGGCATACGACGTCCTGATCCGCGCGGCTGCATCTCTCCACGAGAAGCATCCGGGCCTGCACCTCGTGATCGCGGGCGGGGGCCCCGAGAGAGAGCGGCTGGACACGCTGATCGGCGAGCTCGGGTTGAGCGACGTCGTCCTGATGCTGGGCCGGCGGCTGGACGTCCCCAACATCCTCGCAGAGCTCGACGTCGCGGTTTGCGCCTCGAACTTCGAGGGCAGCCCGCTCTCTGTCATGGAATACATGGAGGCGGGCTTGCCGATCGTCGCAACCCGCGTGGGCGGCGTTCCCGACCTGATCGACGATGGGGTGCACGGCCTGCTCGTTCAGCCCGGCGACCCGCTCGAGCTCGCCGGTGCGATCGACGAGCTGCTGCGGGATCGTCCACGTGCGGCGGCCCTCGGCGCGCGTGCGCGCGAACGCCGCCGCCGCGAGTTCGACCTCGACGTCATGGTTCACAACATGGAAGCGCTCTACGAGGAGCTGCTCGCCGCGCGCCGCTAGTTGACCGTGGTGCCCGGCGCCACGCCGCCGCCGGCGACGTTGAGGCCGCCGTGCCGGCCATCCTCGTACACGGCGATCGAGCGGGCGTCGAAGGTGCGCGTTTCCCCCGGCGTCGAGAATTCCGGATACGGGTTCGGGCTCATGGTGCTGCTCGCGTCGCGAATGGCATTCGTGAGCAGCAGAGACATCTGCACACGCTTGAATTCGGGCGGCGCCGGGGCCACACCGTTGTTGCCGACCCAGGTCTGCAGCGTCCCGTCGATGTACTCGCTTAAGGTGTTGTTCGGGTAGATGACCGTCGTGTAGCGGTGGAAGCCGGCTGCGGGTTCAAACAGCCTCGACATGATCGAGTAGAGCGCCGACTCCTGCGTCTTTACCGGGTTCGTGTTGTAGACCCAGGCGACGCCGAAGCCGCAGCTCGACAGCGGGTTGCAGTTCCAGCCCCACGACTCGAAGAAGTCGACCTCGTTTGTCCAGGTTTTGTCAGTGGACCACCAACCGGGGTCCGTGCCGCTGTATTTCGGATAATTCGAGGGCAATTTGCAATTGCATTCAAAGGCCCACGTCTCTCCGCCGCCCGGTTCCCAGGTGAAGGGATGCCAGCCGCCGGCTGCGTACTGCGGACGGGTCGTCGCCGAGCCGCTGAGGTAGTTGCGGACGGGATAGCTGCCTTCTGCAGGCATGGCGTTCGGATGGTAGGCATCGACCAGTTCGAGCCCGTTGGAGGTGACGTGGTCCTGAATCCCGTTGTACGCCTCGAGCTCATTGGTGTTGTCCCCATGGTGGTTTTCATTGGGGTTGCAGCAGGCGTTCTCGTTCGGGTAGAAGAAGTTGTCCTGTCCGGCTCCCGTGCCGAGGGGCGCACCGAAGCCGTCCGCGAACGCGACATGCCAGCCCCCTTCCGGTGATGCAGGACCGGTCGGCGCCGCGTTCACTGTCCCCTGCGGCGCTTCGCCGGCAGAGGGGGCCGGCGCACCCACGGCGACGGCGGACGTCGCCGAGCTGGAGCCGATCGAACTGGAGGCCGTCACGACGACGTGCTTCGAGGCGTTGGCCAGCTGCGGGGCTTTCACCCGGTGTGAGGATTTGGACGCCACACATCTGACGCGACCGTGACGGCGCACGTGATGAGTGCCGGTCCGGCAGTGGATGCGGGCGTGACGGGCGTGGGAGTGGCGAGACGCCCTGTGCGTGCGGCTTCGCGCAAGCGCGCTACCTGCAGTGCTCGCCAGCAGGCCGACGACGAGGATCAGCAGCGAAGCCAAACGGCGGCGATTGGACGGCACCTGGATCCTTCCTTGGATGCGGCACCGACCGATCGATCCTTCGGCGGCTCGGCCAGCTCACATGAGCTCCGTAGCTTTGCGCCCCCGCCTCACGACGGGTATGCCTTTGTCGGGACGATACCGAGATGAATACGTCTGGGGACCATTCGGGCGGACGTCATCGGCACCTTGAAGAGCCTTCTCCCCGCTGGACGGGTGTTTGACCGCTGGACGACTGTTCGAAGGGCTATCTGACCGTCGTGCCGGGCGCCACGCCGCCACCGGTGACGTTGCGCCCGGCATGCGCGCCGTCCTCGTACACCGCGATCGAGCGCGCGTCGAAGTTACGCGTGCCCGACGAGAACCCCGGGTAGGGGTTGGGGCCGCTCGTGGACGTTTTGTCCCTGAGCGCGTTCGAGAGGAGCAGGCCCATCGACACTTTGTTGAAGTACGGAGGCGCGGGTGCGATGCCATCGATTCCGACCCATCGCTGGAGCTGGCCGTCGATGTACTCGCTCCAGGTGTTGTTCGGGTAGATCACGGTCGTGTAGCGGTGAAATGCGGCCGAAGGATCGAATATGCCGTACAGGTCTTTGTAGAACTCCTCCACCTGCAGCGGACGGGTGTTGTAAAGCCAGACGACGCCGGTGAAGCAGGACTGGAACAGCGTTTGGCATCCAGCGCCCCAGCCCCACTCCTCGAAGAAATCGATCTCGTTCGTCCATTGAGGGTCGGTTGACCACCAGCCGGGGTCAACGCCGCTGAACGGCGAGTTGGCCGGCAGCTTGCAGTTGCATTCGAACGCCCACGTCTCTCCACCGCCGGGCTGCCACGCGAAGGGGTGCCAGCCGCCGGCCGCGTACTGCGGGAAGGTCGAGATGGTGCCGCTGAGATAGTTGCGGACCGGGTAGGAGCCTTCCGCGGGCGCCCGGTTCGGCGAGTACTTGTCGATCAGTTCGAGCCCATTCGAACCGACCCGCACCTGGCTGGCGTTGTAGACCTCGAGCTCGTTCGTGTTGTTCCCATGGTGGTCCTGCGTCGCGTTGCAACAGGCGTTCTGGTTCGGGTAGACGAAGTTGTCCTGGCCCGGCCCCGTCCCGATCGGCGCTCCAAAGCCGTCGGCGAAAGCGAGATGCCAGCCGCCCTGCGGAGAGCCCGGACCCGTCGGCGCCGCATGCACAATCGCCTGTGGTTCTTCTTCGACGGGTTCTTCTTCCGCGCTCGGGTAGCTGATCGAGACTTCCGGAGACCAATTGCTGGCGAGGATCCCCTTCACGCGGTAGCCCACGTTGGCTTCGGGGATGGCCGGCGGTTGTGCGTGGGTGGATTTGACGAGCGCGTATTCCGGTTCGCGGCCCGCGACCATGCGTCTGATCAGATAGGCGCCACTGGGATCCGCCGCGCTCCAGCTGAGGACTTGGCCGGAGGCGGCCAGGGTCGCCCTCGCTTCCGTTTTTTCGAAGAAGGAGCCTTCGGTGAGCG
>CAAGKR010049655.1_pt1 | contig 10168 bp, 10 predicted proteins | sample 2556971 | NCBI WGS metagenome assembly CAAGKR01 (sample SAMEA5207829, study PRJEB30636) | soil metagenome | biome: forest; feature: boreal; material: soil | place: USA | collected 2011-09 | depth 1 m
GGCGCAAGAAGTGGCGCCTGAACCACAGCCCGCTGTTCCTCGACTTCCTCGAGGGGAAGGCCGAATTCGACTGCACGGCGTGGGGGATCCCGAGCTACTCGCTGTTCGGCTGGCAGCGGCCCTGCTACCTGATGGCCGACGGCTACACGGAGACCTACAAAGAGCTGATCGAGACGACGGACTGGAGCAAGTACGGACGCGGCAAGGACCCGCGCTGCGAGAACTGCATGGCCCACTGCGGCTACGAGCCCTCGGCAGTGCTGAAGACGACCCGCTCGCTGCGCCAGTCAGTTCGCGCTCTCGCCGGCTGACCGGGCCCGGTTCGGGCGGATGTCCCGCCAGCCCAGCCCCTCGCCGAGTAGGGCCGGAATGCCCAGCCCGAGCGCCGTCACGACCTCGACCGCCTGCAGGATGATGCCGTAGGCGATGGCCGGCCCCGCCGCGACCCCGTAGGCGGCCAGGACGACAAGGCACGCCGCCTGGAAGACGCCGACGTTCGAGGGCGTGGGGGGAAGCACCGCGCTGAGGTTGACCGCGAGCAGGATCGCCGCGGCGGTCGCCAGGTTCGCGTGCGACTGCAGGCCGAGCGCGAGGATCACGGAATAACACGCCAGCCACTGCAGCGCCCAGGCGATCAGCTGCGCCGCGACGGCGATGAGGCCGTCGCGCGGGCGTGCGAAGACGACCAGGCCACGCCTGGCGAGCTCGAGCAGGCGCATTGTCGCCGCGGCCGCACCCGCTATGCGCGAGGAGCCCGAGCGCGCGGCGCGCGAGAGCACGCGCGGACCGAACACCACGAACGCCACCACCGCCAGGGGCACGGCAAGGGCGATCACGATGCCGGCGGTGTTGCCGCTGGAGATCGGCACGCTGGTGAACGTGACCCCGAGCAGCGCGCCGAGCGCGAGAAGGTTGATCAGCGTCTGCGAGAAGACAGTGCCCGCGATCACCGGCAGCAGGCGCCGGTTCGGGCCATCCAGATGGCGCGCGAGCACGATCACGCGCGTGGGCTCGCCGATCCTCCCCGGGAAGACGGCCGACCCCATCACGCCGATCATCGTCGCGCGCAGCACCGCCCGCCGGGGGATCGAGACATCGGGTAGGGCGGCCCGCAGGACGTGGTGCCAGGAGATCGAGCGCATCACGAGCGAGAGCCCCATCAGCGCGAGGGCGAGCACGATCCAGCCGGGCGAAGCCGTGACCAGCGTGTGGCCCACCAGGCTCAGGTTGAGCTGGGACAGCGCGAACACGACCAGGCCACCGACCAGGACGACCATGACGAGGATCCCGAGGCGCCTCATCCCCATGCGGCGCCGCCCCAGCGGCGGGTTCTCCGGTGCACCCATCTGGCGGGGTCTATCAGGTCGAGTTGTGCTCGCCAAGGGCGCCGTCGCGGCGAGCTCACGTCTCCAGCAGAAGGGTCACGGGTCCGTCGTTGACCAGCTCGACCGCCATGTACGCTCCGAAGGCGCCGCGGCGGGCGCCGGCCTGGGAGCAGAAGCGCTCGTACAGCGGCTCGGCCAGCTCCGGCCGCGCGGCCTGGGTGAAGCTGGGCCGGTTGCCCCGGCGCGCGTCGCCGTAGAGGGTGAACTGGCTCACGCACAGGATCTCGCGCTCGCCCAGCGGCTCGTTCATCTGCCCCTCGGCGTCCGTGAAGACGCGCAGGGCCCGAACCTTCCGCGCCAGCCTGTCCGCTGCCTCGACGTCGTCCTCGCCCGCCACTCCGAGCAGCACCAGGAGCCCCGGACCGATCTCGGCGAGCGTCTCCTCGTTCACCCGGACGGCGGCCCGGCTGACCCTCTGGACGAGCGCACGCATCGCTCGGCCGAGTATGACGGAGCCCGGGACGGCGGAGGGCTCCTCGTCCGCCGCCGGGCACCCTGCCTCCAGGTCCCCCGAGCGCTAGGCGTTGCTCGACAGGTAGTAGAGGGTCGTTCCGGTGCCGGTCGCCCCCGGGACCGTCACCACCGTGCCGTGGCTCTTGATCCAGCTGTCGCGCGCCTTGGTGGCCGAGCTCTTGCCCGTGCCGCCCAGGTTTCGTCCGCTGCCGAGCAGCACGTAGTGCAGCTGGCCGCTCTTGACCAGCTGCTGCAGCTGGGTGAGTCTGGGAGTGGGGTCGCTGCCGCTGAACCCGCCCATGTCGATCACGTTCCTGGCGCTGGCGAGCGCGAGGCCCGCGGCGCTTGTCGAGCTCACGGCCGCGACCAAGTAGCGGGCGCTGCCCTGGTGAGCCTCGAGGTAGGACACGAGGGCCTTGCTGGCCCCAGCGCCGGCGGTGAGCTGAGACGCTCCGCCCGTGCCTCGGGGCGGGCCGAAGGAGCCGGGGAGGGTGGCGAGGCGCTGTGACCCGTTGGGGCGCAGGCGTGCGGCCGCGCTGCCTTCCCCGCCGGGGAGGGAGAGCGCCCCGAGTACGCCCTGGCCCGTCCCGCGAGCGCTTGCGCCCGGCGCCCCGCCGGCGGTCTGGCTCACGCTCGCCGGCCCCGCCAGCGGGTTGGTTCCGCTGAGCGAGCGCCCGACGGTGGCGAGCGAGTACGAGGCGGGTCCGGCGAGCACGGCAACGAGTCCTGCGAGAAGCGCCACGCGGGTGAGCGGCGCGCGTGTGGGGAGCAGGCGTCGCGCGGAAGGCAGGTGGCGGACCATCAGCGCGGCGGCGGCGATCACGGATAGACCCACGGCGAGCGGGCCGACCCACGGCACGAAGCCGCTCACGCGAGCGAGCAGCAGAGCCGAGAGGACGGCCGTACCGATCAGCGTCGCGGCGAGGGCCGCGCTCCAGGCCCACGAGCGTCGCGCGCGATCCCACAGGACGACCAGCCCGCCCGCGGCCAGTACTGCCAGTGCGGGAGCCAGGGCGGTCGTGTAGTAGGGATGGAAGATGCCTTCGGAGAAGCTGAACACCGCCCAGGAGACGACGGCCCAGCCACCCCACAGGAGGTAGGTGGCGCGGGCGCGGTCCGTGCGCGCGGCGCGGCGGCGCGACCACAGGCCCACCGCCAGGCCGCAGAGAGCGAGCGGCAGCAGCCATGCGATCTGCCCGCCTACGTCCGTGTCGAACATGCGCAGCGGGCCGGTGCTGCCGCCGAAGCTGCCACCGCTGCTGGCTCCGCCGGCGGTCCCGGTGACGCGGCTCAAGCCGTTCGCCCCGAAGATGAGGGTGAACCAGGAGTTGTCGGTGGTGTCGCCCACCCATGGGCGCTGACCGGCGGGCACGAGCATCATCGCCCCGTACCACGCGAAGCTCACGGCGAGCATCGCGGCGCCGCCCGCCGCGAGTTGGGCGACACGGCGCCGGATCCCTCCGCGGGCCGCGATCAGGAAGGTCAGCGCCAGCCCCGGAACGACGAGGTAGGCCTGGAGCATCTTCACGTTGAAGGCGAGGCCCACGAACAGCCCGCACAGCAGGACGTGTCGCGTGCGACCGGACTCTATGGCCCTGACGAGCGCCCAAGCGGCAGCGACCTCGGTGAGCACGAGCAGGGCGTCGGGGTTGTTGAAGCGGCTCATCGCGACGAAGATGGGGGTCAGCGCGAGCATCAGCGCGGCCAGGAGCGCCGCCCTGTGTCCGAGGGTCCGTCTGACGAGGTTGTGCAGGATGAGCACCGAGCCGATGCCGCAGAGCGCCTCGGGCAGGAGCATGCTGAAGCTCGAGAATCCGAACAGGCGGCCGGACAGGCCCATGAGCATGTTCGGCAGCGGTCCCTTGTCGACGCTGGTGTAGCCGCTGACGTCGACCGCGTTGGTGAGCCAGGCCGTCCAGCTGCGGCTGGCCGCCTGGGCGGCCTCGGCGTAGTAGGTGTTGGCGTAGCCGTTGCGGGTCAGGCCCCAGAGGGTCAGGACACCGGCGAGGACGGCGACGAGCCACAGCAGCGGGCGTGACCACGCCGGGTCGCTCTCCCGGCCTCTGACCAGTCGCCGAAGCCTCCCGGCCATGCCGGCCCGGGCGCCGTTGAGCGCACGGGGGAGAGCGGAAGGAGCGGCTATCGAGGGGGTTGACATGACTCCTTCGGGTTACCCGCGGCTCAGTGCGGAGATGCCGGACGCGGGGGATCCAGGAAGGACTGGGTGTTCAGCGCGCCCACTCCCGGACGCTCGCTCCTGGATTGACGAACGTCGAGGGGATCAGGCGCGGCGGCGTCGCTGTGGGGGCTCCTCTCGCGCAGACGCGCGGCTGCGCGCAGGCGCATGAGGCCGCGCAGGTCCTCCCGGGCCGTCGCCAGGATGTCCACCCGCGAGTCAGGATCCTCGACCCAGCGGACGGGAACCTCGTGGATGGCAAGCTTGTTGCGCTGTGCCAGGTAGAGCAGCTCGGTGTCGAAGAACCAGGCCTCGTCCTCGATCTCGGCGAGCAGCGGCTGGATCACCTCGCGCCTGCCAGCCTTGAACCCGCACTGGGCGTCCGAGAACCCGACGCCGAGCAGCATCCGCACCAGGACGTTGTAGCCACGCGAGATCACCTCCCGCTTGAGCCCGCGCGTGACCTGCGCGCCCGCCGCGAGTCGGGAGCCGACCGCGATGTCCCCCCGCCCCTCGAGCAGCGGTTCAAGGAGCTCCTCGAGCGCCGAGAGGTCGGTGGACAGATCGACGTCCATATAGGCGAGCACGTCCGCGTCGCTGCGGCTCCAGGCCGCGCGCAGCGCACGCCCACGTCCCTTGCTCTCGAGATGCAGGACATCGAGCTCCGGCAGCTCTCGGGCGAGCTCCCGGGCGAGCTCCAGCGTGCCGTCTGTGCTCGCGTTGTCGGCGACGGTGATCACAAACGGGAATGTGAATTCTCGTGTCATTTGCTCGCGCAGCTTGCGCACGCTGCCCTCCAGCACGTGGCGCTCGTTGTAGACCGGTATCACGATCTCGACGGCGGGGGGAGGCGACTGCGCCGCGGCGCCGGGCCGCGCTCCCGCGCTCCCGCGCTGGGCGTCGTCGGACGGCTGGGGGATCGTGGCGTTCATGTCAGCCATGCTGCATCACCTCGGCGGGAGCCCGCTGGGCGCGAGCTTGTAGTTGGCTGAGTGTGATCGCGGGCGGCGGCTCGATCACCTCGTGGCGTCCGTCGTCGAGCACGATCACGCCCCCGTGGGGAAGCCACGCCCTGGCGATCCGCGGCCCGCTGAGGACCGCCGCCTTGGCGTGGACCTCGGCCATCAGCGCGCTCGGCGCGAGCGCCGTGACCTGGACGACTCCCGTGAAGGCGGGCCTGCCGGTGGAGGGGTCCAGCAGGTGGTGGGACGGGCGTCCGCGAGAGTCCAGCCAGGCGCGCCGGCCGATCCCGCTCGTGGCCACGCCCGTCCGCTGGAGGTTGAAGGTGTGCAGCGTGCGTCCGTCGAACGGGCTTTCGACCTTGATCGGGCGCGTCACCCCCTCGGTGCCCCCGATCACGAGATCGCCGGCACAGTTGATCGCGAAGCTCGGGTGGCTCGCGAGATCCTCGGCGAGGATGTCGGCGAACAGTCCCTTGGCCAGGCCGCCGCTGTCGAGCTTGACCCCGGGGGGCCGGATCACGGTGTTGCTCGTCAGGTTCGCCTCGAGCAGCCGCCATCGCGCCGAGGGATCGGCGGCGCCGGCCCTGCGCGGGGGCGCAAGCCTCAACGCCGTCCGCAGTGGGAGGGGGTCGCGCAGCTCGCCCTCGTAGCCTGCGGCCTCGATCTGGTCGATGAGCGTCGCGTCGACCAGACCGCGCGACATGTAGCCGGCGATCGTGACGGCCTTCGCGAATCGCGCCATCAGCGGGCTGACGGGCACCTCGGTGCGCGGGTCGCCGTTCACGCGCGAGAGCTCGCTCTCGGGCAAAAAGCGCGAGAAGCGCTCGTGCCAGCCGAGCAGCGTGCGCCTGACGTGCACGGCCGCCTCCTGCGCCGAGCGCCGCCCGCCCGCTCCGGTGACGAAGGCGGCGCAGGAGGAGCCGAAGCACTCGAACCGGTCGATGACCTCGGGCGCCGGCATCACGACTGCGAGGTCGTCACCGGGGAGGCGCTATTGCTGGATTCTTCACCCGTGGACGGCGCCGTCGAGGATTCCGCGCTCGTCGACGGCGAGGCGGTCGTCGAGGATTCCGAGCTCGTGGAGGGCGAGGTCGTCGAGGATTCGGTGCTCGTTGACGAAGAGGTCGAGGAGCCGCTGGAGACGGAGGAGACCTTCGCGGCCGTGCTCGTTTTGCTCGTGAGCGCCGGATCATGTCCCGAGGCGAGCTGCACGTAGACCGCGAGGAAGGCGGAGGTGAAGACCGCGGCGGCCGTGCCCGCGACCGTTCGCCGGATGCGGCGCGCCCGACGGCGCATGGCCTCACGCCGCTGCTGTCCGAGGTTCTTCGCGGCAGGCTGCCCTGTGGCGGGGCCGGGGCCGGGGCCTTGCAGCGGGGGAGATGTTCGCTGGGGGTCCATGTTCACTCCAATCAGGCTGGTGGATTGCGTGTCGTGGCAGTGTCGGGGCCGCATGCGGGAGAACCCTTCAGCGAGGCTGGGAGGCTCCTGAGCGTCGATCCCTCCCGCGGGGCCGCACGGCGTGCCGGCCTGGCCGCTGTCCGGGCTCGCTGCCGGTCGATCTGCACGGTCATGGGAAGACCTGCTCCCCGCTCGCCTCGTCGGTTATCCGGATCGCGACCGCGGGGCAAACGCGCGCGGCTTCGAGCATGAGCTCGTCCGGTCCCGTGCCGATCACCACCGCGACGTCGTCCAGCCGGAAGATCTCCGGGGCGATCGCCTCACAGTCGCCGTGCGCGGCACAAGCGCTCTCGTCGATGTGGGCCACGTAGCTCACGCGAAGGCCCTCTCTGCGGTGCCGGCCAGCAGCGCCCGCGCCTGGGGGAGCATCTGAGGCCGACCCGCGAGCAGCACTGCGACGGGCCGGCCGTCCCGGGTGAACGTGGCGGTGAAGCTGCGCGAGCCGGGGTCCCCGTCGAATATCAGCTGGTCGGCCAGCGACGCGTGCCCGAGATACTGGACACGGGTGTCGTAGAGATCGCTCCAGAAGCTCGAGAGCGCCGGAGCGCCCGGGTCCTGCCCGAGCATCGCCTTGGCGACGCGGCTCCCCTGGCGGCCGGAGCTCTCCCAGTGGCTGCCGGGAGCATGCGCCTCGAGGAGGGGGTCGAAGCAGGCCGCGGCGTCCCCGGCCGCGTAGACACCCGGGATGTCGGTGCGGCCGTCGACGTCTGTGATCACCCCTGTGCGGTCGAGCTCGCTCCCACCCAGCCAGTCGAGGGCTGGCTCCACGCCGACCCCGAGGAGCACGTGATCGCAGGTGAGCGTCCGGCCGCTCGCGAGCGTCACCGAGCCGACCCGCCGGCGATCGCCGATCTCGCCGGGTGGGTCCTCGCGGCGCACACCGATCACCTGCTCGCCGAGCAGCAGCTCGACCCCGTGGGAGCGGTGCAGATCTGCGAACCACGCGCCGAGCTCGGGGCCGAGCAGACCGCCCAGTGGCGCAGCGGCCGCCTCGACGATCGTCGTGTGGACGCCCGCCGTGCGGGCGGCGGAGGCAACCTCCTGACCGATGAACCCCGCCCCGATCACGAGCAGTCTCGCGCCCGGCACAAGGGCGGCTCGCAGCCTGCGGGCATCCTCCACCGTGCGCAGGCCGGTGACGTTCTCAAAGCCATCGAAGATCGGGAGGCCACGCGGCCGCGCGCCCGTCGCGATGAGCAGCTGCCCGTAGGGGACGCTCGTGCCGTCGGAGAGCTCGACAAGCTGGGCTCGATGATCCAGGTGGCGAGCCTCGACGCCGAGCAGGAGCTCCACGCCCTTGGCGTCGTACCAGTCCGCGGACCTGAAGGACAGCGTCTCCTCCGCGTCCCGCCCATGCAGCACGCCCTTGGAGAGCGGCGGCCGGTCGTAGGGGCGGTGTGGCTCGCCGCACACCATCACGATCGGCTGCCCGTGGCCGCAGCGGCGCAGCGTCTCTGCGCAGCGCTGGCCGGCCAGGCCGCCGCCCACGATCACGATCCGTTCGCTCATTGCGCGGTACCTGCCCGCGGTGCGGGCGACGCGCCGAGCCAGCGGACGAGCAGCAGCGCGATCGCCGGCAGGACCACGATCGCCGTCATCGCCAGGAACCATGCCTGTCCGGCGTCGGTTCCCTCGCCGAGGGAGTGTGCCAGCCCGAGGATCCATGCGAGGGCGGTGAAACGGTGCAGCTTGCGCCAGCGCTGGGTCCCGATTCGAGTGCGGGCGTAGTAGGAGAGGCCAAGCAGCAGCATGGCCCAGAAGGCCACGATCCCCATGCTCGTCCACAGCGTCTTGTAGCCGCTGAGGAAGGGGACGGCGACGTCGCCGAGGCTGGGGTGCAGGAAGCCGTCACCGATCAGCGTCAGCCCGTGGACCGCGATGGCCGCCAGCGTCGCGAGCGAGAGCGCCTCGTGGGTGACCCGCAGGTCGGGCTGGCGTCCTTTGAGGATGCGACCGCCCATCAGCAGGCCGACGCACACCGAGATGCTGGAGAGCAGCAGCGCGACGATGCCGGCGGCCCTGCTCGTGATCCAGTACAGGTGCGGGCCGACCGCCGTCGCCAGTGTGCTCGCGTGAGTGACGGTGGTGGTCATTTCCGATCATCAAACCGGAGGTTCCTGGGAGCCGTGTGTGAGGCACCTGAGCGCTCGATGAGGCTCGCCGGCTAGCTGGTGACGTGCGAGCGCTGCAGGAACGCCGTGACGGTGTTGCTGGAGATCGCGAAGCCCACGCCCGTCGAGCCGCCCTGGCCGCCCGTCGCGCTGCCGGTCGAGGCGATCTGGGAGTTGATGCCGATGACGGAGCCCGAGGCGTTGATGAGCGGCCCGCCGGAGTTACCCGGGTTCAGCGCCGCGTCGGTCTGGATCACGTGGCCGATCGTCGCTTCGTTGGGGGCCTTGATCTGGCGGTTCACCGCGGAGACCACGCCGGTGGTGAGCGTCCAGTTCAGCCCGAAGGGGTTGCCGATCGCATACGCCGCGTCGCCCACCTGGGTGGCGTTGGATTCCGCCAGCGCAAGCGGATGCAGCGTCAGTCCGTTGGGGGAGATCCGCAGCAGCGCCAGATCGCTGGACTTGTCCTGTGCGACCACGGTCGCGGGGCGCATGCGGCCGCTTTCACCGTCAAGCGAGACGGTGATCGTGCTCGCTCCGTCGATCACGTGCTCGTTGGTGAGGATCAGGCCGCTCGAGCTCAGCACAACTCCCGAACCGGTGGCGGTCCGCTGCGCGGCTTCTTCGGAGCCGAAGGGCGAGGGCGAACGCACGTCCAGACCGGCCGTGGAGCGGATCGCCACGACGCCGTGGGCGTCGCGTTCGTAGATCTGGCGCGGCGTGAGCACCCCTGTCGTGAGGTTGGTGGCGAACGCCGTGGCACCCGATGGGCGCACGATCACCTGCTGCGTGCCGCCGGAGAACGGATGCCCGAGCACGATCACGACCGCCGCCACGAGGCCGCCAATGACGGCGGAGAGTAAGGGGAGTGTCTTTGAGCGGAACATCAGCGGCCTCCGGAGTGGGGGTGAGGAGAGACTGTGCCGGAGGCCGCTGAAGCCGGAGTAACAGCGGAGTAAGTCCCGGGTAAGACCGAGGAGCCACCGCTCGGGGTGCGCGTATGCGCACCTTTCAACGGGCTTGCATTGACTGCGAGCACGATCGGGCTGCAAGCTGAGCCGAAGGTGGCGGCGGCCTGAGAAACCGCTGAGAGGCGCTCCGCCGTCTCAGGCGGGGCTTGGCGGTACGGGCACTGGCGATGACTTAGGGAGGCGCACGACGAACACGGCGCCCCCTCCGGGGGCGTCCAGCGCATCGATCTGCCCGTGGTGGGCGTGGACGACGCCGCTCACGATCGCCAGGCCGAGGCCGGCGCCCGCCTTGCCCCGCCCGCGGCCTGCCTCGGCGCGCCAGAAGCGATCGAACAGATTCGCCCGCGAGGCCGGCGGAAGACCGGGTCCGTGGTCGCGCACGGTGAGAGTCACCGTAGAGTCGTCCTGCCCCACCGAGACCTCGATCGGCGTCCCGGCGGGGGTGTGCACGAGCGCGTTGCGCAACAGGTTGGCGAGCACCTGGCGCAGCTGGTGAGCATCCCCCGAGGTGAAGGCGGCGTCAGATGCGCTTAGGCTGATCGTCCTGTCGGGAGCCGTAGCCCTCGCATCCTCGACGGCGTCTCCAGACAGCTCCGCGAGATCGACGGGGGGCCGGCCCGGGGCCGGGGGCCCCCCCCCCCCCGGCGGCCCC
>CAAGKR010221581.1_pt1 | contig 10168 bp, 9 predicted proteins | sample 2556971 | NCBI WGS metagenome assembly CAAGKR01 (sample SAMEA5207829, study PRJEB30636) | soil metagenome | biome: forest; feature: boreal; material: soil | place: USA | collected 2011-09 | depth 1 m
GTGGCCGCGATGGCGAACGCAGCGGCCTGCTCCAAGGTGAGCGAGAAGCGGGCCACCGAGGACTCCTCGTCCTCGGACACCAGCTCCTCGGCCACCACCACGATCCGTTCGGTGGCCTCGTCATAGGAGACCCCGATCGTCCCGATGACCCAGGCCGGCTCCTCACCCTCGTCGAATGCCACGTTGTCGGGAAGGCTGCCTGGCCGCCCGACGTCGCGCACGATGCGGGCGAGGTAGCTGGCCAGGATCGCCACCTGCTGCTTCTCCACCTTCAAGGTGAGCCGTGCGGCCCCCTGTCGGCACTGCAGCAAGAAGACGCGCGAGCCGACCTCACCGATCGCGCCGACCGTGAACTCGTCGGGAGCGTCGAGGTCGTGCTCGCTCACGAGGGGACGAGCTCGCTCAGCGAGCCGGTGGAGTTGACGCAGAGGACGAACGGACCGCCGGGGCCGATCGCGATGGCCGACACCGAGCACGGCGAGATCACGATTCGTTGGAACATGTCGAGCGGGACGCCTGCGGCCGCGGCCAGGACGACCTTGATCGGATCGGCGTGGGAGACGCAGACGAACCGCTCGCCCCTGTGCTCGTCGGCGAGCGACAGGACCGTGTTGAGGGCACGGAGCGACATCTCGGCGAAAGACTCGCCGTCGGGGAAGCGAAAGCCGGTCGGCCAGTTGACGACCCTGCGCCACTCGGGCGTCTTGGCCAACGCCTTCAGCTGCTTGCCCTCCCAGCTGCCGACCGCGCAGTCGAGAAGGCCCTTGTGGCTACGGACGCGCAGCCCGAGCGCCTTGGCGATCGGCGCGGCCGTTTCTTGGGTCCGCTCCAAGGGCGACGCATAGATCGCGCTCGGGGCCGGAGAAAGGGCGGCGATCCGCTCGGCGACCCGCTGCGCCTGGGCCTGGCCGGTCTCGGCGAGGTGCAGCCCCGGGGCCCGCCCGGGCATGACCTTCCCGGTGGTCGGGGTCTGTCCGTGGCGCACGAGGAACACAACGGTCGGCGTGGGCGCACTCCTCGGACGGGTCCGTGACCTGGTGGCTTTGGCTGCGCCGCCGGCGCGCGTGGATCGAGCCGTCTGGGTGCTCGGAGGAGGGGGCACGACCCCTCATCGTAGGCTCGGCGGATGGTTCCTCTCGACTCGACGACGGCGCGATTGGCCGGGGTCGAAGGCGAGATCGAGGGCTGTCGGCGTTGCCCGCGCCTCGTGGCCTGGCGGGAGAAGGTCGGCGCTGACCGACGCCGTTCGTTCAGAGACGAGACCTACTGGGCGCGGCCCGTTCCGGGCTTCGGCGATCCCGCGGCCCGCCTCGTCGTCGTCGGCCTCGCACCGGCGGCCCACGGCGGCAACCGCACCGGGCGGATGTTCACCGGCGACCGATCGGGCGATTGGCTGTACGGCGCGCTGCACCGGGCCGGTTACGCCAATCAGCCCACCAGCATCGGGCGCGGGGACGGCCTCGAGCTGCGCGGCGCGTTCGTCACGGCGGCGGTCCGGTGCGCGCCGCCGGAGAACAAGCCGACGACCGACGAGCGCGACACGTGCCTGCCCTACCTGGTCGCGGAGCTCGAGCTGCTCACCGAGGCCCACGTGTACGTCGCGCTGGGCCAGTTCGCCCTGCACGCGCTGGCCAGCGTGTTCGGGCTGCGACCGCGACCGCGCTTTGGCCATCTGGCCGAACTCGCGTTGGCGGATGAGCGGACCGTGATCTCCTCGTACCACCCGAGCCAGCGCAACACCTTCACCGGGATGCTGACGACCGAGATGTTCGACGCAGTGTTCGCGCGGGCCCGAGCGGTCGGCGGGTAGTTCCGGGCTACGACTTGACCGGGATCCTCCCCGGCATCGCGACGGCGTTGGCCGGCCAACGCTTGCGGCTCACCGTGCTCAGCCGGCGCAGGAGGGCTAGGGCGCCGGGGTCCTCCTCGATGGAGCGCAGCTCGACCGCGCCGTCCTTCGCCATCGCGTCGAAGACCTCCCGGCCGCGTTCGGTCCGGATGATGGTGAGGGTCCAGTCGTTGAAGGCCCCGATTCCTCCGGTCGAGATGTCGGCATGCTCGGCCGCGAAGTCCGGGCAGGCCTTGCAGCCCTCGCGCGTCCAGCCGTGGGCCTCCTTGAGCGGCACCTCGTGGTAGGAGCCGTCGCGCATCCAGAGCTGGAAGACGCCCTTGATGTTCATCTTCTTGATCTCCTGGCGGACCAGCCCGTAGCGGGCCTCGAAGAGCTCGGTGAAGATGGCGTCGTCGAAGGTCTTGGAGCACAGCAACCCGATCGAGAGGTTGAACCGGCGGGCCACCTTGCCAGCCTTGCGGGCCGACATGATCGCGGTGGCCGAGGTCTGGCACCCCATGCCCACCAGGGCGATCCGCTCGGCCCCGTCTGCGATGGCGTCGGCGTACGCCATCGGGTTGGCGCAGTAGGTGTAGCGCGAGCCGGCGGTGGCGAGGACCTCGGCTCGGGTGCGGGCGACCGCCGGGATGGCCTTCCAGCTGGTGCCGTCCCCCTCGAGGTCCGAGACCAGGGCGGCGTCGATCTGGTCGTGTTCGAGCGCCCAGATCAAGAGCGCCGAGACGAAGCCGCCGTCCTGGCCCACCTCGAGGACGGCGTTGTCGGTGGCCCGGGCGAGCACGATGTCAGAGGAGATCCCGGCCACCTCGTCCTCGGTCCGCACGCGCCCGAAGAGGTAGGTGTCGACCTCGGGCTCCCAGTCACGAAAGCGCGGGCACGCCCGGGTGCACAGCGTGCAGCCCTTGACGCCGTGGGTGCAGTCGTCGATGCCCCCTTCTTCGGCGACGTGGAACGGCTTGTAGCGGCCGCCCTGGTCGTCGTACTCGAGGACGTCGTAAGGACAGACGACGATGCAGGCTGCGCAGCCGGTGCACAGGCCGGAGGTGACCACCTCTTGGTACAGGTGGGCCCAGTGGAGTTTCTCGGGAGGCACGGCGCTTACCCTACTCAGGGACCTCGGCGGGAGGCATGAAACGCCCGGTGTCCTAGCGGTCGTCGGCGAGGGTGTGGGCCCGCCTGGCCAGGGAGGGATCACGCAGATAGTCGCAGACCTCGCTGAATTCGGGTCGCGGCCCCTCCCAGCGCAGCTCGCTCACGTCGTCGAGCAGCGAGCGGTCCACCCGGAGGGTCGCGATCTCCCGGAAGAGCATGGCAAGATCGCGCTGCTCGGCCAGCCGACCGGCCAGGCCGGCGGCCCCCCGGACCTTCCGCCGGACGTCGGGGTCCCATTCCTCCACCGCGTCGGGGACGGCTTCCAAATGGACGTAGTGCGCCAGCACCGTCGAGGCCGATACCTTGCCCCAGCCCGACAGCCCGGGGAACCCGTCGGCCGAGTCCCCGACCAGGGCCAGCCAGTCCGGGATCGAGGTCGGCGACACACCGAACTTCTCCCGGACGCCGTCCTCGTCGCTGACCGCCTCGCGCCGCCGGTCGAGCTGCACGACCCGGTCGCCGACGACGCACTGGGCCAGGTCCTTGTCGGGCGTGCAGATGACGACCTGGGCCACGGTCGGGTCGTCGGCCGCCACCGCGGCGGCGGACGCGAGGGCGTCGTCCGCCTCGAGCTCGACGTTGGCCCACACCACCACGCCGAGCGCCTCTAGGGACTCCTCCAGCAGGTCGAACTGGCCGCGGAGCGCCGGGTCGATGCCCTGGCCGGTCTTGTACCCCGGCCAAAGCTGGTTGCGGAAGGACTCGACGACGTGGTCGGTGGCCACGCCGACATGGGTGGCGCCGTCGCCCAGGAGGGAAAGGACCGACAACAGCACGCCGCGGGTCGCCCCGATCTCCCGCCCGTCCTCGGCTGGGCGCGGCGGTTGGCCGAAGAAGTGCCGGAACAGCTCATAGGTGCCGTCGACGAGGTGGACGCGCGTCCCGGTCCCGCTCACCTCGTCGCGGTGTCCAGGGAGTACGACACGACGTTCGAGGACCCGGCCATCGCCCTAGTGTGGCCGCCGAGCGGGCGCCTGTCTCATGGGCGTGCGACCCGACCATTTGGGACAAGGAGACGACGATGACCAGGTTGGAGACCGGCGACAAGGCACCGGCGTTCTCGCTTCCCGACCAGGACGAGAAGAAGGTTGCCCTCAAGGACCTCAAGGGCAAGCCCGTCGTCGTGTACTTCTATCCGGCTGACGACACGCCCGGGTGCACCAAGGAGGCGTGCCAGTTCAACGAGAACCTGAGCACGTTTAACCGGGCCGGCGTCACCGTGCTCGGGATCTCGCCGGACGGAGCGGCCAAGCACCAGAGGTTCCGCCAGAAGTACGGCCTCAAGTTCTCGCTCCTCTCGGACCCCGAGCACAAGGTCATGGAGGCCTACGGAGCCTGGGGGGAGAAGACCCTCTATGGCAAGAAGAGCTTGGGCGTGATCCGCTCGACGTTCCTCGTGGACGAAACGGGGGTCATCACGCGGGCCTGGTACAACGTGCGCGCCGACGGGCACGCCAGCAAGGTGCTGGAACTGGTCAAGCCGAGCAAAGCCCTCAAGTAGTCCGGGCTCCATCTCCACCTCAACCCCGGTTCTCTGTTGTGCCGAGGGGTTCAGCGCTGATGCACGGGGCACCAGTAGGTCGTCCGACCACCCACGGTCGACCTCGTGAGCGGGCACCCGTCCTTTGGGCACTGGCCGCCGGGCACTCGGGCCGCCATGAGGTCGCCGGTGTGGGAGCCGCCCCGCTTGAGCAGCATCGTGGTTGTGCTCCGAACCTGGCGCTGCAGCCGTCGGAGTTCCTGGTCGTCCAGCGACGAAGCGAGGCGCTTCGGCGAGAGCGCAGCACGCCACAGCACCTCGTCGGCGATCAGGTTGCCGACGCCGGCCAGGCGAGACTGGTCGAGCAGCCGTGCCTTCAGCGCGATGCCCCTTGTGCGGCCAAGCGCCGACCGCAGCTGATCGAGTGTGACCGATGCGGCGTCGGGACCGAGTGCCCCCTCGTCGGGGTCGACGGAGACACGGGCGAGCCTTCTCGGGTCGTGGAGCTCGACCCGCCCGCCGTCGCCCAGCACGAGCGCGAACCGCGTCCAGCGGGCCTCGAGCCACACCGGCGAGTAAAGGAGCCGGTCGAGGGCGGGGCGACCGTCGACGACGAGGCGTCCCGTCATCCCGAAATGCATCCCGAGCGTGGCGTGGTCCGTGTCGAGGAGGAGCAGCTTCCCGCGGCGGCGCGGTGCCGCAAAGGTGGCCCCACTGAGAATCGAGCCCAACCGCTCAGGATCGAGCGCGCTGGCGTGGGGGTCGACGAGCTCGACCGACGCGATCGTGCGGCCGGTGAGCCGTTCGGCCAGCCGTCGGGAGAACTCGACCTCGACCAGCTCCGGCACGTGGGAAGACGGTAGTGGGACAGCTAGGTGGCCCGGGCTGGCTCCTCCACGGCGCCGAGGGCCACCGGGGTCTCTCGAGCGACCCGCCGTCGACGGAACAGCCTCGTCGCCGACAGCAACGCCGCGACGAACATGAACGTCATCGACGAGTAGAAGGCCGAGTGCAGCCCGCTGTTGAACGGGGCGGTGAGGTGGTGGGGGAGCGACGTGGTGCCAACGAAGATCTGGAACGCCATCCTCTTGGAGATCGAGCGGGCCGCGACCAGGATCGCCACCGCGAACGAGAACACCATTCCCACGTTGGAGAAGGTCCGTAGGAGGCCCGACGCGGTGCCGAAGGCCTTGCCCGGGGCCACCGCCATGACCGCGGTGGTGTTGGCCGGGAAGAACCCGGCCGACCCGACGCCGCTCACGACGGACGCAACGACGACCACCGCGTAAGGAGTGTGCACGCCGACCTGCGCGTAGATGGCGAGGGCGACGATCTGCACCGTGAGTCCGACGGTGGCCGGCCAGACCGGGCCGACGCGATCGGCGAGCCGGCCGCCGTAGGGGGCGAATGCGCCGCCGATCAGGTAGCCCGGGACGAGCAGCAATGACGCGTGCAGGGGCGTGAGGCCCCGCACCCCCTGGAGGTACATGATCACGAGGAACAGCACGGCGAAATTGCCGATCGCCTGGAAGAACGACGCGAGAAGGGCCGACGGCATCGTCGGGATCTTGAACATCGAGAGGTTCACCATCGGCTGGCTGACGAACCGCTCGATGATCGCGAACACGACGATGAACGCGACGCCGACGCCGAGCGCGGCCTGGACCTCTCCGCTGAACGAGACGGTGGCGAGCTTCACCATGGCCCACAGGATGAAGAAGAGGCCGAGCCCGAGCGTGGCCATGCCGGCCCAGTCGATCCGCTGGCGTTCGCGATGCCCTCGGTCGTGCAGGTAGGGGATCGCGAGCGCGAGGGCGCCGATGCCGGTCGGCACGTTGATCCAGAAGATCCAGCGCCACGAGACGTAGGTGATGATCACCCCGCCGAGCAGGATGCCCAAGATGGCGCCGACGTTCCATCCCACCGCGTTGAACCCGAAGGCCCGGCCGCGCCGATCGGGCGGGAAGTTGTCGGCGAGGACAGCGCCGCTGTTGGCGGTGAGGAACGCCCCGCCCAGTCCCTGGAGCAACCGGAACCCGATGATCGTCGCCCCGTTGCTGGCCAGCGCGCATAGCGCGGAGCCGAGGATGAAGATGAGGAAGCCGGCCTCGTACATGCGCACCCGACCGAACATGTCGCCCAGCCGGCCGACCTGGGTCGCGGTGACCGTGATCACGAGGAGGTAGCCGACGATCACCCAGATGATCCCCGAGAGCGCGATGTGCAACGAGCGCTCCATCGAGGGCAGCGCCAGGACGACGATCGTCGTGTCGACGGCGGCCATGACGACCCCGATGACCACGATCAGCATCACCAGGCCGGGTTTGGTGGTGGGTGGGCCCGCGTCGGCCGTCTCTAGGACTTCGACCATCCCCCTAGCTTGCCGTGTCCGCCGCCGGCCTCGGCAATCGCCCGGGATTGTGTCCGTGCTGGCTCATTCACGAGTAGACGCAACCTTGGCTCACGAATCCCGATCCCTCCGGCGGGCGCGGCTTCCGAACCGAGTCTCGCGGCGCCACCAGGCGGCCGATGTTCACCTAGGCGATCTGGTGCTCCACGAGCCGAGCGTAACTTTCGATGCGGGTGCTCAATGCGCCGGGGTCGACCGGTGCCCCTGGTAACCTGGAAAAGAGTGCTCCGATCCAGTCCTCGATCGGCAATGGCGCACCCGCGAACGGCGGTCCTCTTGCACTCAGCCTGCGCGCCACAGAGACCCACGGGGCTTCCTAGAGGACCCGGATGATGAGAAGCAGAGAAAGCGGCGCATGACCCTCGAGAGCCTCCTGCCCGATACGAGCAGTGGAGGTGCGGATCCGGAGACGGATCCGGACAACGACCTATACGAGACGGCCAGGACCTTCGACTCCCTCGGTGTGAGCGTCGACCTGGTCAAGGCCCTGGCCGACCAGGGCATCACCAGTGCGTTCCCGATCCAGGCGCTCACGATCGCCGACGGCCTGCTCGGTAGGGATGTGTGCGGCAAGGCGAAGACCGGGTCGGGGAAGACCCTCGCCTTCGGCCTCCCGCTCCTGCAGCGGACCATCGAGGCGAGGGGGGAAACCGCACCGTCGCGCGGTGGCCCGGCGCGGCCCCATGCCCTCGTCCTCCTGCCCACCCGCGAGCTGGCCCTCCAGGTCCATGGCGTCCTCGACACCCTGGCCTCGGCGGTCGGGCTCCGCGTGGCCGCCGTCTACGGTGGCGCAGACATCGAACGCCAGGTCGCCCACCTGCGCACGGGGGTCGAGGTCATCATCGCCACCCCGGGGCGGCTCATCGACCTCGGTGACCGGGGCGAGCTGAGCGTCGCCGACGTCGAGGTGCTCGTGCTCGACGAGGCCGACCGGATGGCCGACATGGGGTTCATGCCGCAGGTCGAGTGGGTGCTTCGTCGCCTCGAGCGGCCGCACCAGACCCTGCTCTTCTCTGCGACGCTCGACGGCGCCGTCGACCGGTTGGTGACGCGGTACATGAACGACCCGGTGTTCCACGAGGTCGCCTCGAGCACCCAGACGGTCGCGGCCATGGACCATCGGTTCCTCCAGGTGCACCAGATGGACAAGGTGAAGGTGGCCGCCGCCATCTGCAACGCCTATGGCAAGACGCTTTGCTTTGTCCGGACGAAGCGGGGAGCCGACCGACTGGTCGAACAATTCGAGCGTGAAGGCGTCCGCAGCGCGGCGATCCACGGGGATCTCCGCCAGGCCAACCGGGAGCGGGCGCTGAAGGACTTCACCACCGGCAAGCTGCCCGTCTTGGTCGCGACCGACGTGGCCGCCCGCGGGCTGCACATCGACAACGTCGACATCGTGCTCCACTTCGATCCACCCGAAGACCAAAAGGCGTACCTGCATCGTTCGGGCCGCACCGCCCGGGCCGGTGAGACCGGGGTGGCGGTGACCCTGCTCTTGTGGAACCAACTGGTTGAGGCCGAGGTCATCCAACGGCGCCTCGGGCTGCGCATCCCGATCGTCGAGATGTTCTCGAACGACCCGAGGCTCGCCGACCTCGCCGGGTGGGAACCCTCCCCCCTCGAGAGCGTCCTCTGAGTACTCCGCCCCCGGGTTGACCGGCGGTTCCCGGTGACGTTTCCTGCTGGTCTACTTCGGGTGTGGTCGCCCGACGACGAACCCTTCGCCCGCGTCCTGGTGATCTGTGCGCATCCCGACGACGTCGACTTCGGCTGCGCGGCTACCGTGGCCACCCTCGTCGACCGGGGCATCGAGGTGGCGTACTGCATCGCCACCGACGGGGAGGCCGGAGGCAATGACCGTGCCCAGCCCCGAGCAGAGTTGGCCAAGGTCCGCCGCGAGGAGCAGGTAGCAGCGGCGGCCGTGGTGGGCGTGAGCGACGTCAGGTTCCTCGGCTACCCCGACGGCCGGCTCTCGTCGACCCTCGAGCTCCGGCGTGACTTCACCCGGGAGATCCGCCAATTCAAACCGGACCTCGTGATCGGCCCGTCGCCCGAGCGGCGCTGGGACGTCATCTACGCCAGCCACCCCGACCACCTGGCCGCAGGCGATGCGGCGGTCGACGCGGTCTACCCCGACAGCCGCAACCCCTTCGCCCACCCCGAGCTGCTCGACGAGGGCCTCGAGCCCCACACGGTGCCGGCACTGTGGCTGATGGCCGCCCCGGCCTCGAACGTCGCGGTCGACATCACCCACGCCTTGGACCGCAAGATCGCAGCCCTGGCGTGCCACCAGAGCCAGGGGGCCGGGGGCCCGGGCATCGCCGAGCGGATGGGGGACTGGGCCCGGGGCTCCGCCGCTACTGCCGGGTTGCCCGAAGGCCGGTTCGCCGAGCTGTTCTGGGCGGTCGCGACCGGCTGATCAGCCGGCCAGCTGTCGCAGCACGTAGCGCAGGATCCCCCCGTGGCGGTAGTACTCGGCCTCCGTCGGGGTGTCGATCCGAACCAGCGCCGAAAACTCGACCTTCGAGCCGTCCTCCCGCTCCGCGGTCACCGGGACCTCCTTTGGCACCGATCCGTTGTTCAGCTCGCCGAGGCCGCTGATCGAGAAGACCTCGTGGCCGGTGAGCCCGAGGCTCGCCGCGTTCTCTCCCGGCGCGTACTGCAGAGGGAGGACCCCCATTCCGATGAGGTTGGACCGGTGGATGCGCTCGAAGCTCTCGACGATGACCGCCCGCACGCCCAACAGCGCGGCGCCCTTGGCCGCCCAGTCCCGGCTCGACCCCGAGCCGTACTCCTTGCCGGCCAGTACGACCAGCGGCACGCCGTCGCGTTGGTACCGCATCGATGCCTCGTAGATGGTGGCTTGCTCACCGTCGGGGAGGTGCAGGGTCACGCCCCCCTCGGTGCCCGGCGCGAGCTGGTTGCGGAGCCGCACGTTTCCGAACGTGCCCCGCAGCATCACCTCGTGGTTGCCACGCCGGGCGCCATAGGAGTTGAAGTCGGCTCGCTCCACGCCGTGTTCGGTGAGGTAGCGGCCGGCAGGCGTCGTCGGACCGATCGAGCCCGCGGGCGAGATGTGGTCGGTGGTCACGCTGTCCCCGAGCACCACTAGGACGCGCGCGCCCTCGATGTCGCCGACCGGCGTCGGTCCCGAACCCATGTTGTCGAGGAACGGTGGCTGCAGGACGTAGGTGGAGTCGGCGTCCCACGCAAACGTCTGGCCCTCCGCGAACGGGATGGCCCGCCACCGGTCGTCGCCGTCGAACACCGCGGCGTA
>CAAGKR010376862.1_pt1 | contig 10168 bp, 10 predicted proteins | sample 2556971 | NCBI WGS metagenome assembly CAAGKR01 (sample SAMEA5207829, study PRJEB30636) | soil metagenome | biome: forest; feature: boreal; material: soil | place: USA | collected 2011-09 | depth 1 m
CAGCACGACGGCCCCGCGCCGGAGACCGGGGCGGGGTGCGCTGCGTGCTGTGCGAGGGTATTCCCGCAGTCTGGCGGGGTCAAGCCACCCGGCATGCCGCAGGAGCGTAGGGTCCAGCTGACTCAGGCGAGCTCGTCGATCCCGACGAAGACCGCTCCGAGCTCCCGAAGACTCGCAATGAGGCTCGGCAGCGCCGCCGCGGTCGCGTCCGGCCAGGAATGCAGCAGGACGCGCGCTCCGTCGCCGAACGACGTCCACCCGGCAACGACCGCCCTGGCCACTCCCGCGGCCTTGCGCCCCGGGATCCAGTCCGCGGTATCGACGTCCCACGAGACGTGCCGGTAGCCCAGACCCTCCACTATGTCTAGGACTCGCCGGCTGTTGCCGCCTGCACCGTACGGACACCGGAAGTAGGGTCGCGGGTCCCGCCCGGTAGTGCCCACGATCGTCTCCTGCGCCTGCAGGATGCTACGGCGGATGCGCTCGTTCGAGATCCACGTGAGGCGTTCGTGGGAGTGCGAATGGTTGCCGATCAGATGGCCTGCGGCGGCCACTTCCCTCGCGAAGGATGGACCGGACAGGACAAGGCGCCCCTGCAGAAAGAAGGTGGCCCGCACCGACTCACGGAACAACGTCTCCAGGATGTGCCCGGGATTCCCGGGGTCGCAGGGCCACTGGGCGACCTCCGCGTCGAAGGTGAGCGCGATCCGGCCCGCGGTCTGCGCCACGGCCTACCCGTCCCTGCGCGAGAGGAGGCCTTCGACGATCGCCCAGTCGGCGGGCTCGTCGATCTCGTAGTAGGTGGCCTCGTCCATCTCGACGACACCGATGCGACCGCATAGACGACAGCCCGACTCCAGGAGCGCCGCACGCGCCACGACGTAGAACGCACCGTTCTCGACGAGGAACCCGTCGAAGTCCTGGCGCCGGGGCCTCGTGCCGAAGTCGTAGTTGAGCGGCCGGGCTCCCGCTTCATCCGACGTCCAGATGAACCGCTTCTGGCGCACCACGGAGAGCACCGAATCGTAGGGGCCGCTCTCGAACAGGTCGATGCCCCGATCGAGGTCGGCCGCGGTGAGCAGAGGGGACGTCGCCTGGATGAGCACCATGGCGTCGAAGCCGTCGTCCTCGCGCGCGAACTCGAGCATGACCTGTTCGGTGCCCGCCGTGTCGGCGGCGCTCTCGGCCGAGCGGTGATGGATCTCGACCTTGGAGGAGCCGTAGTCGGAGACCGCAAGCTCGATGGCCGGCGAGTCGGTGGAGACCACGACCCTGCCGATGCGGGTGCACTCGTCCGCGGCCTTGATGGCCCAGTGCACGAGCGGCCGCCCAGCCATCTCCTTGATGTTCTTGAGGGGGATGGACTTGCTGCCCCCGCGCACGGGGATGAAGGCGGTGTAGCGGGCTTCCATGGCTCCTCCGCCGGGCATGAGGGGTCCTCGAGCGCGAATGATGATAGCACGGGGCGCGAGGCGCTCCCCTCGTCCCTCGGCTACACTATCGAGACGTATCGCACCGCAACCCCCGACCTGAACCCAAGGTGAGAATGTGACCGGATCGAAGGAATTCGCCATCGGCGGCCGCCTGATCGGCGCCGACCACCCTGTGTACGTCATCGCCGAGATCGGCGTGAATCACAACGGAAACCCCTTGCTCGCCCACCGACTCGTGGAAGTAGCCGCGGCAGCGAAATGCGACGCGGTGAAGCTCCAGCGCCGGTCCATGGCCGACCTCTACGTCGCGCCTCTTCTGAACGACCCGGCGGCGGCCGAGCAGTCGCTGCAGTACATGCTGCCGGTGCTCCGGGACACCGAGCTCGCCGACGAGGACTTCGTCGCCGTCAAGGAGCACGCCGAGTCCCTCGGCCTGACTTTCCTGTGCACGCCCTTCGACATCCCGAGCCTGCGGTATCTCGAGAGCCTGGGCCTGAGCGCCTACAAGATCGGCTCTCCCGACCTCACGAACCTGCCGCTCATCGAGGCCGTGGCGCACGCCGGGAAGCCGATGCTGCTGTCGACCGGCATGTCCACTCACGACGAGGTCCTGACCACCGTCGCTCTCCTCGAGGAACTCGGCGCCGTCTACGCGCTTCTGCACTGCAGCTCGACGTACCCGACGCCGTTCGAAGAGGTCAACCTGCGCTACATGATCGGCCTGATGGACCTGGGAGTCCCGGTCGGCTATTCGGGCCACGAGCGCGGGATCGCCATCTCGACCGCGGCCGTCGCCATGGGCGCGTGCATCATCGAGCGCCACGTGACCCTTGACCGAATGATGGTCGGCCCGGACCACGCGGCCAGCCTGGAACCGGTCGGGCTCGAGAAGCTCGTGCGCGACATCCGCAACCTCGAGTCGGCCATGGGATCCGGGCGGAAGCACACCAGCCGCATGGAGGTGCTCAACCGGGAGGTGCTCGGCAAGAGCCTCTACGCGGCCAGGGACATCGCGGCCGGCGAGACGATCACCCGCGACGCAGTGGCGATCAAGGGGCCGGCCAAGGGCCTCTCGCCTCAGATGATCGGCCAACTGGTCGGACGGGCGGCCGCCCGTGACATCCCGGACGATGGGCTGTTCCTTGCGAGCGACCTCGGCATCGAGCCGGCCACGCGCACGACGCCGGCGCACCTGGGCATGTGGGGCTTCGTCCTCCGGACCCCGGAGACCTCGCGCATCGAGGAGCTGCACCCCCGGATGGTGGAGGTGCGCCTGACTGACCGGGACGTGCTCACTCCCCTGCCGCCCATCACGGCACACGACGTCCCGCTGGTCGTCCACCTCCCCGAGTACGACGGACGCCACCTGGTCGACATCGCCAGCCCTACTGAGTCGGTCCGGCAGCGGTCGATCGAGTCCGCCAAGAGGGCCATCGAACGCGCGCTGGAGATCGCCGAATGCTTCAGGCCCGGAGTCCGCGCGGTCATACACCCCACCGCGGCGTCCATGGAACCGGCGACCGGGTCGGCCCCGTACATGGAGGCGCTGGCCCGGAGTCTGGACGAGTTGGACGGCATGGGGCTGGAGCTGCTCCCCGAGAACCTGCCCCCCCGCCCGTGGTACTTCGGCGGCGAGTACTTCACTTGCGCCTTCATGGACTCCGAGGACATCGCGGGGTTCTGCAAGAGCACGGGCCGCTCGATCTGCCTCGACATCTCGCACATGGCCCTCTACTGCAACTCGGTGGGCACCGATCTGGTGGCAGCGTGCGCCGCGCTGATGCCGTACACGTCGCACATGCACGTCGCCGACGCGTACGGGATCCACGGCGAGGGCGCCGGTATCGGCAACGGTGACATCGACTTCGCCGCCCTCGCCCCTCTCGTGGCGTCCTACAAGGGCACGTGGATCCCCGAGATCTGGCAGGGCCATCAGAACGACTTCGCCGGCTACTACGACGCACTCGAGCGGCTTGCCCGCGTGTGGGTGCTCCCGGACCCGTCCTGACAGAGAAGGGACCGGGCACCTGATGCATGACGCCGCGGGGCCGCACAAGAGCGATGTCCGCCGGCTCAACGTCCTGTTCGTCGGCGGATACGATTCCACCAACTACGCCTACGTTGAGCTGTTCCGCGAACTTGGGGCACGCGGCCATACGTGCAGGCTCGTCGTCGACAACCCTGGCGACCTGATCAACAACAAGATGTTCGTGCACGCGGGCGTGCCGATGCTCCCACTCTCCGATTTCTCTCTCGGCGAACTGGACGCCGTGGACTTCGTCATCTGCGGCCCGTTCGTCCGGCGCCGGGTCAAGCGCCTGTTCGACGCCATCTACGAGAGCCGGGCGTTCGTGGTCTCGTTCGCGAGCCTCTTCTCGTCGGTCACGATGTGGTCGGCGCCCGACCTGCTCATCGCCAAGAGCGAGAGCAAGTTCGACGAGTTCGCCCGCAGCGGCCTGAAGTACTCGATGGTCGCCGTCGGGAACCCGCAGTACGACCCCCTGGTCCGCGCCCGCGAAGCACGGCCGCGCAAGGAGCTCGACGACATCCGCAAGGTGCTCTTCATCGACCAGGGCGCCTATCCGCTGGGCGAGACCGGCAAGCGGCAGCTCGCCTCGACGCTCGTGAACATCGCGCTCAACAATCCCCAGATGACCGTGCACGTGAAGCCCCGCTACCTACCAGACGAGGCCGGCGACCATCTGCACAGCGTCTCGGACCATCTGTACAGCTATCTCGACAACGCGCCGGAGAACCTGGTGCTCATCCGCGAGTCGACGGTGCTCGAGGACCTCATCCTGGATTTCGACGCGATGATCACCATGTGGAGCACGGCGCACCTCGATGCCGCGGTGCTGGATCTCCCGCTGCTGCTCATCGGAGGCTTGGACTCCGTCGACGTCTTCGACGTGAGGAAGCCGCGGGTCGATGCGGCCTTCGAGCACCTGCGCGGCACCGGCTGCGTGGTCGACTGGCGCGATCTGCAGACCGGGCCGTGCCCCTTCGCGTACGTGTCGGAGGAGTACGCCCGCGAGGAGCTCGGCGACATCAGCACTCCGTGCGCCCCGAGGGTCGCCGACGTGCTCGAGGCGATCGACGCTGTCGTCCTTCGCCAGGGGCGGACCTTCGCCGGGACGTTCCAGCTCGCCCACGCCGAGTTCATGGACCGCGTCGGCGAGCTGGAGACGCGCGCCCTCGTCTCGGAGGAGAACCGGTTGAGCCGGATGCTCTTCAGGCGGCTGAACTCGGTGGCCCAGACCCTCGCGTTCGATCATCGCTGCATGGGCTACGCCCTGGACGTCAGCCGCATGCTCCAGCTTTGGGACGTCCGTCTCGGGCCGGGGTCGAGCGAAAAGGACGTCGACCGGCTCGTTCAGGAGGCTCGCAAGACCGCCCTGCTGGCCAAGGCGGAGTACTTCGGGCCTCACCCAGAGAAAGTCGCGACCGACCCGTTCGTGCAGGACTACTACTTCTCCTGGCTCCTGGAAACACGGAGACGCGACGAGTTGATCGGGTACGCGGGGCCGGTCGTCGCCCCTTCGAGCCTGGAATCGAACCAAGGCAGGGCCCTCTGGAGAAGGGGACGGCTGGTAAGCGCGGCCCGGCATATGGCCGAGTCGTTCAGCATGTCGCTCCGGGAACCGGTGCGGATCCTCAAGAGGGACAAGAACGTCAGGGCACTGCTGTCACGCAACGAGCCGAGCCTGCGCGCGTTCGCGGTCCCGTTCCTTCTGGACCACTACCGGAAGTACGAGGCGCTGAGCGTCATCGACGTGCCTGCGTCGGTCTACGCCGCCGCGACGGCCTACTACAAGATGAAAGCGCTCCAGACACTGGGGCGTGCTGAGGACGCACGCGCCCTGTTCGACGAGTACGAGCAGGCGATCGCGAGCGCGTCCGCGCCCGGACGTGGCGGCAGGCGGAGCCAAATGGTGGCCGCGCCGGTGATCGCTTGGTACAGGATGCTGATGCGCAGGCGCGCACGGCGTCTCTGACCGGCGACCGGGCCCGCCAGTCGAAGACGCCGCCTCCTACGAGCCGGCCTCGACCTTACGCGAGGCGACCACGCCCGCGCTGCCCGTCAGCGTCCCGGTGTACTCGATCAGGTCTATCGCGCACTCCGGACCGATCGTCACGTTCGCGCCGCGCACGACCTTCGCCCGCGTGCTCTCGAGGTAGATCGTGTCGCCCTCGATCGAGTCGGCCGTCAGGTTGCGCTCCCCGAGGAAGGGCAGGAACACCCAGGGTTGCGCCAACCGGACGTCGATGGTTCCGCCGCCGATGTCGTGCGCGTCGCAGCCGCCGTAGAGGCGGATGGAGACCGTCCCCGCGTTGAGCAGCCCGCCGACCGAGAAGACGCCCTGGGCGTCGAAGACCTCGGCCTGGCAGTCCCCACCGATCTTGGTCGTCCCGCGGATGTCTACCCTCTGGGCCTTGACCGCACCGTCGATGCGCGCGACGCCGGAGACCTTCAGCGTCTCCGCGGTCAGCGCACCGTGGACGTCGGCGTTGCCGCTCAGAAGCACCTCGGTGCCCTTCACGTCACCGGCGAAGGTCGCGCTCCCTCCGACGGTGATCTTCTCGCAGGTCAGGTTGCCCTGCACGTCTGCAACGCCGCCAGCCTTGAACGCCGTGCAGTCGACGTCACCGCGAACGGTCCCCGCGCCGGCGATCGTGACCTCGCCGTAGGTTCCTCCCGTCATGGTCCCCGCGCCGGCGATCTTGGTGTCGGGCCTGTTCGTGTCGCTCATTTCCTTCTCTTCCTCTCCCTAGGACTTCAGTCGTGCTTTGAGTTGTTCGATGCGCTCGGGAAGACTGACGCGCGCGACCACGCGCGCGCCGGACTCCGCGAGCAGTTCCGATGCGCTCGACACGATCACAACCGTCGAGACGCCCATCTTGCGCAGCAGAACGAGGTCGCAGCTCGCGGCCTCGCACGTGGTCCAGCCTTCCTCGAGCGTCGAGATCGCCGACAGCGCTTCCTCGCGACCCGCGTCGCCGCTCTTCAACAGAGTGTCGGCCACCGCCACCGCCAGAAGTTCAGCAAAGCGAAGCTCGTTCGTGCCCGGATGGCGCTCGGCGAAGAGATCGAGTGCGCCCGCGGACACGATCTCCCGCGTCAGCAGGTCTTCGCGCGAGAAGGTGTCGGGCAGCGGAGCCGAAGAGACGGCCTCGGCGATCTCGTCGAGCGAGGCGTCCTCGTCCTTCATGGCCAGGATGCGCTCGACTCTCCCGAGCATCTTCTCGCGCGGGAAGAACGTCTCCTGTCCCGTGAATGAGGACTTCCGCACGAACCAGTCCTCAGGGATGAGGCCCTTGCGCTTCCATCTGTAGAGCTGGCCGTAGCTGATGCCGGCGGCCAACAGCAGGTCCTTCTTCGAGATCAGGTCGGGTTCCATCCGGCGCACCTCCTCGTGTGTCTGCAGGTAGCGTAACAATGTGTTGTTACGCTGTCAAGAGGCACCCTAGATGGAGGACCGGCGGACGCTGCGCGAGGCGGTTCGTCTCCTCAGGCGGTGTGCGCCCACTTCCCCGCGTTCGTGCCGGGATGGTCTGCCACCCACTGCTCCCAGCCCGGCACCGGCTCCCCGACCGAGTAGAGGAAGTGGTAGGCGCCCATGTCGCCAATGAAGCGGAAGCGCGACTTCAGGTCGGCTGCGAGCTCTTCGTAAGACCCCTTCGAGCGCAGGTACGCGCGGAACCCTCCGCCGTCGCCGTCGAGAGCCAGCATCTCCGCGGCATTGTGGATCACGGCTTCGATCTTCCGGTGGTTCCGGATCACGCGCGTGTCTGTCATCAGCCGCCCGATGTCGGCCGGCGAATAGGCCGCGACCTTCTTCGGGTCGAAACCGTCGAACGCCTCCACTATGCCCGGCCACTTCGACTCCACCAGGCGCCAGGTCAGGCCGGGCTCGAACACGGCGCGGGACATCACGACAGGTAGTCGGACAGGTGGGTCGGATCGACCTTCTCCGGTGCGTGCATGTGCATGTGGGGTCCTCTCCTTCGCCCTCGCACGGCCGGTCGCGACCGCACGGGTATCCTTCTATCGACGAGACCAGATGTACCCGCGCGGCGGACAGGAGCAGCCGATGGCGAGCAAGATGACCGACTCCGACCGTGCGTGCGAGGCGATGCGCCGCCTCGGCAAGCTGTACCCGAATGCCCGCATCGCTCTCGACTACGACGACCCGTGGCACCTGCTGGTGGCCGTCATCCTCTCGGCGCAGACGACCGACGTGGGCGTGAACCGCGTCACGCCGAAGCTCTTCGCCCGCTTCCCGGGTCCGTCGGAGCTGGCGTCGGCCGAAGTGGCCGCGGTCGAAGGGATCGTGAAGCCGACCGGCTTCTACCACAACAAGACGCGCTCCATCATGGGTGCCGCGCGGATGGTGGCGTCCGACTTCGGCGGCAAGGTCCCCGACACGATGGTCGACCTGATGCGCATCCCAGGCGTGGCACGGAAGACGGCGAACATCGTGATCTCCAACGCCTACGGCAAGGTGGAGGGGATCGCCGTCGACACCCACGTGTTCCGCCTCGCCCACCGGCTCGGCCTCACCAGCGAGAAGGATCCCGACAAGGTGGAGCGCGACCTGTGCGTGCTGCTGCCGCGCGAGGACTGGTTCGCCGTGAACTACCGCTTCATCGACCACGGGCGCGCGGTGTGCACGGCCAAGCGGCCTGCGTGCGGCGCTTGCGTGTTCTCCGACATCTGCCCGAGCGCGTTCACCATCCCGGGCTGGCGAGCCGAGACCTAGGCGCGGCTACTTGACCTTCGTCGCGGTCCAGGCGTCCTTGTGCGGCTTAGGCGGTTGCGCCGACGGACCCGATCCCGCCAGAGAGTACTAGCCGAAGAACGCCCCCAGGATGCCGGCGACGAAGATGGCCGGCATCAGGTTGCCGACGGGCAGGCGCTTGACGCCCATGAGGTCCATGCCGATCGCGAGGATCAGCGTCCCGCCCACCATCGACATCGAGGAGATCACCCCCGTTGTCAGCAGCGGCTGCAAGGCGTGTGCGCCGAGAGCGATCCCGCCCTGTACGAGGATGATCGGGACGATCGAGAACCCGACGCCGATCCCGAGTGCGCTCGCGAGCGCGATCGATGCCACGCCGTCGAGAAGCGCCTTCAGGTAGAGGAGGTTGGGCGAGCCCATCCCGTCCTGCAGGGAGCCTAGGATCGTCATCGTCCCCACGCAGAAGAGCAGCGATGCGACGACGAACCCTTCGACCATCTGGTGCTCGCCCTCACCCGCCGCGCTCTTGAGGAACGGTACCTTCACGGCCATCGAGCGCAGCCAGTGCCCGAACCGCTCGAGCGCGGCCTCGATGCCGACGGCTTCGCCGAACAGGCCGCCCACGACCAGCGAAACGACCAGCACCAGCACCGCGTACTTGGAGCCCGCCGCGTCGGCCTTCATCAGCCCGCCGATCACCATCATGGCGCCGATCGAAAAGGTCGAGAGTCCGAGAGCGTAGAAGGCGATCTTGCGGAAGCGCTCGGTTATGAAGCGCCCGAAGGCCAGACCGATCGCGGACCCGACGATCACGGCGATGACGTTGGCGATGACACCCAAGCCCGGCACTTCCTAGGACTCCTCCTTCGGCAACCATGCGTCCGCAAGTTCTCTGGTGATCTCGGCGTGCCCTTCCGGCAGCCCGCTCGACGAACCGCCCGCCGTCCTGCGGCGCCTGGCCTTAGTCTGGGGCGCGCCCTCGAACAGCGTGGAGGTCGGCAGCGTCGCTGTCGAGCGGCCCTTGTGCTCGCGGACGCGCGACTTCAGCTCCCGGTCGGCCGTCACTATCGTGACCGGTCCTTCCGCGGCCTCGGCCATCCGCACTATCACGTCGTCGGCCGTCTCGTCGAGTGAGAAGACCGCCTCGACACCGGGCAGCGACTCCTCGCCGGCCCGCAGGCCCTTGTCCCAAACCACGACGATCGTGCCCGGACCAAGAAGGCCGCGACCGCGCGCGGCGAGCCGGCGCATCAGCGCCAGCCTCTGGTCGTCGGGGAGGAGACGGCGAGTGGCGTCGTCCGCCCGGGTCACGTTGTATCCGTCCACTAGGAAGAGCATGTGCGCCATGTTACGCGAAAGCAGGGACCCGGCACCCGAGGCGGGTGCCGGGTCCTTCGCGACACAGCTGGAGGCGCGCTACGTTGCCGAGCCGGCCCTGAACGACTTGGCGAGGCTTTCGGCCATGGTGACGAACTCGGACGGCATCATGATGATCGTGGTCGTGTTCTGCTCCGCGCCGACCTCGGTGATCATCTGCATCCGGCGCAGTTCGAGGCCGAGCGGGTTCTCGGTGATGATCTTGGCGGCGTCCGCGAGCTTCGAGGAGGACTCGAGCTCGGCTTCGGCCTTGATGATGCGGGCGCGCTTCTCGCGCATGGCCTGAGCTTCCTGCGCCATCGCACGCTGCATGCTGATCGGGATCTCGACGTCCTTCATCTCGACCATCTCGACCTTGACGCCCCACGGCTCCGTGGCCTGGTCTACGACCGCCTGCAGCGACTCGTTGATCTTGTCGCGCTCCTTGAGCACCTCGTCCAGCACGTGCTGGCCGATGATGTTGCGCAGAGAGGTCAGAGCGACCTGATAGGACGCGGCGTAGTAGTTCGCGACGGACACGACCGACTTCACCGGGTCGACGATCTTGAGCCAGACGACGGCGTTGACCTTCACCGTCACCGAGTCCTTGGTGATCGACTCCTGGCTCTCCATGTCCAC
>CAAGKR010003874.1_pt1 | contig 10166 bp, 9 predicted proteins | sample 2556971 | NCBI WGS metagenome assembly CAAGKR01 (sample SAMEA5207829, study PRJEB30636) | soil metagenome | biome: forest; feature: boreal; material: soil | place: USA | collected 2011-09 | depth 1 m
ATCTACCACCGCATCGGTGGCGTGCCCAAGCCGGGCGACGAAGTCCGCATCGACTCCTACGGCCTCACGTTGACGGTCGAGACGACCGACGGCCACCGCGTCGGCAAGGTGCTCGCCGCCCGCGCGCACGACCAAGAGGATGGGCACGGCTCGGACGAGGACGCGAAGTAGCGCAGCGGCTGTCACGCGGCCCCGCAGATCGGTCAGGCCTTGATCACTTCCACGATGATCTGGCGGAGTGACTCGAGGGCCTCGGCGTCGACTACCCCTGCTGCCTCCAGCTCCGAGAGAGCCTTGTCGCGGTACTGTCGCGCCTGGTCGCGGGTATAGTCGCGCCCGCCCAGCCGTTCGATCAGGGCGACCGCGTCTGCCACCAGGCCATCCTTGGGCCGGTCGGTACGCCACACGCGCTCGAGCACAGCGCACTCTTCCGGGCCGGCGTGATCGAAGGCGTAGATCACAGGCAAGGTCATCTTGTGCCGGGCGACGTCCGACGGTTCTTTGCCGGTCTCGCGCGACTCGCCCCAGATTCCCAGCAGATCGTCGTTGAGCTGGAAGGCGATCCCAAGCGCCCAGCCGAAAGCCCTGTAGCGGGAGATGACCGCCTCATCGTCGGTAGCCAAAAGGGCGCCCGCCTCGATCGAGGCGGCAATGAGAGCCGCCGTCTTGCGTCCGATCATGTCGAAGTACAACTCGACCGACATCGGCTCGGCCTGCTCGCTGGCCCATATGTCGAGGTACTGGCCCTCGCACAGCGCCAGACATGTCATGTCGTAGAGCCGCATCACACGCAGGACCCTGGCGTCGGAAAAGCCGAGATCTGAGAGGCGATGAAGGGCGACGCGGCTCAGTGTGAAAAGCGCGTCTCCGGCGTTGATCGCCTGCGGGATACCGTGCACGGCCCAGAGAGTGGCCCTGTGACGACGCTCACGGTCGCCGTCCTCGATGTCGTCGTGGACCAGGCTGAAGTTGTGGCCGAGTTCCACGGCAGCAGCTCCGGGCAATGCTGGCCGGTAGTCGCCTGCAATCGAGGCATACGCGAGCAGTCCGAGAAGCGGGCGTATCCGCTTGCCGGACGAACCGCTGCCGTCGAGCCCGAGGTGGTAACGGACCATCTCGTAGAGCCCGGCCGTGGGGGCATCGCGCTCCGAAAGGAGGCGCAGGATCTCCCGCTCGGTATCGGCGATCAGATCAGGTAGCGCGACGGGCGGGTGCTGCACGGGCGGATGATACCAATCTGCTTTCAGAATCCCCGACTGGTGCGGATTCTAGACCCGGCCGGCGGGGATTCCGGCCGGGTCGCCCGTGCCTGAGAAGCCGTGCGTCCTGAAACCGGGCGCCTCAGCGCCCGACTCCTCGGCCTTCGATCGGGCGAACGAAAGAGGAACCGGGATAATCGGCGTCCGAATCGTGCGGACCCATCGGGCCGCCTTCCCGCATCTTCGCTTGAGCCTCGTCGACCTCGATCGCGAGAAGTTCCATGCGAATGAGATCGTCGTCCGTGGCGGGCTCGTAATCCTCCGGGGCGTGCCGGCCGGGGAAGTATCGCTCAGTCAAAGATTCGAGGACCCGACGCTTGCGGGCAGGGTCGGCGACGCGGTGTGCGCGGCCGTAGACGACGACGCTCCGATAGTTCGCCGAGTGGTCCGGAGCCGTTCGCGATGCAACCAGATCGTCGATCAGGACGACTGAGACCGCGACAAGGCGGCCGTCGCGGAGCGCCCTCAAGGTGCCGCTTGCAGGCGAGCCGTGCAAGTACAGGTGACCGCCTTCGTACTGGTACAGGAATGGGATGAGCCGGGGCTCGCCGTTCTCGACATAAGCCACGTCGGCGACCAGACCGGCGCGAAGGAACTCCTCGATCCGGTCCGATACGCCGCGCTCGGGGTGTCGCCGGATATTGGTGCGATCGGTTCGGGGCCCGGGGATCCGGACGTTGGGTGCGTGCGTTTGGTCCATGGCGCCAGCTTAGCCCGGATCCACCGGTCGCCGCTTGCATCTCGCTCGGTCAGCCGGCACATTCCTGCGTTGGCTCGTGCGCGCCTCTCTCGCGCGCCTCTAGGTGCGCTCGCTCCGGTCGCCAGGCTTACCTGGCGATCTGCGGCGCTTGACCGGGGGATCCGGGCCTACTGAGCGCGAACCCGGAGTGGAAGGTGGTAGCGTGATCGCGTGCCCGCCCCGCGACTCTATGTGACCGACGCGATCGTCCTCTCGCGGTTCGACTACGGAGAGGCCGACCGGATCATGACGCTGTTCACGCCGTCGTACGGGAAGCTCAAGGCGATCGCCAAAGGTGTGCGGCGGACGAAGAGCCGCCTCGGAGGCAGCCTCGAGCCTCTAGCCGAGCTCCGGGTTGCCCTTGCGCGCGGTCGAACGTTCGACGTCGTGACTCAGGTTCAGGTGAGTCACGCCTGGCTGCGTCTGCGCGACTCGCTAGAGTCGACGGCGACGGCCTGGTACTTCGCAGAGCTTGCGGACCGTGCCCTCGAGGAACGCCACGAGGCGGAAGGGCTATACGCGCTGCTACGTCGCGCCTACGAGCTGCTCGACGCCGGCATGGACTCGGGCCGCGTTGCCCGCTGGTACGAGATGCATCTGGCCGACGAGCTAGGCGTCCGGCCGGAGGTGGACCGCTGCGTCGAATGCGATCGCGTTCTCGAGGCGGGCGAGGAGTTCCGATGGGTCCCGCCGTTGGGCGGCCTGTTGTGTTCGCGCTGCCCCGGGCCGCCGGCGGAAAGGGTTGGGCTGTCGCTTGAGGCTCTCAAGCTGCTCAAGGCCTACCAGCGTTTGGACGTGGAGGCGCTGGCGGGATTGCGATTGCCGGCGGCTGTGGAACGGGAGGTGGAGCAGGCGATGCGCGACTTCCTGCGGATCTCGCTGGAGCGGGACGCCCGCTCGCTGGAGTTCCTCGACGAGGTCAGGAGGGGCTAGGGCCAGACCACATCGCTCGACAGTTCGGCCTCGCGCCGCTTCTCGCGGACCGGCCGAAGCATCGCGGCACCGACGATGTAGCAGAGCACGCCCATCAGAAGGGCGGCCCGTGGCCCAGTCCCGTAGCCGAGCCAGTGGTTCACGGTGTCCATTACCCCTGCGCCCCCAACGGCCAGGGCGAACGTGCCGGCCGATGCCGTGGCCACGTTCGAGATGCCCATGTATCGTCCGGTGGAGGCCTTCGGGACGATGTCGCTCATGAGCGCCCAGTCCACCGCCAGGAACGCGCCCGCCGATCCGGCGAAGAGGGCCGCGCCGAACATCGCGACCGGCAATACCGGCGCCACTGCCCCAAGAGCCAGACCGACCGCGCCGACCACGCACGAGGCGTAGATCACCCGCTTGCGCCCTATTCGATCCGAAAGTCGCGCCGCCGGCATGATCGCCAGCGTCAGGAACGTCGCCACGATCGCCAGGAGAATCAGTTTGGTTTCCCCGGTCTGCACGGCGTCGAGATGGAATACCTGCGCCAGGTAGAACGTGCTCAGGGCCGGGTAGAGGGCGGCCCCCGCGAGAATGAAGAAGCGCGACCCCACGAGCCACAGGAAGCTGGGCTCCGCGAGGACGTCCCTGCCCCACGCCTCGCGGGCGATCGCGAACCACGATCGGCCGTTGCGTGACTTGACGCGCGTGCCCTCGTCGACTCGGACGATGACGCCCAGCATCGCGACGAACTCGATCAGGCCAATCGCCATCGTGCCGTAGAAGAACGCGTTCGGGTTCGTGCCGCTTCCCCAGACCGCCAGCGCCGCGACGACGTAGCCGACCAGGTTGCCCAGGGCCGAAAAGAGCCCGAGCAGCCCCGAAGCGACCCCCACCTGGCGGGCCGGAACCAGATCGGGGACGTAGCCCTGGAACGGTCCCTGCGCGAAGTTGGAGCTGAACTGCAGCAGGGCGACAAAGGCGCCGATCGCGGCGATCCCGTTGGCCGTTGCGATCCCGTAGAGGAAGACGACGTCGAGGCTGGCCCCGATGAATATGTACGGCTTGCGTCTGCCCCAGCGCGTGATCGTGTAGTCGCTGATCGAGCCGACCGTGGGCTGGACGGCGATGGCGATGACCGTCCCGACCAGGGCGATCTGGAGGGCTCCGAGGCCCTCACTGCCCTTCGGGGCGAGCCCGGCGAACTGCAAGCGCCCGTTTACGATGTCGAGAATCCCGCTCCACACCGTCGCGATGCCCAACCAGTACAGCGAGATCCGCATCAGGTGCGTGAGCGGAAGCAGCCGCGTGGGGCGCCCTTCTGCGTCCAACGCCGGGCCCTGCGAGGTCTCTGCTGCCCGGCGGGCCCCCATCGACGGAACTCCTCTAGCGCTCTGAGACGCGACTGAAGCAGTATCTCCTGTCTGGGCACTGTCCGCCCGCCGACACTCGCTCCGCGCCGGGGCTGCTACGCTCGCCGGGACGGAAGGTGAGAGAGAACACGATGCGGCGCTTCGAACGGGAACGCGATGACGGCGCGGTCGGCCGGGGCGCCGCAACCTACTACCTGTCACTAGGCGACTCGTTATCCACTGGCGTCCAGCCGATAGGTCCGGAGTCCTGGCAGTTCCGCACCGACGAGGGCTATGCGGACCAACTGGCCGAATTGGCACGGCAGCGCCTGCCGGGCCTTGAGGTCGTCAAGCTCGGCTATCCCGGCGAATCCACGACGACGATGATCGACGGCAGCCTGGGCGAGTACACCCACGGTAGCCAGCTGGGGGACGCGGTCGCGTTCCTGCACGAGCATCGAGGATCGGTCGCCTTCGTCACGATCGACATCGGCTTCAACGACGTCCCGACCCGCGATCTCGACGGCCTCGCGCTGGGCATGTGCGCCGTAAGCCAGAACCTGCCCGGCATCCTTAGCCAGCTTCGCGAAGCCGCCGGCCCCATGACCCCAATCGCGGGCATGACCATCTACGATCCGTTGCTGGCCAGCTGGCTCGAGGGCCCCGAGGGGCAGGAACTGGCGCGCCTATCGGTCTTCGATGCCATCCAGCCGATGAACGCCCATCTCGTCAAGATCTACCAGGCGGCCGGGATGGCGGTCGCGGACGTCGAGGGGGACTTCTCGACGGACGATTTCGAAACGCTGGTTTCGGTGGAGGGGGTCGGCAGGATGCCCCTAAACGTGGCGCGGATCCTGGCCTGGACGTGGGCTGGCACTCCGCCGCCGCTCGGCCCCGACATGCACGCCAATGCGCTCGGATATCGTGCCATCGCCGCCGCTTTCGAGAGAGTGCTGTTCGCCTGAAGCTCCCAGAGAGCACGAACAGCAGGAGTGTGGCGCCGCACGCTGGTTCGCAGGCGGCGCCGTTAGCGATCGATCAGTAGCCGTAGCCGCTGCTTGCGCTGGAACTTGCGGCTGGCGCGGAGTAGGTGCCGTTCAGTGGCGCGACGTACCACTTGGTGCTCACGCCTTGCCCTTTCGTGTCGCCCGCAACCGCGTCACCCGTGAAGTAGTAGAGCGGCTGGTGGTTGTAGGTCACCTGGACGCCGCCGTCGGATCGGGTGATCGTCGCCCACGTTCCGGTGGCTCCGGTCGGGCCTGCGATGGTCGCGCCGCTGGCGGCGGTGAGAGGGGGCCAGTTCGCCAGGCATTGGGTGCTGGTGCACGTGCTCGTATCGGGCGAGTCGGCAGTGAAGATGTACAGCGTCATCCCATTCCTACCCGTGAGGTACGTCCCGACAGTCAAGTTGGTCGCCATGCCGACGGTGAGCGCATTGGCTGCGCCCGTTGTGGGCGTCGCCTGCGCTCCTACAACGGACGTGGTCGGCGAGGACCCGGCCGACGAACAGGCAGCTGCTATGAGCATGAGGGTCGCCGCCCCGGCGAGTGAGAGAAGTCTTGTACTGGGACGCATTTGTGTCTCCTGAGTTGTCGCCCCGTCCTAGCGGGTCTGATGCTTGTACGTGCGAGTTCGGGTCTTGGGCTGCCGCTCACCCAGGCGTCCCGGCCTGCGATCCGCGGCGGCAACGGACGGCTGAACAATCCTCTGCCGGGCGTCGTCTGGACCGCCAAGGACGAAGCGCGCCCAATGTGCGCTCGTGTCGGCTCCACTTCGGTGCCCACCACCACCACCAGGAAGGACCCACGCCGTTGAGAGGCTTTCGAACTCGCGCCGTCGCGTTGAGCGCTCTGGTCGCTGTCGCCGCCGGTCTGGCGGCATGTTCGGGTACGCCGGCCGCAACGGGCCCGCTGTCTACATCGGCGCCACTGGCGCGTTCGGCTTGCCGGCGGCTTCTACGCCCTCGACAGGTTCACCGGGGCGTGCCGGTGGATGCTGGCAACGGGCAACACCCTCGACACCTCACCGGCGAAGCTGCTCGGCGTGACGGCTGATTCGAAGCTGGTAGACGGCGTCCTCTACTTCGGCTCACTCGATGGCAGGCTCTACGCGGTGAAGGCCTCGTAGGACTGCTGCCGCTATGCATCTTGGGCCGATGGGTTCGTCGGGATCTCCCGCAGCGATCGAACCGGCGAGAACAGAACCCACAGGAAGGCAGTCGAGGCGACGATCGCACCGATCAGGATTGCGGCCCTGACCGGGAAGACCGAGGCGAGGAGGCCGCCCATCAGCGACCCGAGCGGCATGGTTCCCCAGACGATGAACCGCATCGTGGCGTTCATGCGGCCCTGGATCGTGAGCGGCGTGATCGCCTGCCTGTAGCTGACCTGACTGACGTTGTAGGTGACCGCGGTGAAGCTCATGAGCATCTGCTGGGTCACGAGCAGTGCTCCCGCCGCAAGCGCGGCAGCCGAGACAATCCCCGTCGAAGGGCCCTGGTCCGCCGGCGGCAGGAAGACGACGAGGAAGGCGGCCGGCCCGGTGGCGAACATGGAGCCGACGATCACCGGTCCGACCCCGAATCGCCGGGCCAGTGGTGCCGCCGCGACCGCACCGGCGAGAATGCCGATGCTCCCCAGCCCGAACGCCGCTCCGACGAGCGCCGGACTCAGCCCCAGCTCTCGGTAGACGAAGAACGGAAAGGTCGCGAAGGCGATGCTCGTTCCCAGGTTGGAAGTGGCAGTGGAGCCGGCGATCATGCGCAGATGCCGGTTGCCCAGTACGTAGCGCAGTCCTTCGGCGATTTCCGTGCGCAGGCTCGTCGTCGATCCGTCTGCGGCGATGGGTCGCGCGAGCTTGTATTCCTGTCTTCGGATGAGCGAAACCAGCCCCCCGGACGCGAAGAAACTGGCCGAGTCCAGGATTATCGTGAAAGGTGCCGCCACGATCCCGATCAGCACACCGCCGAGAGCCGGGCCCGCGATTTGTGCCGCAGCCCCGGGAATCTGCAGCTTGGCATTGCCCTCGACCAGGTCCTCGCGGTCGAGGAGTGCGGGCAGGTAGGACTGGTCTGCGACGTCGAAGAGGACCGTGAGTGACCCGGTGACGAACGCGACCAGGTAGAGCTGCCAGATCGTCAGCACCCCTGTCGCGAATGCCAGCGGAATCGTCAGCAGAGCAATGCCGCGGCCGATGTCGCCGGCAATCAGGACGGGCCGGCGCCGAACCCTGTCCAGCCACGCTCCAGCCGGAAGCGTGAAGAGGATGAACGGCAGCATCTCGACGGCCGCCAGCAACGCAATCTGGAAGGGGCTCGCGCCGAGAACGATGGCCGCGATGAAGGGGATCGCGATCAAGCTGATCTGGCTGCCCATGAGGCTGACGGTCGCCGCCGTCCAGAGCTTCATGTAGTCGGCGTGACGCCAGAGCGATGGGCGCACAGAGCCAGATGGGACGACTGGGCCTGCGTCAGGGACCGCAACGCCCGAGGCGGCCTCTCTAGCTTGCTCTGTCTCCCGTTCCGAGCCCGGGTCGCGACCTTCGATCATGACCCGCATGCTAGCCGCTGTGGACCGCCGGGGAGTGCGCCCGCGTGCGTCGATCTTCACGGGGTGTCATGGGTCACGTAACGCAACGACACCGCCTCCCCAACGGGGTAGTCCAGGTCCTGCCCCATGCTTCGAGGAGGAGGCCGAACGAGGTCGTCGTTTGGTTGCCGGGCTGCCCTCGCACGGCCTCACGGGCGGTCCCCGCGGGTGGCGGCCACGACACAATCGTGTGAACTCGGGGAGCAATCAATCGTGCGCAGAACTTGGATTGGACTTGCATTCGCGTTGGGACTCGTCGCGGCGTGCGGTGGGTCCGCCGGTACCGGCACCCTTCAGGCAAACGGAACGCCGGCCGGCGGAACGCAGTCGGCCACGACGCAGCCCTCGACGGGCGCCACCGGTGCTACCGGCACGCCAACAGGCGGAGCTCCGAAGACGCTGGATGCCTGCTCGCTGATCACCGCCGGTGAGGCATCGGCGGCCCTCGGCGGCGAGCCCGTCGACCCGGGAACGGTTCCGGAACCGGGAGCCCGCAGCTGCTTGTTCAGCGGCCATCCGGCCCAGGGCGTCGACCTCAACGCCGTCGAGATCTCCCTCATCGGCGTGGACACCTTCAATCCCACGCAGAAGTCCATCACCGGCCTGACCATCACGCAGATCTCCGGCATCGGCGACGCAGCCTACACAGTCAGCCTCGGCGCCGGCCACGTGGTGCTCAACGTGCGAAAGGGCCAGACGACGTTCTCGACGTCCGTGCTCCTCAAGTCCGCATCTGACAGCGACCTGTTGGCCGCCGAGAAGACCCTCGCGCTGCTGATCCTGGGCCGGATCTAGCCTGAGTCGACACAACCGAGACGGCCGTTGGCCTTCTCGGCCGGGGTCGGCCGAGCCGCAGGCGCTTCGTGTTGTGCGTCGCGCCTACGATGGCCCGGCACCAGGAGGTCAGCACCATGTTGGGTTCGAGCCACCGCCGCCGGCCGCACGGCGGGAACCTGTCGGTCAACCCGCTTTTCGCTCAGGGCTCGGTGCTCGCTCCGATACCTGCCAAACGGCTGCCTGACGGCGAGATGTCGTCGGCGGCGGTCTACCAGATCATCCACGACGAACTGATGCTCGACGGCAACGCCCGTCAGAACCTGGCCACGTTCGTAACCACGTGGATGGAGCCCGAAGTGGGCCGGCTCATGGAGGAATGCCTGCCCAAGAACATGATCGACAAGGACGAATACCCGCAGACGGCCGAGATCGAACATCGCTGCGTAGCCATGCTGGCCGACCTGTGGAACGCCCCCGATCCTTCGAAGGCTCCCGGATGTTCGACGGTCGGCTCGTCGGAGGCATGCATGCTCGGCGGTCTGGCCCTCAAGCGCCGCTGGCAACGCGCCCGGCAATCGGCCGGGAAGCCCGCCGACAGGCCCAACCTGGTCATGGGCATCAACGTGCAGGTCTGCTGGGAGAAGTTCGCCAACTATTTCGAGGTCGAGCCGCGGTTCGTGCCGATGGCGGAAGGTCGATTTCACCTCACCGGTGAGGAGGCCGTGAAGCTCGTCGACGAGAACACGATCGGTGTCGTGGCTGTGCTGGGCTCCACATTCGACGGCAGCTACGAGCCGGTCGCCGAGATTGCGGCGGCACTGGATCGGCTCCAGCAGAGGACCGGGCTTGACGTCCCGATCCACGTGGACGGCGCGTCGGGAGGCATGATCGCGCCCTTCCTGGACCCGGAATTGGCATGGGACTTCAGGATCCCGCGCGTGGCGAGCATCAACACGTCGGGCCACAAGTACGGCCTGGTGTTCCCAGGCGTGGGTTGGGTGGTGTGGCGCGACGTGCCGGCCCTGCCGGAGGAGCTGGTCTACCACGTCAACTATCTCGGCGGCGACATGCCGACTTTTGCACTCAACTTCTCACGGCCGGGCGCTCAGGTCGTCGCTCAGTACTACATGTTCCTGCGGCTGGGCCGGGAGGGATTCCATCTGGTCCATGGGGTCTGCCGTGAAGTGGCCGGCCACCTGGCCGACAGGCTGCGCGAGATGGGACCGTTCGAGCTGATCACCGACGGGGGCGAGCTCCCGGTGGTCGCCTTCCGAGTTCGTGACGGCATCACCAACTTCAGCGTCTTCGACGTCTCCCGCCGGCTGCGCAATAGCGGGGCTGGCAGGTGCCCGCGTATACGTTCCCGGCCAACATGGAACAGCTGGCGGTGCTGCGGATAGTCGTCCGAAACGGGTTCTCGCACGATCTGCTCGAACTCTTCGTCGCCGATCTCGAGCGGCTACTCCCAGAGCTCGAGGCGCAGGCGGCGCCGGCCGACAGGGCGCTGGCTGGCTCGTTCCATCACTGAGCGGCTGGG
>CAAGKR010159797.1_pt1 | contig 10165 bp, 9 predicted proteins | sample 2556971 | NCBI WGS metagenome assembly CAAGKR01 (sample SAMEA5207829, study PRJEB30636) | soil metagenome | biome: forest; feature: boreal; material: soil | place: USA | collected 2011-09 | depth 1 m
CCAGCTGTCGTGATCGAGACCCACCCACACGGGCTTGACGATCTCCGACACCTCCTCGGCGAATGGTGTCGAACCGGGGGCCGGGTACTGGAAGTCGAACAGCGCCTGCGGGAAGCCGTAGAAGTCATGGATGGTTCGTGGCGTCGGCATCGCGGTGACGGCGGTCGAGCCGACATACCAGTGCGCCGAAACGACGAGAATTGCTCGCGGCCGTGGCACCGATTCGCCGAATGCAGCCCACGCGGCGGTGTACCGGTTGTGCTCGAGCGCGTTCATCGGACTGCCATGCCCCAGGAACACAGCGGGCATCGGGGCGGCAGCCATGCTCCGCATCCTACCGGGGGCAGTCAGCCGGCGCGCTGGAACGCGAGTCCTCTTCCGCCTTCCGAGATCGTGAGCGTGGTGCCGGAGACCCATGCCTCGCCCACGTTGTCGTGCCCGGCGATGGTCGCGTGGAGATGACCCTGCGCATCCACCGACCAGTTCCCGCTCATCTGACGTCCGTTGGGCGCAGTCGAGGTTGCCGTGCCATCCGCGGCGAAGGTGACGCTCATGAAGGGACTGCTCCAGGACCCGATGATGGACTCTGCGAGCGGGCGTGGGTCCCGCTGGTCACCCGGCGGTGCGACTGCGGCCTGCTGCATCTGCGCCTTGAACTGCGTTGCCATCGCGGCCATCTGCGCGCGTCCCTCCGCGATCTGGGCCTCGTCATGCGAGCGGAATCCTGCCTCGAAGGCGCCGAGCGCCCCCTGCGCGCTCGTCGGCGTGATCTCTCCCATCGGCGGATCGGCCAGACGCTCGAGGTTGACGACGCGATGAGTCTTCGGCAGGTAGTAGACGCGGACATAGCCCGCTTCCGGCGCCGCATCGTACTGGGACCGCCACGCCTCCATCCGGATGTGGTTGACATCGATGTAAAAGCTGGTGCTGCTGCTGCCACGCCCCGAGTCACTCGTGCGCGAGAACTTGGTGATCGCTCCCTCCACCGACTCGACGCGACCCGCGCGAACGTCCTCGGTCAAGCGGTCCCCGCCGGTGAACGCGCGCACGAGGAGGAGTGCCGCGATGACGAAGCAGACGATGCCGATGATCGGTTTGATCGTGGCGTACTTGGCCGGCCCCGGGGCGAACGCGACCAGCGCTCCGATCACCACGGCGATGAGCGCAAAGCTCAACTCCGCCTTCCGGTATCCACGCGATTGCGAGCGCCACGCGCGCCGCTGATCGTCACTCAGTTGACCGCTCGCGTTCGCGGCGAGCGCACTCTGCGAGAAAGGCCCGTCATCAGGAATGGATGTGGTCATCGTGCGCAACATATCAGCCGTCTCGTTTCGTGCGCAAACGCCCGGCCACGAGTGCGACGTGGCGGCGCGGCTCAGGCGCCGAACAGAATCGAGTACCGAGCCTCGGCGCTGCTAGGATGGCCGCGGTCACGGCCGCGTTCATACCCCGAGGAGGGCGACGCATGGGTGCTGGAAGGATGCGAAGCGTCGTCATCGCGGTGTCGACGGTGGCATCGCTGATTGCGGTCCACCAGGCGCAGGCGTCCAACGCGCCGGCGGCGACGAGACCCGCACTCTGGGGCATCGACACCACCGACGACGTCCAGACCGCGAACACCATCTCGCTGACCACGTCGGAGCTTGGGGCGCCGCAGTTCATCGGTCGCTACCTCGTTTACAGCAGCAGGCTCTCCGCGGGTGAGGCGCAGTACATCCACAACAAGGGTCTGCCAATCCTGCTCATCGATGACCCGAATCACTTGTTCACGTCGGGCACCGTCGACGCGCAGAACGCGCTTGGCCAGGCTGCACTGCTCGGCGTCCCGCACGGCGTCGCGATCTTTCGCGACGTGGAGACCAACGACCCCATCACGGCGACATACATCGCCGCATATTTCGCGGCGTTCCACGGCTCCGGGTACATCGCGGGCTTCTACGAGAACGCGATCAACGGACCCTTCGCAGCCGCGTACTGCTCGGCGGTCACCGCCAACCCCGCCATCGCCAAGGGCTCGGTGCTGTACTCGAGCGAGCCCGAGCACACCGGCAGCAATCCACAACGCGCTACGAAACCCGCTTTCAAGCCGAACGTTCCCGGTTGCGCGAACCGCACCGCGAGCTGGCAATACCTCGAGCGGGGTTTGTTCCCCACGGGGACCTGGCCGAACGTCGATGTCGATGAGCTCGCGAGGAGTTTCACCCGCATGCTCTGGGCCTGACCGACCATGCACGACCACCATTTCGACGGCGTGCGTGCGCCGCAGACCGCCGTTGGGCATGCGGTGCTCGAGGTCGCGACGGAATACTGCTCACCGGCGTTGCTCAACCACTGCGTGCGCTCGTACATCTGGGCCGTCGCATATGCGGAGCGCAACGGCATCGGGTTTGACGAGGAACTGCTCTACGTGTCGGCGATGCTGCACGACATCGGACTTGCGCCCGCGTTCGACAGCCACACGGTCCCCTTCGAGATTGCGGGCGGGGATGTCGCGTGGGTGTTCGGCGCCGGCGCCGGATGGCCGGTCGAACGACGCCGGCGCGCGGGCGAGATCATCGTGCGGCACATGTGGAACGAGGTCGACGTGGCCTCGGATCCCGAGGGTCATCTGCTGGAGCTCGCCACCGGCCTCGACATCTCCGGACGTCACCCGGAGTGGTGGCCGCAGGAGTTCCGCGACGACGTGGTGCGCACCATCCCCCGGCTCGGCCTGCGAGCCGAGTTTCTGCAGTGTTTTCAGGAGCAGGCGAAGCGGAAGCCGGAGAGCACGGCCGCCGCGGCGGTGGCGAGTGGGATCGCCGACCGCCTTGCGGCGAACGTTCTGGACGAGGGTCCGTCAGCGTCCACGGACTAGCAGTCCGTGCACGGGGTCAGATCGGTCGAGCCGCCGTCGCCCGCCGATGCGCGGCGGACGAGCACGAAGTCGCGGGGCGCCCAGAAGGCTGCCCACGCCAGTGCGAACCGTCCGGGTCCACGCAGCTCGCGCGCCACACGACGCTCCTGAGCGCGCGTCCTCGCCATCACCGCGGCCCGCATGTGCTCCTGCTCGGCGACCTGGGCCATCTCGATCAGCTGGGGTCCGTACATGGGTCTTACCTCCGGGGTTGAATCACCACCCAACGTGGTTTACTAGTGACAGCTTACCGTATCCAATATCACTTGTCAAATGGTTATACTGGTGATGAAGACGACCATGAAGACCGCTGCGTGAGATGACCGAGCCCGAAATCCGCACCCCTGCCCCAGGGTCGCTGCACCTCGTCCAGCAATTCATCAACAGCAACGAGATGCCCGACGGCGTCGACGAGCTCCGCACCGCGCCGCTGGCGGCCGGCTGGCTCGAGCGCACCATCGGCGCCACGCTCGCCGTCACCGACAAGGATCGGGACCGGCTCGTCGCCACGAGAGAGGCGCTGCGGGATCTGCTCGAGGCACACACTGGAGAGAACGTCGATCCGGCCGTGCCTGTGAGATTGCAGAAGCTCCTGAGCCGTGCCCCGCTCGTTCCCTTCTTCACCGCCGAGGGCGCCACCCTCGCCGTGGACTGTGCCGGGGTCGACAGCTTCCTCGGCATGATCTCGACAGCGATCGTTGAGGCGACCCTGATGGGAACCTGGGAACGTCTCAAGATCTGCGGCCGCGACGCCTGCCGCTGGGCCTTTTACGATCGGAGCAAGAACGGGTGCAGTTGCTGGTGCTCGATGCGCGGCTGCGGGGCACGCGAGAAAGCGCGCGCCTATCGCACCCGGCACAAGCCTGCCGCTGCCACGCCCGCAGCGACCTGACCCGCCGTCAGACCTGCGCTGCGATCTGCTTGGCGGCGCGCACGCCCGTCTCGACCGCGCCGTCGAGGAAGCCCTGGTTGTTGATCGACGTGTGCTCGCCCGCGAAGTGGACGCGACCCTGCGTCGCCGCGGCGATCTCGCCGAAGTCCGAGTACTGCCCCACCTTGTAGAACGAGTACGCGCCCTTGACCCAGGGATCCCTCGCCCAGTGGTCCTCATACGACGCGCCCGTGAAGGCGGCGCGAGTGCCCGGGAAGATGGGCTCGATGTGGTCAAGGAACCAGTTGGTGTCCACCGCCGGCGACGGACCGTGCGGGCCTCCGGTCAGCGTGTCTCGACCGGTGCTCGCACCGGGGAACGCGAGCAGCAGGGCAGGAGCGCCGTTCCGGCCGAGTGGCACCGAGTCGTCCCAGCACACATCGAAGCTGTGCCAGTCGGTGTATGCGACGCCGTTGAACCCGTGGCGCGCCCATGTCTTCTCGGAGACCTCGATGTGGATCTTCGCGTTGGTGCCCATGCCAAAGGTGTCGATGACGCGCAGCTTTGCAGATGAGAACCCGGAGCGGCTGAGGTCGACGTCACGCAACAGCGTGAACGGGAGTGCCAGCGCGACATAGTCGGCGACCACGTCGCTGGTGCGCCCGTCCACCTCGAAGGTGAGGGTGTGCGAACGATCGCCGTTCTCGCGCAGTGCGACGAGCCGGTGTCCGACCTGGATGGAGCCTCCCGGAAGCTGTCCCGCCATGCCATGCACCATCTGATCGTTGCCGCCGACGATGTGCCACTTCTCGTCGTAGCCGGGGAGCGGGTCGAGTGAGCTGCGCGGGTTGACGCCGGTCAGCCCGATGAGGTCGAGCGACGATTGATCGCCGGGGTCGCCGCCGTTCTCCGACACGGTGTTGGCGAGCATCAACCTGCCGAACTTCGAGGTGCTGCCGATCGGCGTCTGGTCGAGCCACTCGGGGGCGGAAAGTCGATCGAGGCGCGCAAGTCCGGCATCGGTATTCGACTCCTGCACGGCCGCGTGGAACGCGGCGAACCCGAACGCTTCCCAGTCAGCGCTTGCCTGTGCGTAGGTGTAGTAGCCGCCGTCGAACCAGTACACCTCGGGAAGGCCGATCAGCTCACCGCCGTTGTAGTCCTCGAGCTGCAGGCCGAGCTCGCGCGCGAGGTCGAGCGCGGCGAACTGATCGGAGTCGATGAACGCGCCGCCGTGCTCGGTGATGAGGCCGTTCGAGAAGTAGTCGCGCAGCGACCAGCAGCGCCCGCCGATCCGGTCGGCGTGCCCTTCGTAGATGGTTGAGCGCAGGCCGTGACGGGTCCAGAGCATGTGGCCGCAACGAAGCCCGGCCAGTCCTGCGCCGACGATGGCGATGCGGGGCTGACGGCTGGACGGTCTCGAGGCCGCGAGCGCGCGCGTCGCTGTGGGACCGAGCGCCACGCCCGCGCCCGCGATGGCGGCTCCGGTGAGAAAGCGGCGCCGGGACAGGGGCTTCGTCGCTGCAGTCCGCTGCTCGAGCTCCTCGAGCACGGCATCGACGGGAAGGCCACGCGCCTTCGCCGACTCGTGCAGCGCGAACATGCGACGCAGGCCGGCCGTGAGCGGCGTGCGCGCGGATCGCCGTCCGTGAACGGGTCCCTCGATTTGATCACTCACGATCTCACCTCTCTCTGCCCACAAACGGCGACCGCCACAGGATAGCCAACTGCGGATGACCATCGGGAAGCGTGCAGACCCTCGCGCAACAAGAACCCGCCGGCTGAGCGAATCGCCCAGCCGGCGGGGTTGAGTCGGTTGTCAGTTGGTCAGCCGGTGCTGCCTACCTCAGCAAGTCGTCGGGTGCAGCGGTCCCTCGAACTCCGGATACCCGAGGGTCAAGAGCTTGTTGGTGCCGTACTGCGCGTCCTCACCGAAGGTTTGAACACCAGACGACACATTGCCGAACTCGAAGACGCACTGCCCTCCGCTGTTGACCTCACTCCAGTACGGATAGAAATGACCCGGACCCGGCGGGGGCACGGTGCAACCGCTCAGGTTCGAACTCGTGCACGTCGATTCGCTCAACGCGACGTCGGTCTGAATGAAGAACTGCGAGTACTGGGCGCCGTGCGTCGTGGGCATCGCTTCCACGAAGCTCCCGGGATATGTTCCGGCCGTCGTGCTGGTCGGCCACTCCGTCCAGTACGGAGATCCGTCGAAGTCGAGGTCGCCGTTCTGGAACACGTTGTCCTGGCAGCCGGTGGCCTCATCCGGCGCGGTTGACGTCCCTGCCCCTGCATAGCCGGGATGGGTGTCTCCCTTGTGGTAGCAGAGCGCCTCACCGGTTTCCGAGCCCTCGGGGCCGCCGGCAGTCTCATACGGTCCTTCGCAGCCGTTGTACGTGCCACCCGTGTCCGACGCGTCAAAGGGGTTGGTGATCTTGTTGGTCAGCTTGGTGCAGGACTCCCAGTGGCCCGTCTCGAACTCGGTGCTGATGTTGGTCTGGAGCGCTGCCCAGGACACGATGTTGCCGACCTTTGCCGTGTTGTACTCGGGCTCGAAGTTGAACGGCGTCCCCGAGCAGTCGACGATCGACGTGTTCGCGAATCCGTTCGCCGCCGATGCCTGCATGAATCCCGACTTGCCCGTGGTCAGATCGTCAATGACGACCTTCAAGGCTTTGCCACCTCCTGGCGCAGGGGCGTCGTAGATGTGGGTCACGACCTTGTCCCCCGGGTTCATGAGCAGGGTGTGGGAGTTGGGAAGGTCGGTGGCCAGCGTGGCGTTCTGCGGTGCCGGAGCGCCGGTGGGTACGCCGTTGGTCTGGATCCATGCGAAGTTGACGGGCTCCTCGCAGCTCGCATTGCACTGGGCGAACCCGTACGTGCATTCGAGGCTGTCGATGGTGAGCGCCGCGCACCAGTGCGTGGTGTCACAGCTCTCGCTGTCGACCCACGGCGGGTTGCCCGGCGGGTAGAACTGCATCTCGAGGAGCGCGGTTCCGGCGCCCGGATAGGTGTTCGGGTTGCACCCGAACGCATTGGTGCAGGCAGGGGCGTTGGCGTCCGACTCCGGCGCGCACGGCAGCTGCGGATACGAGTTCCCGTCGCAGATGGCCATGGAGAGCCACGGCGCGGGGGTCAACTGGAACCAGTGCGACACGTCGCTTCCGGGGGTCTTGTCCGTCGGCGCGGCGCTTGGATCGGTGCCGAGCGTCTCGCTCCAGGTGACGTTGTTGCCCGAGCCGCCTTTGGATGACACGAACGTGGTGTCCGGCTCATCGTGGCCGATGTAGTTCCCGTTGTCGTAGAACTTGCCGCCCCAGGTGTTCTGGTTGTCGACGCCGAGAATCCCCTTGATATCGGTGCAGTTCATTGCCCTGACCGACTTCTGCGTAGGGCTGTCGCCGTTGCAGTCGAGCTCACCGACCTTCGCAGGCTTGATCGTGCCGGTCTTGGCGGCCGCCTGCGCCACGGGCCCCGGTCCGACACCGAGCAGCACCGCACCGAGCGCGAGCGTCATCCCGGCACCGACCAGACGGCGGCGCCGAGCGGTCCATCCGCTCAGCAGACCCCCTCCCCGGCCTCGACCCTCAAATGACCGTGGTGTCCCTGCCATGAACAGCCCTCCTCAGACCGAATGCCGCGAATGCGCTCAACCGAGCGACCGCACTATCTCCCTCGCGTCCCGCCGATGTCAAGGGCATGTGCGAACGCTGGGAAACCGCACAGCCCGGCGAGGGCTCAGACCTCCCTTCGACGGAAGTTCCAGACGGCCAGTCCGATGATGAATGCGACCCAGCAGACGGTCCAGATCATGAAGGCGAACGACGGCGGCGATTGCACGAAAAACGGGTTTCCCGCACGTTCGGTGGTCGCGCCGAGCACGTCACGGTAGAGCACAGGCTCGAGCTCGTAGACCGAGCCGCGCCAGAGCGCGTCGGTCGGGAGCAGCAGCTGGCTGACAGTGCCCGCGTTGGTGATCCCGGCATTGCCGAACACCTCACCGATCGCACCAGCGATGCCTCCGATCCAGGCGACGAAGAACAGCACCAGCGCGATGACGCCCGCGGTCATTCCCGAGAGCCAGGTGCTGAGCAGCAACGCCAGGGACATCACCACGATCCCCTCGGCTGCGAGGTAGCCGGCCAGCGGCACCGGCCCGGGCGGCACGTAGTTGGTGGTGAAGGCGACCACGAGGAGCTCGAGCGCGGTGGTCGCGCCGACGTACACGACGATGAGCGCGGCAAAACCGAGCCACTTGCCGACCACGACCTGATATCTGCTGACCGGGCGCGCGAGGATCGAGAGCGCGACGCCCGACTCCACCTCGCTGGATATCGACGGCGAGGCGACGACGACAGCGCTCAGCGCGAGCACCCCGCTGAACATGAACTCGACGAGCACGAGCACCTGCGACGTCGCGAGCCGGAGCTCGCTGGCCGGAATCGGCGTGCCGTCGGCCATCGTGAGCGTCGTAAGGTGCTGGAAGCCCCACCCGGTGAGGCCGATGACGATCACGGTGAGGACCGCCAGAGCGAGCAGCAGCCTTCGCCGTGAGGCTTCGCGAATGGTGAGGCGCGCGATCGTCAGAGCTGCCATCGAGCCTCCTCGGCGCCGAGCAGTGCAAGAAAGCGCTCCTCGAGCGTCTGGCGCACCGGCTCGACGACGTAGACGCGAGCACCCCCTGCCACCACCTCGGCCACGAGGTCGGGCACCGTCTCACTGGCGACGCGGTCGACGATGACCCATCCGTCGTGCTCGGACACCGCTCCACGCCGGCCGAGCGCAGCGCGCGTCGCGTCGTCAAGACCGGTGATCCGCAGGCGCACGCCGCCGGTCCCGAGGAGTTCGTCGAGCCCGCCGGTCGCGAGCACTCGTCCGTTGGAGACCACCGCGACGCGATCGCAGACCTGCTCGACCTCGCCGAGCAGATGGGAGTTCAGGAACACCGCGCAGCCGCGATCACGAAGCCGGCGGATGATCGTGCGGGTATCGGCGCGGCCGACCGGGTCGAGCGCCGATGTCGGCTCGTCGAGGATCACGAGGACGGGATCGCCGAGAAGGGCGACCCCGAGCCCGAGACGCTGCTGCATGCCCTTGGAAAACGTCTCGACCTTCGCGTCCGCGTGGCCCGTCAGCCCGACGGTCGACAGGGCTCCGGAGATCTGACCCTTCCACTCGGAGCTCGGGAGTCCCGCGAGACGGCAGTGCAGCGCGAGCACCTCCGCAGCGCTCAGCCATCCCTGATAGCGGAACAACTCCGGCAGGTACCCGATGCGAGCGCGGGTCTCGCGGTCTCCCGCACGCCGCCCGAGGACCCAGGCCTCGCCGCCGGTCGGTCGCGTGAGCCCCAGGAGCAGCTTGACTGCGGTCGTCTTGCCGCTGCCGTTTGGCCCGAGAAACCCGAACACCTCGCCCCGCGGCACCACCATCGTCAGCCCGGAGAGCGCGACCTCGTCGCCGTAGTGCTTGGTCAGCTCGAGCGTCCGAACTGCGGGCTCCTCGGCTGATGGACTGGCTGCGGCGTCGGCGGCCATCAATGCACTGAGCGGGCGATCCCGAGCGCAGTGTCGGAGGAGATCGTCCCTGCGACTGCGTACACAACGTGATTGTGTTGCCAGAGCACGATCGTCCCGAGCCCCGTCGCGTCGCCGATCAGCAACCCGTGCGCGCCGTTGATGTCTGCCGCGGCCGCGCTCGCGAGGTCGATCGGGATCGGCACCGGTACCGTCTGCGCCGGGTCGCCGATCGCGCGGATCTCCGAGACCACGTCCGCGGGCACTCCCGGCACGGAGAGGAGATAGTTCTCGAGGGTCTGCACGGTGACGCCGGTTGAGGACACGATCGGTGTGCGCGACGCGATGACCACGAACGCCGAACCGCTCGTGGGCAGCGAGCCTCCCGAGTACAGGGCGGCTGGGTCGAGGCCGTACGCGGTGACAACAGCCGGCGCGATCGTGACCGTCAAGGTGCTCCCGTCGAGGCCCGCGGGCAGTGGAGGCAGTTGCCCTCCCGCGCGCGAGGCGGCTGCCTCCGCCAGCGCGGCGTTGAAGGTGAACGACACCACGGTGCCGCCGACCACCGCAGATCGCGGAGCGGACGTCCCGGCAGGAGCCGTCACGAGCGGCACGGCGAGGCCTGCCGCCTTCGCAGCGGCCGCAGCGTCCGGTTCGGGCACGATGCTGAGCGGCGAGGTGCCGCCGTTGACCGTGCCGTAGCTCATCAGCCCGGCGAGCGAACGGATGTCGGCTTCGCTGACGGGGACCGCGGCGAACTCCGTGGGCTGGAAGAGGCTCAGGAAGTCCTGCGCGCCTCCGCTGACGACAAGGACGGTGCTGGCGGCGGCCGCCACCGCGATGCCCGCCAGGACCCGACTCGCCCCCGATCGCCGTGTGCGG
>CAAGKR010112011.1_pt1 | contig 10164 bp, 10 predicted proteins | sample 2556971 | NCBI WGS metagenome assembly CAAGKR01 (sample SAMEA5207829, study PRJEB30636) | soil metagenome | biome: forest; feature: boreal; material: soil | place: USA | collected 2011-09 | depth 1 m
GCGCCTCGATACCGGCTTGCCTGCCGCGGAGCAGGTCGCGATCGCCAAGTTCTGGGCGAGCGAGGGCGCGCAGCGGGTTGTGCACGCGGCGCACCATCTCCACGGCGGGATGGGCGTCGACCGCGACTATCCCCTCTACCGGTACTTCCTGCTCGCGAAGCAGCTCGAGCTGTCACTCGGTTCGGCGACGCCGTCGTTGCTGCGGCTCGGCGCGCTGCTCGCGGACGCGCCGGTCCAGTAACGGGTTCGTCCTCTACTTCGGCCCCGGATAGTCGCGGAAGAGCGCGGCCATCGTGCCGCCTCCGCTCTCCATCGGCGTGGTCGGCCCGCCAATGAGCTCGTCGGCGCGCGCCGCGAGTGTTTCGATGGTGGCGTCGCGATCGAGGATGCCGTCGTTGGTGACGAGACCGACACGGGCGAAGTGGCCGCCGCCGACATCGAGGCATTCGCCCGAGAGCGGGCAATCGGTATGGGCGAGCCAGCCCACGAGCGGCGCCACCAGGCGGGGGTGCAACCACTCGGCGAGCTCGTCGCTCCACGGGATCGGCCCGAAGCCGGTGCCGGGACGCGTCTTGGCGGAGGGCGCGATCACGTTTGCGGCGATGCCGTCCGCCCGGCCCTCGCTCGCCATCGCGCGCGTCAGGCCGATCACCCCCATCTTCGCCATGCCGTACACCGCGCCGCCGGGGACGCCACCGAACGCCGCGCCCGATGCAACGTTGACGAACCGACCACCACCGCGCTCAGCCATCGCGTTCCATGCGGGGCGGCTCACGTTGAGCACACCGCGCAGCTGGGTGTCGATCACTGCGTCGATCAGGTCGTCAGGGAACGTTGCGAACGGCGCCATGCGAACCTGGCCCGCGTTGTTCACGACGATGTCGACCGCGCCGAACGCGTCGAGCGCGGACTGCACGATCGCGTTGCCGCCTTCGGCGGTCGCGACGGTGTCGGTGTTCGCGATCGCTTCACCGCCCGCGCTGCGGATCTCCTCGACGACCGCGTGCGCGGGATTCAGCGCGGGTGCGTCGACATGACCGTCGGTGTCGCTGATCCCGACGCCCAGGTCGTTGATCACGATTCGCGCGCCCCGCGCCGCGAGGAGCAGCGCGTACTCGCGCCCGAGGTTACGACCCGATCCTGTGACGACCGCCACCTTGCCGTCGAAACGGAGCTCGTTCATCGCTGCCTCTCGATCGGTGGACGTTAAGGTCTCCGCCATGCTGGAACTGGTTCGTCTGCTACCACGGTGGGGATGTTCCGCCCCCGCCCGCGCCCCCCGGGCCGGGCAGCCTGGTCGTGGCAAAGGCGATCGTGAACCCCAGCGGCGTGGTGCTGCCTACGAACTACACGGTGCAGATCGTGTGCGAGGACACGAACACCACTCGGACCCTGCCCGGAGCCGGCGGCCCCGCGGTCGAGGGCCCGGTTACTGGCATCCTTGCGAACTCTCTGTGCAACGTGACGGAGACGAACCCACCTGCGAACGCAACGCCCTCGTACGACCCGGCCAGCGCCGGGCCAACAGGTGAAGGCGTGCCGGTTGGCAGCGGTATCGAAGTGACCGCACGGTGACCAACACGTTCGCATCGGTCGGAGGGATCGTCGTCACGACGCCGGCGCCGACGCCCGCGGCCGTCGTTGAGGCGCAGATCGTGACCGTTACGCCGAGGCTCACAGGCTGAGCACCCGGAAGTCCGATGACGGGCCCGACCACATCCGGTCGGGGCCCGTCGCGCGCCGCAACCGTCGCCGGAGTCAGACTTTGGTGAGCATGGGGGCGACGTCGGTGGCGAAGGCCGCCATCTGATCGCACAGCTCGTCGCAGCTGCGGGCGCGGAACCGCACCTGGATCTGGTTCACGCCGTCAGCGGTACCGGCGAGGATCTGCTCGCCGAGCTCCTGCGGCGCGCCCGTGAGCGAGTCGTCGGGCACGTCCCAATCGGGCTTGCCGACGTAGAGCCACGGCGTGATGTGGCCGATCATCATCGGTTGATCGGCGCGCATGTGCTGCTCGCGCGCCACCTGCAGGATCGCGACCATGCTCGCGTCGGACGGCCCTTGCGGCAGCCAACCGTCGGCGAGGCGCGCGGCACGACGGATCGCGGCGGGGCTCGATCCTGCGACCCACACCGGCGGACGCGGCTGCTGGACCGGACGCGGGCTCGCGCCGTAGCCGTCGACCCATTCGTGCTCCAGCGCGTCGATGAGCACGGGAAGCTTCTCGTCGACGAGCTTGCCGCGTCGATTGAAGTCGACGCCGAGACGCTCGAACTCCGGCTGCACGTGACCGGCGCCGATGCCGACGATGGCGCGGCCAGCCGACAGGTAGTCGAGCGTCGCGAACTGCTTGGCAGCGACGAGCGGGTGACGGTAGGGCAGCACGTACGCGTGCGAGAGCAGGTTGGTGCGGGTCGTCATGCCTGCGAGCCACGACAGCGTGCCGATGCAATCCTGCCAGAACGTGCTCATCCGCGACGCATAGTCCTCGGTGAGCGCGATGTGGTCGCACACGCCGACGTAGTGGTACCCGTGCTCGTCGGCGTGGCGGGTGACGCGGGCGAGCTCGTCGACACCGGCATCGCGTTCCCAGTCGGCCGCGATCATGAGGCTCTGGGCCTGGATCGGGAGCTGCATCCCGTAGACGCGCGTGCTTGCCGGGATCTCGATCACAGGCGCTCGAGGATGGTGACGTTGGCCTGGCCGCCGCCCTCACACATCGTCTGGAGGCCGTAACGCCCACCGGTGCGCTCGAGCTCGTTCAGCAAGGTGGTCATGAGACGGGCACCGGTCGCGCCGAGCGGGTGCCCGAGCGCGATCGCGCCGCCGTTCACGTTCACCTTCGCGAGATCGAAGCCGCTCTCCTGCTGCCAGGCGAGCACCACCGACGCGAACGCCTCGTTGATCTCGACGAGGTCGATGTCGTCCCTGGTCATCCCCGCCTTGTGCAGTGCGTACTCGGTGGCTGCGATCGGCGCGGTGAGCATGAAGATGGGGTCGTCGGCGCGCACGCTCAGGTGATGAATGCGCGCCCGCGGCTCGAGATCATGATCGCGGACGGCCTGCTCACTCGCGATGAGGAGGGCCGCCGACGCGTCACTGATCTGGCTCGATACCGCCGCGGTGATGCGCCCCCCTTCCACGAGCGGCGGAAGGGAACGGATCTTCTCCCAGTTCGGCTCGCGCGGGCCTTCGTCGAACGTGCAATCGCCCAGGGGGACGATCTCGTTCTCGAACCGGCCCTCGGCACCGGCCCGGAGTGCGCGCTCGTGCGACTCGACTGCGAACGCCTCCATGTCTTCGCGGGAGATGTTCCACTTCTCCGCGATCAGTTCAGCCGCGCGGAACTGCGAGACCTCTTCGTTGCCGTAGCGAGCCTTCCATCCGGGCGACTCCGAGAAGGGCGTCTCGTGCCCGTAGGCCTGACCGGCGAGCATCGCGCTCATGATCGGGATCTGGCTCATGTTCTGCACGCCGCCCGCGACAATGAGGTCGGCAGTGCCTGACATCACGCCCTGCGCACCGAAGTGGATCGCCTGCTGCGCCGAACCGCACTGCCGGTCGACGGTGGTGCCCGGAACATGCTCGGGGAGGCCGGCCACCAGCCAGCACGTGCGGGCGATGTCACCGGCTTGCGGGCCGATGCTGTCGACATTGCCGAAGATCACGTCGTCGACCGCACCGGGATCGATGCCCGTACGCTCGACGAGCGCGCGGATCGAGTGCGCGCCGAGATCGGCCGGGTGGACCTGCGAGAGTCCGCCGCCGCGCCGCCCGACGGGGGTACGCACCGCGTCGATGATGTACGCCTCAGCCATCGCGTCCGTCCTCTGCTTGCCCTACGTGCTCACGATCACGGACGATCCGTGACCGAAGAGACCCTGGTTGGCGGTGACGCCGACGGTTGCACCTTCTACCTGTCGCCCGCTCGCCTCGCCGCGCAGCTGCCACACCACTTCGCACACCTGCGCGATTGCCTGCGCGGGGATCGCCTCGCCGAAGCACGCGAGCCCGCCGCTCGGGTTGACCGGGATCCGGCCGCCCACAGTGGTGGCGCCCGAGCGCAGCAGCGCCTCCGCCTCGCCCTCGCCGCACAACCCGATGTTCTCGTACCAGTCGAGTTCGAGTGCAGTGGAGAGGTCGTAGACCTCGGCCAGGCTCAAGTCTGTGGGCCCGATGCCCGCTTCCTCGTACGCGCTCCACGCGATCGAGTCGCGAAACCCGCGATCGGGTGCGGGCACGCTGGCGCTCGAGTCGGTCGCGAAGTCGGGCAGCTCAAGCACCGTCTGCGGGTAGCGCGGCGTGACGGTCGACACCGCCTTGACCCGCGGAACGGCGTCAGTGGTGCCGAGATGACTCCGCGCGAAGTCCATGCTCGACACGATCATCGCCGCCCCGCCGTCGGACGTCGCGCAGATGTCGAGCAGTCGGAGTGGATCGGCGACGATCGGGCTCGCGAGCACATCGTCGGCCGAGTTCTCCTTGCGGAAGCGCGCGTTCGGGTTCTCGAGACCGTGCCGTGAGTTCTTCACCTTGACGAGCGCGAAGTCGTCGCTCGTGGCCCCGTAGACGTCCATCCGGCGCCGGGCATAGAGCGCGAAGTAGGTCGGGTTGGTGGCGCCGAGCACACGAAAGCGGAGCCAGTCGGGATCGTTGGTGCGCTCGCCGCCGACCGGGGCGAAGAAGCCCTTCGGCGTGGTGTCGGCGCCGACGACGAGCGCCACGTCGCAGAAGCCGGCGAGGATCTGCGCGCGCGCGTTGTGGAGCGCGTGCGCGCCCGAAGCGCAGGCCGCGTAGCTCGACGACACGCGCACGCCTGTCCAGCCCAGCTTCTGCGCGAACGTCGCGCCGGCGATGAAGCCCGGGTAGCCATTGCGGATGGTGTCGGCGCCGGCCACGTACTGGATGTCGCTCCACTCGAGCCCTGCGTCGGCGAGCGCGCGACGCGCCGCGACCAGGCCGTACTCGGTGAAGTCGTGACCCCACTTGCCCCAGGGATGCATCCCCACGCCAAGGACGGCGACATCGCGTTCATCATTCATAAAACCGGCTCCCAGACGTACACGAGCGAGTCGTGGCCGTCGTCGTGGGACAACACTTCGATGGCGACTTGCATTTCCATCCCGACGCGAAGATCGGCCGCCCGCACACCTTTCGCGACCTGGCCGAGCACCATGATGCCTTCGTCGTCGAGCTCGACGGCTGCGAGCGCATACGGCTCGAACGGATCGGCCGCGACGTAGGGAGGCGGCGGTGGGTAGTGATTCTCCGTGTAGGACCACACCGTGCCGCGACGAGAGAGCGGTGTGCTCGTGAGCTCGTCGGAGTCGCACGCCGGATTCGGGCACGCGCCTTCGCGCGGCGGGAAGACGATCGTGTTGCAAACGGGACACTGCGCACCGATGAGATGGGGTTCGTCGCCGACCGTGAACCAACCGTCGACGACCGGTATGGCGGAAGCGGGCACCCCAGAAGTGGGTTCTGACACACTGTCAGATTAGACGGACACGGTGAGGGGAGCACGAGTGGACGAGAGCGTCGCGACCTGGTCGGCAACGAAGCTCGCGGCCGCGATCCGATCGGGGGATCTCTCGAGCCGCGACCTGCTCGAGTGTTACCTCGACCGTATCGACCGGCGGAATGGTGACGTGAATGCGGTGGTCACGCTCGACGCCGACCGTGCGCGAGCGGCCGCCGCCGCAGCTGACGAAGCCACCGTGCTCGGGGGAAGTATCGGACCACTTCATGGTTTACCGGTCACGATCAAGGACGCGATCGCGACCGAGGGCATTCGCTCGACGGGCGGCGCGAAGGAGCTCGCGGACTACGTGCCCACTGCCGATGCGCCCGCGGTCGCACGCCTCAAGGCCGCCGGCGCGATCGTGTTCGGCAAGACCAACCTGCCGAAGTGGTCGGGCGACATCCAGACCTTCAATGAGCTCTTCGGTGTCACCAACAACCCGTGGGCCTTCGACCGTATTACCGGTGGATCGTCGGGCGGGGCCGCTGCCGCGGTGGCCGCCGGGTTCACGAGCTTCGAGCTCGGCACCGACATCGGTGGGTCGGTGCGGATTCCGTCGCATTGCTGCGGCGTCTACGGACTCAAGCCCACGTGGGGTGTGATCCCACAACGCGGCTACCTCGATCATTCGAACGGCGGCACGATCGACGTCGACATCAACGTGTTCGGTCCGATCGCACGTTCCGCCGACGACCTCGACCTCCTGCTGTCGGTGCTCGCGGGGCCCGAACCGGAGCACGCCGTCGCCTGGCGCCTCGAGCTGCCGCTCGCGGAGGAGCACTCGTTGGCCGACCTCGACGTGGGCGTGTGGTTCGACGAGGCAGCCGCGCCGATCGACTCGGAGTACGCAGCGATGCTGCGCGCCGCCGCCGACCGGCTGGCCGACGCAGGCATGCGGGTGGACGACGGCCACCCCGACGTCGAGTTCGCGGAACAGAGCGAGCTCTTCGGGACCATGATCGGCGGTGCCATTGCGCCGACGCTCGCCGAGGGAACCGACCTCGACGTCGGCCCCTCGCATCTCGCGTGGCTCCGCGGCGACATGCGGCGTCACGACCTTCGGCGTGTCTGGCACAGCTGGTTCGAGCATCACCAGCTGCTGCTGTGCCCCGTGATGGCGACACCGGCATTCCCACACGATCACGAGGGCACGATCCTGGACCGGACGGTCGAGGTCGACGGAACGGCACGCGGCCACATCGAACTGATCTCGTGGCTCGGCTTCATCGGCGTACTCGGGTTGCCCTCGGTCGTCGTGCCGATCGGCCGAACCGCGGCGGGCTTGCCGGTGGGGATGCAGATCGTCGCGCCCTGGTATCACGACTACCGCGCGATCCGTGCGGCGGAGCTGATGACCGACGTGCTCGGCGGTTACGTGTCGCCGCCCGGCTTCTGACCCGAATCAGTCCCGGCCGTCGAGCTCGTGGAGCCGGCGCGCCATTCCGGCAAGGATGTGGTCGCGGATGGTTTCCTCTTTGAGCACCTCGTGGAACTCGGGCTGGGTGAGCACCGCGAGCCGAACCTTGCCGACTGCTGTGACGGTGGCGTTCCGGGGCGCGGGGTCGAACAACGCGAGCTCGCCGAAGAAATCGCCCCGCTCGATGGTGGCAACTTCCTCGCCACCGCGCGTGACCCGCGCCCGCCCCTCCAGGATCACGAAGAAGTCGCGCCCCTTCGCGCCCTCGTGGATGACGTCGTCACCGTCGAGGTGCTCGCGGATTCTGGTGACCCGCGCGACCCGTATCAACTCGTCACGGGAGCACGCCTTGAAGATGGGCACCTTGGCGAAGCTCATCTCGACGTAGTTGATCTCCGCCGCGCCGGTCCACGACGCATCCGGCGACCCGGACAGGGAGTTCGAACTGCTCGATCGGCGGCGCAGCATGCGTGGCACTCTATTCGGCGCATGTCCGGATCGAACAGGAGGGCGGTTAGCTCTTCGCGTGCGCGCGGATGAAGTCTTCGACGCGTGCCTGCGCACGCCGACCCATCTCGCTCGCAGATCCAGTCACACCGTGCGGACCATGGGGGTACACCGCGAGCTCGGTCTCGTTGCCGGCGAGCTCCCAACGTGTGGCCATGAACACGCTGTCGTCGAGCAGTGTGTCGCCGGTACCGACGGTGAACAGCGCGGGGCACAGACCGCGAAGGTCGGCGTAGAGGGGTGAGACGTCGGGATCGCGCAGGTTGCCGATCGAGTCGAAGTAGGTGATCGCGCTCGTGCCACCTCCACCATCACTGGCCGGTGCAGCGGCGAGGATGTCGTTCTCGGGCGGCGGTAGCGTGCGGCTCGGTGTTCCCGTGATGTCGTAGACGCCGCAGTTCAGGTTGGCACCGAACAGCCGGTCGGCTGCGTCATGCCGGTCGCGGATCCTCAGTACGGTGACCGCGGCGATGTGCCCGCCCGCGCTCTCGCCACCGATGATCAGCCGGTCGCTGCCCAGTTCGGCGGCGCCGTGCTCGAGCAGCCACAGCGCGACGGCTTCGCAGTCGTCATGCCCCGAGGGGTACTGGTGCTCGGGTGCCATGCGGTACTCGGGGCTCACCACCGCGACGTTGCACTGCTGTGCGATACGCCAATTCACCTGATCGCTGCTCCGGCGACTCCCCATCATGAACGCGCCGCCGTGGATGGAGAGGTAGACCGCATCGACGGTGGGTGGGACGAAGACCCGGATCGGGATGTCACCCGCGGGCCCCGGGATCGTGCGTTCCTCGGCTGCGTCGACGAGCGGCTGCCCGAACACGCCGCCCGGCTCCATCATCGAACGGAGCTGCGCGATGAAGTCGCCTTTGGGATCGAATGCAGCCGATGACTCGACCATTCGCGTGGCCGTCTCCGCGTTGGCGGCGCGTACCTCGTCGACGAACGGGAGCAGTTCCGGATCGATAAGCGGCACGGTGACTCCCCTCGAGATAGTGCGCGAAGGGTACTCACGCGCCTGACGACCCGTCAGATGCCGCTGCTACGATCCCGCGGCACTCAGCACGAAATTGGCCGCCAAGAGGGGGACCCATGCGAGGGATCGTCTACGACGGCGAGTCGACAAAATTGGTCGACGGGCTCGAGCTCCGAGCGCCAGGACCGCGTGAGGTGGTCGTCGAGATCGTGGCCGCGGGAATGTGCCACAGCGACCTGTCGTTCATGTCGGGCCTGTACCCCTGGCCGGTGCCGGCGGTGTGCGGGCACGAGGGGGCCGGCATCGTCGCCGAGGTCGGTGAAGCGGTCACGCACGTGAAGCCCGGCGACCACGTGATCATCGCCACTCTGGCCGCGTGCGGCTTCTGCGAGCAGTGCAACAACGGGCGCCCCACGTCGTGCCGCGAGACGCTCGGGAACGCCAGCGAGATCTTCACGCTCGACGGCAAGGGAGTGAGCAATTTTGCCGCCGCTTCCGTGTTCGCCGACCGCACCGTCGTAAAGGACATCCAGGTGGTGCCCATTCCCGACGACGTCCCGCTCACCTCCGCCGCGTTGGTGGGCTGCGGTGTCGTCACCGGCATGGGCGCCGTCCTCAACCGGGCCAACGTGCAACTGGGCCAGACCGCGGCGGTCTTCGGGGTCGGCGGGGTGGGCCTCAACGTGATCCAGGCGCTCAAGGTGAAGGGTGCCCGTCGCATCGTCGCCGTCGACGTCGCCACCGACAAGGAGGGCCTCGCCAAGCAGTTCGGTGCGACCGACTTTCTCGACGGATCGCGCGAAGACATCGTCGACGCGATCGTTGCACTCGAGCCGTTCAGCGACGACAGCCCTCGCGGGCCGTTCAACGCAGGCGGGGGCGACTGGTCGTTCGACTGTGTCGCGTTCCCGCAAGTCACGAGCAACGCGCTCGAGGCGCTCGACTGGGGCGGCACCTGCGTCGTGATCGGCGTGTCGGGCATGACCACCGAGTTCCACGGCCTCTACCAGCGGCTCACGCAGGTCGACCGCGGGATCATCGGGTGCCGCGCCGGCACCATCTCGCCGCAACGTGACATTCCGCTCATCATCGATCTCTACCGACGCGGCGAGATCCTCCTCGACGAGCTCGTGTCGGTGACGTACCCGATGGCCGAGTTCGAAAAGGCGATCCACGCGATGGAGAGCGGCACGATCGCGCGCGGCGTCCTCACGTTCTCGTGACCAGCAGCGCCACCGGCAGCACTACTGGCGGCGCAAACGCCGGCAGGCCGTGGCCGATGCCCGGCAACATCGACACCGCGGGTAAGAGCCTCTGGCAGCTGGTCGAGGAGCGCTCTGCGCTCACTCCCGCCAAGGTGATGGCGGTCGACGAGCAAGATCGGTCGTGGACCTACGAAGAGTTCCGGGCGCGCTGTGTTCGGGTCGCCGCAGGGCTTGCGGCGCGGGGAGTAGGCGAAGGCACGAACGTGTCGTGGATCCTGCCGTCGCGCATCGAAGCCTTCGTGCTGATCGGCGCGCTCGCCCGGCTCGGCGCGGTACAGAATCCGATCCTCCCGATCTACCGTCACCGCGAAGTCGGGTTCATCACGCGTCAGACCGCTTGCCGACTGCTCGTGGTCCCGGGCACGTTTCGCAACGTCGACTACGAGAAGATGGCGCGCGAAGCAACCGTTGACCTCGCCGTCGAGATCCTCGTCGCCGACCCCGACTTACCCGTTGGCGACCCCGCCACGCTCGGCCC
>CAAGKR010527743.1_pt1 | contig 10162 bp, 8 predicted proteins | sample 2556971 | NCBI WGS metagenome assembly CAAGKR01 (sample SAMEA5207829, study PRJEB30636) | soil metagenome | biome: forest; feature: boreal; material: soil | place: USA | collected 2011-09 | depth 1 m
ATCCGTTTGGAGGCGCGCCCGAGCTGGCGAACACTCCCTACTGGCCGGGCTGGGACATCGCCAAATCGATCTGGGGAGCCTAGGCGCCCGGACAAGTCCTCACCGGCAGGTCACTGCTAGCCTGACTGTTCGATGCGAATTGCCTTCATCGGCACCCGAGGCGTGCCGGCTAGATACAGCGGATTTGAGACTTGCGTGGAGCAGGTCGGTCGCCGTCTCGTGGAACGAGGTCACGAGGTGACCGTCTTTTGCCGCTCAATGCACTATCGCGAGCGCCCTGCCGTGTACCTCGGGATGCACCTGCGCTACCTACCGGCGGTGAGAGAGAAGCACCTGGAGACATTGAGCCACACGGCATGGAGCGCATTGCGCCTGCCTCGTGGGACTGCGGTCGTGTGTATGGGAGTCGGTAACGCGCCGGTCGTCCGATGGCTCGAGGTTGTGACGAAGCAAAGGACTGTTTTCAATGTCGACGGCGCCGATTGGCAGCGGGACAAGTGGGGTCGTTTCGCCCGTTGGTACTTGCGGATGTGCGAAGGCCAGGCAGCCAGGGGTAGGAGCCTGGTTGTGGCCGACGCCACTGCCGTTCAGGACTACTACAAGCGCGTGTACAAGCGCGAAACAGAATTGGTCGCTTACGGTGCCGATCCGCCAACTGACGCAGGCACTGACACTCTCGAGTTGTTCGGCCTTACTCCCCGGCAGTACGTGTTATGGGTCGGCAGGCTCGTTCCGGAAAACGCCCCCGCGGATTACTTGGAGGGAGTCCGACTCGCCGGCATTGATGCGCCTGCCGTGGTGGTGGGCGACGCGTCCTACGCCGGCGACTTCATCACTTCGCTGCGCTCAGCGGCGCCACCCAACACGGTGTTCACCGGCTACCAGTTCGGCTCCGCCTATCAACAGCTGACCGCGCACGCGGGCGTGTTCGTTCTGGCAGCGACAGTGGGCGGCACGCACCCGGTGCTCGTCGAGCAGATGGCGGCGGGAAACGTCATCCTTGCACGGGAGACCGAGAGCAACCGCGAGGTTCTTGGTGACGCGGGCCTCTACTGGAGCAGCCCGTCCGAGTTGGCGGACCTATTGCGCGAGGTCTGGACCGACCGCGAACGCAGGCAGAGGCTCGGAGAGTGCGCCCGGCAGCGCGCTCGCGAGCGATACAGCTGGGAGGAAGTCACAACACGCTACCTGGAGCTGTGTGAACAATCGCTCCTCTAGGTGGGTCGCTACTGCCTCGGTCGACACGGTCTCGGCCGGAGAGGGGGGCGGGGTCCGGTACACTTCTATTCATCCCCGAGAACGTCGCGGCCGCAGTGGGTCACCTCGAATCTAGGTCCAGGCTCATCTAGTGCTCCTAATCCGCAAGGTCTATGCACGTCTGGGTTTCCTGAGAACGGCGCCCACCCGCTATCACATCTGGCATTACAACTCCCACCTGTGGGAGGACACGAAGTGGATGGGGGTGACAACCCTGAAATCCGTTTCCGACATGTGGAACTACCAGGAGGTGCTTGTCACGCTCAAGCCTTCGCTTGTCGTGGAGTTTGGCACTCGATTTGGAGGTTCGGCGCTGTATTTCACGGCGGTCATGCGGCAGATTGGACGTCACTTCAGATTGCTCTCAGTGGATATCGATGGCGACACCGTCTCAGCTGAAACGCGCCGGGATCCCGACATCGAGTTGATGACGATGTCTTCGACGGACACAAGGGTCGCTGAGCGCATCGCCGCGCTGCGCCGCGACTACCCTGGCCCGGTGTTCGCCATCCTGGATAGCGACCATGCTGAGGCCCACGTGCTCGGGGAGATGAAACTGCTTCGGCCGCTGCTGGTCACCGGCGATTACGTGATCGTCGAGGACTCCAACGTCAACAGTCATCCCGTGTATCCGTCTCATGGCCCGGGCCCCTACGAAGCGATCGAGGCCTACTTCCGCGAGTTCCCCGACGACTATTCACATGACTTCCAGCGCGAGCGGAAGTTCGGCTTTACGTGGGCCCCCAACGGCTTTCTCATCCGCCGGTAGCAGGGGACGTGACCGAGATCGAAGTCGTGCACTTGGTCTGGAAGCCGGCAGGCATCGCGGCCTTTCGAGAGTTCCTTCGCTCGTACCGTGAATGTCCGGCTGAGGTCGATCACGGCCTCCTGGTCCTATTCAAGGGATTTCGCGGCGACGATCTCGCTGAGCATAGGGCATTGCTCGAAGGCCTCCCGCACCGAGAGCTTCGCGTCCCGAATACAGTTCTCGACCTCGGGACGTACTTCTATGCCGCGAGGCATGCCGAAGGACGTTTCCTCTGCTTTCTCAACTCCCATTCGACACTGCTCGTGCACGGCTGGCTGGGCAAGCTATACGAGCACATCATGCGGCCGAGTGTGGTCGCGGCTGGTGCGACCGGCTCATGGGAGAGTTTCTACACGAACTATCTGATCCGAATTGAGGAGGTCGGGCCCCCCAATTCACTGAGTGATTGGGCAAAACATGTGAATCGGTTGCGGAAGCTGCGGAGTTATAAGGCGAACTTCAACCCCGCACCGAACCCGCACCTACGCTCCAACGCGTTCATCATCGAGCGCTCACGGTGGCTTGCTCTGAGTGCCGGGTCTCTGCGAACCAAGTGGTCCTCGTGGCTTCTCGAGAGCGGCAAGCGGGGCTGGACGCCGCAGCTGACGGCTCAAGGCCTGGACGTGGTCGTCGTAGGGCGGGACGGACGTGGATATACACGAGACGAGTGGCCGCAAAGCAACACTTTCAGGAAGGGCGATCAGGCCAATCTTCTCGTAGCCGACAACCGGACCCGGCAGTATGAAGAGGCGGGGGACGAGGCCAGGGGCTATATGAGCCGCATTGCCTGGGGCCAGTAGAACCTCGCTAGCGTGCGGTGTCGACCTGACGCGCGGCGAGGCGGCGCGGCAGTCGCCAGATGGTGCTCCTCAGATCTGGGCCCATCAAGAACAGCGCGCCGGCTACAAAGACGGCTGAGGCGGCGACCCATCCAGCGGCCAGCGCAACCGGCGAATACGAACTGGGGATGACGAGCAGCAGCCACATCGAACCGTAAGTGACGGCGGCCAGACCGAGAACCTTAAGGATGCGCGCATACCAGTTCCACACTGAGATGCCGAGGCACTCGCGGCAGATCCGCGGAATCATGTATGCGTACACGAACAGGTTGTAGCTGACCCACGACAACGCCGCCCCGATAAGCCCGAACGCGTAAATCAGCGTGGTGGTAACCGGTATGACGACGAAAATCGCCAGGACGTTTGTGCGAGAGGCGATGTGCGGCTTTCCGATCGCCACGGAGAAGGTGTAGGGGATGTTGACTGTTGCGCCCATGAAAAAGCCCAAGCAAAGGAGGGCTGTCGGAAGCAGAAGTAAGTTGGCAACGTGCGAGTTGAAGAGATAGCCGTACACAGGTAGGGCGGCGAAAGTCGCGGCCGTGAACGGCAGGACCATGCCGAAGGTAATGAGATCTTGCAGCTTGCGGTACTGCACGAGGAGCATGTTGGAATCACCGCGCGCATGCAGGTCGGAGAAAGAGGGGAGAGCCGCTTGGGCGACGGCCCCCGCGGCAAATGAGATGCGGACGACGACAGTCGAGGCAAATGAGTAGTAGCCGACGCTGGCGATCGCGAGCAGCTTGCTGACGACGACCTTGTCAATCTGCATGAGAATCATGTTCAGCACCGAGAGCGCGCCCATGTGGGCGGTGAAGCCCACGTTCCTTTGAACGACATCCTGGAAGTAGCCGGGGACAAGCACCCCGGGCCCGAACATGCGTGCAACGATGATCATGTAGGTGATGGTGCTGAGGACCGCGGCGGCGGCGATCCACTGCACCACGCCGAACGCATCACCGCCTCTGGCGAGGATGAAGATCACCCCCAGCTGCTGGATGGCGCTAGAGCCGACATCGATGCTGTTGTTCAGCTCCATCCGCTGGCGTCCCTGGAAGAGACTTGAATACAGCGCCCGAGGCAGCGTGATGAGGGTCGTGACGCCCAAGTACCTGAGCATCGTCGTCGCGGTGGAGTGATCAACGCTCTTGAGGTTGATCCACTTGTCGACGAGGAGAGGTGCGGCCGCGAAAACCGCCAGGAGCAACACGAGTCCGACGCCCCAATAGAAGAGCGATGCGGTGCGGATTAGCCGGCCGACGTACTCGCGGTCGGTCGTGTAATGCGCCGAAACCTGGCGGATCGTCGTCGACAGCACCCCGAGTTCGAGTGCAGTGGTGAGGACGCCGGTCAAGACCTGGTTGAAGTAGATGATCCCGAAGGGATCGGGGCCGAGTCGGCTGAAAATGAACTTCACGCCAATGAAGCCGAGGAGGAGCACGAGGCCCTGGCCGGTCACGCTGTAGGCGATGTTTTTGAAGAGCCGGCTCATGTAGCTGACACCGTCAGCGGACGTACCTTACCGCAGCTTGGGGGACGGGATGGAGGTGTTCCAGGTGAGGAGCAAGCGGGAGATGAAGACGCGCATTGAATCGCGTGGGCACGAGACCAGGATCGCGAGGTAGCGGCGCCAGCGGGCCGGCTGGCCCTCGATGCCTGCTTCGAAGGGCCAGTCCTGCGCAGAGACCAAGGCTCGCATGACTGCCGGATGTGGACGATTGAATATCCTGATATGGCCCAGCATCCTGTAAGGGCGCGCAGGGTCGATCCGAGCAGCCTCTGGTATCGCGGCGGCGTTTGCCCCGGCCTCATATAGGCGCACTACGTGCTGCTGCTTTTCAACCATGACGGCCGGCGGCCGGACCCAGCCGTAGTGGTATACGTGAGCGCCGGAATCCGCCCTGATGAGCCGCCGGAGCCGGCTGCCCTCTTTCAGCTTGAAACCGGCGGCGTCGCCGACGGACACGATGCCCTTGCCGGTCTTGATCGCCCGCACCTCTCGCCGATACCAGGTGCACCAGTTGTCCTGCGCTGTGCTGTACGACCCGTAAAAGTGTATGTATAAGAAGGAAAGCGCTTCCGTCGCGCGATGCAAATGCTCTTGCAGCCGTCGGCGGACCTTGTCGATCTCGGTCTCGTGCAGCACCTCGTCCGACTGCAGGTAGACGGCCCAATCGCCAGAGCATCGAGCCAGCGCGATGTTTGTCTGCTCCGAGAGCAGAACGCCCCCCTCGCGCTTCGTCATGTCCCAAACGCTCTTGAAGGGCTTGATTTTCAGATCGCCGATTCCGGTCACGACGTCCCAGGTCGAGTCTTCGCCATCCCCGACTCCGACGACCAGCTCGTCCACGAGCGGGAGAAGTGACCGCAATGACTCCTCGATGGGATAGCCGAACTTGACGGCGTTGCGGGCGATGGTGAAGCCGGAAACCTTCACGGGTTGTCTGAGAGACGACTCAGCTGCACAGATCGAAACTCGGCAGTCCCGCTTCCGTCCGCCCGGAGCACCACTACCAGCGAGGTCGTTCCTTGTGGGATCGTGAAAGCAAAGTACGATCGCATCCAGGAGTCGGACCGACCGCAGGCATAACCGCCGCTGTCCGGGAATATCGCCAGCACATGATCTCCCTTGTCAAACGCGAGGGCTGAAACGGTTTGCGATCCATTGAGCGATGGGCTCCGATGGTCGAATGCGATCATGAAATCATTGCCGGCAGGAGGCGGCGCCAGGGTGAAGTAGGCGTTCGCCTCTGGAGCCGAGGATGTCGGGGTCAGAAGGATTGACCCGCTGCCGGCGCTGGCGCCTGCTGGCAGGTACCATCCGCCGCTCGGCGGAGCCTGAACGAGGTTGGGGCCGAGCACGGCGCCGCCTGATTGAAGGTCCAGCAGACCGGCCGATGGGCTGAGCTGCGGCTCCATTGGAAGCTCCCAATGGAGCAGCTGCCTCGCCTGGTCGGCGGCGGAGAGCAAGGGGTCGGCCGAGCGAACGACGTGGATGGTGCCGGTCACATCGACGAAATCGGTCCTCACCGCGCTCGATTGGTCAAACCAGGTCTGTTGCGCGGCGGACGGGTAGTCGATGACGCCCCATGTCGGCCCGGCGCTGCCAGCCAGCAGGTCTGCGATGTCGCTTGTGATCTTTACGCCGTCGACGACGGTGATTGAAGAGTGCATCTGTCGGAAGTAGTACTGAAGGCACAAGACCACCCAGTCAGAGTAGTTGCCTATCGCCATCACAACCGATCCGTGTGAGCTGGACTGCGCGATGTGCTCCGCGGTGCTGCGCCAATCGTTCTTCGGTGCCTGATAGGAGGCGGCTAGCGCGGGGAGGGCTTGCGCGAGAAGCAGGGTGATCACGACTGCACCCGCGGCCGCGTTGATAAACCGGATGTTCGTGCTGGATCGCAGCCGCTCAAAGAGCCGGACGACGCCAATGCAAATCGCCTCGCCACCCGCGGCCGTCACCAGCATCGCGGCGGGGAAGAGGAACGCGAAGTAACGAAGGTCTACGTCCACAATCGCCCAACGAACGGAGAGCCACAAGAGAATTAAGGGTACCGTCAGCCAGAAGATCAGCAGAGCGGCCTCGGCTGACCGACCGCGAAACGTCCAGACACCCAGGGCGACGAGCCCGAGGCAGAACAATGCCAGGATGAAACCGGAGAGGCCAAGTCTCACTGGGATGCTCGCGAGAGCTCCGAAATCGGCTCCCCGGTTCAGGTCCAGCCGTCCGAAGCCCTTGCTTGGGCTGCTCAGGAAAACGCGCAAGGAGGGCACCCACGGCGCGTAGGCGATACCTACCGCAAGGCCGGTGACAGCCGCAAAAGCCAGCCGCCTCATCGGAGGCCTGGTCAACCTCGATCTGATCGCGGGGGCCTTGTGCCTAAGCGCGAATGCGACCACGGCAAATACCGCGAGCACCACGACCGCGACTGCCACGGCTATGAGTCGGTGATTCCTTGCTCCGACAATGGCGTTTGAAACCCCGGCGTAAACGGTTTTGAGGATGGGGCGCCAACGCACCAGTGCCGCCGCGACGGCAAGTGCGGCGAGCCCGACCCCGGTCACCATCCTGACCATGTTTGATGGCTTGCGCAACAGATCGAAGAGTAGGAACGCGCCGATGTAGACGGCGACTGCCGCCGTAGTCTCCAAGGCCAGGTAATGGTTGTACAGGTTAAGGATTGAGGTGATTGCAAGTCCTGACCAGTCGAACCATCGGCCACGCTTGATCGCGCTGTAGGCGAAGTACATCTGGAGAGTGCTCAGCAGCATGAACAGGGCGTAATTCCGAGCTTCCTGCGAGTACCAAACGGCGTACGGCATCAGAGTCATCAGGAGAGCTGCCACCACCGCTGCCCGGACGCCGAGAAGACTTCTCCCGAGCAACAAGACGGCCACCACCGCCAATGTCCCAGCCAGGACTGATTGCAGCCTAAGGATGAACGCGCCGTCTCCCCATGCATGCAGAAGCCAGGTGAACATGTAGAACAGCGGCATCTGGTCGATATCCGCTTGAGCGAAGGCGATGACCTGGCCAGGACCGCCGAGGTGCGCGGCCTTGGCTGTGAATATCTCGTCCAGCCATAAGCTGCGGTTGGTCAGCCGGTAAAAGCGCACGGCGACCGCGAGGACCCCGATCGCACCGATGAGGCCGAGGGTCCACGATCGACTGGGAATTCGACGCAAAAAGGTTGCGGTCAGCTCGGTTTGCGCCCGGAAGCCAGGACTCCAAAGCTCGATTTGAGTCGCATCCGCTCCCCGAGCGATTGGAGCGCCCGGCTGTACGTCGACCAGTAAGGGATCACCTCGACGCTGTCGAACGATTCCTGCAACAGTCTGCCGATCTGTTCGCTATCCACGCCGTTCCGGACGACATGGTATTCGTCGAAGTCGACAACCTCGCTTGCTGTGTAAATCCCACGCAAGCGACGCCACCTTGTCTTCAACCCTCTCTTCAAGTTTCCCTGGCCGGCCCGCCAGGCGAAATACGACGCGCGGTCGACGAGGCGGTGGTGTCGGGGCATGCGGTCATACCGCAGAGGGTCCTGAAAGGTGAGTAGGCAACCTCCGGCTCGCACGCGTGTGGTGGAACGTGCCAACAAACCGAGGTAGTCAGGAACATGGTGAATCATGGAGACGTGCGTGACGATGTCGAAGCTGGCCTCGGTCGTGCCGACGTAGTTCATGACGTCGTCCACGATCAGCCTGGGCTTGAGTCCATAAGGCGCGGCCTTGCGAGTCAGATCCTGCAGCATGGACTGAGACGAGTCGACTGCAGTGAGGCGAACCTTTCGTTCGAACCACGGAATTGAGGCCAGGCCGTTGCCGGCTCCCAACTCCAACACGTCCACGGCCGTGGGGTCTCTGCGGATCCGGTCGAGCGCGGTAGTGACGAGCGAGCGGTATATCTTCCCGATCGACTTGTGCTTGAGGTGAGGCGCGCCGTTAACATACCGCCGCTCATCGAAGTGCTCGTAGGTGTCGACGTTGGCTCGAAGCGCTATGGCTCTATGGTCTTGGCCCATCTCCCCCCGCATTCTATGAGCGACCACCCTTATGTGGGTGGTGCGTGCTGGGGGGTGCAGACTCCATCGCGATGCGGACGGCAGCGCCCGCGTAACCCCACAAAGTCGTCCTCCGCAACCGATGGTCGGGTAGTAGGAAACGCAATCCCCGCAGCCAGAAACCGGCTGCGGCGGCGAGGAAAAACAGCCGAGCACCCATCGTGGACGTCTGTGGCCGCACGTAGCGGGCGAGTCCGATAAGCCAGTCAGCCGACAGGACCTCGTGACCGGAGCTCGCCGCCCGCGCGTGACCGAGATCGTGGTCGGCGAGCAGGACCAGGCGTCCGCCCGCGGCTCTCATTCGACGGCACCAGTCCATGTCCTCGCCATACATGAAGAAACTCCCATCGAGCGCTCCAACGCGCTCGATGACTTCACGTCGCAGCATCAGGCACGCTCCTGAGAGCCAGTCCACATCGACGGGCTTATGGATCGTCGGCGGCACCGAGAATCCAACGCTCGGCCAGGGGAGCAGGTAGGAAACGCCTATGAAGTAGAGCAACGCACGCGCTGGGGTCGGCGCAAAGCCGGCGGCCATCGTCTGGACGTTGCCGTCAGAGCCGATGAGGCGTGGTGCGACCGCCCAAACGTCTTTGTTGTGCTCGAGATACGTGACCAGGGCCTCGAGCAGGCTGGGCGTCGCGTCGGTGTCTGGATTGAGCAAGACGATGTAGCTTGTGGAGGCTCTGGCCATACCCTGGTTTGCAGCTCGCGCGAACCCTACGTTGTCCGCGTTGCGGATCAGCTCAATCGACGGGAATCGCTCGGCCACTGCGTCGGCCGACCCATCTCGCGAAGCGTTGTCCACGACGGCGACTGTCAGCGAGTCGGAACCTGCCAGCCGGTCCAGAAGGCTCAGGAGAAGGGCCCGGGTGTTGTACGACACCAGTACAACCGTGAGTTGACGCGGTGAGGTCACGCTCCGATCTTTCTGACTGCCCCTGGTCTCGTAGTCAGCGCAGCCGGGACCAAGACAAGGCTGAGCACTGCCCAGAACTCGAGGCTCAAGTCGTTCTTCCAGTACGGCACGTCGACAAGACCGTGAACGACCACGGCCACCAGGGCGAGCATCACACCGAGGTGGACGGCTCGCCAGCCGGACGTACCTCGCCTCCAACCTTGCCAGCTCTTCATGAAACCGATGACCAGGATGGCGGCAAACGCACCAAGTCCCAGCAGCCCGGTCTCGGTCCAGAAGTTCAGCACGATGTTGTGCGGGTACGTATAGCGGTCGATGTTGGTCTGGTTCCAGTAAGGACCGATTGTGGTTGCAAAGCCGGAAAGTCCTGCTCCAAAAATCGGGCGGGTGCGGAGCATCTGGAGTGTCACCGACCAGAGATGGAATCGACCGACGAGCGTGTTGTGACCGTTCGAGAGATCGACTTCGGTGAGGACGCGATTACGAATGGTGGAAATGACCATGAGCGCTGCAGCCGCGACCACTCCGCCGAGCAGCAGCACCCATCGCCTTCGATGGCTGTACGCAAGACCAACGGCCACCGCGCCCATGGCCAGGTAGCCTCCCCTGGAGAAGCTGAGCAGGACACAGGCCCCACCGACCAGCACGAAGATCGCTGCGACCATTCGCGCTCGGCGCTCTTCCCAATGCAGCGCAACCGCGCCGGCGAACGCGATGAGTGGCACGAGATAAAGAGCGACCGCATTTGCCGTGTTGTAGATGACTACCGGTGGGG
>CAAGKR010078979.1_pt1 | contig 10161 bp, 8 predicted proteins | sample 2556971 | NCBI WGS metagenome assembly CAAGKR01 (sample SAMEA5207829, study PRJEB30636) | soil metagenome | biome: forest; feature: boreal; material: soil | place: USA | collected 2011-09 | depth 1 m
CCCTCGCCTCGGCCGCACCGCTCGGCTGACCACCGACCAAACCATCCCCTGGTCCGATCGACCGCCGCACGAACCACGACCGCTGACCCCCAGGAGGCACCACATGGACACTCCGATCCACGCCATATACCTAGAGCAGGTCACGGCGCTCCTCGCCCGGGTCCGGGACGAGGAGGGAGACGCGATCGTGCGGGCCGGCGCGGCCGTCGCCGACCGGATCGCGCAGAACCGCCTCATCTACGTGATCGGCCCGGGCGGCCATTCGCAGATGGGCGCAGAGGAGGTCTTCTCCCGCGCCGGCGGGCTCGCCTGCATCGTCTCGTTCCTCGACGACGGCTTCTACCTCGGCAACGGGGCCGCCAGGTCGATGGCGATCGAGCGGACGCCCGGGTATGCGAGAGCAATCCTCGGCGACACCAATTTCGACGCCGGAGACCTCCTCATCATCGTCAATGCCTACGGCATCAACTCCGCGACGATCGACAGCGCGATGTATGCCCACGAACTGGGCATGACCACCATCGGCGTCACCTCGGTCGCGAACCAGCGCGGGCTGCCACAGGGTCACCCGAGTCGCCACCCCAGCGGCAAGGACCTGTGTGACCTCGTCGACATCCTCGTCGACACGAAGATGCCACTGGGCGACGCGATCGTGAAGCTCGATGGGGTGGCTGAGAAGGTCGCCCCCGTATCCACGTTTGTGAACGCCTACGCCATGAACTCGATCATGCTCGAGGCGATCGCAGAGCTCGCCCGGCGCGGAATCGAGCCGCCCATCTGGCGGAGTTCCAACAGCCTCGGCGGCGACGAGGCGAACGTCGCCGTGACCGAGCGCTACCGGCACCGGATCAAGAACCTGTAGGCGCCGCGAGTCGAATCCCTATTCGATGGATCGCGTCTCGACGCTCACGCCGCCCTCCGCGACGCGGTCGGATCACCTTGCGCGACGGTTGTCTGATGATTTACTGTCCGACAATCCAATGCAGGGAGGATTCGGTCGACCCATGAGCCTCCAGCGACCAGAGACGTTGACAACGGCGGTCGCCACGTACATCAGAGATGCTATCGTCCACGGCGAGTTCGCGCCGGGATCGCGACTGCCGGAAGTCGCCCTCGCCAGCCAGCTCGAGACGTCGCGCGGCACCGTCCGCGAGGCGCTCCGGACCCTCGCGGACGGTGGCCTGATCCAGATCGTCCCGCGTCGCGGCGTGTTCGTGTCCCAGCTATCGGTGCGGGCGACGTGGGAGATCACGAGCCTGCGGGCGCTTCTCGAGCCCTACGCGTCCCGGCTGGCGCTCGAGGCCAGCGGCTCCGACCACGCCATCCGGGACGAGACGCGGGCCGCGTTCGAGGTCCTGTGCGAGGCGATCCAGACCGGCGACCCACTGGCGGTCGCGGACGCAGACATCGCCTTTCATCGATCCGTCTTCGCCCGGTGCGGGCACGACATGCTACTGAGCCAGCTCGACACGCTCGGGGTCCTCTCGCGGCGGATCGTGCTCACGAACCAGGTCCTGTCCGCCGACGCCCCCACGCTCATCGCCCAGCACGCTCCGATTGTGGAGGCGGTGGAGCTGCGCGACCCGGAGCTCCTGGAGGCCGCCGTCCGGGCGCATGTCATCGAGGCCGGGGAGCTGCTCATGACCCGCATGGCAGCGCTCGATCCGAGCCGGGTTCGACGCCCTCAGGCCACGTCCTTTGGCCTCGGGCGGTGGCCGTCGGGGGCGAGCCCGCACCCGAGACAGTCCGTCCCGCAGCCGCAAGACGGGCGCTAGCGGATGCTGCGGCGAACCATGTCAACGAGGTGGCTTCGGTGGGCCGCGGCCGGCCGGTCGATCGGCACACCCGCCCGCGGCGGGCCGACCTCCCGGTTCCCTGGAATCCGGCCCTTGCGGAAGCCGGCCGCATCTTCCGAAGACCAGCCACGGGACAAAGGAGGCGGGTGCCCTTGAGAGTGCTGGCTCCGCATCACCGGTCGTCATTGGCATCGTGGAGGAGAGGAACATGACAAGGCCCCGCGCGTGGATCAAGACCCTCGCGCTCGTTTCTACATTGGCCATCGTCGTTGGGGCGTGCAGCTCGGGCACTGCCACCCAGGCGCCCACGGCGGCCGCTAGCACGACACCCTCGGCGGCAGCCGGCAGCACCGGACCGGCTCCGTCCGCCAGCGCGGCGGCCGTGAACGCCTGCGGAGACGCCCCCGTCACGCTGAACGTGTGGGGCGGCTACCCGGAGGTTGACGCGGTTTACAAGCTTGCCGGCGAGAACTTCAAGAAGACTCACCCGAACGTCGACTTCACCGTCTTCAGCACGGACCTGCGTGGCTTCGAGCAGAAGCTCTCGACGGCGCTCCCGTCGAAGACCGCCGGCGACGTCGTCGTCCGGACGACCAACTTCCTGTCCCGGTTCATCGATCAGGGTCTGCTGGCGCCCTTGCCCGACGACCTGAAGACGTTCGTCACGGGTGGCGCCTACGACCCGGCGATCGTCGCGGACAACACCTACGCGAACAAGAACTGGGGCGTGCCGCTGTTCATCGGCACCGCCGGGATCTACTACAACACCGACATGTTCACCAAGGCGGGGATCACCGCTCCCCCCACGACGATGGACGAGATCATCGCGGACGCGAAGAAGCTCGCCGTGGTCGATGCCAGCGGCAGCCTCGTCACCTCCGGCCTGAGCCTCCGGCTCAGCGGCCAGGGCAGCGGCGTCGCCGAGAAGTTCTGGATCCTGCTGCTCCAGTCCGGTCGAACGCTTATCAAAGAGACGTCACCGGGCAAGTGGCAGGCGGACTTCAACGGACCGGAAGGCGTCAAGCTGTTCCAGATGTACGTTGACCTCCTGAAGGCAAACATCGACTCGGTGAACATTGACAGCGACGCGAAGGCGTTCGAGACCAAGGCGACCGCGATGTTCCTTCGCGAGGCATGGGTGATCCCCGAGATCGCCACGAAGGCCCCGGCGCTCGTCGGTCACTACCAGACCATTTCGCCGCCCGTCGGAAGTCTCGTTACCTCCGAGAGTATGTTCGTCCCGGCCGCATCCCCCAACGCGGCATGCGCGTGGGAGTTCGTTCGGTTCTTGAAGGAGCAGGAGCAGCAGATCTCGATGGTGACGATCTCGGGCTGGCTGCCGGCTCGCAAGGACCTCGACCTGACCGCGTTCCTCGCGGCAAACCCGACGTATCAGGGCTTCTTCACTCACCCCGCTGGCTTCAAGTTGACCTACACTCCGCCGATCGCGGAGTTCGACGAGATCGAGACAAAGCTCGCCACGCACCTCGTCGCGGCCTATGCTGACTTCGCGAACCTCGCGGGCCAACCCGACAAGATCCAGACGCTGCTCAACACCTGGGCAGACGAGACCAACTCGATCCTCAAGACCAACGGCCACTTCGGCGGCTGATCTCCAGCGCGACGGGCGCCGCTGGCCATTGCCGCGACGCCCGCCGCACCCACCCAACAACGGACAAGCGAAGGATCGACGGGTGAACAGTCCGCTGGCTGCCGTGAGGCGCGTACCGCGAAGAACCTGGATTCGGTATCGGTTCGTCTTCCTCGTGCTCGCGCCGGTCATGGCGCTGTTCATCTATCTCCGGATCGTCCCTGCTGGCCAGGCCCTCCTGATGAGCCTGTTCGACTGGGGCCTCATCAAACCGGCCGATCACTTCGTCGGGCTCGACAACTACGTCAACCTGCTGTCGGACGACAACTTCCGGCTGGCGTTCATGAACACCACGTTCTTCGCCGTGGCCACCACGGTGATCTCCGTGGTGCTCGCGCTGGCGCTGGCGGCGCTGCTGGCGCGGTTCGTGACCGGTCGCATCGGGGGCGCCCTCGAGCTCCTCTACTTCGCACCCGTGCTCGTGTCGATGGTCCCGGTGACGCTCGGCTGGCGCGAGATCTTCAACTACCAGCACGGGATCCTGAACTCGGCTCTTGGGTTGGTCGGCATCTCCAGGCAGGCGTGGCTCAGCGACCCCACGATGGCGCTCGTCGGGGTGGTCATCCTGTCGGTCTGGAAACAGGTCGGCTACAACATGATCATCCTGATCGTGGGTATGCGGGCGATCCCGCACGTGTACCACGAGGCGGCGGCGGTGGACGGTGCGAGCGCCTGGCAGCAGTTCCGCTGGATCACAATGCCGCTCCTGGCCCCGGTCACGCTGTTCGTGGTCGTGATCACGACGATCTCGGCCTACAACGTGTTCACCCAGGTCTACGTCCTGGCGTCGGACGTGCAGGGCGCCCCGGGACAGCTCGTCCGGGTGCTCGTCTACGACATCTTTGAGAACGGGTTCCGCTTCTTCAAGATGGGCTACGCGTCCGCCGAGGCCATGTACCTGTTCGCGGTCATCCTGGTCCTGACCGTCATCCAGTTCCGGTTCCTGCGGGGGTCTGCGGAATGATCAGGAGACGCCGCACGCCTCTCGGCAGCCTGACGTACTGGCTGGTGGTGGCCATCCTGCTCATCGGCGGGATCGTCATGGTGTTCCCGCTGTTCTGGTTGGTCAGCACCTCACTCCGGCCGGCACCCGAGCTGCTGCTCGTGCCGCCGAGGTTGCTCCCCGAGCAGTGGACGATCGCGAACTTCCAGAAGGTCTTCGACCAGGCGCCCATGCTGACCTACCTGTGGAACAGCCTTGTGTTCGCGACGATCTCGACCGTGTTCATCCTGCTCACGTCGGCCACCGCCGGTTACATCTTCGCGAAGTTCAAGTTTCCGGGGAACAACTTCCTCTTCATGCTCGTGATCGCGACGGCGATCGTGCCGTTCGAGATCTACATGGTCCCGCTGTTCCTGCAGATGAACGCGCTAGGCCTCGTGAACACCCCGATCGGGCTGTTCCTGCCGTTCTTGGTGCTGAGCTACGGCATCTTTTTCATGCGCCAGAACACGATAGCCGGTGTGCCCAACGAGCTCCTCGACGCCGCGCGCATCGACGGGATGTCCGAGCTCCGGATCATGCTCCAACTCGTGCCGCGGCTCTTGGCACCGGCGATGGCGGCGCTCTCGATCCTCGCCTTCATCCAGGCGTGGACCGCCTTCATCTGGCCGCTCCTCATCCTCAATAACCCCAAGTACTACCCGATGGAGCTGGGCCTATCGCAATTCGCGAACAGCTCCTCAGTGGACTTCGGGATGGTGGCCGCGGGTGCGGTCATAGCGATGCTGCCGGCGCTCATCGCATTCCTCATTCTCCGGCGGAGGATCGTCGAGGGGATCACGCTCACCGGCCTCAAGGGATAGCGTGCGAACCCACGCGGAAAGGCGTCGAACCATGGACGCCACGACCTCTGCCCCGAGCGGCCGCGCCAGCGCGAACGCCGGCCTCTCACTCCTCGGGCGCTCCGCGGAGGACGGGCAGGCCGTACGGGTCACCGTGGAGGGCGGCCTCGTGACCGCACTCGAGCGGGTGGCGGATGACCCGGGCGGGACCTGGATCTCGCCCGGCTGGATGGACATCCAGATCAACGGCTACGCCGGCCACGATCCGAACGCGGCGAGCGCCGACGCTTCGACGACCGCCGCAATGGTCCGCGCGCTCTGGCCGAAGGGCGTTTCCGGCTCGTGCATCACGATCTGCACGGAGTCGGAGACGCATATCCTGGGCAACCTGCGCGCGATCGTGGCGGCGTGTTACGCCGATCCGCTGGTCGCCGCGTCCGTGGTCGGGATCCACGTCGAGGGACCCCACATCTCCACCCAGGACGGACCTCGCGGTGCGCACCCGCTGCGCCATGTGCGGCCGCCGGACATCGCCGAGTATCGGCGGTGGCAGGAGGCCGCCGGCGGGCGGATCCGGATCATCACGCTCTCGCCCGAGTATGAGGAGGCGATCCCCTACATCCGGGCGATCGTGGCCGACGGAGTGGTCGCGTCCATCGGCCACACCAACGCGACCGGCGACCAGATCCGCGCGGCGGTCGATGCCGGCGCCCGGTGGTCCACGCACCTCGGCAACGGCGCGCACGCAGTCATCCGGCGCCACCCGAATTACATCTGGGACCAGCTGGCCGAAGACCGGCTGAGCGCCGGGTTCATCTTCGACGGCCACCACCTGCCGCCGGCAGTCATGAAGACTGTCCTCCGGGCAAAGGGCGTCGAGCGCACGGTGCTCGTAAGCGATGCCGTGTCGATCGCTGGGCTGCCGCCCGGACGGTACACGCTGTTTGACGGCGGCGAGGTGGAACTCCTCGCCAGCGGCCGCCTCGAACTGGCGGGGACGCCGTTCCTCGCCGGCGCGGTGACCGCACTCCCGACCTGCATCGCGAACGCGGTCCGGTACGCGGGCGCGACGCTGTCGGAGGCCATCCGGCTAGTGACGGCGAACCCGTCACGGCTCCTCGGCCTGCCGATGGCCGCTGGCCGGGAGAGCCTGCGGACGGGCATCGCCGCGAACCTCACGATGTACCGCCGGTCGGAAGTCACGGGCGACGTCGAGGTCATGCGGACACTCCTCGGGGGGACGGTCGTGTACGAGGCGCCGGGCGCCTGACCGTCAAGGGTCTGCATCGGGCGCCCGGCCCAAAGGAGACAGCGCCGTGTCCGCTGACGGAGGCCTGATCGGCGCGTGGGACCTCGCGGCCGACGGTCGCGATGGGTCCGGGCAGGGGGTCCACGCGGCCTCACGCGGCGGGGTCGAGTTCGGGGTGAAGCCAGACGCCGCATTCGGCAGGCGTGTCGCGAGGTTCCGCGGTGCTGGACGACTGGAGGTTGTGCCGCCCGCCGGACTGGGTGCCCGCGACATCACGGTGGCAGCCTGGGTCAACGCCGTTGCAGACCCCACGACCGCGCTTGGCGACGTGGTCTCGTGGTTCGACCCGGAGACGCGTCACGGCTTCACCCTCGGCTTCGAGCACGGCTCGCCGTGCGGCAGCCACGGCAACGACCGGACAGCATGGTTTGGCGTCGACGTGGGGACGGCGCCGCAATTCGTTGATCATGGGCGACCGGGCGACGCGACGGTGATGGTGTGCTCGCTCGCAGCGTTCGAGGGCGATCTCTACGCGGCGACGTGGGAAGGCGGACCATCGCCGCGCGGCCGGGTGCATCGCCTCCGAGCGGACGGCTGGGAGAACTGCGGTTCGCCATGGGACGCGAATGCGGTCACGCGGCTTGCGGTTCACGGGGGTGCGCTCTACGCGGGCGTGTCGCGGCTCCGGGGCGGCGGCTCGGGCCTCGAGGATTCCGCGAACCAGAACCCCGGCGGTCGAGTGCTGCGCTACGAAGGCGGCGATCAGTGGTCGGATTCGGGGCAGCTCGCGGGCGCCGATTCGATCGCCGCGCTCGTCCCCTTCGGGGGTGCGCTCTACGCGGCCCCAATGTACTCGCAGGGCGTGTTCCGGCTCGACCGTTCCGGATCCTGGGACTCGTGTGGGTCGCCCGGCAGGCGTCTGCTGGCCCTCGGCGTCCACGCGGGAGCGCTCTACGGTGCCGGCAACGACCACGCGAATGCCGAGAGCGCGATTGCGCTCACCAAAGCCGGCATCGTGGTCCCGGCGCGCTCCACCTCCGGCGGGGGCGGCGTCTTCCGCTACGACGGCGACGGCCACTGGACGAGCCGCGGGCTCCAGCCGGACACGACCCAGGTGTACTCGATCGAGACATACGGCGGCCGCATGCATGTCGGGACGTGGCCGACGGGGCTCGTCCTCCGTGCGACAAACCTCGATTCGCCCGGCGCCGCGGATTGGGACCCGATCGGCCGCCTAGGCGCGGAGACTGAGGTCATGAACCTCCAAACCTACAACGGCATGCTCTACGCGGGGACGCTGCCGCACGCCCAGGTCCATCGGTATGACGGCGACGACGATTGGGCGCTCGTAGGTACGCTCGACGAGACGCCAAGCGTCCGCTACCGGCGGGCGGCGTCGATGGCGGTGTTCCGCGGCGAACTGTTCGTGGGCACGCTCCCGTCGGCGCACGTCTTCTCGCTGCGAACGGGGGCCGTGGCAACCTGCGATCGATCACTCTCGGCCGGGTGGCATCACCTCGCGGGCGTCCGAAGCGGCAACCGTGTCACGCTGTTCGTGGACGGTGTCGCCGTCGCGGCAAGCGCGAAGGACGGCCCAGGAGGTTCGTTCGAACGCGGGCCCAACGTCCCGCTCGTTCTCGGCGGCGGGCCGAGGGCCGGCTTCGAGGGCGACCTGGCGACGGTCCGGCTGTGGGACCGAGCCCTTGACCCGGACGAGGTCCGAGGGCTTGCTGGCTGAGCGCGCCCGCCGATTGCCCGCCCGACAGCTGGCCAGCGTTGTCCGCAGCCTGGTTGGACCAGGCCGGTCCGCCTGTCACATGTGTCGGCCTCCCAAAGCGTGTCACGTCAGGCTCTGGATTCGTGACCCTGACCTCGACGGTCGACGGAACCCCGGGCAACCCTTGAAGAGCGGCTGAGGATGACGCTCGCGACGACGATCGCGCCCCCGGCCAGCTGGACCACGCCGACCCCTTCGCCCAAGAGGAGGATCGCGAAGAGCACGCCCAGAAAGGCCTGGAGGTACTGATAGATCGCCGCCCGAGACGCGCCGATTCGGCCCATCGCCGTGAAGTAGAGCAGGTTGGTCACGATCCCCGTCGCAAGGATCATGTAGCCGAGCGCGGCCCAGCCTTCCGTCGAGACGCGCGAGAAGTCCTGGGCGAGGAGCGAGGGAAGCGCGATCGGAAGGAGGATGGCCGTGCCGAGGAGCATCTCGTAGGTCAGGACCCGGTAGACGCTGTAGCGCGTCAGAAGCGGCACGACCAGGATCGCCGACATCGACGAGAACAGGACATTCCCGAAGGCCAGGGCATCTCCGAGCAGACCCGAGCCGAACACCATGGCCCCCGGGCTCCCGACCACGATCAGGACCACGCCGGCCAGCCCAAAGACCGCGGCCGTCCAGTGGCGGCGGCCCGATCGCTCGAGGCCTACGAGCGTGGCCAGGACGGCGGTCACGATCGGTGCGGTCGCTCCCAGGAGCGCGTTGTCCGAGGCGGTGGTGAACGTCAGTGCGTACACGAACGACACCTGGCTCAAGGTCACCCCGAAGAACCCGGCCACGGCGAGCCGTGCGAGATCGGCCCGGCGGACGCCGATCGTCCCCTCCCGGCGCTGCAGGATGACCAGTAGGACCAGCCCAGCCACGCCGAACCGGAAGACCGGCAGCGCCAGGGCCTCGAACTCCCGAATGCCGAACTTGACGACCGAGTAGTTGAGGGCCCACAGGGTCATCGCCGCCAGTAGGATCACGTCTGATGGGGCGGCGCGGACCAGCATGGCTGGCGACCGTCTGAGTGGCCGGTGCGCCTTGGGGCGAGCGTCGACGACGTAGGCCGGCGAGCTGAAGGTGGGGTCGCGCCGGTCTGCACCGGGTTCTGCACTGATAGAGGTACCCGGAAACACGGGTACGTCACGGGCGCCCGGGATGGGGATCATCGCCCCATCGGGCGGTTGATCGTTGGCCCCCGCGTTCACCTGTTTGGCGCGGCGCAGGCTAATCTCCCCACCACGATCGTGTCCAGGACCTCCAGGGCCGCGCGGCGGCCGTCAGTGAGCCGGATCGGTCGCCTTTCGACGTCGATGCCCCGTGGCCACGGGCGTCATCCTTCAACCGTGGCGTGCTGATTGTCCTACAATCGGTCATCTGACACAGGGGCGACAAGCGAGCACATGGAATCCGCCCGGGGTTTCAGCACCAGCGAGGCAGCGCAGGCGAGACGCCTGGTGAGGCGTGACCGACCGGAGGGATGGATGAGCGGACTGTTCGATCTCCAGGGACGGGTCGCCGCTGTAATCGGCGGCACCGGCGTTCTCGGGGGTGTCCTTTGCCAGGGTCTCGCCGACGCCGGCGCCTCGGTCGCGGTCCTCGGTCGCTCACGCGAACGTGGCGAGGCGCGCGCGGCGGCCCTCACGGGTGGAGGCGGCCGCGCCACAGCGGTTGTCGTCGACGCGACGATCCCAGAGTCCGTCGAGGCGGCGCGACGCGAGGTCGAGGCAAGACTCGGGCCGGTCGACATCCTCATCAACGCTCCCGGCGTCAACAGCTCGACGCCGTTCTTCGACATCGATCTCGCCGAGTGGCATGCCATCCTTGATGCCAACCTGACGTCCGTCTTCCTCGCCTGCCAGGTCTTCGGCCGCGCCATGGTCGAGCGCGGGCAGGGAGGAACGATCATCAA
>CAAGKR010386568.1_pt1 | contig 10161 bp, 9 predicted proteins | sample 2556971 | NCBI WGS metagenome assembly CAAGKR01 (sample SAMEA5207829, study PRJEB30636) | soil metagenome | biome: forest; feature: boreal; material: soil | place: USA | collected 2011-09 | depth 1 m
CCATTTGAATTGTTGTTGCGTATAGAGTAATTATTCCCGGCGGGCAGCAGCCTGGCTGGCTCGGGCAGGGCGGGGCTGTCGCCGCGCTCGTACCCGATTGCGATTTCTGCTTTCACCGGGCGTGCGAGGATAGGCCGTCCACCTGCGGTTCAAGCCGATCGCCCACTTCTCTATCGTGGTTTTGTGAGGACCAGGTGGCTGCTAAACCAATCGGCGGCTCTCTCTCCCACGGCTTCCATGGCGCCGAAATCATCAAACTTGTGGGTCGCGCCGGCGATCACCACCATCTCTTTCTCTCCGCGGAGCTTGTCGAAAGCCACCTGGTTCAACCCGCGAACCAACTCATCTTTTTCACCCACAATCAGCAGGGTCGGCGTTGTGATCGAGGCCAGGAATTTTCCCGCCAGGTCGGGGCGGCCATCCCACGCCACCACCGCGAAAATGTCGTTGCCCGTTGTTGCCGCCAGTTTCAGGGCTGAAGCTCCACTGGTTCCGACGCCGAATAAACCCAGCGGTAATTTGCCGATACCGGGTTGGGACTTGATCCAGCTCGCGACGCGGGCCAACCGCTCGGTGAGCATCTCCAGGTCGAGGCGGTCCTCATAGAGCGCGTCTTCCGACGAAGTCAGCAGGTCCACCCGCACGGTGGCCAACGAGTTCTGGGGCAGCAGATTGGCCAGGAAGTCGGCTTTACAACTTCGATGGCAGTTGGCACAGGCAAATGCCACCACGCCTTCGGCATCCTCAGGTACTCGCACCACTCCCTTCAAAACTGCGCCGTTCACCTCTATCGATACGGAATCTCCCATTTCTTCTTTCATGGCCTGTGTGCCTCCCTTCGCGCTTTTTTCGAACCAAGACGTTACTGGAACAGTTTCGTTCTCTTACGGTCTGGTCCCTTCAAGCTCTGCCGGATGAAGAGATCTTTCCTCCGCTGTTGGCTTGGCGCGGAAGGCGCCAGGAACGTCGCCTGCCCGCTGCAGTCCAATGTGGCATTCGTGTTGCGTATTGCTGATGCGCTCCTGCTCCACGTAGGCACGCGTCCGGCGCGTCAGCTCGTCGTAATCCACGCCATGCGCGTCAAACTCCGGACCATCGACGCAGGCAAAACGCACTTTGCCCCCCACCGTCACACGGCACCCGCCGCACATGCCGGTGCCGTCCACCATAATGGGGTTCAAGCTGGCAAAGGTCGGCACCTTCCACTCGCGGGTGACCTCGGAGGCGAAGCGCATCATGGGGATGGGGCCAATCACATGGGCCGCACCCAGAGGTTCCGTCTGCCGCGCTTTCCAGGAACGCATCAGGTCCACCACTGTGCCGTGCAAGCCCGCGGACCCGTCATCGGTGGACCACATCACTTCATCCGCAACCTTGCGGAGTTCTTCATCCAGAAGGATCTGGGCCGAGGAGCGCGCTCCACACAGCGCCGTCACATGATTGCCCGCCCGCCGAAATGCTCGCGCCACCGGAAGTAACTCAGCCACGCCCACACCGCCCGCCACGCAGAGCACGCGTCCAACGTTTTCAATGGTGGCTGGCTGGCCCAGCGGTCCAAGCAAATCGGCCAGCGCGTCGCCCACCTCGAGTGAGACCAAAACCTTGCTGGTCTTGCCCACCGCCTGCACCACCAGGTTGATGCTGCCTCGCTCCACGCTCCCATCCACCAATGTCAAGGGGATGCGTTCGCTCTCCGCGGTCGGGCGGATCACAACGAATTGCCCCGGCTTCCAATGCCGCGCGATTTCAGGCGCTTTCACTTCGAACCAGGCGATCTCCGGCGTGATCAGACGTTTCGAGAGGATGATATTTCTCGTCTCTTCGCACGCCTGCAACGGAATCCCGTTCAGGGCTGTTCCTGTTTTCATTCCGACCTGCTCCCTCACCACGCGATCGATGGCCTCGGCCGCGGCGCGCCCATCGTGCATGGCGAGGATTACGGTGGAGCCACCCCGCGCCACGTCACCGCCGGCAAACACGCGCGGCATACTCGTCTGGCCGGCAGCGTCCACCACAATCTTGCCGCGGCTGGTGAGCAACTGCGGTGTGGCCTTTTGCACGGTGGGGTTGGGACTCTGGCCGATGGCCATCACCACCGTGTCCACGGGAACGCGGTACTCCGAGCCGGGAATCGGCACGGGGGAAGGCCGGCCCGATTCGTCAGGCTCGCCCAGTTGCATGCGGATGCATTCCATCTCGCGCAAGTTCCCCTTTTCGTCGCCGAACAAACGGACCGGCGCGGCGAGAAACTCAAATCGCACGCCTTCCTCTTCCGCGTGGTCAATTTCTTCAATCCGGGCGCGCAATTCAGCGCGGCCCCGGCGGAAGAGGATGGTGGTCTCACTGCCCATCCGGCGCGACCAGCGAGCCGCGTCCATGGCCGAATTCCCGCCTCCCACCACCACGGTGCGCTTCCCCACTCGCACCGGAGTGTCCGCCTCAGGAAATTTGTAGGCTTGCATCAGGTTGATCCGCGTCAGCAGTTCGTTGGCGGTATAAACGCCGATCAGGTTTTCTCCCGGAATGCCCATCAGGTGGGGCAGGCCCGCGCCCGTGCCGAGAAAGATTGCGGCGTAACCTTGCTCGAACAATTCCTCCACCGTGCTGGTTCGGCCCACAATGAAATCGGTACGAAACTCCACGCCCATGCTTCGCAGGCGATTGATCTCCTCGTGCAGAATCTCCCGCGGCAGCCGAAAATTAGGGATGCCGTAAGACAGCACGCCGCCCAGTTCGTGCAGCGCTTCGAAGACGGTCACGCGATAGCCTTTGCGAATCAAATCGAACGCTGCGATCAGCGAAGCCGGGCCACTGCCCACCAGTGCGATGCGCGGGCCCTGCGGCGCGGCGGGTTGACATTCGGAAGCCCCGGCAAGTTGGCGGTGCTGGTCAGCCACAAATCGCTCCAGCGACCCAATCGCCACCGGCTTCAGTTTCTTGCCCATCAGGCAGGATTTTTCGCAGAACAGCTCATGCTGGCAGACGCGTCCGCAAATTCCCGCGAAGGGGCTCTGCTCGCTAATTTTGGCAAAAGCCGCTTCAATGTCCTCTTCCCCCAGTGCGGCGATCACGGCCTTGATGTCGATGTGCAACGGGCAGGCTTGAATGCAAGTGGGGTCAACACACTGCAGGCAACGGGAGATTTCTACTTTTACCTGCTCCTGCGAAAACCCGAGCGCGACCTCGCGGCAACCTTCCAGCCGCTCGCCCGGCGCCAGCAATAGCACACCCTGCCGGGGCGCTTTCAGGTTCGGCTTGCGCTTCGGTTTGGCTTTGATGGTTTTTTGCTCGGCCTGCTCGGGATTTGCCGGGTTCAAGTTTCGTCTCCTTTGCTTTCGTTTGAGGTTGCAGGCATCTCGCCAGCCCTTGCTGAGCCCTCCGCGGATGCCCTCTCTGCTGAACTCTTGAGCCGACCGCCGCTCTTAAGCCGCCCTGACGCTGGCTCCGCGCTTTTGGGATCTCGTTTTCTTTGGCAGCATGATGTGGAGCATCTCGCCCTCGAGCGTGGCGGTCACTTGCGACACGTCAATTTCAGCCGGCAGGTCGAGGACTCTGAAAATCGCCTGCGGCTGATCAACCACCCAGGCGGGGCGCTCTCTTCGCCTCGGTTTTCCCAGATCGCCGGTGATCATGAGGCAGAACGGGTCTACGGAGACTTCAAGGTGCTCGGCTTTGAAGCCATCCACTGCGGCCTGCACATCGATAAAGTTACCCAGGTCGATGAATCCCACGGGACACTGGGCGTCGGGGCCATGGATGATGGTCTCGGCCTCGAGCCAGTCCTCTACGGCATGGCCGTCCTGGCAACCGCGGCTCACGTATAGCTCAAAGGCACAAAGCTCGATCAATTCATTGAGCTTCTTCTTGTGCTCTGCTGGATTCTGGATGGGAACCACTCTTACCGGTAAACTTGCTTCCGATTGGCCGGGCTCGATCAATTGAACTTGCATGGCGGTCCTCACCTTCACACAAATCAGGCGTTTCTTGCAGAGGCTGCGTAGTCCGTCAGCCCGTGACACCCTCACCCATGCTAGATTGTGCCAATTCCGGTCTACAGTCTGTGCGAAGGGTCACCAAGAGATGTGACGACCGTCACCTCAAAGCGAAGCCCTGTCTCACGCGCCAGTGTTGTGCAGGGGCGGGGCTTGCCCCGACTTTGGAGGCCGTTCGAAGATTCGGCTCTGCGAAACGGTGGTCCCACTTGGGTGAGCCTGACGCACCGCGACGCGGCAGGCCCATTGCTCGGGCTGGTGTGATATCGGATATAATCGCCGTTCCCTGGCGCACGGCGGATTCCACCGCCCGGAGGTTTTCACCCATGCAAAAACGAAATAGCTTGTGTCTGGCGGCGTTAGCTTGTGGCTGTTGGTTGGCGTGCCCGCTTCGGGCGCAGAGCGCTGATCCAACGCTCGGTTTGTTCGAGAGCCATGGTGACGTCGGCGCGGTTCTTCACGCCGGCTCGGTGGATTACGATGCCTCCGGAGGCACTTACACGATTGCCGGCAGCGGCGAAAACATGTGGCTCGCAGCGGATGCCTTCCAGTTCGTCTGGAAGAAGGTTTCCGGGGACGTCACGCTGACCGCCGACATCGCATTCCTCGGCCATGGTGGAAACCCGCACCGAAAGGCCGTCCTGATGATCCGCCAGAGCCTCGATACGGATTCTGTTTACGCGGACATGGCGTTGCACGGCGTGGGTTTGACTTCACTTCAGTTCCGCGACGAAAAGGGCGCCGTGACCCATGAGGTCCAGGCAAACATTTCCGCGCCCCAGCGGCTGCGCATCGAGAAACGGGGCGACTACTTCACCATGTGGTTGGCCGGTGACGGCGGGGAACTCAAGATGGCAGCGGGATCGCCGAGGATTCCGCTCCACGGTCCGTTCTACGTGGGGATCGGCGTTTGCTCCCACGATAAGGATGTGGTGGAGAAGGCCGCGTTCTCCAAGGTCGATCTGGCAACCACCAGCGCCGCCGCGGCCGGGCATCCGACGCTTTATAGCACGCTGGAGATCGTACCCATCGAGTCCGGAGATCGCCGCGTGGTTTATGCCACGCCAGGACGCCTTGAGGCGCCCAACTGGACGCACGACGGTGCGTGGCTTCTGTTCAATCGGGACGGCCGCATCGAGCGCCTGCCCCTGACGGGCGGCACGCCGGAACGCATCGACACTGGATCCGCAACTCGCTGCAATAACGATCACGGCATTTCGCCGGATGGAACTCTGCTCGCGATCAGCGATCAGTCGCCGGAGCATGATGAGTCCCTCATTTACATTGTGCCTCTGGCCGGCGGAGCGCCCCGTCGCATCACGCAGCATTACCCCTCCTACTGGCACGGCTGGTCTCCGGACGGGAAGACGCTTGCTTTCTGCGGGGAGCGGAATGGGGAATTCGACGTCTACACCATTCCTGCCGCCGGGGGTGAAGAGACACGCCTGACGACGGCCAAGGGCCTCGACGATGGACCGGAGTACTCGCCCGACGGAAAATACATTTACTTCAACTCCGTGCGCACCGGCACCATGCAGATCTGGCGCATGCGTCCTGACGGCAGCGAGCAGGAGCAGGTGACTTCAGACGAATTTAACAACTGGTTCGCGCATATCTCGCCGGATGGAAAGTGGATGGTTTTTCTCACCTACGAAAAGAACGTCATCGGCCATCCGGAAAACAAGGACGTGATGCTGCGTTTGATGTCGCTCAGCGGCGACCAGAAGATCAGCGTCCTGGCCAGGCTGTTCGGCGGACAGGGCACGATCAACGTTCCCTCCTGGTCTCCGGACAGCAAGCAGTTGGCATTCGTCAGTTACGCACTGGTGCCGTAGCCCGGATCCAGCGCCCCGCCAGGAAAACGTGATGAACGCAAACCAACAACTCGAGACCTTCATCGCCCAATTTACCCCGGAGGTGGCGGCGGTTGCGAGGCCAGTGCTCGCCAGGATGCGTAAGCGTTTGCCGGGTGCCTTCGAACTGGTTTATGACAATTACAACGCGCTGGCCATCGGCTTTGGACCCACCGACCGGGCTTCGCAGGCAATTTTCTCCATCGCGCTCTTTCCCCGCTGGGTGAGTCTGTTTTTCCTACAGGCCGCTGGACTCCACGATCCTCACCAACGGTTGAAGGGGAGCGGCAAGACAGTTCGGCATGTCGTGCTGCATGATGCGAGCGTCCTGGACGATATAGAGATTCGCAGCCTCATGGATGATGCGATGCGGCGCGCCAAGGTGCCCATTGATAGTAGGAAGCGTCGGCGAATTATCATAAAGTCCATTTCCGCGAAGCAGCGCCCGCGACGGCCACCGCCGAACCGCAAGTAGCGCACTAAATTTATCAGGGCGGATTGGACTACGGACTTCGAGCCTTCCCTGCCCCCCCCGAACTCCGGCAAAACCGACCGACCGGCCGGACAGCCTTTTTCGAGCCCCTGTTTTGGCGGGTTCCAGCGACCCTGTCCACATAAGACCCCTCAAAACGCATTGTCCGCAAGCCATTGAACGGGCCGCACTTATGCCTGTGATGCTTGTCACAAACGGCTGTGCCACGGGTCACTGCCTTTGGTCCTAAACGGAGCGACACTTGCCCTCAGGGAATCACGGGGATTGTGGATTGAAGGAGGGGGCAATGATGCTCACATACCGATTGGTCCGTTTAATCGAATCCCACTCTGAAGCGCTGGCTGGCAGCCTTCTGTACAAGGTCCAGCACTCGGCCTTCACCAAGAATTACAGCAGCGTGTCTCCTGAGGAGCTGAAAGAGCGCGTGTACGGGATTTACCAGCACCTGGGAGATTGGTTGCTGGGGAAAAAGGATGTGGATATTGAGCGGCGCTACCGGGCGATTGGCGCGCGCCGCTTTGAGCAGCAGGTCCCGCTCAACGAGTTGGTCTGGGCCATCGTGCTGACCCGGGAAAACCTGTGGGAGTTTCTCACCTGGGAATCCGGCTTGGACCGTCCCGTGGAGGTCTTCGCGGAGCTGGAGTTGTTGCATCTGGTGGGCCAGTTCTTCGACCGTGCCATCTTTTATGCTGCGGCAGGCTATGAAGAGGCTCGCGTGGCCGCGCACACCCCCGTCGGCAGCGTGATTGTTTCCCGATGAGGAGCGGGCAGGCCATGTCCTGGGAGATCCAATACAAGAACAAACAAATGACGCCCGCGGAAGCGCTGAGTTGCGTGCAGTCGAAGATGCGGGTGTACATCCAGCCGGGCTGCGCGGAGCCGGAGGCGCTGGTGGAAGCGCTCTACAAGCGGGCTCCGTTCGTCCACGACGTGGAAGTGGTTCACCTCCTCACGGTGGGGCGGGCTGATTACGTCGCGCCGGAGATGGCGGGCCACTTCCGTCACAATGCTTTTTTCATCGGCCCCAACGTGCGCGAGGCGGTGAATGACGGGCGCGCCGATTACACCCCGGTGTATTTGAGTGAGATGGAGGAGCTGTTTGAGAGTGGCGCCATGCCGCTGGACGTGGCCCTCATCCAGGTGTCCCCCCCCGACGCCCACGGATTCTGCAGCTTTGGTGTGGGTGTGGATACCACGCTCACTGCCTCCCGGTGCGCCCGCTTCGTGGTGGCGCAGGTGAACGACCAGATGCCGCGCACCTATGGCGACAGTTTCATCCACGCCAGCCAGATCGATGCTTTTGTCGAAGCCTCGCGGCCGCTGTGCGAAATGCCCCAATCGAAGATCACCGATCTGCACGTGGCCATCGCGCGCCACGTGTCGGGGTTGATCGAAGACGGCGCGGTGTTGCAGACGGGCATCGGCGGCCTGCCCAACGCGGTGCTGGCCTTTCTCATGGATCGCAAAGACCTGGGCGTGCACACGGAGACGGTGTCGGACGGTATCATTCCGCTGATCGATGCGGGCGTGGTCACGGGCGCGCGCAAAAACTTCAAACCCCGCAAAATTATTCTGGCCTTCGTTCTGGGGACGAAGAAGTTGTTCGACTACGTGGACGACAATCCCATCTTCGAGTTCCATCCCAACGCTTACACCAACGACCCGTTGCTGATTGCCCGCAACGACAACATGGTGGCCATCAACTCGGCCCTGCAAATCGACTTGACCGGACAAGTGTGCTCAGACTCGATTGGCACCTACTTCTACAGCGGGATTGGCGGGCAAGTGGATTTTCTAAAGGGCGCGTCCCATTCCAAGGGGGGCAAGCCGATCATCGCGCTGCCTTCCACCGCCAAGCACGGCGAGATTTCGCGCATCGTTTCCATGCTCGACCCCGGCGCGGGCGTGGTGACGTCGCGCGGCCTCATCCGTTATGTGGTCACCGAATATGGAGTGGCTTACCTGCACGGCAAGTCCATTCGTGAACGGGCCAAGGCCCTGATTGAAATTTCCCATCCGAAATTCCGTGAACAGCTTTACGAGTACTGCGAACGAACCAAGTGGCTGCAGCACCCGCAGGCCGCACCGCCTGCGATGGCGAGGTGAATATGGCCCAGGCACGCGGAAGCGTCACCATCAATGTGGAAGAGTGCAAGGGTTGCGGGCTGTGCGTGGAGTCGTGCCCGCCCAAGTGCCTGGTGCTGGCGCACGAGTTGAGCACCTACGGGGTGCATCCGGCGCACTACACCGGCGCGGGGTGCTCGGGATGCGGCGTCTGCTTCTACGCGTGTCCGGAGCCCGGCGCCATCACGGTGTACAGGCTGAGAGCGGCGGCCAGGGTGGCTGCGAAGGCGGCCGAGGCCGTCGCAGCGTAACAGAGAGGAGATCCCGATGCGCCAGCTTTGTAAGGGCAATGTGGCGGTGATGAAAGGTGCAATCCTCGCCGGCTGCCGCGCCTACTATGGATATCCCATTACTCCCGCCAGCGAAATCGCCGAGGCGGCCGCGTTGTATTTGCCGCAAGTCGGTGGAACGTTTTTGCAGGCGGAGAGCGAAGTCGCCGCCATCAACATGGTGTACGGCGCAGCGGCGGTCGGGGTCCGTGTGATGAGTGCCTCCTCCGGCCCCGGCATCAGCTTGATGCAGGAGGGCATTTCCTACATCGCCGGTGCCGAGTTGCCCTGCGTGATTGTGGATGTGGTGCGCGGCGGCCCGGGCCTGGGCAACATCGCGCCCGAGCAGAGCGATTATTTCGCCATGGTGAAGGGCGGCGGGCACGGGAATTATCGCAACCTCGTGCTGGCCCCGGCCTCCGTGCAGGAAATGGCGGACTTCACCATGCTGGCCTTCGAGTTGGCGGACACTTACCGCAATCCGGCCGTGGTGCTCGCGGATGCTTTTGTGGGACAAATGGTGGAGCCGCTGGATCTCGAGTACCGCGAGGTGACGCCTCCCGAGAAGCCCTGGGCGGTGAAGGGCACGGCAGAGACGCGCAAGAATCTGGTCTCTTCCATTTTCCTCGAACCGAACGACCTGGAAGCGCACGAGCGTCTGATGGAAGCCAAATACGCGCGCGCGCAGCAAGTGGAGCCGCGTCACGAGCTGTATCAGGCCGATGACGCTGAGGTGCTGCTGGTGGGCTATGGCATTGTTTCCCGAGTCCTGCGCTCCACCGTGGAAGAGGCGCGCCAGGATGGCCTTCGCGCCGGTTTGTTCCGGCCCATCACGCTGTGGCCGTTTCCGTCCAAAGCTCTGGCGGAAGCCGCGGCGCGCGTGCAGAAAGTGTTGGTAGTAGAGTTGAGCAACGGGCAGATGGTGGAAGACGTTCGCCTGGCGCTGAACGGAAAAGTTCCGGTGGAATTTTACGGGCGCGGAGGCGGCAACGTGCCCTCGGTGGAAGAGCTCCGGGCGGTGCTGGTGGCTCGCATGTCCGCGCCAGCCACACGGTGAGGGTAATCCGCGCTCGCCACTTGCCACTAATCACTTGCCACTTTCCTCGGGGAGACAACTATGGCGTCTGAAAACACTATGACCGCAAAAGTGCCGCCTGGAAGCCACAACGGATACGAGGTGGTGCACTCCAAGTCGCCGGTCTTTTACGACGTCTACGAGCGCAAGGCCGACCTCAAGCACCAGACGCATTACTGTCCGGGCTGCGGGCACGGCGTAGTGCACAAGCTGATTGCCGAGGCGGTGGAGGAGCTGGGGCTGCAGGACAAAACGATCTTCGTCAGTCCCGTCGGCTGCTCCGTTTTTGCCTACTACTATTTCGACGTGGGCAACGTGCAGGTGGCGCACGGACGCGCTCCCGCCGCGGCCACCG
>CAAGKR010299247.1_pt1 | contig 10158 bp, 8 predicted proteins | sample 2556971 | NCBI WGS metagenome assembly CAAGKR01 (sample SAMEA5207829, study PRJEB30636) | soil metagenome | biome: forest; feature: boreal; material: soil | place: USA | collected 2011-09 | depth 1 m
CGGACGTCGGGCTGCTCCTCCCCTGCAACGTGGTCGTCGCCGAGCGCGCCGAGGGTGGATCGCGCGTGTCGTTCATGGACCCCGTCGCGATCCTCGGCCTCGTCGACAACCCAGCGCTGGCGCCGATCGCGGCGGACGCCGCCGAGCGCTTGCACCGCGTTGCCGCGGCACTTGAGAGCTGACCGACTGCCCGCTCAACCGCGTCGAACTGTCATGTCACGGATGACGCTCGAGCTCGGCAACCACGCGATCGAAGGTCTCGACCTGAGCCGAACGGCAATGGCCACCAGGGCCCTGGGTGCGGCGTGCGGGCGCGTTATTGACCGCGGAGCCGGTTGAACCAAGACCGCGAGGCTCCTCGGGGGCGCCGCGATGCGTCCGATGGAACATCGCACTGACAGCGCTGATCACGAGGAACGTGATCGAGCACCTGTTCGACGTGCGCGCCACATCCTGCCCACGTTGGTCGGTGACAGGTCCTGCAGATGACCGCCCTACACATGCGCGTCAGCTTTCACAACGCCGTGGTCGCGAGCGACGTGCGCACATCATTCATGTCAAGTGCCCGGATCTGTGCGATGAGGTCCTCGAGCGCTGATGCTGGCAAGGCGCCGGCCTCAGAGAACAACAGCATCCCGTCACGGAATGCCATGAGCATCGGAATGGACATGATTCCAGCAAGCCCAGCGAGGTCGCGATTGGCCTCCGTGTCCACTTTCGCGAAGACGATGTCGTGGTGCTTCGAAGCGACGGCCTCGAACGTGGGTGCAAATGCGCGACACGGTCCGCACCAGGATGCCCACCAATCGACCAAGACGATGCCGTCCGCGTCGATGGTCGGCTGGAACGTTTCTGCGGTGAGGTTGATCGTGTTCATCTGTCTTCCTTTGTCATCAACGGAGAATCCAGGTCGTGGAGCATTCATCACGCGAGCTTGAGGAACATCCTCTGAACGTCGCCAAGGTCATATCCGGCTGCCGTCGATCTGCTGGGGTCTTCTAGGCACCACGTCAACCCAGCTGAGACGAGAACGAAGCCAACCTGTTGGAGTGCCTTGTTTGCCGCAGCGATCTGCGTCACCACATCGCGGCAATCACGACCCTCTGCGAGCATCTGCTGGATCCCGCGAACCTGGCCCTCCACTCTCCGCAACCGCCGCTGCACGTCGGCCAGCGTGACGTCGTCGAAGTCGATGCCGCGTGATTCGCGGGAACGGTTATCGCTCATCAGGCGAGCATACACGATACCCCCCAGGGTATGCTCGCCAGCATGCGAACCTCCGAGACGCGCGACACCTCCAGCTGATGATCGCCCCGCTCCTGGCCGTTCCTCTGGGGCTGCTGGTCGGTGTCACACTCGGAGCGGTAGGGGGTGGGGGGTCCATTCTTACCGTCCCGGCGCTTGTCTACGCGCTGGGTGAGGACCCTCGGAACGCGACTACGGGGTCGCTGGTGATCGTCGGCCTCACCGCTGTCACCGGGACCATGGGCCACGCCCGTGCTGGGCGCGTGCGGTGGGTACCAGGACTCGTTTTCGGAGTGATCGGCGTCGGCGGGTCCGTCATCGGTTCGCGTCTCAACAAGCTGGTCGAACCGAATGTTCTCTTGCTCGCCTTCGCAGGGCTCATGCTCCTCGCAGCCGCAGCAATGCTCCGGCGGTCGGCACAACGGCGTTCAATGCCCACTTCTGCTCGTCCGGCCGCCGGACGCGGGGTGACGGGCAAACGAATCCTCATGGTGGCCGTGGTCGGAACGGTCGTGGGCTTCCTGACCGGATTCTTCGGAGTGGGAGGAGGGTTCATCGTCGTCCCCGGCTTGGTACTGGCGCTTGACTTCGGGATGGCGGAAGCCGTGGGCACAAGCCTTTTGGTCATCGGGCTCAACAGCGCGATCGCGCTGGGGGCGCGCGGTGGCGTGACCGCCGTCGACTGGCACGTCGTGCTCCCTTTCGCAGTGACCGCGATGGCCGGGTCAATGCTCGGCAACCGCGTTGCGGGAAGGTTCTCGGCGCCCGTGCTGGAGCGTATATTCGCCGGGCTGTTGATGGTCCTCTCAGGCTATGTCGCGACGCGAAGCATCCTCGGCTTGGTCTGACGAACAGCCCCGGCTGGTCACGACGCGGTACCTTCGCGTCATGCGCGTTCTGATCGTGGAGGACGATGTCACTTTGGCCAAGGAGGTGAGCCGCGCCCTGGTGGAGTATGGCATCGGCGTTGATACCGTCGAGAATGGGCACGATGCCATCCTTGCGGCGACAACGTCCGCTTTCGATGTCGTCATCATCGACGTGATGCTCCCATCGACGATGGATGGGTTCGCGGTGTGCCGAGAACTCAGGCATCGGAGAACTGGTGCCGGGATCATGATGCTGACTGGGCGCGATGCCATCCGTGACCGTGTCACCGGCCTCGAAGCCGGAGCCGACGATTATCTCGTCAAGCCCTTCGCGTTCCAGGAACTTCTGGCGCGGATTCGCGCGCTCGCCAGGCGCAACCTGCCGGACCGCGGTTCGTTGCTCCGCGCCGGAAATATTGCGATCGACACTCGAGCGCACCGAGTGACCGTCGGCGGCCAGCAGCTTTCGCTGACCAGCAAAGAGCATGCCATCCTCGAATTGTTCGTGCACAACACCGGGCAGCTCCTCAGTGCTGGGCAGGTGCACGATCACACCTGGAGCTACGATTATTCCTCCCGATCGAATCTCGTCCAGGTGTATATCGCGCGGCTGCGACGGAAATTGGAGGCGACGTCTGCCGACCACACCATCGTGACGACTCGAGGGAGCGGCTACCGCTTGGAGCCGATCCGGCGTGATGAATAGGGTCTCGACGGCGGCGCGACACTCCCCCGCCACACCACACCGGGTCAGACGCTGGGCACGACGCCTGTTGAGCCGGCCGCAGCAGCTCACCGGAGTCGGTCAGATCGCCCCTGTCTTTACCGTTTGCATCGCCGGCCTTGCGTTGGTCTTGATCGGGGAGACCGCGGTTCTGCCAGGCGTGACCCTCGGGAGCTATGCGCTACTGGCTGTCCTGGTCGGTACGTGGACCCTGCCGACTCCATGGGCGACCGCCGTCGTCGCGACCGCCATTGCAGTGATCGTCGCGGCAGTTGCCGACGGCGCCGTGGATCGCGTGACTGGGGGTTTCCAATTCACCGCGGTTGTGATTGTTGCCACGGTCGGCCGCCTCGCGGTCATCGCGCTCCAGCGCTCAGAACGCAGGCGTAGCGAATTGCATCGACGGTTGCTCGATATCGAACGCCAGAGAGCTGACGAAACAATCGCGCGTCTTGCTGAGAACGAACAGCTGAGTGCGGAACTCAGTGCAGCTGTCGACACCCTCGGTGCTCAGGCTCACGAGCTGCGCCGCCTGAATTCGCGTCTCGTGGATTTCACTGCTGACGCCGCCCACGAGTTGAGAGCCCCGCTCGCGATCATGCGTACCGTTGCAGATCGCGCACTGGACCGCCCCCGGCAGGCTGCTGAGTATCGCGAGAGCCTGACGACTCTGCAACACGAAGTCATTCGTCTCAGCGATCTCGCGGACGCGTTACTAATCCTGGCTCGAGCCGACGAAGGGCACCTCGCCATCCACGAGAGTGCGGTGGATGTCGCCGATTTTCTTGCCGATTTGGCTGCGCGCTGGGGGGCGATGATCGCTGCGCACGACTTGACACTCGAGTTGGATCTTCCTGACCAGGGGATCGTTCGGGGAGATCACCTCTTGCTAGCACGGCTTTTCGATAATCTCATGGACAACGCGTGTCGGTACACGCAGGCAGGCGGCTCAATTTCCCTCTCGGCGACTTGCGATCGATCAGGCTGGCACGTGAGCGTCGCGAACACTGGCTCGGGAATCCCTCCTGACTTGCGCGGCGAAATCTTCGAGCGGTTCAAGCGGGGCGACCCATCTCGCACGCGAGAAACTGGCGGCGCTGGTCTCGGATTGGCTCTCAGCCAGACGATTGCTCGACTACATGGCGGGGAGGTGCGCCTCGAACAGCCGCCTCAGGGCACAAGGTTCACCGTCGATCTGCCTTGACGGATGGAGCTTTCGTTACCGGCGCTTAATGTGGCGTTCAGGTTGCCAGCCGATCATATGGTCTAGTCGCTTCGTGCGACGAGCCGATCGGAACCATGGCCCGGACGCTCTGGAGTTCGTCTCGAGCGGCGAACGAACCGGGGCCAAGAAGATGGGGAAGGTGGAGTCGGAACATGGATGTGATGGCTGGCGTGGGCGAGCGGGCTACTCGCTCTCAGTTGGTAATTCTCCCCGAGCGGGTGGCACTTGCCACCCGCTCTCTCCTCTCGCGGGCACGGGCTTGATACTGAACGTCCGACCAGGGGCACACGTGCGCCGTCGCACCATCGCGTTCGTTGCGGCGGTCGGATTCGCAGTCGCGGGGCTCGGAGCGTCGGTGGCGCAGGCCAGTTCCCCGCCGCCGTCCGGCTGCCAGCCGACAGCGTGCACGCCGGGTGCGACCGTCGGACTGACCAACGGGCAAGGGCAGCCAATCCCCGGGGCCGCAACTCTCTACGGTTGGGGGGCCGCAACTTTGTCGGATGGCTCCATCCTGGTCGGTGATTACTGGAACTACCGGATCGTCCACTACAACGCCGACGGCACGCCCGCGACCCCTTTCGTGTTCACGCAGAGCAAATTCGGTTTCGGACCCGATACCAACCAGGCCCCGTTCGGCATCTGCGTCGACAACAGCGGTGGCCCGTTCCAGGGCGACGTCTATATGACCGAGGGGAGCCTCTACAACGTCAACCAGTACGACCCGAGCGGGAATTGGGTCACCAGTTGGGGCACGAACAAGGCGACACACGTGGTGGCCTTCGATTACCCATCGCAATGCGTGGTCGGACCCAACGGGCTGGTGTACATCGCCAACCAGTGGGGTGACAAGCACAACCCGCCGGAGCCTGACCTGGTCGTCCTCAACCCCGTGACCAACAAGGCCACGTTCGTGTCGCCGACGAGCTCGCAATACGCGTTCAAGGCAACGAGGAGCATGGCCTTCGACAGCGCGGGTGACATCTGGATCGCCAATCAGGGCCATCACCGCATCGACGTCTACAACCCCAGCTGCCTCCAGACCCCGTGGCCCACCACGGGCTGCCTGCCGATCAAGGAGATCACGCCGCCCGGCGGGGTGTCGACCACGTTCGACATGCGCGGCCTCGCCATCGACACAGCCACCAACCTTGCATTCGTCGCCAATGGACAGAATTGTTTGGTCCAGGAGTTCAACGCCGACCCGTCGAGCTCCGGTTTCGGGAGTTTTGTCACGAACTTCAATGGCGTCCCATCCGGCGGCGGCGACTGCGGTACCGGGAACGGCCAGTTTGAAGACGGTGCCCGAGATATCGCGGTCAGCGGCCAGCACCAGGTCTGGGTGGGCGACCTTGGGTACTTCCGCGCGCAGGTATTCGACGAGTCTGGAAACTACCAGTTCATCGCTCCGGCTACCCCCAACCCCGACCTCCCGCCGACAGGCGGCTTCAACGGTCCTCGTGGGGTGGCTTTTGACAGCTCGGGCGACATGTACGTCACCGACACGTTCAATGAGCGGATCGAGGAGTTCATCCCCAATGGCAGCGGGGGTTACACGTACGACCGCGAGTGGGGCTTGCGCGGCGACACTGCCAGCACGATGAACTATCCGCGCCTGCTCTGCGTCGATCCCCAGACCGGGAACCTGATTGTTGCCAATACTGATTCGAGCACAGCCGTCGCATGGAACGTGAGCGTGGACCCGCCCAAGGAGGTATGGGCGTATGGGACGCTCAAGACACCGTATGGTCTCGCCTGCTCGTCCACAGGAACCGTGTACGTGGCGGACAGCAACGACAGCGACATCGTTGCGCTGACGAGCGCCGGAAGCCTGCTCGGCACCATCGGCAGCGCACAGAACATGGGATTCGTCCGCGGCATCTGGGTGGACAGCACTGACGGTTCGGTCTGGGTCGACACAAGCGCGACCGGTGGCGTCTACCACTTCGCGCAATGGTCCAACGGGGGCGGCTTCCTCGGATCCTTCAACATCAATGCGTCGATCCCCAGCGCCGGAGTATTCGGGATCACGGGAAATGCCGGCTACCTCTACATCGCGCTGTCGAGCGCCAACCAGGTCGCTGAATACACGCGAAGCGGCGCTCTGGTCGGCACTTTCGGAGGCGCCGGCACCAAGGTGGGCCAGATGCGGACGCCGCAAGGCCTCGCCGTCGGACCTGACGGAAACCTTTATGTCGTCGAGGAGAACAACAACCGGGTGAGCCAGTGGTCGGTGCCGCCGGCGCAGGTCAGCCCGGCGTCGTATGTGGCGACCATCGGCGGGCCCGGGCATGCAGGGATGTATCCGTCTGGAGCTGAGGTCGCGCCGAGCGGTGCGCCCAATGCCGGCGACATCGTGGTCGCCGACACCGGCAACGACCGCGTCGCTGAGTACACCACGGGTGGGACGCTGGTCTGGCAGACGAATTCACCTCAGGTCGCTAACGAGGGCAGCCTCGCGGCGTGCGGCACCAATCCCGGTTACCCCCAGTTCGAGCAACCGCGGGACGTCGGGGTCGACTCATTGGGGAATGTCTATGTCGCGGACAACGGCAACGGCCGCATCGTGCTGTTGAGCGGAGCAACGGGGAAGTGCCTGATTCCGCCGATCAAGCTCCACGGAGGAGCCGCCATCGGCATCACCGTGAGCTCCACTCCCTCGGGTGACATGGTCTATGCGGCCAACGCCCCAAAGAACGACATCATGGTCTTCAACACGTCTGGCGCACTGGTTCAGACGCTCACCTCGAGCGGCGCCTGCGTCATCAATCGAGCCCGCGATGCTGCCGCCGACTCGTCTGGTGATGTCTACGTTGCCAACTATGAGAACAACAACATCCTCGAGTTCAGCCCCACGGGGAGCTGCATCACAACCTTCGGCGCTAAGGGGAACGCCAACGGGCAGTTCAAGAACCCCTATGGGGTTGCCATCGGCACCGACCCCTACCGCAACAGCGGTTCCCCAGGCGAAGCAATCTACGTGGCCGACTCAAATAACGAGCGCATCCAGGAGTTCACCCCGAGCGGTGTCTGGGTGGCGAGCATCGGTTCGGCGGGCTCTGACGCTCAGGCGGGTACGTTCACGCAACTCCGTCGAGTGGCCGTCGACGCGAACGGCAATATTTGGGGTGCCGACCTGTGGGGTGAGCGTGTGGAGGAGTGGACGCGGTCGCCCGCCGGATACACGTATTCGGCGATGTTGCCCAACCCCTTCGTCGGCTCAGGAAACAGCTCCAGTTCGTTGTACAACCAGGTGCGCGGCATCGGCTTCGACGGAGCCGATGATCTCATCTCTGTCGACACCGTCAACCAGCGGTTGGCGGTGATGAGCCCGACCGGCAGTCTGCTCGGCGAGTGTGGTACTCGCGGGTTCACTACGAGCTCGACCGGACAACCAGGATTCAACTGGCCGCGGGGCGTCGCTGTCGATCCGGCCACCGGCGATTACTGGGTCGCCGATACGAAGCAGAGCGACATCCAGGTGATCCAGCCTTACAACGCGAGCACCCCCTGCGCCGTCGTGGCCAGGCTCGGCAAGGTGGGAACCGCCCTTGGTGCCGACAACTACCCCGACTCGATCGCAATTGGCGCCGGGTACGCTTGGATCGCCGACACGAAGAACCATCGGATCGAGTCCTGGAATGTGACCACCCAGACGGCCGTGAGCAGTTACACGGTCTCTGGGGGCCTTGCGTCAACGCCGGCCGGCGTTGCCATCGACCCCACCAGCGGTAACCTCTTCGTCGCGGACGGCGCCAACGACCAGGTGCTCGAACTCAGCGTCTCCGCCGGGAGTGTTACGGGTACTGTTCGCACGTTCACGGACGGATTCAACGCACCGTTCGGCGTGGCAGCCAACGGCACCCATGTCGCAGTTGCCGATCGTGACAACAACCGGATCATCGTCTTCGACGAGTCGAGCGGAAACGTCGTCACCACCATCACCGGGAGCGATATCACCGGGGGCGGCGCGACGGCCCTCTACCATCCCGAGAATGTTGCGATGGGCCCCAATGGGAACCTCTTCATCGCCGACACGTACAACGACCGCATCCTCGAGTACACCCTCTCCTAACCTGCGAGCCGCGCGGGGTGAGGATGAGGATCGTGACCCATGCCGACGCCTGGCGCTCGATGGCAGCGCCACAATATGCCCACAATCCGACGGCGATCGCCGACGCCATCCTCAGGCAACTCCAATCAACAGCCGAAGAGCCAACGCCGCGAGAGCGACCGCCAGCAGACGCTGTATGACATCGCCGTGAATTCTTTGAGATATCCACGCACCCAGCTGAGCGCCGCCGACGACACCCACGGATAGCGCCGCTGCCCGATGCAGGCCTGTTCCGTCGGCAAACCCGCCCGTGAGGATGTGGGTAACGCTCCCGATCGCAGCCATGTTTGCAAGGACGAAGTGAGATGTCGCAGTCGCCACGTGGGTCGGGAACCCCAGTGCCCGAACCAGCAAGGGAACATGGATAACGCCACCGCCAATGCCGAGGAAACTGGAGACGAACCCGACTCCAACGCTGTACACAACGCCGCGGCGAATCGAGACGCTATAACGGTACGTCTGGCCCTGTCGGTCAGTGATGGTTCGAGGCGTCCCGGGCTGGCGTCGCAACGGTTCTCCCCGAACCCTCCGCCCGATGATCAGCCATACCGACAAGCTCGCAAGAAGCACTGCCATCAAGGCGTCGAAGAGTCGTCGCGGCGCGAACGCCACGACTAATGCACCGATGACCGAGCCAGGCAGAGCGGCGGCGGCAAACGCGACGCCACTTCGGTAGTCGATACGGCGCTGGCGTGCATATGCGATAGACCCCGACAGCGCATTGAAGAACACCACCACCAGACTGATCGACGTTATGGTGGTCGGGCTGGCCGTCGGGTACAGCACGAGCAGGACCGGTGTGAGAATGAAGCCGCCTCCTGCTCCGACGAGTGTGCCGAAGACACCGACGAACGCGCCGAGAAGCGCGAGCAGGATCAGGCCTTCGACTGACACCGACAAGGCCATAGGATCGCACTGCGCATCGACGATGCGTGCCGCAAAGTGTTAACGGCTCGTGTGCGTCTTTGGTCCGGACCGGTGCAGCCAGGGAACCGCAGTCATCCGAGGTCTGCGCGCAGCCAGCACCGCAGGTGCAACGGATGATGGCTGACGACGAGTCCACGACATCGCATGTCGAGTAACCCCGGGCCATATTCCCAGCTAAGAACAGCACGCCCCCCGGGTATCAAAGGAACTTCGCACATGCCACACGTCATGCCTCGTTTTCGTTTTCGCTCACAACTTCATTCACAACGAGCAGCGTTGCTCTCGCTCCCAGTTGTTGCACTCGTTGCCTCTGCGTGCGGAGCGTCGTCCAGTCCCCCCACCGGATCCTCGGCGGCCGGCCCCATGAGTCTTACCGCGACACACACCGCGCTCGGATCGGTCTTGTCCGGCCCAAGCGGTGACACGGTCTACACACTCGTCTCGGCACAGGGGATGCCGCTCCCCTGCACGGGCCAGTGCCTGACTGCGTGGCCACCGGTCGCAGCCACAGCCGGGAGTACGCCCCATGCCGGTTCCGGGGTCTCAGCGACGCTCGCCGTCGCCGCGAGCGCGATGCAGGTAACTGCAAATGGCGCTCCTCTTTACTACTTCTCAGGTGACGGCGGTGCCGGTCAGGTCAACGGCCAGGGGATCAAGTCCTTCGGTGGCATCTGGTACGCAGTGCAGGCGAGCGGGCAGCCGCTGACGTCTGCCGCAGCAGCCGCCACCCCCAGTACGCCGAACGCCGGCAATGGCGCAGCCGCCACTCCGACGGCCTCCGGCCCGAACTACGGGTACTGAGCGGTTGCGGCGATCGCTGCCACATCGCGAAGCCGACCAGGTTGCGCTACCAGCGGACGACCCACTGAGCCTGGCGACATGCTTCGCGTTTGACACCGTCGGTCGCGCGCCTGCTTCCGTTCGGGATCGGCCTCTTCTTCGTCTCGGCGACGCTGGGAATCGCGCTGACCATGCAGCGCTTCCCGACGCTGGCCCGAGGTTTCCTGGGCGGTCAGGCCCTCGCACCTGCAAGCGCGGCGACCTTTCCGTTCGGCGA
>CAAGKR010397056.1_pt1 | contig 10156 bp, 8 predicted proteins | sample 2556971 | NCBI WGS metagenome assembly CAAGKR01 (sample SAMEA5207829, study PRJEB30636) | soil metagenome | biome: forest; feature: boreal; material: soil | place: USA | collected 2011-09 | depth 1 m
CACTCCAAATCTTACGACTTCAACCCAGTCAGAGAGTTTTTCAGCAGCCTGCTAAGGGCTTTTGTTAACGGAACAAGGGAATGGCATTACCAGTAGCGCATGCGTTGTTCGGGGTCTCGGTGGCAGCGCCCTACCTGCCCAAAGGGCCGTTAAAGGGAAATCTGAAGACCATATTGATCGCGGCGGGATTGGGAGTCTTACCGGACTTCGATTATTTGTTTTACAGGGTTCTCGATTGGGGCGAATCCTGGCACCGGAGCTTCTCACATTCGCTGGTGTTTGCTTTGGTTGTCGGCGCCTTGGCTGCGTTCGTCTTTGGACCCTTTACCACAAGGCTCTTCGTACTTTATTCACTGGCAATCTTTTCACATCCGATCCTGGACGCGCTGATAAGTGAATATCCCTCGGGAGTTCAACTGCTATGGCCTTTCTCCACACACATGTTTAGTTTTGCGCTCGTTGACTATCCAACAATTTTCGGCCAGAGCCACGAGACCTCTGTCATAGTTGCTCGCGTGCTGCTAATCAGTCTGGCCGAGTTATTGGTCTTCACGCCAGTCCTAATCGCTTCTCTCTGGCTTAGTGGCAAGACGAGGCTCTGGGCAAGGAGCCGGCTCCTGGTGAAGAGAGGTTGAGTCCTCAAAGCCTGGGCTCACATTTCAGCAAGCAATAGTCATTGCCAGTTTGCTCAGTACCCAGACTTGCTCAGTTCGTTATGACAAGCCGGAAGGCCTTTGACGGAAGCAAGAAGGAAATGGCTGTACGAGACACCATAGAGGTGAAAGCTAATCAAAGGTTCAAGAGCGCCGCTGAGAGTGTTCCTTCGGAATCCGTTTTGCATCCACTGCGAAGACCAGCTCGCAGCGGGCACCGAGAACATTTTGACGCATCGTGGATCATACGGCCATCGGAGAAAGTCCGAATGAGCCTCGCGAAAGTGCTCAACCGCACGATATTCATCTCTTTGCTGATCACGATCGTTCTGACGGCCATTCCCTACGGCGCTACCCAAGCGTGGTGGGAGTCAATATTTGAAAGCGTGGTTTTTGTGCTTGGCGCGCTCTGGCTGGTGGAAATGATGCTCTTAAATAAGTGGGAGGTGAGAGGTTGGCCCATGCTCTTGCCGCTGGGCTTGCTCGCGCTTTTTGCTTACCTGCAAACGACAAACCTGGGCCTGCCTGGCAGTGACCGGAGCTTTCCGGGGTCACGAACAATAAGCGCCGACCCGTTTGCGACTTGGCGATTTTTGCTTAAATTTCTGGCTCTCATTCTCGCCGGCGAGCTCTTACTTATATATACCTCGAGCCGTCGCCGTCTCTGGGCCCTGGTTCATACGTTGATCGGGCTGGGCCTCGGGAGTGCCTTGTTCGGTCTAATTCGTAGACTAACCCAGGGCGAGGAGTCGAGTTTTGTGCTGCCCGGGCTAACCCCGCATGTAGGTTATGCGCAGTTCATTAACCAAAACCATTTTGCGTTCTTAATAGAGATGGCCCTTGCTCTAGTGCTGGCTAGCGTAATCTATCACGCCAGGAGAACCCAACTCGTAACGGTGTACGTTGCAGCTGCTCTGCTAATGTGGAGCTCGCTCGTTTTCTCCAATTCTCGGGGCGGGCTATTGGCCTTCTTAGCGCAGCTTATCTTTTTTGTTCTGCTCTATCCGAGACTTCGATCAGCGAGGAATGTAGCAGGAGTTCTCCGCAATCCACGTCGTCGAGCGACTAGGGTTGCGTTTCGGGCGCTCCTGGTTACTGGTTTGCTGGCCACGGGGTTCGCCATCAGTCTTTGGGTAGGCGGCCCACAATTGGAGAAGCGTTTGGGTGATCTTCCGAAGGAATATCAAACGAATGATTCGGGCAACGCCAGTTATGGCAACCGCACAGAGATCTGGCGTGCGGCTTGGAGTTTGTTCCGGGAACATCCGTGGATGGGAGTTGGGTTTGGCGGTTTTCAAACCGCTGTCCCAGGCACTCATGTGGCTTCGGGTGAGCAGATGCTGTCTGTGGCGATCAATGACTACTTAGAAATCCTGGCCAGTGCGGGAGTCGTGGGAGCTGTCCTGGTAGGAAGTTTTATTTTCGGGTTTGTTTATTGCGCCCGAGATTCTCTACGTTCGGTGGATGGGCTTCGGCGTATGTCAAGTTGCGGTGCCTTGGCTGGTCTTGGAGCCATAGCCGTTCACAGTGCGGTGGAGTTCGGGCTACATACCAACATCAATGCGCTCGTTTTCGCCGGATTGATAGCGATAGGGACAACCGATGCACGTGTCGAAGTGCATTCACGCGGAGGCCGCTGGGCTCACGGGGCATCCGTGCACCACGAATTAAGTTGATTCAAGTGCTCGTGCGGCACCAATGTGCCGCTTTGAGCTGGGCCCAAACGGGCATATGGCAGCCGTAAGGCGTTACACCTTGCGGCCATGAAAAATGGGACTAAGTGCCGATGCTTTCACCACCGGACTCGAATAAGATTAGGCTGGTGAGGTGTCGGCGTAGACCTTCACTCGAAAGGAATCACTATGTTACCTAGCAGACGTCAAATAGTTATAGTATGTGCGCTATGTCTCGGAGCGATCGCTACCGGGTCCGCGCAGGTATTCTCGGTTAGAGCGAGCCAGGAAAGCGGCTCCGCTTCGCTGGCCCAATACTCTGTAATTGGGTTGGGTTCGGCTATAAACGACGAGTCTCGCAGCTCGAGCGCGGCAGCCGTCCCGATGTGGTCGCCGACGCCAAAACCAAGCCCTTCACCATCGCCATTGCCGTCGCCGTCTCCACCGGCCAACGGAGATAGGATTATTCCCTGTTGTGCGACAGCGAAGCTAACAAGCTGATCCGGTTTACCGACCACCGAACAGCACGAAGCTCTTTGACCAGGTGCCCGCAATAGGTTCACTTATTCGCCTAACCGTGCGATACACGGTAGCAACTATCGGGCTGATTGTCTGTTTGCTCGGCGCAAAGGTGACTCTACAGGAAGGTTACGCGACCTTTCTGTCGAAAAAGGTTAGCCAGGCCGACGGTCCAGTTCTGTTAGAAAAAGCAATTCGTCTGAGTTCCCTTGATCCCGATTTATATCAGGTGAAAGCGTCGGCTCATGCCGCCGCCGGCAACGTAGGCGAAGCCGTTAACGACCTGCGGACAGCTATCGCGTTGCGTCCTCGCGATTACTACCTCTGGTTCGAGCTTGGCCTCAATCTCTACCAGACTGGCGATCAGCAGGGGGCCCTAAGAGCATTCCAGCAATCAACACTTCTTGCGCCTTATTATGGGCAGCCTCGTTGGTATCTCGGATACGTTCTTCTGTATTCAGGTGAACGAGAAGCTGCTTTTGCAGAGCTAAGAAGAGCTGCAACTAGTAGTCCGGGTTATTTCCCTGAGCTAATTAAGCTGGCAGCGGATTCCTATAAGGGAGACGCTCAACGCATTCAAGAAGCAATACAGCCTCGGAGTGTCGCTGAGCGTCTGGCCCTGGCCCGCTACTTTATCGCTCAAGGCAATCCCAGGGCGGCCCTCGACTTGATACGAGGTGCTGAGCTCGCGTCGGAGCAACGCAACGCACTGGTGCAGGATCTGCTGTCGGTCCGGGAGTTCACGACTGCGTATGAGTTTTGGAAAGTAGGCCGAGCGCCCGAAGAAAGCGAAACTCAGGGCGAAGTCGGAATCATTCATAACGGCGGTTTTGAAGATGCCGTGATCAGCGATGGCTCCGGATTCGCTTGGGGGCTGATCAGGAACAGTCTGGTGCTTCACAGTGAGCTTGACACTACCAGTGCCTATCAAGGTAAGGGTTGTGTGAGATTCGATTTCAACGGAAACTCTAGTCCCGACACCATGCTGTTGTCCCAACTGGTAATAGTGAAACCCACAAGCCGATACAAACTGAGCTTTGCGGCAAAAAGTTTCAACCTGGTTTCGGGTGGCTTACCGGAAGTAGTGATCTACGACGCGAGTAAGCCGGAAAAACGTCAATTAGCTCCTCCTCTGGTCCTAGCAGCAGATGATAAAAATTGGAAGAATCACAGCATTGAGTTTATTACTTCAACAGACACAGTTGCCATGCTCGTTGTTGTGGAACGGGAGCGGTGCAGTAGATCGCCCTGTCCGGTTTTTGGCCGTCTCTTCTTGGACGATTTCCATCTGTTGAGACTTTAGGCCGTGGGCCGCCTCCACTTCTCCGGGCGGCTAATTTTCCACTTGAAGGAGAAGATATGAACAATAAGAACTTGCTTGTCCTCGGCGTTACCCTGATCGTAATCGCCGCCACTTTCGTTAAGAGCGACCTTAGAAGCGTACACGCAGCAACCACAATTACAGTAGGGCCTTCGGGTATGTATCCGACGATACAAGCCGGAGTAGGGGCTGCTAATCCTGGAGACACCGTAATGGTCGCCCCTGGCATCTACCCGGAGAATGTGACGATCGACAAACGTCTAATTTTGCAGGGCGCGGGCAGTGGTACCAATCCGTTGGTGGACACTATCGTTCGATCAACCATACCCAACCTGGCTGTTATTACGATTACCGCGGGAGGTGCCAATGCCAGCGATCGTTTGGTGCTGCAGAATCTGAGAGTGACCGGAGCGACGGGTGGATCGGGCAACGCAAACAGCGGGATCCGCTACGGCGCAAACGGCTATACAACGTTTGATAACGTCAGTGCGGCAAATAACACGGGCAATGGTATTGCCATCGATACAACCGTAGCGATAACTGACATCGTGGTGAAGGATAGTAACCTCTCTCAGAACGGAAATGCTGGATTGAGAACGCCCGCCTCTACCCCTAGCATTAATGGGCTTAAGATTCTCAACTCGCACTTGGACAGGAATTCTGGAGGGCTGACGGTTTTTTCGCAGCAAATCACGAACTGGGAACTGCGCAACTCTACTTTTAACGACAACGTCAGCGCTAGTGCTGGTTATGGGGCCATTATCGATGGCATCGACGGCGTTAATGTCGTGAATCACATCATCATTGATGGCTGTGAAATGAGCCGCAACAGTGGCTTTTTCTCGATGGGCATCTATGTGATCAATGACGTGGGTGATTCGTTCTCGGATATAAGCATCACAAACTCTCAGTTCAAACAAAACGCTAACCAGGGCGTGGCCTTATTGCCCTGGAACATAAATGCGACGATGGACAAGATCAATTTCTCTTGTAACACGTGCATGCAAAACGGATGTTGTGTCAGAGTTTACGCCCCGGGCGTGATCACAAACTCCCAGTTCCGAAATAGTAACTTTGTTAACGACAGTGCCGGCATGATTAACGATACGCCAACAACGGTTGACGCTCGTTTTAACTGGTGGGGAAGTCCGAGTGGTCCCAGTGGAAACGGTTCCGGTACCGGAGACGCCGTAAAGGGTTTAGTTGACTATATCCCCTATCTTACGTCTCTAGCAGATTGTTCGGTACCGACGGATTGCCAAAAGTACTTTGAGCAAAAGGAGAAGGATTTTGAGGATCAGCAGAAAGCCGAGAAGAAAGCCTTTGACTCGCAGCCCCACTCGAACCAGCAGAAGAAGAGCTTTGAGGAGCAGCAGGAAGCTGCCGAGAAAGCCTTGAACAAGCAGAACGAAGCTGACGAGAAACAGTGCGATCATAAGGGTGACAAGGACGACAAAGACGACAAGAAGGATAAGGACGACAAGAAGGATAAGGACGACAAGAAGGACAAGGACGATAAAGATCACAAGGATGGCCACTAATTCGCCGTGCTGAGCACGTCGCAGACCTGCACTGCCAGTACGTTTGCTTTTAGCGGCAACTTCTCGACATCAGGGACGGCGGGGAATATCCGCACGTTTGCTGTCAACGGCGTGACCGTGAAGGCGAGTGCGTTTAGCCGAACTGACAGCAGTGGCGCTTGGGCCCCGGCCTATCTCGGCTTGTAGGTCCGTCTCGATCATAGATCGACCGATCGGGCAGAACGGACATCATCGGCGTGGGTCTGGCAGCACAGCCTGACCCGCGCCGACTCCAAACACTCCAGGCCGACGTACTGCTATCAGGGCGGAACGGGCAGGAAGTTGGCTGTGGCACCCAAGTTTGGTATATGACATATTCATTCCTGCGACAAGTTAACGAAGTGAACTTTGGGTGGCTATCGCGTCATCAATGACGAAACGCAAGGAGCAAAGCGGTCAACAAGCTGAATCACTTCTTGCGCTTCGATACACCACTAAATACCTTTCGCAGAATCGAAAGCGGAAGTCGAGAACCTTCCACACGAAAGTCTCCCACTCTTGGCTACGAATTACGTTCTAACCGATCAAGACTAGCGAGAAAAAGCTCTGCTGTACTGCCCTTCATGGCCTTGTCCCGCGTCTGTACATGAAATGCTTCCGCATAAATTTGCGTCAACGTTCGGCCCATGGCATATTCGTCATGCAGTAATTATCGAAGCGACCTTTGACAGTGATTACTGGATCACCGATCGGAAGACAAGGCTCCCAATACCTGTTAAAGAAACTATAGTAGTCACAGGTCGGTTCGCCATTATTTCGGGGTCAAGATTCAAAGGGAGCGCCCCAGATTCAAAGGAAGCACGAGAAACATGAGGATGCCTCTAGTGCGCCGTTCAATTCGCGTCTCGCCGCTAAAACTCGAGCGCAGGTTTTACGGAGAGTGGCGAAAGATCCCGACTTCACAAGGGCAGAGTCCAATCGAGCATTTGTCCGAATGGAATCTTTGGGCTCTCTCCGCCGTAGTCCTAGCGATGCCCCCGAGGCCACACTGGATTTCCATGGTTACAACTTCTGGCTGAGTAAACTGAATCAATTTAGGGGCGATTTCATGAGTGCTGAGATGGTCAAGGCTTTCCTTACCTCCAGCGAGTACATCGAAAGATTCGCCAGGTAAAAAAAGTATGTGAGACTGGCCGCGGTCTCATCGGCCAGGAGCGAGCTGGCTCGCAAGTTGAGGCTCGGCCTCGCGTGTATGCGAGAGTGGTTACTGGTTGAGATCGCCTCCTTCTATTTCTACCGCCAACATTCTTTGGAAGCGTTTGCCGAGTTCTGGGAGGCAATGTTGCTGATTCGATCAACTCCTGATCGCATAATGCGCGGCTTCGATCGAAAGTTACCGGACTAATCACCTAAGCGATCAAGGACCCCTGTAGAGATACAAGGTAGTAATGCAGGTGTCGTCACCCTAAGACTATCTTTGAGCGGCCTTGAAACTATTTTGCGCGGCCTCGCGCAGTCTCGGACTAGTCGTCACAAAACACTCTTTACCAAGGTTCTGCTGATTCGCAATTGGCACAAAAGTGCTTTGAAAAATTGTCTTCTCAGCCGATTCAATTTTCCTGGACACTGGCTATGATGTGAGGAGCCACGAGGTTATTTGTCTCAGCGGTCTCGGCAGTACTCCAGGGTAACAAGGACTTCTTAACAATTTTTTAATCTCCTAGTTAATCGGGATCGTGTGCGATCCAACTCACCAAGCTGGGGGTACGTGAAACCGAGCAGGTAACCAGCGACTCTACCGACATAAAGACCGTGCGGGGTCTTTGGAGTCAGGACGTGGTTTCAGCCCGACGTTGCTCTCTGCGCTTTGGCATGAGGACAACCTGTAACGCCCGCGTAAGGAGCATAAAGTGATAGCTGAAGCAGTTCTTCCGGGAACTCGTGAGAAGCGGAGCAAGCTAAGAATCTCCGTGCCGTTTCACGCGAAGGTGCATGGTGTTGACTTGACCGGCAACGCGTTTATCATCGAAACGGTACTAGACAATATTAGTGCAGATGGCCTTTACATGAGGATCGTGCCAAGCGTTGAGCTGGGAACGAAGCTTTCGATTGAGGTCGGACTGCGTACAACATCGCACGTCACTGAGGAGACACCGCGTTTCTCCATCGACGGCGTCGTACTGCGCACCGAAGAAAAGCCTGGAGGCGCCTGCGGCGTAGCGGTCTCATTTGCCAAGGTTCGCTTTCCCTGAAGCCGTCCCTGGCAATAGTGAAATTACTGAAAGGTTCCTTCAGTAGGAAAAATTCGATCGAGGGTGGCGAGAATTCGATTCAATAGAGCGTAGGAAAGCATACTTCCGGAAGCGTCCTCTCCCGTTCGTAATGACGCCGCTTTTTCTTAGCTTACCGGAAGAACACGGACACGGTGCAAGCAGCAGATACAAAAGGGATCTCCAGCCAAGCGGATGCGCTTCTCGCGGTCCAGGAACAATCCCCCCACTTGGGTGCTGTCTGGCACGCGTTCGTTTAGTTGATACTCCGAAATCTTCAGAGCGCGCCTGAGCGAATGGGGATCCGCTGTCGAAACTCGTTTGACTTGCAGCGAAGTTGCAACCTGGTATTGAGCGATGATTGGCCCCTCGCCACTCATCCCGTCGCTTGCCCGTCGCGTAAGGGACAAAGCTACGAGCCTTATGAGTCCGAGATAATCTCTGGCAGGCCGCCACTCAGCTATGATGAACTTGATTTGCCGCTGGTCGAGCACCATGATCTGGTCCTGTCCTGACTCGACGAGCTTATCAAATGATGAAGTTCCTATATGAATGTCTGCCACCGAGCTGAAGCTGAACAAAGCCGTCTTGTCAGTGCATTTGGAGATTTGCACCTGGAGCAGACGCGAAATATCCCCCGGCCCTTTGTCGCTTCCGACCTGGAACTGATGAGGATATGAAGCTTTAGGGATTAAATAGCATGCTCTTGAACTCTTTCATTTTCCGGTTAGCCGTTCTGACTTCGCTCGCGGCGTTGCCTTCCGTAACGCTGGGACAGTTAGCGAGGCCGGCGGCTGAATACCATTCGCTGCTCAATATGCGCTTCTCTGAAGACAATGGTGGGTTCCTGATAGAGGGTTTGCAGATCGTCTTTCCTCCAGGAGGCGATGAACGGGCAATGCTTACCGTCAACCGATCGTCTGGGGAAGAAGTGGTCAGCCTTCCTTTGCGCTTCGAGTCCCATTCGAGCTCTCCCCTATTTAGCGATCTGGTGCCGAATGAACCTGGAGACATAAAACTTGGGGAGTCTGGTGACTTTGTGTTGACGGTCAAGGTCGCCGACCGCGTGATTACCAGATTGCTGTTCACTTTGAAAGTTGAGCCGGACGGTGACCCTTATGATCCGCCAAAGAAATTCCTCCGCGAAGGACCCTGGAGAGACTTAGCTTACTTTTCTGTTCCCATCGACAATCCGAACGCGAACGTCGACTTCAACTGGTGGATGAGTCTGCGTGAGCTTCCAATAGGCATGACCAATCCGCTGGTTGCCATTCATCTAATGAAAGGTTACCGGGAAATTGCCAGCAGCCGCGATCGCGTGGCGCTCAACAGCGACGACTGGCAGTTCTTCACCAGCGATCTGATGCAAACCACGAAGTTCGGCTTGCAGCACCTCACTCCGGGCGAGTTGGCCAAGCGCGACGGTGACTATCTGTTGATAGTCGAGGCGAACGATAAGCCAATAAAATCTTACCCCATAGAGGTCAAGGGCGGCAGACTTCAGCGAGCCGATCAAAGCCGACTGGATTTCGAGCCTCACGTTGATTTCATCTCGCCGCGCCTCATCGATGCTTCGGCTAGGTCGGATTCTCACTATCTCATGCGGGACGTTTACTGGGTCAGAAGAAGCGCAGTTATAGGTACGTTCACACAGCACTGGGATGCAAAATAGCCGGTAGCAACGCCGCTGGATCAGAATCAACAGACGCATGGCGGTATGAGTCGCGGCACTCAACTCTTCACGGTATGCTATAGCGTCAGTGACAATCGTGCGGTGATGTGCTTTGTTGAGAAGTTGCAGCAAGATCAAAGAATACGCTTGGGCTACAATCGGCGCGCCCGGATCCCGATCGCATTCTCCACTGTGGGCGCGCACTCTATCGCCCAATCATTCGCCCGGCATGCGCGCGCTATAGTGTATGCCCTTAATCTCATCGATGAGCCCGCAACATATGATCACACCGGACCTTTAGGGCGATGAGGCGCCGGCCGGTGAGGGGTAACGCCGCTATGCGACAGGCTCCGCTCATTGACGGGTTTGACACCAACCGAATTGCTGCAGGCGTTAGTGGACAGGCTAGTTTGTCGGCACCGACCGCGCCAGGAACGACCACGAACTCTGCAAAGCACCACTTCTGAAAACATGCTCTTCATCCCCCTGTCCGGCTTTTGGTCATGCCTGGTTTGACAGCTTTGTCTG
>CAAGKR010025746.1_pt1 | contig 10154 bp, 8 predicted proteins | sample 2556971 | NCBI WGS metagenome assembly CAAGKR01 (sample SAMEA5207829, study PRJEB30636) | soil metagenome | biome: forest; feature: boreal; material: soil | place: USA | collected 2011-09 | depth 1 m
CCCCCCCCCCCCCCCCCCCCCCCCCTCTTCCCCGGCGCCCGCGCGGGCCCCGCGCCGCGCGTTCCGCGCGACGATGGCATGCCCCGCGCCGGTGTCGTCGTCAGCGTGCTCGTGCTCTGGGCCGTGCTCGTGTTCGGGCTTCTCGTCTGGGAACCCGCGCTCTTCCGCGCGCACGTCGCGCAGCTCGTGCCCCCGCTCGCCCTGCTGGCGAGTCTCCGGCCTCCGCCGTGGATCGTGCTCGCGGTCGCCGCGGTGGTCGTCGCGCCGTTCTGGGCCATCCAGAACCGGACGCTCCTCTGGCCCCACGGCTACCGGGGCAGCGAGGCCGCGGTCGTCGCGCGCCTGCGCGAGCTTCCGGGCGACGCGCTCGTGATCAGCGACGACCCGGGCCTGGCGTGGCGCGCCGGTCATGGCCCACCGGGCGACTTCGCCGACCCGTCGTTCCAGCGCATCGAGCAGGGGCGCATCACCGAGCGATCCGTCGCGCGCGCGGCGGCGTCAGACGACGTCTGTGGCGTCGTCGTCTCGTCCCCGCAGCATTTCGGAAGCCTCGACGGGTTGCCGGCCCGGTTGCGCGCCGAGGGTTATCGGTCCGAACGGTTCCGCACCATCACCGTCTACACGCGAACCCGGTGCCGACCGTGATCATCGGGAGGCGGGCGACGGCGGAGTCGCCACGCGGCCGAGCCGGTCGAGCCAGCGCAGTGGCGGGACGGCGTCGATCACGTCGCTGAACGACACCAGCTCGGCGGCAACGTTCAACGCGAGGAGCACCAGCATCACCGCGATCCGTGTGCTGTCCTGCGAACCGAGCACCACCGCAAGCCCGAGCACTGCGCCGATCACGTTGGCGCCGGTGTCACCGAGCATGAGCCGCTCATGGAGATCGTCACCGAGGAGCCCGAACGTCGCGCCCATCACGGGGGCAAGTGCGATGCCCGTGGGGTCGGCACCCACCGCGAACGCGATCGGGACGTACGCGATCAGGCCCGCCTTGATCGTCCGTCCGGGGGCGCGGTCGAGCAGATTGCCGAGGTTGGCGGCGAGCGCGATGAGTATCGCGTCGACGATCAGGCTGCGTCCGGACTTGAAGCCGGGGGTGGCCACGAGCACGATCGCGATCCCGGCGCCCGCGACCAGCTTCAGCAGGCCGGTGGTGACGCGCCCGCGCCGCAACGCACCGAGATGCCCGCGGAACCCGCGGTCGGACCCGACGGCGGCGAGGTCGTCGACGAGCCCGAGGAACCCGAAGCCGAACACTGCGAACAACATCTCGCTCCGCGCGAGCGTGAGACCGGCGTGATCACCAACGCCCAGCGCGCCGAACAGGGCGCGACCGGCCTCGATCACCAGAACGGTGATGACGATGTAGAGGCCACCTGCGGTCGGGATGACACGGTCGCGGTAGTTGCGCCGTTCGAGAGCCGGTGAAGCGAGGATGTCGCCGCTCACCATTCGCAGGAACCGAATCGTCACCACACCGACGACCAGGCCGACGATGACGATCACGGCTCTCCGATCGGCGCGCGCGCCAGGTAGGTCGCCCCTATGAGCACGACCAACGTGCTCTCGAACACACCGAACATCATGCCCGGGATCGCGATCCCGGAGTCGTTCAAACCGAAGCCGAGCACCGCGACCACGAGGAAGGCGAGCACGGTCGCCGCGGCCGTGGGCATCGCGCGCACGACCGGCCGCAGCGAGCGCGGCCTCACGTACCAGAGGTACGCGACGAGCAGCGCGGTCGCGATGATCGTGCCGAGCAGCACCGAGTGGCCGAGCACCGACAAGTTCGCGGCGGCCTTGCGCCGGATCACGAGCGTTGCGCCGCCGAAGTCGGTGCCGACCTTCTGGAAGAACTTGCCCACGTGGGTGCGTTGATCGGGGGCGCGCAACAGGTCGAGAAGGCCCACGGCCACCACCGCCGCAACCACGATCGCGGCGATCGCCGCGACGCTGCGGGCGCGCACGCGGTGCCCAAGCAGCATCCATCCGAGCAGCGCGAAACCGGGGAGCGCCGAGAGCACTGCGCCGAAGTCGTTTCCCCAGGCCGGGACGCCCATGACGACGATGGTCACCGCGAGCACGCCCAGCGCGGTACGCGTACCGGCACGCGTGGGGACCTGCCACACGAGCAGCCCGGCGAACAACACCGCCGCCGCCGCGAGTTGCGAGAACGTGAGGTTGCCCTCGCCGACGAACCGGACACCGATGGTCGGGGAATACCCGAACACGGTGTTCCATTCGAGGTGAGCGCCGGTGACGAGGTCGACGACGTGGAGCACGACGACGCTCCCCAGGGCGACGAGCAGCGCGTGCACCAATTTCGCTCTTGCTACTGCGAGGAACGCAACCGTCAGCAGCACCGACACGCCGACGACGAACAACCAGTACGGCGCGGCGCCACCGTGACGCCCGAAGTGGAACGGCCCGGCGAGGTACGTCGCGTCGAGATACCCGATGAGCCCGAGCGCGACGATCGTGAGCGGCCATGCGCCGCGTCGAGCCCACTTCGGCGTTCGGGTGCCGAGCCAGTCGACCAGCGCTCCGCCGACCGCGAGCAGGCACGCGATCACGAGCACCGTCGTCATCGACGGGCCGACTTGGCTGTCCCGGAACAGGCCGTCGTCGTTCGCGTTCACAAGGAACGAGACGCGGCTCGCCCGCGCCTCGGACGTGTCGGTGAACTCCATCTGACGGCCTTCCATCGACTCCGGCCGGTCGAGCCCGTAGAGGTGCAGGATCGTCGGCGCGACGTCGACCATGTTGACGAAGCCGTCTCTACGCGTCGTCGTGGACCGCAACAAGCCGGGTGCGAACCCTGCCGCGCGCACCGCGACCGGGGTGAGGGACGGGCGTTCCGAAGGAGGCGCGGGACCCACGACGATGACGGCGTCGCGTTTCGGGTCGACGTCGTCGAGCAAACGGCCGACGAGCTTGTCGGTGTCGCGGAGTGCTTTGGTTCGAAGCCGCAAACGCTGCTCGTCGGATGCGAAACGACCCGCGAGGTCGGCCCGCACGAGATCAGACCCCTCCACGAGCACGACGGCACGGCCGGTCCACGCCTGGCGGAACGCGTCGAGCACCTGGGCCGGAGCGAGGCGGACGCCGAACGGCGCGCTGGCGTCGGCTTGGAGGAGATCCCGGTCGACGCTTCCTCCCGGCACCTTCCCCTCGTGCGTCATCAGCGCCGCGACCGCGCTCCGTCGGTACGGCGGAACCCGGTCCTCGGGTGTGCTCGGGTCAGTGCCGTCGCCATTGGCGATGACCGCCCGTGCGATGCCCGCCTTCGCCAGCTCGTCACCGAGCAGCCCGACCTCCGCACCGTAGAGCTCGCTGTCGTTCTCGTCGATCACGTCGTTGATCGGCATGTACACGATGCCGCTACCAGGCGTGATGCCCGTGCGAGTCGCGAACACCCGGCCGGCACGGTCGCGCCCGAAGTCCTCGTCGACGCTGAAGCCCTGGCCTGCGGTCTGCCCGCTCGCCGTCGCGCGCGTGCCCGCGCCGAACGTGACGTAGTTGCTGCCGATGGGGCTCGGGCGGTCGACGCCGTTGGTGACCAATCCGCCGATCGCGGATGCGGCGAACAGCCGGTCGAGGTTGGGCAGGTCAACACCCTGGAGGTCGGACCACTCGACGTTCGGTAGCGAGATGACGAGCACGCGCGAGACGCGCGCGCCGCTCCCGCTGCTCGTTGCACCGTGGGCAGGTGCGGCGGCGGTGAGCACGGCAACGAGCGCCGCGGCCCCTGCCAGGGTGAGGCGCCTCACTGCGAGGCGTCGGGCAGCAGCTTTGCGCCGTCCCCAATGCCGTAGTAGTCGACCTGCGGCGGGTCCTGGCGCAAGGCGGCGAGGACGAGCGCCGCGGTGGTGGGCCCCTGAGGGCGATCGAGATCGTTGACGGTCGACACCGACTTCCCGAGCGGGCTGTCGCGGAGTGTCGTGAGCGCCGAGCCGCGTTCCGGTACGTCCTGGCCTCCGGTGTACAGCTCAGCGACGACGAGCGGGACGCCGGCGGCGACGAACGCGGTCGCGGCGGGCATCACGACGTCGGTTTCCGGGACGCCGGCATCGTCACCCACCACGAGGAGCATCGACGCGCCGCGCTTGGGGAACTGCGCAATCGTCGGGCCGCCGTCACCCTCCGTGTCGAACTTGACGAAGCCCGCGTCCTCGAGCGTCGTGAGCAGATCGGTCGACGTGTCACCGGCGGGCGGTGGTGTTTGCAGACGCTCGGCCAGCTGCTTCCACGCCGACGCGCGCAACGTCGCCGGACGCTTCGACGTCGAGCCGAGGGCTTGGGCCATCGCGGCAACGTCGTCGTCGTTCGCGAGTGCCCACTTGTTCTCCAGCCAGAGCACTCCCGCGACCGTGCCGCCGCCACACTGTGCCGCCGCGACCGTGCTCTTCACCTTGTCTTCGTCAACGCCGCGCACTGCGACGATGCCGATGTCGTCGGCCACGAGCGTGTCGGCAACCGCGGGGCACTGCATCCCTGCGATCGCATCGGTGAGCTCGCCGTTTTCACCGCGCAACTTGCTGTTCTCGCCTTTGATGCGGTCGGACGTGCTCTCCACACGGTCGAGCCGGCTGTTGAGGGTGTCGACCACGCCGCGGTCGATGACGCCGGCGCCGACGACGACACCGAGCGCAAGCGCGAGGAAGATCGCGATCAGCGATGCGATGTGGAACCTGAAGTTGATCATTGGCTCGAGAAGACATCCTTGAGAGTGACCCAGAGTCCGCGCATGAACACGTGGATGGGCTCGGCAACGACGCCGACGACGACCATCGCGAGGACCGCCGCACCGACGAGCAGCACCATGTCGAGGCGGCGCACGCGACCTTCGTAGAGCCGACTCACGCCCTTCGCGTCGACGAGCGCGGGCCCGAGTCGCAACCGGGTGAGGAAGGTGGACGCCATGCCCCGCCGGCCCTTGTCGAGGAACTCGACCATCGTCGCGTGCGTCCCCACCGCGACGATGAGCTGCGACCCGGACTCGTAGGCCAGCAGCATCGCGACGTCCTCGCTCGTGCCTTCGGCGACGAACTCGAAATAGTCGACACCCCACGCCACGAGGTTCTCGCGACCGGGCGCGCGACCGTCGGGATGGACGTGATGCACGAGCTCGGCGCCACAGTGCAAACCGGGCTCCGACACCGAGTCGAAGTCACCGATGATCACGTCGGGCTTCAACCCGACGTCGAGCAACGCGTCGGCGCCACCATCGACGCCGATGAGCACCGGCCGGTACTCACGGATGTAGGAGCGCAGCGCGGCAAGGTCGCTGCGGTAGTCGTGGCCGCGGACGACCACCAACGCGTGACGTCCGACGAACTTCGTGTGCAGCGGTGGCAGCGTCAGCGGCTCGAACGTGAGCCGCGCCTCCCGCCGGACGTACTCGAGCGTGTTGTCGGCGAACCGTTCCAACTCCGTGCCGATCGCCGCGCGCGCGTCTTCCATCGCCGCTTCGATCTCGGGCTCGGTGAGGACCTTGGCCGTCGCGAGCAGCTCGTCGTCGCGCCAGATCTCGCCGTCGACGATCCGCAGCGTGTCGCCCTCCCGCACACGATCGAGCAGGTCTTCTCCGGCCGCGTCGAGCAGCGGGATGCCCGCACGCACGACGCGGATCGGGCCCCCGTTCGGGTAGCGGCCCGAGATCGACTCCGACGCGTTCACCACCGCTGCGCCCCCCGCCTCGATCAAGCCGTCGGCGGCGACGCGGTCGAGGTCGACGTGGTCGATCACCGCGATGTCACCGGGCACGAGCCGCCGGATCATGTCTTTCGTGCGCCGGTCGACCTTGACCGGACCCACCACCTCGGCGGGGACCTTGGGGCGGCGGTGGCGCCTCATCCCGAGCATCAGCGCCTCCCCGATGGGTCGCTCAACTGCGAGCCGGGATACCCGGCTCGTAGCCGTTTCGCTCCCCCTGCGGTCTGCAGCAGCTCAGCGGCATGCCGGCGGGCGTGGGACGAATCGCCGACCCCGGCAAGCATCCGAGAGAGCTCTGCCACGCGCTCGTCGCCGTCGACGATCGTGGCGGTGGCCACGGTCCGTTCGCTCCCAGTTGTCCGATTCGTCGACTTCTGGACCACGGTCTTCTCCACCACGACCTGCATGTCGGCAAACGCCGCCACCTGCGCGAGATGCGTGACACACAGCACCTGATGCCGTGCACCCAGTGTCGCGAGCAATCGTCCGACGGCAATACCGGCCTCGCCTCCGATGCCCGCGTCGACTTCATCGAACACGAGCGTCGGGGGCGCGTCCGTCAGCACAACGCGCGCCGCCAGCATCGCACGCGAGAGCTCTCCGCCGGACGCGGCCCGGGCCAGGGGTCGGGGGCCCTCACCGGGGTTGGGAGCGAGCAGGAACGTCACCCGGTCGGCGCCGTCCTCGGTGGGCTCACCCGGCTCGATCTGCACCTCCATCTTCGCGTTCGGCATTGCCAGCTCCCGGAGGTGCTCCTCCACCGCTCGGCCAAGTGGTGCGGCAACAGCGTGCCGCGCCGCCGACAGGGCCGTGGACGCGTCGAGCGCCGCCCGTTCGAGCTCGCGGCGCTCCGACTCGAGCTCCGTGGCGCGCGCGTCGTAGCCCTCGATTTGGGTGAGGCGGGCGCGGGCCTGCTCCGCGTACGCCGAGACGTCGGCGAGCGAGTCGCCGTACTTCCGGCCGAGGTCGCGCAGGAGTTGGCGGCGACGACGCACGTCCTCGAGCCGTTGCGGGTCGTCGGTCACCTGCTCGGCGGCACGCCGCAGCTCGTGCTCGACGTCGGCGATCTCGGCCTGCGCCGCGCGCACGCGCGCGCTCAGCTCTGCGAACGGCGGTCGGCCGTCGAGCTCCGAGACGGCAACGCCGAGTGCGTCGAGCGCGGGACCTTCGAGCGCTTCGTACGCGCGTCCGAGTGCGTCGCGGTGCGCGGTGGCGTCGGCGAGGAGGAGCTCCTCGGCTTCGAGCGCGACTTCCTCGCCCGGGTCGTCGACTGCCGCAGCCGCGATCTCGTTCACCTGGAATCGGAGCAGGTCGATCTCTCTCGCACGCGCGTGCTCGTCACCGCCGAGCGCGGCGAGATCCTCGTCGACGCGGCGGGTCGCCGCGCGCGCGGCCCGATACGAGGTGAGCGCCTCCGCGGCCGCCTCACCCGCGAACCGGTCGAGCGCAGCACGTTGCGCCGCGGCGTCGAGCAATGACTGGTGCGCGTGCTGGCCGTACAAATCGACGAGGCCCGCGCCGAGCTCGGCGAGCTCGCTTGCGGTCGCGAGACGCCCGTCGACGTACGCGCGACTCCGACCGTCGCGCGGGATTACCCGCACGAGGACGGTCTCGTCTCCCGTGTGGAGATCGACGAAGCGCCCTTCGACGCGCGCTTCGTCGGTGCCGTCGCGGACCAGCGTGGCCTCGGCGCGACCGCCCACGAGCAGCTCGAGCGCTTCGACGATGAGCGTCTTCCCCGCGCCGGTCTCGCCGGTGATGGCGGTGAGCCCGGGGCCGAGCAGCAGGTCGAGGTCAGCGACGATGCCGAGATCGACGACGTGCAGCTCGGCCAGCATCCGCCCTGCCGGTCCCTACCGGTCGGCGAGGCCGAACTTGGCCTTCAGGATCTGGTGGAAGTCGCGCGGCCCGAGGGTGACGATGCGCGCGGGCCGCGGACCGCCGGTGCACGCGACCGCATCGCCGGCGCCGAGCTCGCCGAGCTCGCGCCCGTCGAGCGTGAGCACGACGGAGCGATCGTCGCACACGGTGAACCGTAGGGTCTCCTCGGCGGCGAGCACGAGCGAACGGTCGAACAACATGTGCGGCGACACCGGCGTGAGCAAGAGGCAGCGGAGCCGCGGCGAGACGATGGGGCCACGCGCCGAGAACGAATACGCGGTGGAACCGGTGGGCGTCGCGACGATCACACCGTCGGCCGCGTACGACGTGAAGGGCGCGCCGTTCACGTCGACTTCGAGTCGAACGAGCCGGCCGGCGTGCACCTTCTCGAGCACCGCTTCGTTGAGCGCGAACCAGTGGCCGCTCGCCGAGCCCGCCGACTCGACTTCGACCGCGAGCACCATTCGCTCGGCAACCTCGTAGCTCCCGGCAAGGAGGCGGTCGAGCGCGGCGTCGAAGTCGTCGGGCTCGATCTCGGTGAGATAGCCGAGCTGCCCCACGTTCACACCGAGCACGGGGACGCCCGCCTCGTACGCCAGGTCGACGGCGCGGAGCATCGTGCCGTCGCCGCCGAGCGAGATCACGACGTCGAGCCCTTCCGCGAACTGGTCGAGCTCGACCGCGAGGTGCGCGAGCCCGGCGCTGTCGGCATCGGGACCGGGCACGCGCACCTCGACGCCGTGCTCGGTCAGAAAGTCGGCGGCGTGCTTGGCGAGCTCGACGGCAGCCGGCCGGTACGGATGGGGCACGAGCCCCACTGTGCGAACCGTCATCGGCGCGCCCCGGGATGCGCGACCGCGTCGTCGACCGACGCATCGAGCACGGCGTCGTCGACCAACACACCGTGCGCGCGGCAGTGAAACAGGAACTCGACGTTGCCGTCGGCGCCGCGCAACGGTGACACCATCGCGTCGACCGTGACGACTCCATGAGCGGCGAGCCCGTCGCGGACTTCGAGGAGCACGGCTCGGTGCACCTCGGGGTCGCGCACCACTCCACCCTCGCCGACCCGGGTGCGCCCGGCTTCGAACTGCGGCTTCACGAGCAGCACGAGATCTGCTTCCGACGTGCTGCAGCGCGCCAGCGCCGGAGCAACCGCGACGAGCGAGATGAACGAGAGGTCGGCCGCCACGACGTCGACGGGGCCGCCGATGTCGGCGGGCTCGAGGCTGCGCACGTTGGTGCGCTCCAGCAACGTCACGCGGCGGTCGTTGCGCAGCGCCCACGCCAGCTGGCCGCGGCCCACGTCGACCGCGACGACCTCCGCGGCGCCGGCCTGGAGCAGGCAGTCGGTGAAGCCACCGGACGAAGCACCAGCGTCGAGCGCCCGGCGCGCACGGGGATCGACGGCAAAGCGCTCGAGCGCGGCCGCGAGCTTCTCACCGCCACGCGACACGAAGCGCGGCGCGGCGCCGGTGACGTGGATGGGTTCACTTGCATCGACCATTCGTGCGGCCACGAGCGCGGGACTGCCGCCCACGAGCACGCGGCCGGCGGCGATCGAGTCGGCCGCGTCGTCGGGGTTCGCGATCAGTCCCCGGCGCACCAATTCGGTGTCGAGGCGTCGCCGTACTCCCATCGCCGCAGGATACGCGGCAATTCGGTCACGTCAGGGCAGCAACGAGTAGAGGCGCGAGCTCGCCGAGATCGGCGGCGACGTACGGAGGCGGTGGCGACGGGATCGCCTCACCACCGGGTGGCGCGACCTGCGCGGTCACACCCGACAGCACGAGCGCGAACGGCCAGCCGAGCGCGTCGGCCATCGCGCCGTCGGTCGACGGCCGGTCCCCCACCATCACCCCCGAGGTACCGAGGCGTTGGTGGACGAGAGCGACCGTGGGCTGCTCGGGCTTGCCTGCGACCTCCGGCGTGGCCGACGACGCCGTGGCGACCGCGGCGACGATCGACCCCGCGCCCGGGATCAATCCATCCGTGGTGGGGTACGTCGCGTCCATGTTCGTCGCGACGAAGCGCGCGCCCTCGCGCACCGCGCGGGCCGCACGCTCGAGCGCGTCGTAGTCGAAGTCGCGATGGAAGCCCACCACCACGGCGGCCGCGGGCGGCTCCCGGACCACCGTGAGCCCGACCTCCGTGAGCGCTTCGACCACGCCCGGACCTGCGCACGCGAGCACACGCGCGCCGCTCGGAAGCGACCCGCCGAGCAATGCGCCAGCCGCAACCGCACTCGTGAGCACGTCGGCCGGCGTGGCCGGCACGCCCGCGTGCGCGAGCTTGGCGACCACGTCTGCGAGCACCATGCTCGAGTTGTTGGAAAGGAAGCCGACACGGAGGCCGGCGTCGCGGAGCAGGCCGATGGCGCCGGCGGCGGAGGGAATCGGATCGTCACCGCGCCAGATGACGCCGTCGAGATCCAGGCAGACGACGGGACCGCTTACTTGGTCTGCGGTCACTGGGCGTCGATCATTGGGCGCCCATCATTGGGCGCCCATCATTGGGCGCCCATCATTCCGCGTCGGCGACCGCGCGCGAGAGCG
>CAAGKR010178235.1_pt1 | contig 10154 bp, 13 predicted proteins | sample 2556971 | NCBI WGS metagenome assembly CAAGKR01 (sample SAMEA5207829, study PRJEB30636) | soil metagenome | biome: forest; feature: boreal; material: soil | place: USA | collected 2011-09 | depth 1 m
ATGTTAAAACAAAAAATCCCTCGCACTTCGTGCTCAAGGGATTTTGTTGAGGTCGGTGGCGGATTACCTTCGGTGATCCGGTGGGGGGTGGTCCTTCAACCAATCCCTGTGGCGCATGGCGCCACTCCAGTCTTTTTTGTTCTCCCCTCTCAGCACAGCAAGCTGGCTTCGGGGGATAACAAAAAATCCCGGGCACTTTGTTTCAGGGATTGGTTGAGGTCGGTGGCGGAAGGTAACTGATTACTTCTTTTTATTTAATAACAGTAATATAATACTTATTATACTCATATATAGAGTAATAAGCAGACAGGTTCTGTGTTAAATAAGTAATTTACTTGCCCCAAAGTGTAACTATTTACTTTTTATATCGTATAAGTGAGTAACTGATTACTTATTTAACGATAAAACTATGGAAAAGAAAAACAACAAGCCGTTTGACGTAAAACTATTGAATGAAAAGAATTATTACCGACTTTATGTAACCCATGTCAGCTTCAAGGGCAGAATCAGAAAAAGGCTCGGAGACAGACCAATCGAAGATTTACAAAACATTGCATTCAATTTAAAATTTGAACTTGGTAAACACTTCTTATATGGCGAAATTATTAAAGAAGAGGTCGAGTCTTACATTGATAGCTATGTGTCAATGAACGTCAAGTGCAATGCTTCCATCTTCGATTATAAAGATGATTTTCTTGAAAACAAATCAGAAAAGTTCAATAAGAAAACAAAAAATTCCCTATCGAAAAGCACTCTTTCGGGTTACAGAACCGCATTGAAGTATTTTGAAGAATATCTGACTAAGAAGAAAATTTCGCAACATCCATCACAGATTAATGAGACTGTATTAAACAACTATTACGACTTTGTGCATGGTGAACACAACTATAAGGTGAAGCTGCACACCAAAGTAAAAGGTTTCATAAAATATCTGGATGCAGAAAAACAATTACCAGTTGACCCCAGTTATAAAAAATCGGTATTTACCGAAGAGTATGATAATCAATGCCCAAAAGAGGATGATATTGCAATCCCTGAAGAAGATGTACGCAAATTGATTGCACTGAGAAAAAAGTTTCAACTGGGTGAAGTACAGTTGAAAGGCTATGCCAAGTCAGATAAAATACCAGTGGAATTACAACTACGGCAATTTAATATGAAGGTTGATAATTTGAAAAAATGTCTGGACTGTCTGTTATTTATGATCAGCACTGGTATGTATTATGCTGATATAATGAAATCACAATTATTTATTTCGCCTAATGGGAATATTTTAAATGCACGGTACAGACGGGCAAAAAACGGAAGTCTATGCAGAGCAATTCCAATACAAAATGATGACATTTTTATTGGCAAAGAAATTATAGAACAATATAAGATTAAAAGTGGCTCAAATTTCCCATTAAACTTGTCTCTGACGCACTTTGGTAAGCATCTGGACAGAATTAGTGCTCTCGCTGAATTGCCTTACAAATTGAACAATAAAATGGCAAGGAAGACATTTGCATCTGTGCTATATTTTAACAAACAATTGCCCATACATTATTTACAAATTCTTTTAGGGCATAAAGATGTCAAGGATACTGCCCACTACCTCAGAATAACAGACGATGATATTGCTAATGAAATAATGAAGTGGATAAAAGTTTAAACAATCTTTTCTAACCACCTAAAATCATTTTTGATTAACAGGTTGGCTTATAAAATATTATAAAATATTATAAATTTTTTACAAATCAGAATTTTACTCAATGTCAAAAAATTTCCAGAATATTTTTTCTCTTAAAGGATTTATTTATGTCGCACCCACACCCAGAAACGGCATAGGTGTGCAGGAGATATATAAGGTCTTGATACCCACCCCACTACCTCTTTTCATGTACGATAGTATTTATGATAAAGATTGTACGAAAATGAGATTACAAAATTTGCATCCATATGACTCTTTTATCGTTGGCATAAATAATATCTATTTCGTTGATTATCAGGGCAATTTTCATATTAATGCGCCATTTATAATAGCTCCCAACAAGACCATATGCACAGGAAGTACCTATGTTCTTATTTACGCACACCATACAAAGAAATGTATTGTCCATCAAGTTAAGTTGGAGGATGCATATTTCGATGAAGGCTCAATATTTCTAATTGTACGAGACGTCTTATCGCAGGAGTCATTCACCATTGACCAGATGATCAAATGTACAGAAGATCATTATAAATGGATTCTAATGGATTTCGATTGCATAGTTGAAGAATTGAACACTGATATAATCAAATCATTTTGTGGGACGTGTACAGATGCTAAAAAGAAGTCTGTTGCAGATAGCAATCACAAAAAACTCAATGATGATATGTTGGAGTTTGACTTTTAGCAAGTAATAAGAAACCATATATTCATTTCCATATTGTTCATTATCAGGATTTAATATATCTTTGCCCAAAATATCTTTCCTATGGACAAAGAAAAGAAGCAAAGGGTTGAAATCACTGAAATGTTTGTTGCAAAGGCGTGTAAAAATAGGGTCTTTGGGGGCATAATTACTCGCACAGTTGATGATCTTGGCAATCCAGTTGTATTTAGCAGGATTCTGATGGATGATGATGGTCTCCTATGTGCTCAAGCATCAGATCAAAAAGAACTTGCAAACAATTTAAATAAAATGGCACGCATGGTCTATTTTGAAGGATTACATGAAGATCATGGAGTAACCAAAGAAATTTTTGGTGATGATTTTTACTTAAATTAACTTAAAAATCGAGTATACTATTTCAACCCAATTAAATCTTTCATAGTAAGTATGCAGTAATCTTTTAATTTATCAATGGTATTCCTTCCAGTAAGTCCAAGTTTTTTAAAGATCATGTTCTTATCGAAAGAGTGCGCTGCAAAATTTCGAACGCTATTCAATTTATTAGCCTTGTCAAACCAATCATCATCCAAATTTCTAATAACATGGAGCCATTCATCAGCAACATTACGAAATCTATTATCACTTTTGTTAGTTAAATACCCGTCTCCTGTTACCTTATGTAGTGAATAATACTCTTGTTCGTATTGGCAGTATTTTTTTAAGAATTCTTTATCTTCAAGCATTGCAATTTTGAATTCGTAGGGAAGAAGTATTATATGCTGTGCTGGATTCGGTAGCTTTTCTTTCTGTATTTTAATAAAGTTCTGTAGTAATTTACTACAATCTTTAAATCCTTGAGGTAAGATGTCGAAATTATCGTCCGAGAATTTATCAACTTCAAGACCATATCTTAATATCTGGCGGATTGAATAATCAATTATCAACCATGTTTCCAAAATAATCATTCGGGGATTGTCTGAATTGCCAATAAAAACCATCGTTCTATCAACCCTTTCTAGGAATTCTATATAATCGGGAAGATCAAGAAAAGTAGGTATGCTTTTAGTATCATCAAACATATAAATCAATCTCTTAACCTCTGATTTCTTTTTTGACGTTAATCGATCTATCTTAGATTTATCCATTTTTTTTAGCTTGTGAGTACAATTAACAGGTTAGAATTATGCCATATTTACCAATGCATCGTATTTAACGCAATATTCTTTATACGTACTTGAAGAATGAATTGCCTCAAAAAGTCCTTCCAAAATATTTGGTTCAATTATAGGAAATATTCTACTCATGAATTTTTTTATTATAATCTCCATCGAAAATATATCTGTATGTTTATTTGTTGTCTGCTTGATGAATATGTGAAGTAGTTATATTTAAGTCGTTAAGTCTATATTTTGTTGACCATTTTATTATTGAATCTCTTAACTGTTTAGCTGATTGTTTAAATTCTTTACAAGTCTTCATTTCTCCTTCGGAAAAGTAAAAATAATATGCATCTTGGGGAATTATCTTTTTTCTCCCAATTGCTATATACTTCACATTCTTTGCTTCATCATATGAAATATGATTCTGTTGCTGCCATAGATTCAATTTTTTAAGTGGCGTTGCGATTGAAACTGGTAACAAAGGATGAGAATGAAAGTTAAAGAAGAAATTCCATTCAAGTAAATTCTCACCAATTGGTTCAATATCTTTTCCCCAAAACAATAATCTTTCACACTCCTCAAATTCTTTCATTTCTGCAATATCAAATAATGTAGCAATATGACTTTTTGAAGGTGCATTGTCAAATTTGTTAAATTGTAAGTATTGCCAGTCATATTGTTGTATTTGTTTAATTAATTCATAAACGGTATCAAGCTGTTTGATTCTGAGTTGATTCTGCAAGAATCTATAAAGACCAAAAATTAAAATTATCAGAGTCCCTAAGCCTATTAGTATCGATACGATTTTATAAATCATATCAAATGTAAGTCCATAGAAGTGACAAGTCCCCATTAGTTAGATAATTAAAGTGTATATAAAATGTCGTAAATCATTTTTTGAATATATCTAAACCGCTTTAGCAATGGAAAATCTAATTATATGAAGTCAAAGAAGCTGGATAACATTGGATTCTATTGCTTTTACCAAATTTACGAAATTCTATTTGATTAAAATTTTATGCATATAGAATTTCATAAAAGAGGCGGTACTGTCTGAATTGTCCCGCTGCATTCCTCGTGCTATGAGGATAGAAGTACTGCCTCTGGGTCATCTGACCAATATGAAAGAAAGGCGACACTGATGTGAAAGTCAATGTCTGCAATACAATCCTGTTGGGCAGGAATAGAATGGATGTGTCGCCTTTTGATGAAGATGTCAAATAACTCCAGTGTTTTAAAAAGCAGTTCCCCGATTATAATAATACCTTCAGAATATTACTCTTTCTATTTCGTCTAAAGGTGTCACGGCAATATGTTTTGAATCCTTCAATAGTTTTTCACCGTCCTCTTCTTCGCCAATTTTTTTCAGTTTTGCTGCAAGTATTTTTTCTTCTTCATTCATATCTGGCTTCCACATTTCTTGCAGTCCTTTTCCTGTATAATAAACAACCTCTTTGTCAGTAATTCTGATTACTCCATAGTTCACAGTTCTACCATCTTTCAACTTCATTGCGCCAGCATGATTGAAACGAAGAAGTTCTAATCCTTGTATTTCCTTTTTATCATTCATTTCTTTATTGTATCAATTTTAGTATTTATTATGCAGGTCGTCATCTTGACAGTAGTATCCGTTACAATAGTGGTGTCAGAATTAATTTTACCAACTGGTTTAATAATTATATTATTCTCTTTAGATTTAACTTGAATTTGTTTTTCTGAAATTTTCTGATAATTACTCCGTAGATTAAAAAATATGCTTAACCCCAACGCAAAAATTGCAACGAAAAGGGCACTCATTGTTGTATACCACTGTCTGTTCGCTCGCCATTCTTCTCTTGTTATAAAATTGTCTTTAATGAATTTATCGAGTTCTGGAGTAACAAATATCTCTCTTGTTGAATATTCACAAAACATTTGTGAAATTCTTGGGTCGGGGAAATGATATGAGAGTGTAGGTGCATTTGTAGCCGCTTGTCCAAAAATAAATGGATTCGCTGGTAACTGATTGGCATTAACAAAAGTAAAAAAATATCCTTTTTCTTCAAATAATTTTATGAGATTTACAGATTGAATGACTATTGTCTGAATTTGTTCCAATCGCTTATTTAAATTAAGCGTAGGTGTCGCTTCAAAAATAAAATCAACGCTATTAGTTCCCGTGTTGATTTGAAAACTAACTCCTTCAATCCAAGGGTTAATCAGACTTAATAAATTACGTCCTCGTCCATCTCGAATTCTTCTTAAAAGTTTTTTTTCGTCTAGTGCAAATTTTCTCATTTTATAAAAGATTATTTTCATTAATCCATTGCCGCAATAAGGATAATACACAGGTATATATATTTCTCTTAATTGTACTGCGAATTAGTAATGTAAATATAAAGAAAATATAAAGTTTTGCTATTCATATAAATAGCAATGCAATTTACTTGGAAGGATGATGGTGTTTTGGGATATAAAAACCCTTCAAAAAATCTGGGGTAGTGGTTTACGAAAAAAAGGTCATAAATACTGGTAGACACTACCTCGGCTAATTTTCAACTCCTTTGCAATAGCGACAATACTATTCCCGTCTGATTTGAGTTGCTTGATTTTGTTGATTTTGTATTCATCCAAGGTTGGACGACCACCAATCCTGCCTTGGGTGCGTGCTTTAGCCAAACCAGCGACTACTCTTTCACTGATTCGAACCCTTTCTTGTTTTGCCAGTGTTGAAAGCAGTGCGATAATAACATCCTTGAAAATACCTGATGAATCGATATACTGCTCTGTAAAACTTTTGTACAACACCTGATAGTCATCAAGCATTTGCAGATAGCGTATTGTTTCACGAGTTCCTGCTCTGCTAAATCTGTCGAGAGCATAAAAAAGCAGCAAATCAAATTTCCTCTTCGATGCATCTGACATCATTCTATTAAATTCTGTCCGATTAGTGGCTGCTCCTGATATAACATCAGTATATTCATCGTATACTTCGTAATGCATTTTAGAGCAGAAATCCCGCAGGATTAAGAGTTGATTATCCAAATGGGATGAATCTTTGCTGATTCTGGCATAAATTCCAACTTTCATATGGCTATTTTTTTTGTGTTCGAAAAACGGGTGTTAATTGGACAGTGAAAACTGCTTTCTGAAACCACGAATAAATGGACATTTACGGATGTCATTTTTTAATAGGTTTTTTGGACAGTCTATTTTAGTTCTGATTGACGACATAATATTTCATTTGGGGGTTATAGAATAAATAATCATGCAAACTCACGATATACGTGTTCAATGGTTGATCATTTAGAGTTTCTACGATAATTAGGAAGTTTGTTCTCGAATCGTCACCGAAAGCTATAGATCGCTGCTCAATTTTAATATTATCCTTTTTCATGACACAAAAGTACATACTATAATAAACATATCAAAATAAATATTGATAAATTACACATTATAATATGTAATCATTACCTTTGTTATATAATTTCATATCATCATGACCGACCAGCCAAGAAAGGAACGTATAATCTCACCTGAAGACAAACAGACCATTAAAGCAATTGCTGCTAAGGCAAAACGCCTTAGAGTTGAACAAGGTCACTCGTACGAGGGATTTGCAATAAACAACAACATCCATAGAATCACTTATTATAAATTTGAAACTGGTGAACAAAATTTTACAGCCTCTGTGCTTATTAAAGTCATTAGAGGATTGGGAATGAGTTTATCTGAATTCTTCAAGGATTTGTAAATCCAATTGTTTGGTTTAGCAAATTATTCAAAGTCTACCTCTATTATTAACTTAAAATTATTAAAGATTCAATTTATTATCAGCCGAAATTTTTCTGATTGCATTATAACGCACACGTGTGGGTACGCTCAAATGGCTGATTTGAAGTTAAAGTATCCCTTAAATACTGTTTTTTTCTGCTTTTAAGAGTTTTGAAGGGTACAAGAAGTAACGGTTCTGGATACTAATAAATGGTTTAAAGTGCGGTTAGAGTAATAATAAATACCAAAAATATTGGGCATTAATTTGTTCAATAACTATTTATGAAAAACGAACAGTTATGCAAATAGAGAATAAAAATCATTTTGATTCTTCGCCAGAACAACACAAAAAAATGCTTCAAATGATCGGTTTATATATAAGAGAACTTCGCTTGGCTTACGGTATGACCCAAAAAGAGTTTGCTACTCAACAAGGGATAGGAAAAAACAGCCTGCAAAATGCAGAATACGGAAAGAACGTCACCTTGCTCTCATTTTTCAAAATAGTTGATGGACTTATTAGTCCAAACGATTTTTTTGAATTAATGGAATAAGATTCAATTGCCTGACATGATATCTGTAAGATAGAGGGAGTTAGATTTACTACCTTTGTGAAGTTTTATATTGCTGCTGAATATCAAGATTTAGTTCTGCCGAATGGCAATTACCGCAATTCGGGTATTCGAGAACTGGAATGATTTAATCAAAAAATAATATCCTATGAAAGACGACACAACTAATAAAATTAAATGTCCCAAATGCGGACATGAGTTTCCTGTTGGTGATGCTTTCCTCAGTCAAGCAGAAGAAAAAATCAAACTTGTATACCAACAAAAGATAAATGAACAAGCAGAAGGTTTTAATTCTCAAAAACTTAAACTTGAACATGAGAGAGAAGAATTTGAATTGCTGAAAAACCAGCAAGATGCTATAATTAATACCAGACTTCAGGATAGGCTTTCTGAAGAAATGGTTAAGATTAAACAGGTAACTGATGAAGAATACAAGCAGAAGATTACTATGCTTGAAGACGAAAACGATAAAAAGAAGAAGGAAAACTTTGAACTTAAAGGTAGAGAATTGCAACTTCTTAAAAATGAAAAGGAATTAAAAGAGAAACAAGAGGAAATGCAATTGGACATTGAAAGACAGATGTTGGTAAAACGAGAAGAAATTGCATCGGAGGTCATAAAAAAAGAACAGGAAAAAAATGCATTGAAGTTCAGAGAATATGATAAACAACTCAGTGACCAGAAATTACTGATTGAAGAAATGAAGCGAAAAGCTGAACAGGGTTCTATGCAGATGCAGGGGGAGGTTCTGGAATTGGCTTTGGAAGATATACTGAAATCGTTATACCGTTTTGATCTTATTGAATCTGTGCCAAAGGGAGTCAGGGGAGCGGATGTTATACATACAATCGTTAATCCACTTCAGCAGGTCTGTGGTAAAATCATTTATGAAAGCAAACGAACTAAAGCATTTACAGATAATTGGATTGAAAAACTCAAGGAAGACCAGCGTGAACAGCAAGCTGAATTGGCAGTTATTGTAACTGAAGTTTATCCAAAAGGTATTACCCATTTTGCAAGAAAAGACGGTGTTTGGATTTGTTCTTATCAGGAAGTCCAGAGCATAACCTTTGTATTGAGAGAAATGCTACTCCAGACTCATTCAGTAAAATCAGCACAAGAGAATAAAGGTGACAAAATGGAAGTGCTGTACACATATCTTACCAGTGAAGAGTTCAGACACAGGGTTGAAGCAATAGTTGATGGATTTTCTGAAATGAAAACCGAAATGGATAAAGAAAAACGAGCTATGGAAAGGATTTGGAAGGAGCGAGAAAAGCAGCTTGATAAGGTAATCCATAATACCGTAGATATGTATGGGTCAATAAAAGGGATTGCTGGCAATGCTATCGGCACAATTAAGGCACTGGAACTTGGAGAATAATTAAGCCGTATGATTAAAATCTATCAACAAATAATTCAATTATAATAGTCTCTGAAAATATCGGCATGGAAGAATTTGATTTATTTAACGAGAATCTTGAAGAACTCGAAAAATTATTTCCAAATCAAGTTAGTGCTCAAAAGTGGAAAGAGTTAAGAAAAATCTTTGATGATACTGAAAACTATTGGAATACTAACATAAAAAGGTTTAGAGGTAAAAAGATTAAGTACTTACTTATATGTGAAGCACCGCCTTCCACGGGAAAGTATTTTTACATTGGTGCAAATACTCCGCTTTTTAAACTTGTATGGAAGACTTTCTATAGTAATCCTGCGTCTCCCAACCAAAACGATGCTTATAAGTGTCTTGCAGATTTAGGTTTTTTACTTGTTGACACTCTGCTTTTTACAATGAATTATACGAGGCTTAGAAAAAAACCTGCTTATGATGCATTAATAAAGTCGTGTTTGCCTTGGTGGATAAATAAATTGAACAGCAATTTCACCTTTGCCCCTGACCTTAAAATTGCTTTTGGGTTTAAACTAAATGCTCAGAGTCTCATTAAAGCAACAGGTGGTACAGTTTGTCTTGGTGGAAAAAATTATAAAATTCACAATGGTCAGATAGCCGCAGATAAAAATCATCGGTGGCAACCATCAACAGCAAATCTTGAAAGAATATTTCAGATAGCATCAAAACAGATATGCCACAGATGCCCATAACAGGAATAACGATTAAGAGTATATTCCTGTTTTTGACCTCATTTTTAACTTATAACCTATTGGTTTAGTAACCAAATATTTTATTGGTTTCCCTCTCAGCCAACTATTTCAGGATATCAAATAACCATATGGTTTCTTTCTAAATCTTATACCATATAGTTATACCCTCAAAGAACAGATAAAGACTTTTACTAACATTTCGATAAATA
>CAAGKR010028263.1_pt1 | contig 10153 bp, 11 predicted proteins | sample 2556971 | NCBI WGS metagenome assembly CAAGKR01 (sample SAMEA5207829, study PRJEB30636) | soil metagenome | biome: forest; feature: boreal; material: soil | place: USA | collected 2011-09 | depth 1 m
CTACGTCCTTGGACAGGTCAGGCTCGGGCCCGGCGCGCTCCTTTTTGCCCACGTCCGAGGACTGAGCGAAGGTGCGGCGGTACCCAGCGAGGTGAGGGTCGTCGTACCAGAGCAAGAGTCTGGCCCGGTGGCATTTTGGTTTGAGCCGGCCGGCAGCGGACTGGGAGCCACGTCGGAGGCATTGGTGGAGGGCGGTGATGCCTGATCCCCGGCGTGTGGTGATCACCACACTCGTGGAGAACTACGTCGACATGCTCTTGGCTGACGAGCCGAACGTCACCCGCGCCGGCCTCGCTCATCACTTCGACCCCAAGGAGGTCAACCCGATCGGAGAGAACGGGGTGGCGCTGCATGTGCGGGTCGAATGGGGCCGCTACACGTACAATCTGCTGTTCGATACTGGCATGTCCTCAACCGTTTTGCTGCACAATGCCGCGGCGATGGGCACCGACCTCGGCGACGTGGACCACGTCGTCATCAGCCACGGGCATCCTGACCATTACGGGGGTCTGCTTGGACTGCTGCAGAGCCGCTCAGCGCCGGTACCGGTCTCCATCCATTCGGATGCCTTCGCGCCGAGGTACCTGCGCCTGGCGTCCGGGCAGGTTGCACCTTTCTACAACCACGACCTGACCCGCGCCGCCATCGAGTCGGCGGGCGGTGTGGTCGTCAGCAACCGGGGACCTCTCGAGGTGGGACCTGGCGCAATCGCCACCGGTGAGATCCCTCGCGTGGTGGAGTTCGAGAAGCCGCCGTCTCGAGTCGATACTCCCAACGCCCTGATCCAAATGAGAGATGGCCGGATGGAGGCCGACGCCGTGACCGATGACCAGGCCCTGGTGTTGAACGTTGGCTCCGAAGGCATCATCGTGCTCACCGGATGCAGCCACGCCGGCATCATAAACACGATCCAGCACGCCATCGCGACGACCGGTCGGAGTCGCGTCCTGGGGGTTTTCGGAGGCTTTCACCTCGGCTTCCCCGGCACCCCCGACTCCAAGACCGATTCAACCATCGAAGCCCTCCGCGAGATCGGCTCCGAGTTGCTGTGCCCCATGCATTGCACCGGCATGCAGGCAATGATGCGAATTCGGGAAGCGTTTCCCGGAGAATTCCTCCTCAACTGCACTGGCACGCAGGTTGTGATCGAGGCTTAGCAGTGCAACCTGGTGGGCCCTTGGCCGGGATCAAGGTCCTGGCCGTCGAGCAGTCTGTTGCCGGCCCGTTGTGTAGCCGGATCTTAGGCGACATGGGCGCCGACGTCGTCAAGGTGGAAAACGCAAAGGACGGCGACTTCGCCCGGCACTGGGATGGTCACGTGAAGGGGGAAGCCTCCCATTTCGCCTGGCTCGCCCGGCGCAAACGCTCTATCGCCCTGAATCTCAAGGATGCAGAGGAGCGGGAGATCTTCGAGCGGCTCTTGGCCCGGGCTGACGTCCTCATCAGCAACATGAGCTCGGCCGCCGCGCACCGCTTGGGCTTCACGAAGGAAAAGCTTGGAGGCAGTCACCCGACTCTGATCGCCTGCCAAATCTCCGGTTACGGACCGACGGGCCCCTTCCGGGATCGCAAGGCTTACGACATGCTGGTCCAGGCCGAAACCGGCCTGATGGCTCTAACCGGGGACGACGCACCAACCCGGGTGGGTGTGTCGATAGCGGACATCGGGACGGGCATCTACGCCGCGGCGCTGATCCTTGGCGCATTGTTCGAACGCGAGCATACGGGCAGGGGACGGGCGTTCGACCTGACGATGTTCGAGACGATGAGCGAGTTCGCCGGCCCCAACCTGACCGCTTTCGCGAATGGGGGGGTGCTGTACGAGCGAAATCCCCGCCGTCACCACAGCATCGTCCCATACGGTGTTTTCGAGGCCAGCGACGGTGCCCTGGTCATCGCCATCGAGCAGGACGCCGAGTGGGTGGTCTTCAGCCGGGATGTGCTTGAGCGCCCGGACCTTTGCGCGGAACGCTACGCGACCAACGCCGCGCGATTGAGCCTCCGGCGGGAAGTCGAGGCGGAGGTTGAGGCCGCCATGCGAACCCGGTCGCGAGCGGACTGGCTGGCCCGGCTCGAAGCCGCCAGGCTTGCCTACGCATCGATCAACGACATTGACGCCGTTTGGAACCACCCGGTTGCCAAACACCTGGGCCTCCACCGAGAGGTGACCTTGCCCGACAGTTCACCAGCACTGGTGCCGACGTCGCCCCCGGAACGCATCTTCGGGCGGGATCAAGGGCAGGCGCACATACCTGGACTCAATGCCGACAAGGTCGCGATCCTGGCTGAGCTGGATGCGGAGCGGCCATGACGCGAAACCCATGAACGGCTGGGTCCTGGCGGCGGCCGTCAGCTATGCCGTCGCCTTGGGAGCGCTTGGGATTTCCATCAAGCTGGCGCTCCGCTCCGTCTCGTGGCCGGTGCTGATCATTCCCACGCTCATTTTCTACGCCGTCATGATCGCCTTCTTCGTCGTTGTGGGCGGCGTCAGGACCCCGAAGACTCCCGGTTCCTGGATCGTCTGGGTGGTCCTGGCCGGCCTCCTCACCGCCGGTTCTTTCCCGCTGATGAACTTCGCGCTGGAACGGGCTCCGGCGTCCCAGGTGATACCGATTACGGCCGCCTATCCCGTTGTCACCCTCGGATTGGCCGCACTGGTCCTGGGGGAGGCGATCACTGGGATAAGAGTCCTTGGCGTGGTGCTTGTGGTGGCCGGAGCCATTCTTGTCAGCCGTTAGCGGGCTCCTCCGTTGAGCGCCTCAACACCGAACCAGGTGCTGGCCGGCGTACGCGTCATAGACCTCGGCCAGGCGCTGGCGGGCCCGTTCGCGGCCACGATGCTGGGCGACTTCGGCGCAGAGGTCATCAAGGTGGAGCGGCCGGGCGCCGGGGACCCGATGCGCCGTCTCGGTCCACAGAAGAATGGTGTTCCCCTGTGGTGGAAGGCTGCTGGCAGAAACAAGAAGTCGATAACGCTCGACTTCATGGCTCCCCGCGGCCGCGAGATCCTGCTCGACCTGGTACGGCAGAGTGACGTGGTGGTCGAGAACTTCCGGCCCGGAACGCTCGAGCGCCACGGGCTTGGATGGGACGAGCTGAGCGCTCTCAATCCGCGCCTGGTGATGTTGCGTATCTCCGGTTTCGGACAGACCGGTCCAGAGTCTGGACGCCCTGGTTTCGGACGTGTCGCTGAGGCAATGGCTGGTGCAGCCCATCTATCGGGCTATGCCGAGGGCCCACCGATGCATGTCGGATACTCCCTTGCCGATACCCTGGCCGGCCTCATGGGCGCCTATGGACTGGTACTTGCGCTCCTTGGACGGGACCGCACCGGCCGCGGCGAGTGCATCGACGTTGCTTTGTTTGAACCCCTGTTCCGACTCATCGATTGGCAGGTGACCGTCTTCGATCAGCTTGGCATGGTGCCGATCCGCGCAGGTAACCACTTCCCCGAATTGCTGGAAGGTGTGGCCGCTGGGGTGGGCCAGTCAGCCGACGGCGTCTGGCTTACGTACTCGGCCGCCACCGATTCGGTCCTCCTCCGGCTCATCGGACTCGTGATGGGGGAGGAGGCCTTGATGCTCCCGGATTACGCGACAGCCATCGAGCGACGGATCCATTGTGGCCAGGTGGAGGCTGCCGTGGAGGCTTGGATCGCGGAGCGCGACGCCGCGGACGTAGAGGCCCAGTTTGCGCAAAGCCACGCCGTTATCGGACGTGTCTTTGACATGGAGGCGATCTGGTCCAACCCGACCTATCGGGCTCGAGAGGACATCGTCACACTGCCAGATGACGACCTCGGTGAGGTATCCATGCATGGGGTTGTCCCCAAGCTGGTCGAGCGGCCGGGAAAGGTGCAGCATCCGGGTCCCAGCCTGGGTGAACACACCGCCGAGATCCTCAAGGAGCTGGCCGGAGTCGATGACGCCGCCCTGGCTGAGTTGAAGCAGCAGGGCATCATCTGATGCAGGTCCGGCCGTATCGCTCGATCTTGTTCCTTCCCGCGACCCGTCCCCAATGGGTGGGCAAGACCCTGGACATGGCCGTGCGACCCGATGCCTGCATAGTGGACCTGGAGGATTCGGTCTCCTCCTCGGGCAAGGCGGAGGCGCGTTCGCCGGCCTCGGATATGGTGCGCCAGCTGGCGGCGGCCGGGATGCCGGTTTATGTCAGGATCAACGCCCTTTCGGGCGAGCACTGGCTCGAGGACATCCGGGCCGTGACGCTGCCGGGCCTGGTTGGCGTGGGCCTCTCGAAAGCCCGCGACGCCAGCCAGATTCATAGGCTCGCCGATGCGCTCGAGTGCCTGGAGGCGGAGCGCGGAATTGAGCCAGGCTCAGTAGACATCCAGCCGCTCCTCGAAACCGCAGGCGGTATGTTCGGCGCTTACGGCATCCTGACGGCCTCGCCACGGGTTCGCTCGTACTTCGCAGGCAGTGCCAAGGATGGCGACATCATCCGCGAGTTGGGCGCCAGGTGGACGCCGCGGGGGGCCGAAACTCTCTATGTCCGATCGAAACTGCTGCTCGAAGGTAGGGCTGCAGGGGTTCCCTACCCGATCAGCGGTACCTGGGCTGAGGTGAGCGACCTTCCAGGTCTGAGGCTGTTCGCGGAGGAGAGCCGGGACATTGGCTACACCGGCATGTATGTCATCCATCCATCGCACATCGAGGTCGTGAACGACGTCTTCACCCCGACACCGGACGAGATTCGCTACTACCAGAAAGTCTTGGCGAGCCTAGAGGTTGCCATGGGCTCAGGCACGGGCGCTGCCCGGATGGATGGGTCGATGATCGATGTCGCGATGGCGGCCCGGGCGCGGGCCTTCCTTGATGTGGCGGAGTCGCTGGGCCTCGATGTCGCGCCGGAGAACACGACGCTATCCGGATAACCCGTGATGCCTAGAGAGATAAAGGATCTTCCAGATCTACGGTCAGGAGGAATTCGTGCCCTCTCGCGGGCCATAAGCATGGTCGTAGCTCGCGACGAGCGCATTCAAGAGCTGTTCCAATCGCGAGCTGGGGATATTCAGATGGCGCCAACCGTGGGCTTTACAGGGCCTCCTGGGGGTGGGAAATCGACCCTGGTTGACGCGTGGATCGCCCGTGCCAGAGCAGCCGGCCAGACCGTTGCGGTGATCGCGGTAGACCCCAGTTCGCCGTTCACCGGCGGCGCCGTCCTCGGTGACCGCATTCGCATGAACCGTCACACCCTTGACCCCGGCGTCTACATTCGCAGCTTGGGCGCCCGAGGCCATCTCGGCGGGCTGTCGCTGGCGACCAGGGAAGTGGTGCGTCTCCTGGTCCTGTACGGCTTTGACCACGTCCTCGTGGAAACGGTTGGAGTCGGCCAATCGGAGCTTGAGGTTGCCGGTGTCGCAGACACCACCGTCCTCGTGCTCAACCCGGGCGCTGGGGATGGCATCCAGATGATCAAAGCCGGGGTGCTCGAAATAGCGGATGTTTTCGTGGTGAACAAGTCGGACCTTCCAGGCGCCGACGGCACCGTCCGCGAGCTGCGGTCGATGCTCAATTTCGCCACCCATCGCGACTGGCGACCCCCGATCGTGCAGACGACAGCGGCGAGCGAAGAGGGGCTTTCGGATCTCATGAGCGCGGTAGCGGAGCACAAGCGCCTGCTTTCGAAGAGTCATGACGCAACGGCGCGGCATCAAGATCGGCTGCGTCGCGAGGTCGCCGACCTGGTCGCCGAGCGGGCCCGTTCCAGGGCGCTGACGCTCCTTGATACCGATGGCACCATGACGGCTCAACTCGAGTCGGCGCAGCTCCCCTACGCGCTGGTTGAGCGCATCCTCAGGTCGAGCTGGCCGAAGTAGACGATGAGCCATCTTCGGCCGATAGTTCCGCTTCGCTTCCTTCCCTTCGAGCTACCTGTAGGGATCGGCGCCCTGCAGGCAGAGGTACGCGATTTTGTCGCAGCTGAGCTGGCCGCAGGGTCTTTCGAACCTAGGTGCGATTCCTGGCTAACCGGGTTCGACCCGTCCTTCAGCCGACGGCTTGCCGACCGTGGTTGGTTGGCGATGACCTGGCCGCAGAAATACGGTGGACAGGAACGATCCACTCTCGAGCGCTACGTCGTTACCGAAGAGCTCCTCGCTGCCGGAGCGCCCGTGGCAGCGCACTGGATTGCTGACCGGCAGAGCGGCCCGCTGCTGATCCGGTATGGGACGGAGGCTCAACGTCAGCGGCTGCTGCCGAGCATTGCTCGAGGGGAGTGCTACTTCGCGATCGGAATGAGTGAGCCTGATTCCGGTTCGGACCTCGCGTCTGTCCGGACCAGGGCGAATCAGGTCGACGGGGGATGGGTGGTCAATGGCACCAAGCTCTGGACCTCGGGCGCTCATGTGGCTCACTTCATGATCACCCTGGTTCGGACCGAACCACTGGATGACGATCGCCACCGGGGCTTGAGCCAGCTGCTGATTGACGTGCATTCGCCGGGAATCGACGTTCGGCCGGTCCGTCTGCTTTCGGGCGAACACCATTTCAACGAGGTGCTGCTGCGTGATTGCTTCGTGCCCGATGGAATGGTCGTGGGAGAGCCTGGTGAGGGGTGGCGACAGGTGACCGCTGAACTGGCCTATGAACGGAGCGGTCCGGAGCGCTTTCTGAGCACGTTCCCGCTCCTGGCTGGAATGGCAAGGCTGCCGGATGCCGGCGCAATCGTCGGGCGACTGACCGCCGAGTTGTGGGCGCTACGGCAGCTCTCGTTGTCGGTCGCCGGCGCGCTGGAGCGGGGTGAGTCGCCAACTGTCGAGGCCGCTTTGGTGAAGGACCTGGGCACATCCTTCGAACGAGCTGTTGCGGAGGCTGCCCGCGGGGTCGGCGCGTCGGACCCGGACTCCCCGCTGTTCGAGCACTACCGCCGCTCGATCGTCCAAGGGCCGGGCTTCACCCTGCGAGGGGGTACCACTGAAATGCTTCGCACCATCGTTGGTCGCAGCCTCCAGTGAGTGTCGCCGTCCGCGAACTGGTGGCAGCGACTGCCACCAAGCTCTTCGACACCCATTGCACCCAAGAGGTCATGGAGCAGACATGGTCTCCGGAGCTATGGCGCGTCCTGGTGAAGGCCGAACTGACCTCGGAATCCGAGGTGCCCGAGTTGGCCGAGGTAATCAGGGTTGCGGCCCAGCACGCCGCTCCCATCCCCGTCGGCGAAGACACGTTCCTTTCCCGGCGGCTTTGTGCGGCAGCTGGTATCCCGGCACCGCCGGGTCTCCTTACCGTGGCGGAGTTCGTATCAGGGCGAGCAGAGCAGGTTCCGTTTGCTCGCTTTGCGACCGGCATCGTTGCCTGCTCATCGGCGGGTATTGCCCTGATCGACCCGGCCCTTTGCCAGATCACCCCGGGGGCGAACATGGCCGGAGAGCCGCGTGACAGAGTGATAGCACCGACCGTGGTGCCCCAGGGCCCACCGCCTGAACTTTTGCAGTGGGGCGCTTTACTGCGATCGATCCAGATGTCGGGCGCACTGGAGCGGGTGATGCAACTCACCGTCCAGCACGCTAGCGAGAGGGAACAATTCGGACGACCGCTGAGACGCTTCCAAGCGGTGGAACACCAGCTTGCAACAATGGCGGGAGAGGTAGCTGCCGCCGCGGCTGTGTCGCGAGCCGCGGTCGACGATCCCCAAACCTGGAAGATTGCCGCGGCGAAGATCCGCTGCGGCAAGGCCGCCGGACGATGTGCCGACATGGCCCATCAGATCCATGGGGCCATCGGATTCACAGATGAGCATGTTCTGCATCACTTCACGCTTCGGTTATGGTCCTGGCGCGACGAATTCGGCACGGAGGAAGAATGGGCGGGGATCGTTGCTGAAAACGTGGGTCCTGATCTCTGGCCACAGGTGACGAGGTGAATAGGTCCCGCCTGGGCAATAGCGACCTGATGATCTCCCGAGTCGGCCTCGGAACCGCAGCCATGGGTGGGCCCGAATGGTCTGACAGCTGGGGGGCCCAGGACGATCGGGAGTCTGCAGGTGCGATCGCGCGTGCTGTTGAGGGTGGTATCAACTGGCTCGACACTGCGCCTGTCTATGGTCATGGTCATTCCGAAGTGGTCATTGGGAATGCTCTACGGAGCCTCCCGCCGGCGGATCGGCCGATGGTGTTCACGAAATGCGGGATGCAATGGGATCCTTCACAGCCGCAGCAGCCGCACGTACGGACCCTGCGTCCCGACACGATGCGGCTTGAGCTTGAGGACTCGCTTCAGCGCCTGCAGTTGGATGAGATCGATCTGTACCAGATTCATCAGCCACCGGCGGTCGATAGTGCTTCCCTGGAGGATTGCTGGGGAGAGATGATCAAGCTACAAGAGGAGGGCCTGGTGCGGGTCATTGGTGTATGCAACTTCACCGTTGCGTTGCTGGAGCGGTGCGCCCAAATGCGCGCCCCAGATTCGTTGCAGCCCCCTTTCTCGATGCTGCACAACGAGATGGCCGCTGAAGAGCTGCCGTGGTGCCGGACTCATGGAACCGGTGTGATCGTCTATCGGCCGCTTCAGTCTGGGCTGTTGACGACGACGTTTACCGAAGCCACCATCTCCAACCTGCCTGGTGACGACTGGCGACTCAGGCATGCGGACTTCCAACAGCCAGCGCTCGGTCGGCACCTTGCGGTCAGAGACGGACTCGGCTCCGTTGCATTGCGCCACCAGGCCACTGTCGAGGAGGTGGCGATCGCCTGGGCCTTGGCGTGGCCCGGAGTGACCGGCGCGATAGTCGGCGCGCGCTCCGCGGCGCAGGTGGATAAGTGGTTGGGAGCAGGAGACCTGATCCTTGCTAACGAAGACTTGGACGAGCTCGTAGAAGCGTTGGACGCTCTCCCAACGGAACGAGGCCCGGCACATCCTGGCTGACACGAATCGTGCCACACATCGATATCGGCGGCCGCCCGCCGCCAGGAGGCAATCATGAACCCCAACCCCAGCTCTCCCGCAATGGTTCTCCGACCAGGCGAGATCGAGCCGTTTGACCGCGGTTCCGGGGTCGTGACCATTCCTTACGTGGGCCGGTGGAACTCCACCGTCAACTCCATCACCACGGGGGTCACGGTCTTCGAGCCGGGCACGGGCATCCCGTTGCACAGCCACAATGTTGAAGAATCCGTGCTGGTTCTCGGAGGTCAGGCAACCGTGACTCTCGGCGAGGAGACGTTCGATGTCGTCGCCGGTGATGCCACGTGGATACCGAAGGACATACCGCATCGATTCGTCAACCGGGGCGATGGTCAACTGCGTATCTACTGGGTATACGCGGGACGGTACGTGACCCGTACTACGTCTTCGACGGGGAAGACGGTTGCTCACCTGTCGGATGAGGATCGGCTGTCAAGAGGCACATGAAGAAGCCAATTCGCCCGGCGGCCGCGCGCGATGCTAACGGTCGAGTTCGACTATCTGATACATCACACCCATACTTGTCTCTGGCTCGGTCATCACCCATTTTCGGCCGGGGGTGACGACGTAAGGGGGCTCGCTGGGGACGGTCCTAACGCCGTGTTTGCTGAGCTCTGCGAGGTGGTCTGAAAGGTCTTCCACGACGATTGCAACGTGTTCGAGCCGCGCCTGGGTCCCATCTGGCCCCAACCGCTCGGCCCGCAGTTCAGGGTTGGTACATTCGATCACCTCGATTTGGAGCGGTCCAGCGCGGAAGAAGGCGGTCTTGGTCCCTCGGTTCGGAAGGTCAGATTCTCGATCGAGTTGAAACCCCATCACCTCTCCAAGAAACATCTTGGCGTTGGACAGGCTGTCCACCACTATGCCGACATGCTCGACTGTATTGGCCATGGTTCACCTCGTGGGCTGGGCTGCTTGTCGTCGGGTCATCCTATAGCCTGGACAGGCTCCTTGCCTCGGCATCCGCTCGCGGCCAACCATGAAGCCTGGATTCACCTGTAGGGCGGCAAAATGCGATCCGAGGTCACGCCGCTCGGTCATAGGCGTGGTGGAGCCAGCCGAGAATCGGCTTCGAATTGACCTCCCTTGCCGTAACGGTGAGCGTGCGACCGGGGTACCTGTAGGGCGGCAAAATGCGATCCGAATACGAGCGGACCCAGATGAGGCCACCTAGCGCTGGTAGTCTGCCGGATGCTTTGGCTGCTTCTACTCCCCCTTCGTGCCCTACTGGC
>CAAGKR010273589.1_pt1 | contig 10149 bp, 7 predicted proteins | sample 2556971 | NCBI WGS metagenome assembly CAAGKR01 (sample SAMEA5207829, study PRJEB30636) | soil metagenome | biome: forest; feature: boreal; material: soil | place: USA | collected 2011-09 | depth 1 m
CGGCCCCGGCATGTACACAGTGCATGCCTGGGTCAACCGCACAGGCACCACCTGGGAGGCCATCGGCTCCTCCACTGTCAGGCTGACGTGATCAGGGGATCGACCACTCGGCCGGCCTTGAAACGGGCGCGAGTCACTAGATTCACTCGAATGGTTTCACCGACCGGCCGGCTGCTCTCGTCGGGTGTGCTCCTGATCCTGGTTTTGACAGCGGGAATCGAGCCGGCTGAAGCCAGCGGCGGAGCTTCGACCTTGGCGATCGCCTCTGCGGCCCGCACCAGCGTTGCCGTCGGGGCGCTTTCCCCGGCCGCGGCTAATCGCCCCGCCGCGCTTGCGCCACCAATCACGAGCACCGACTATCTGCCGGCGGCGTGGGTCCCGGCCAGCTCCAACAATTACACGGTCGCCGACCGCGCTCAGGACTACCCGGTGGACCTGATCGTCATCCATGACATCGAAGGCAGCTACGCCAGCGGAATCAAGACTTTCCAGGATCCCACCCGAAAGGCATCAGCCCACTATGTCGTCTCGTACACGGGCCAGACCACGCAGATGGTGCGCGAGACGGACATCGCCTGGCACGCAGGCAACTGGAGCTACAACACGCGTGCGATCGGAATCGAGCACGAGGGCTATGCATGGACGCCAAGCCTTTATACGCACGCCGAGTACCTCGCGAGCGCGCACATTGCTGCTTCCATCTGCTCCCGCTGGGGTGTTCCCCTGGACCGGCAGCATGTCATCGGTCACAACGAGGTCCCTGACCCGAACAACCCTGCCTTGTTCGGGGGTCTCGAACACCACACTGACCCGGGGCCCTATTGGAACTGGTCCTTCTACATGGCGGTGGCCCAGTCCTATGCCGGCGCGCTACCGAGCCCACCGCGCATGATGGTCGATCCCGTAGCGGTCAACGGGCTGACCGCAGTGACGGTCACCTGGCAGCCGGCCCACACCTGCCGTGCATCAGCGGCTCCCATCACGGGCTATGAGGTTGTCGCCCAGCCAGGCAACATCGTTCACAACCTGGGTGCCAATGCGACCTCGGACTCGTACACCGGGCTGCAAATTGGGGTCAGGTACACGTTCAGCGTGACGGCGACGAACTCGTACGGCCAGGACACCCTGACCTCGAATGGAGTGGTGCCCGGTAGCTGCGTGACGGCCAACCTCTCGGCCAGCCCTCCCTCACCGCAGACGGCTGGGGCACAGGTCCAGTTCACCGCCACATCGGCCGGCTGTCTGAATCCGCGTTACCAGTTCTGGCTCCGCGACCTGAATAACGCCTGGACTCTTGTGCAGCCGTTTGGTGGCGACACCTGGACCTGGGATACGTTGCGGTACCCCGCCGGAACCTACATCGTCAGCGTGTGGGCCAACCGGACAGGCGGAGGAACCAGCACCTGGGAAACCTTCGGGCAGCTGACGTACACGCTTCTCAAAGCACCTCCGTGCACGTCCGCCACAGTCACACCAGTCAAGGTCAGTGTGGCTGTGGGATCGACTGTCAGCCTGACGGCAGCCTCCACCGGCTGTGCGAGCCCCGAGTATGAGTTCTGGGTCCTGTACCCGAACGGGACGTGGAATTTGAAAAGGGGTTTTGGTGGGCCTACCTTCAGCTGGAGCACGGCAGGATTGGCGACCGGCGCGTACACGGTGCACGCCTGGGCCAACCAGCAGGGCATGAGCTGGGATGCGATCGGCTCGGCGGCTGTCACCCTCACCAACAACTGCGCAACGGCGTCGCTGAGTCCTTCCACAGCCACCCAGCCCGCGGGCTCTGCGGTGAGCTTGACGGCGAGCTCGACCGGCTGTCTCATTCCCCGCTACGAGTTTTGGGTCCAGTATTTGAATGGAGCCTGGTTCTTGAAGCAGGGCTTTGGCGGATCGGCGTTCACCTGGGACACCACCGGGCTGGCGCCAGGCAGATACCTCGTACACGCGTGGGTCAACTCGACGGGCAGCGGCCATGACGCCATCGGCTCGGCCACTGTGACGCTTAGCGGCTGCACCACAGCTACGGCCACCGCCCCAACAGCCTCGGGTCCGGTCGGAACGAACGTCACCTTCACCGCCGGCTCGAGTGGCTGCCCGAACCCGGTGTATGAGTTCTGGCTCAAAGATCCAGGCGGGACATGGCACCTGATGCAGGGCTTCGGCACCGGCGACAGCTGGCTGTGGCTTACAGCCGGCTCGGCCAAAGGCGTCTACACGATTCACGTTTGGGCCAATCAGCAAGGAGCCGGCACAAGCACATACGAGACGATCGGTTCGGCGACCTATACGCTGACCTAGCCTCGGTCTACCTGGTGGCTCCGGTCTGGTTGTGAGGCGGGACGGCCAAATCGGTCGGCTGCGGGTCGAACCATCGGGTGTTGGGTCGGACGAATCCCCTCACCTCGTAAGGTCGGTAGTGGTCGCCACCTTCTCCTGCAATGTTCAGCACCGTGAACCGCGTCACCTTTTCGACCAGGTCGATGGTGGCTCCCGAATAGCGGTGCAGCCCAATGTCGAGAACATAGTCACGCGGCAAAAGAGTGAGGTCCACGTCCATGGCGATCTCCTGAAGGCCTGGTGACAGCTCGAAGACGTGGCCACCACGGTCGGTGTTCATCATCGTCGCCACGCGTAGGCCCTCGAGATTCGAGATCCCCACCTCAACCACCACCTCAGGAATCGTCACAGCGGTATCGACGAGCATCCTGACCCGAAACGACTCGGTGAAGTGAAGTTGATCAGCCACCTTGCCGGCGGAGTCGAGCACAGTCGCCGAGCGCAGGCGCGCTTCGCCCGTCCCCATAACTGATTCCCCTGCGCGGACGATCGCTTCCCCTCGCGGGATGTCATCCGTCCGCAGGTAAGCCGCCACGACGCTATCCGGGTCGCTGTCCTGCACGAGCCGGCCGCCATCGAGAAGGATGGCGCGGGTGCAGAGGCTCTTGATCGTAGGCATGTTGTGACTGACGAACAGCACCGTGCGGCCCTCGTTTGCGACCTCGCCCATCTTGCCAAGGCTCTTGCGTTGAAACGCGATGTCCCCAACAGCCAGCACCTCATCCACGATGAGGATGTCCGGCTCCAGGTGCGCCGCCACAGCAAATGCAAGCCGCACGTACATGCCGCTCGAGTAGTACTTGACGGGTGTGTCGAGAAATGCCTCGACACCGGCAAATTCGACGATCTGATCGAACTTGCGATCTAGCTCGCTGCGCCGCATGCCGAGAATCGCCCCGTTCAGGTAGACGTTCTCGCGGCCCGTGAGCTGGCTGTGGAAGCCGGTGCCCACTTCGAGGAGGCTGCCCAATCGCCCATCGACGATGACCCGCCCGCTGGTCGGCTCCGACAGCCGGCTCAAGATTTTCAAAAGCGTGCTCTTGCCGGCGCCGTTGCGTCCAATGATTCCGAGGACCTCTCCCTCGCCCACCTCGAAGGACACATCCTTGAGCGCCCACAGTTCGGGGGGCTGAGGCCTCCGTCGAAAGGCAGTGCGCAGGGCGTCGCCCGCCAGTGTCTTGAGCGAGGCCTGTCTTTCGCGCTTCCGGCCGAGTCGATACATCTTGCTCAAGCCTTCAACGCGCACGGTGACCCTTGCCATCGGTCAGACCACGTCCGCAAATGTCTTCTCGGCGCGCCGAAAGTAAATCAGGCCCCCGATCAGAATCGCCAGGAGAAGCGCTGTTGACCCCAATAGCTGGATCCCAGGGGCGGGCCCACCGGTCAGCGACCAGCGGAATCCCTGTATCACGCTGGCCATTGGGTTGAGGTCGTACAGCAGGCGCGTGAGACCGCCGCCCACAAGGCTCGCCGAATAGGCCACCGGCGTGGCGAAGAACCAGATTTGAATAAGGAACGGGAGCCCGACCTGGATGTCTCTGTAACGCACGTTCAGGGCAGACAGCCAGAGGCCTATCGCGATCGCAGCGAGCAAGGCCAGCATCACGAACAATGGGAGGGCCAGCATCTGCCAGCCCGGCCGGACCCCGTAGTAGATCAGCACTGCAACGAGGAGGATGAGCGAGATGGCGAAGTCGACAAGACCGGCAATTGCGGCGGCGAGGGGAATGATCAACCTCGGGAAGTACACCTTCGTGAGGAGGTTTGCATTCTGGACCAGGCTGCCGCCGGCCCTCGTCAGCGAGGAGGCGAAGAGCTGCCAGGGAAGCAGACCCGACAGGACGAAGAGCGGATAAGGGAGCGCTCCCGATGGAAGGTGTGCAAGGCGGCCGAAGACCACGCTGAAGAGCACCATCGTGATGAGCGGCTGGATGAGTACCCAGGCAATGCCGAGGGCCGATTGCTTGTAACGCACCCTGACCTCGCGCCAAGCAAGAAAAAGGAGCAGCTCCCGATAACCCCACAGCTCTCCAAAATCGAGGCCGAGCCGACCTCGACTCGGCTCGATTATCACGAGGCGGCGCGAGCCGCGCGCTTCAGTCCGCGAGCTCACCTGGACTGGCCCTCGCTTGCCAGTCGCGCTGCGGCCTCGCGACAGACCTCGGCAACGCCGCTGGAGAATCGGACTCGTGGGGGCCCTAAGACTCGCGACATCAACTCCAGGTCTGCGATCACATTGCCTGGTCCAGCGGGGAGCTGCTCGATGACGGGCTCCCGGCCAACTTGGGTTCCTATCGTGCGAATTATCTCGCCAAGGCTGATGACATCTGGACCCCCCACGTTGATCGGCCCCGAATAATCGGCAGTCAGAGTGGCCGCGAAGGCACTGACTGCGTCACTGACGTGAACGGGGTTGACCAGAAGGCCATCCGGTGAGCTCATGGTGATCGGATTGCCGAGCAGGACATTCCGCACTAGCCGGGGAATGAACATCGTCGGTCGCTGGCCTTCGCCGTATACGAAGAAGGGCCGAACTGCAATCACCGTAAAGAATCGCTCATAGGCAAAAAGAAGGATTTCGGCCAGCTGCTTGCTTGCAAGGTAGAAGTCGGGCGGGTGGGGTACTCCGGACTCGACCAGCGCGTCGGGCCCGTAGCCGTAGATGCCCCCACTCGATGCAAGAACAAACCGAGACGCTTGTGCCGCGCGAGCGTATTCCAGGAGATTGAGCGTCGACTCGACGTTGACTGCATAGATGTCTTTTGCGCGATCAGGAAACTCGCGGTAATGCTCTGACTGGGCAAGATGTACCACGCCGTCAATCCGTCGAGGCAAAACCGAAGCATCGAATCCCGCGCTGAGATCCATAAGAATTGACCGTGGCTGCGGCGAAGGCTTCCGAACCAGCTCATACACTTCGTGCTCCTTCGCCAAGTGTTGAACTAGACGGCGACCGATGAAACCGGCAGCTCCCGTTACGAGTACGCGCATCACCCTTCCTCGGGGCGTGACGTAAGCTCAGCGGTCACTTTGGGAGCGACCGGTTCCTTTAACCAGACGTGACGGAAAACCGAATTCCACATTCCTCCCACCGCTTCGGCAGAATGGTACCTGAGCACATATTCCCGGCCGGCACGACCAACGCGCCTCGCAGCCCCGGATCAGTCGCCGAGACGGCGCCCCATCACCAAGTACGACGAGATCGGGGTCGGGCTGCGGGTCAGGCAGGCGACTAGACTAATCGACTGGGTGGCTGCTCAGATCAAGAGCTTCGTGCGTCCAGTGTGGCGTACGTTGGCGGTCGCCGTTGTCTTGCTCATCGTCGGCGTCGAGGTAATGCTGGCAAGGCTAGAAACGGAGCGCCGACGGTCTAAGGGTTATCCGCCACGTGTCGTGTGGGGCCCTACCCCCATCATCAACATCAAGTACTGGTCTCAATCGCTAAAGAGGTATGGGTTCGAGAGCATGACCATCGTCCACTCTGTGTACCCGGCGTTCAAGCGGGAAGACTTCGATCGACATTTCGATTCGTTCGAGCCGCGCAGCCCTCGGTTAAAGTTCCTAACGCCCTATCTTGTCTTCTTGTGGTGTGTGCGACATGCTGACATCTTCGCCTTCTACTTCGACGGCGGTTATCTAGCAAACACGCCACTGAGATGGTTCGAATGCCAGATTCTCAAGCTAGCTGGCAAACAAACAATTCTGATGCCATTTGGAGCCGACGTCGCAGTCCCTGGCACATTAGGGCCCGTCGAGTCCGCTGTCTACGAATCCTATCCGCACCTCAAGGCGAATGGTGAAGAGATTCGCCGGCGGGTGCTGTATTTCGCCCACTACGCCGATTTTGTCATAGGGTGTCTGCAACCGGGATTCCAGCCTCGGCATGATTTGCTCTGGCCGAATGTCTCGGCGATTGATACCGAACAATGGAAGCCAATCGCACGCGACAGAGGGGATGATAGAGACGCTCAAACTGCGGAGGTTGTGATTGTCCACCCCACGAACCATCGGCCGATAAAGGGCACTCAGATCTTGGTCCAGGCGGTCAGAGAACTTCAAGACGAGGGACTTCGGCTTCGCCTTGACATCATCGAAGGCCTATCCAACGAGGATGTTAGAGCCGCAATGGCCTCTGCTGACATCATCGCGGAGCAATTCATAGCCGGTTTCGGTTTGACCGCCGTCGAGGCGATGGCCCTTGGGCGGCCAGTGTTGTCGAATTTGTACTGGTTGGGTCCAGAGTTTTGGGACGGGACCACTCTCTGTGACTGTCCGATTGTGAACACTCGGCCAGAAACATTGAAGGTCGTCTTGCGGCGACTGGCAACTGATCCGCAACTCCGAAGCGGACTGGGCCGGGCAGGCCGAGAATATGTCCTCAAATTTCATTCAGCTGAAGCAGTTGGCGCGGTATGGAGATCGATCATCGACCACCTGTGGTCGGGAGATCCAATACCTCCAAAGGTCTCAGCCGACTTTGTATCGACATCATTGGCGCGGGGCGGTCGCAGTGACTCAGCATCGAGGGCGGTGGCGTTCCAGAAGAGCTGATTGGAGTGCCTTATCCTGGCGCGTTCCAAGATTGGCGAGCCTGCGTAAGCCGGATCGGAACGGGTGCCCGGTTGATGGCGAGGCTTCCGCCATCGTCTCCTCCTTCGTAACGCGAAAGAGGAGACGGAATATCAGATCGCGGCCGTTTTGGCGTCTCTTGTCATGGTCAACACGCTCCAATCGGAGGGTGCTGACGAAGCCACCGAGTAATCGGATTCTTTCCTTTGGAGCCGCCAAAGGTACAGCCAAGAATATTGATCGCCTCCGGACAAAGCAGGGCGTTCCAATACGCCGTCGGAGGCTCTAGGGTGGTTTAGCGCGCTGGTGCAGAACTCCAAAACCGAGGGCACCCGCCCGACCTCGCCGATGAGGTCGTCGGCGATGGTTTCGGGGCCGGCATCGTAACCGCCGGCGACGCGCTCCAGTCGCAGCCGGAGGACTTGAGCCTGGACCTCGGACGATGTCTGGTGAGGGCAGGAATGGGGCTGGCGCGAACGCGTGAATTGTGGCCGTCGAAAGCTACAACGAATCCGCCCAGCCCAGTGTATGAATCGTTAGCGCGCATGCATGGACGCTAACCGCCGCGGGACTGAGGGGCGCTTCCGCGACGACAGCGATACGCACCCTTGGTAGTCTCGGGCACACTGATGAGGATGCAGATGCTTCATCAGCCCCGGTGACATACCATGCGAAGGGCATTTAGGTGGGAGTGCCCCGACTGTTAGGTTCGGGGCCAGTCAGACTGGGGGAAGGTTGAACGCAGTTCAACCAGGCGAATGAAGGTGCAGGCGGGATCAACGGTACTGAACGAGCACGTTTCTGTGGTCTGCAACCTTTGCGGGGCGCTTGACGGGACGGTGGTTGCCGACCGGACAACCTCCGTGCGTACGTCGATTGGAGACTTTGAGTTCCACGTCCGCCTTGTCTGCTGCGAACAGTGCGGCCTCGTGTTTTGGACTCCGCGGATGACGGATGCTTTGCTTCGCGACTACTACCAGGCCGTTTATCGCTCACCGCTGCCGCCGTCAAGTCGCGATAACGCACGGCGCGCCTCAATCCGGGCCCGCATTGATTGGCTTTCGTCGAACGGTGTTCAGAGCGGGCGGCTATTGGAGATAGGAGCTGGCGAGGGTTTCTTCCTTGAGCGGGCCACTGAAGCTGGGTTCCAAGCTACTGGCCTTGAGCCTTCTAATGAATATGCAGATGCGGCACTAGGGGTGGCTTCACGTGCCCACGTCATCCGCGCTTTTCTCGAAGAATACGAGCCGGCTGAGCCTTTCGATATCGTCTGCAGTTTCTTTGTGCTCGAACACAGTCTTGATGCCACTGACTTCCTTCGACGGTGCTACTCATTCATGAGGCCGGGCGGCTATTGCTACCTCGAAGTGCCAGACGTAAGTCGATACCCCGAGCAAACCGGGGACATGCTATGGCATGAGCACACTTATCACTTCACGGCACGAACGCTCAGCCGACTGCTTGCTCGGATTGGATTCAAGACGGTTGTTGTGTCGTCACCTGGACCAAGTTATCCGTTTGGGATGGCTGTTTTGGCGTCTCGGTTGCCTCAGCCGGACGCAGACTGGAATCGTGACCTGCCGGATCGAGTCGCGCATGATGAAGCCGTAGAAAGCTTTGCAGCGCATGCGGCTACCGTTGCGGCGTACCGGGAGGCGCTGAGGGACGTGCTTGCACCGATTCTTTCGGCGGCCCGCAGTGGCCGAGTCAAGCTGGCTATGTACGGAACCGGCGTCTTCCATGACACCCTGTACACGTATGCCGACCTTCGTAGCTCCGACATTTCGCTTTTGATCGACGACAACGCGTCAAAATGGGCTAGCCGAACAATCCAGGGTCTCGAGGTTAAGCCGCCTCAAGCTCAGCAGATGTCGAGAATCGATGCAGTCGTGATTGGAAGCGATGGATTCGAAGAGCAGATCGCTACCAGGGCCGAACTGTTAAGGAACGCGGCTGGAAGTCAGTTTGAGATTATTCGGCCTCATTCTGCTGCGCTGGAACGACTGGCGCGTCGCTTCAGTCGCTGAACCTCCACCTGTGGTGAACATGCCGCGGGCGTTGCTGACGTCCGCGGCATGGCGTAGTTTTGGCTCCTATGTAACCACCGCTCCGTCGAAATCGAAATAGACGTTGGGTTTGCGCATGACGAGTTAAACCAAGAGCGTGGTATGTCCGGAGTACGTTCCCCGGATAGCTTGATCAGCTGGCACTCCAACGACCAGATCGCCGTTTTGCCCAGGTAGCCGCCGTCGTAAGAAAATACGAAAACATCTGCATTGTCCAGGCACCAGGCAAAGGCAAAGTACGGAGCGAGGAACCTCAGCCTCAGACTCCGCGGTCCAAAGCCATCGAGATGGCGATCAAAGTCTTCGCGCATGAACACTGGATAGACGCCATAAACGAGGGTTGAGCTCTGGAATCCACGGCCTTGAAGTGCCTTCGACCAATACTTGAGGTTGATAAGCGGGTCGGACCCCAGACTATCCTCGGCAGATCGCCATTGCGACGGCGCCTGTCGGCGCCGATACGGCGGATACAGGCCAGAGATGCGAGACAAATGAACGCCATCAATGAGGCCGCGCGATAGACCCCCCGCCGAAGCAATGGCTTGAGGGCCGGAGCACCTCTGCTTACGATGCTGATTGCAGCCAGGGCTCCAAACGCGTCGTCAGACTCGCCTGCCGATATGTATTTGGCGTGGCGAGATCAGAGCCTTTTCCCTGAGTCGGCTCGATCGACCTCGACCTTTTGGGCTTGGCGCCATTCGATCACTTTCGACAAGCCTTCTCGCAGGTCGGTATGAGCTCGAAATCCCAGAAGGCGTTCGGCCTTATCGATGCTGCCAATCCGGTATGTCACAAAACTCTGTTCCTGCGCCCTGAACACCGGCTCGAGGTCAGAGCCAGTGAGCTCGAGGAGGACTTGGACGAGCTCGTTGATCGTGGTTCCGACGCCCATCCCTATGTTGAAGAACTCGTCGGCGCAGTCAGCCTTCATGCTCAGGACGTTCGCCTCGGCGACGTCGCCCACGTAGACGAAGTCGTAGACCTGGGAGCCGTCGCCGAAGATCTCCGGTCGCTCGCCAGCCCAGATCCGATCCAGGACACGCATGATCACGCTCACGTAAGTGCCCTGGTAGTCCATACGCGGACCGTAGATATTCATGTAACGGTGGCCCACGAAGGGCAGTCCATGCTGCTGATAGATCGCGCGGAGCATCTGCTCATTCGCGATTTTCGTCGCCCC
>CAAGKR010273680.1_pt1 | contig 10144 bp, 7 predicted proteins | sample 2556971 | NCBI WGS metagenome assembly CAAGKR01 (sample SAMEA5207829, study PRJEB30636) | soil metagenome | biome: forest; feature: boreal; material: soil | place: USA | collected 2011-09 | depth 1 m
CCTCCGCCTCCGCTGGGGCGACGCCCTCCGCGCCCGCGATCGCGGTCCCGATCAAATCCCGGGCGGCGCGCGCGCTGGGTGTAAGCCGCCGTCGCTGCCGGAGCCCGCACTTCGACGCGGGTATCCACGGTGCCGTTGCCCACTGCTTCGGCGGCCAGCAGGGCTTCTGCCTCGGCCTGAGCTTCTTCCAGTTCGGCCTCTGCTTCGGAGGGCCCTTCTGCCTCTTCCTCTGCCTCGCCGCTTTCTCCAACAACCGTCTCGAAGGGGGCTACGCTGCTTCCGGTTTCCGCCGAAGCTGCGATCTCCCGCTCGGCGGCGGGCTGGGCATAATCTCCCGCTGCGTGAGTTTCTTCTTCGTACTCGTCGAAGGCCACATCCTCTTCCAACTCTTCGACGTAGGAAGCGATGTCGGCTTCCTCTTCGTCGATTTCCTCTTCCTCGACGGTCCCGGCAGCGGCCGCGGGCCGATGATCGGAATGCTCGAGCGTCACGACGCGATTGCCGTCGGCGTCTCCTTCGCTTTCTTCTTCCGTTTCCATTTCTTCTTCGGTAACTTCTTCCGCCACTTCTCCGCCGAACGTTGCCTCCACATTCATCTGGTGCAGGCGCTTCTGTTCGCGGTCCCAGCGGTCAGATGCGGCTTCCTCGGATTGCGCGACTTCGGTATGAGTCTCGGTGACTTCCTGGGGACGAAAGGCTGCGGCCGGCGGCTCGACGACTGCGACCGATTCCGCGAACGATGGCTTGTCCTGGGGAAAGCTTTCGCCAATGGCCTGGCGCGGCTCGTAGATGTCTTGCTGCTCTTCGGAAGCGTGGGCCGGTTCCTCTACAACCACCGGGACCGGTTGACTGAGGCCGCGATACTTCGAAATGGATTCTCCCGGCAGCAGGATCGGCTGGTATCCCGGAGGCGGTCCGTAGTGTTCGCGGTCCGGACGCGATTCGGTCGGGCGCGATTGGCTGTGCGCAGGCCGTGCGAATCGCGCTGGCTCTGGGGTCCGCTCCGGGCTTCGCTCCGGACTGCGTTCTGAACTTCCGTCCGGTCCTGCGTCGCGGCGCCCACGACGCCGGCGGCCGCGAAAACCACCCCGGCCCTCGCGCTGGTCTCGCCTACCTGAGCTCTCGCGAGGCTCGGAAGCGCGGCTTTCGGTCGTTGGAGCGGCATACGGCGCAGCCTGAACTTCGCCTTCAAATTCCCCTGTGGCGGCCGACTGCGAAGTTGCGGGCTGGCTAAATTCCTGCACCGGCGTCGCCGGAATTTCGTCGAGGTCGCCGTCTTCGTTCTCTAACTCCATGAAGTCGGAGACGTACAGGAAGGCGTCGCGCTCAAGACCTATGTCCACGAATGCAGATTGCATTCCGGGGAGAACGCGGGTGACGCGTCCCTTGTAGATGGAGCCAGCGAGGGTATATTCGTTTTCCCGCTCGAGGTAGACCTCGGCGAGCTGATCGTCCTCCACCATGCCGACCTTGATCTCATGCGGCGTGGCGGACACAAATAATTCTTTGTTCATTCATACTCCGGTTCCGCGAGCCTTAGCTGGCTGCAGAATTCACCGGATCAGGGTTGGACAACGACGAGCAGAAATGAAGAAATGAAAGGTGCGATAAGCGTTCTTTCCGCCGGCAAAGGATGCACCGGCGAAACTAAAGAACGTTCCTGGCCCAGAGTTTTCTGGCTGGACCGAGCTGGCTGCAGAAATTCGAATGTCTTTTCCACGGATCGCATTTACGCCGGGGTTGTGACCGCTCTCTCAGTCCGGTTCTAACTGACCGAAGGGGCCGTTCCCTGCCCGAAGCGCCTTTATTTTCAATCCTGCCCGGCCGTCACTCCTGCCGGCAGCTGCCCTCGTCACGTGAGGGCGATCGTGATTTTTTCTCCGTCCGCCTGCGGCGGCGACGGTTTACTGCCTGCTAACCCTTTGCTTCAATTGACGAAGCGGCGCATGCGGACATTCATCACCATCCCCAGCGCTAGAAACATAAACAGTACCGATGACCCTCCGTAACTCATTAAGGGCAAAGGTATTCCGGTTACCGGCATCTTGCCGAGAACCATGCCAACGTTGACCAGGATATGGAAGGTTAAGACGGCCACCACACCCATGACGAGGAACGTGCCTGCGCGGTCGGGCGCTGTTTGCGCGTTCTGGGTCAAACGCATTAATACGATGAAGTATAACAGCAATACTCCCAGCGCACCCACAAAACCATGTTCTTCCGAGAAAGCTGCAAAAATGAAGTCCGTTTGGGGAACGGGCAGGAAAGCGCCGTGTGTTTGCGAGCCTTTACCGCCCCACAGGCCTCCGGAACCCACGGCGATGAGGGATTGCGTAAGTTGGTACCCGGATCCCTGCGGATCGGCGTCCGGCTGCAGGAAGCTGGTCAGGCGCTGCTTCTGGTAGGACTTCAGGATGTGGACTTTCGGGGTCAGGAACACCAACCCGAACCCGATACCGGCAAGCAGAGCCACAGTTAACCCCTGTTTCCAACTCACCCCACCAATGAATAGACCCATGATCGCGATAGGGAGATACGTAAGCGCGGTGCCGAGGTCCGGCTGCGCCAGTACCATCAGCATAGGCACGCCCACGATGGCACCGGCTTTGATGAAGTCAGACCAGGAAAGCTCGCGCTGCTGCAAGTCGGCAAAATACTTGGCGACCGCCAGAATCAGGATGAGCTTCACCCACTCCGAAGGCTGGAAGTGATTGCCGCCGGGCAATTTCACCCAGCGCCGCGCCCCCAGATATTTTTGCCCGAAGATCAAGACCGTCATCAGCGAGGCGACGGCGACGATGTACATCCAATGCACCCGCTCGAGCAGCACGTGATAGTTCATCAGGCTGACCAGAAACATGCCAACCAGCCCGCCCGCAATCCAGTAAAGCTGCCTGCGGTCGGAGCCGGCGAATTTGGTGTGCGCCGTCGCGCTGTGAATTTCGAGGACGCCGAGGCCGCAGATGACCAGCACGAAGCCGATCAGCACCCAGTCGAAATCGCGGAATGAAATGTAACGAGACATGGAAAATCAGCTCTTGGCTCTTAGCTCTTGGATCTTAAGCCTTGTGACAACTGAACAAACTACGATTTCTTACTGCATTCCCGGCGCTGCTGTCGCCAACGGCGGGAGTTTTCTTGGGACATTCAAAAGGAATCGTCCGCCCTCCAACTTATCGTCCACGGGATTGGACGGGTCAGGGCTGGTCCAGACTGCGCCGACTTCCACCCTCTTGTCTGCTCCGGCCACTTTCGTCGGCTCCTGCTGATGCTTCTGAACATAGGCCTTAATGACCCGCGAAGCGACGATCGCCGCCAACGGGCCTTCTTCGCCACCTTCCCAGAGAACAGCCACCACGATTTCGGGATTCCTACGCGGGCTTACGCCCACGAACCAGGCGTTGTTCTTGAACTTCGCTTTACCGTTGGCGACCTTCGACTTCGCCGTCGCGCCAATGGTTTGCGCGGTCCCGGTCTTGCCGGCGAAATCAATCCCCTGCAAATGTGCGGCGGCGGCTGTACCCATTGGCCCGGTTACGTCCGCCATTGCGTCAGTGATGATTTCCCAATTCTTGGGGTCAAGATTGATGTTGACCTCGTCTGGAACGTCGGACGCCGGCACAAATCCCGGTGGTAAGTCATTGGACGGCGAGGTCACATGTGGCCGATGCAACACGCCGCCGCTGGCGATGCCGCCGACAGCGCGCGCAAGTTGAATCGGAGTCACCGCCACCGCACCCTGCCCAATACCTACCGAAATTGTCTCCCCGGCAAACCACTTCTGTTTGAAGTTGCGAATCTTCCATTCTTCCGACGGAACAACTCCGCTGACCTCTTGCGGAAGATCAATGCCAGTCTTTTGGCCGAAACCTAGCAGAGTGGCGTACTTCGCGATTCGCTCAATGCCGAGTTTCTCGGCCAAGGTGTAAAAAAACACGTCGCAGGACTGGTAGATCGCCTTGGAGATGTCCACATCGCCGTGCACTTTGTGATGATCGGAAATCCAGCAGCGGAAGTAGCGTCCGTAGAATTCCGCTCCGCCGTTGCAGATCACGTGCATGTCTTGCGCAATGCCCTCCTGAAGGCCCGCCGTCGCCATGATGATCTTGAACGTAGATCCCGGTGCAAGCTGAGCTTGAATTGCCTTGTTCAGCAGCGGATGATCTTCGTCGTTCACCAGCTTCGCCCACTGGCCGTGAGAGACCTTGACCGCGAAATCATTGGGATCAAATGTCGGCCGGCTGACCATTGCGAGGATTTCTCCAGTGCGCGGGTCCATGGCAACGATGGCGCCGTTTTTTCCTTCCATCGCTTCCTCGGCGGCGATCTGCAGATCGACGTCAATCGTCAGCTTCAGGGGCTTGCCCGGCTCGGCCGGCTTCTCGTCGAGCGGCGTGCCGATTTCCTGGCCGTGGCTGTTGACCTGCACCTGGCGCGATCCGTTCTTGCCCATCAGAATCTGGTTGTATTGCAGCTCAACGCCGGATTTTCCCACCACGTCGCCCGGATTGTTGAACTCCCATTGCGGCTGGTTCAGCATGTCTTCGCTGACTTCGCCAACGTATCCGATTAAGTGCGCGAGAAATCCCTTGCGCGGATACAAACGCCGGTACGCCATGATGGTGTCGAGTTCTGGCAACTCGTTGCGATGCGATTCGATGAAAGCCTCTTCATCGGGAGTGATATCTTCCTTCAGATAAATCGGACGGTATTGCGGCAGGGAAGCGAAGTGGCGAATTTTGTCGCGCACATCTTTCGGATCCAAGTGCAAGCCTTCCGCGATCAGTCCGGCGTCAGCATTGAGGTCGCGCGAAGAATCCCGCAACAGCAGCGCAGTGAACGAAGGATAGTTGTCCACAATCGGCCGCCCGTTACGATCAAAAATCTTTCCTCGCGGTGCCAGAATGGGAACATTGCGAATGCGATTCTGTTCCGCGAGGTTGGCGTACATGTCGCTCTGCGAAACCTGCAGCCGCCACAACCCGTAAGCGAGAAAAAGAAAAATGGCGAGGATGACATACTGCACCGCGGTCAGGCGGATCGGCGAAATCTTTTCATCGCGGCCAAACATAAATCAGTCGTTGGTCCTTGGTTGTTGGTCGTTGGTCTTATTGGTCAGCGGCATGGGTTAACTGAATTGTAAATCTTCTGACGGTGGATGACTCGGCGCAATCGGGTCACCAAGGTCACAACGGGTCGCGACGGGGGAACTAGGCTTGCGCCGCTCCGTTTCTTGTGGAAGGCATCCAGTAGGCATGGAAGGATGGAAGAATGAAGAAAAGGTCTCGGATTCCTGCCGCGCCATCTCGCAGCGCAAAATCGGTCACGCGCGGCCCAGTCCAGGATAGGCCCAGCGTGACATCGGGCTCCGGAGAGAAGCCGTGGATGCGACATGCAGGCAAGCTGAAGCATTTGCACAAGAGACCAAGCGAATCAATCAGCGAATTGAAGAGGTCTTCGAGCAGATTGATGGGGAAATTTGGAGTGCTGACTCCCGTCTAGACTGAAAGGTGTTAGGCCAACGACCAAGGACGAACGGCCAACGGCGCCTTTAAGCCCTTTGCTTTAACTTATCCATTGCCGCAAACAAAAACACACCCAGCACCGCATTCGCCACGGCGGCGATCAACTCATGCGGCCAGCTCCAGCGCAGCTCAAGTTGGACCAATCCTCGCGCGATGGTGAAATAGAGCACCTGGTGGACAATGTAGAAGCCTATTGTGATCAGCAAGCGGGTGCCGGCGTTTTCCACGTCCAGTTTTACGCCCAGCGACGACGCTCCGTAGCCGACGACCGTCTTTGCGATTCCGTACAGGCCGATGGGGTGGCCGGTCAGCGAGTCCTGCAACAAGCCGACGGCAGCCCCGGTGAGCAGGCCGGCGGTCGGATCGCGGCGGGCCATGGCGAAAAAAATTACTACCAGCAGCGGCAGGTCAAAGTGGGAGAAAAACGGGAAACGCAACGGAATGAATGCCTGAAGAAACACTGCCAGCAATGGCACCAGCACGGTCACCGGTAAGCCGAACCGGTAAACCTCAGTTTGCCGCTGCGATGTGTAGGAGACGGCCACGTTATTGAGGAGTGTCTCCGGGAGCGGGAGTCGGGGTCGGCGGCTGCTGTTGGACGGGGTTCCCAGCCGGCTTCGAGATCGGGACCACGACGGGTTTCGCAGTGGCAGGTTTCAAGGTGGTAGCACCCGGCGAGTCGGCTTGAGCCTTAGCCGGAGAAGGGCTTCCCTGATTTTGGATTGCTGCTGGATTTTGCGCGTTACCCGGCGCAGGCGCAGGCGTTTCCGGGCCGTCGGGCACCGAGGGCAACCGCTGGGCCAGAATATCCGCTGCCCGAGCCGCAGTCGATCCACTCGCGGTCGCGGGATCGCGTTCGTGCTTCTCGGTGATGATCAAAACTTCTTCCAAATGGTTGAGCGCCGCCGAAGGCTGCAGCGTCACCTGAAGAAACTGGCCTCCCGTGGAGACCCGGCTCACACTGCCGATGGGCAGGCCCTTGGGGAAAATCTGGTCTCCGCCGCTGGTCAGAACTTTCTCGCCTGGTTTCACTTCTTCGTCGGACATGATTTTGTCGAGCACCAGTTCACCCGACGGCTTGCCCTTGAGGACCCCCTGCAAGCGCGATTGTTCGAGGATGGCTCCGACTCCGCTGGACTGGTCGTTGATCAGCAACACTTGCGACGAGTTCGCGAATACCCGGATGATCTTGCCCACCACTCCGTCTCCGGAAATCACCGCCATGTCGGCCGCGATGCCCTGGTTCGACCCTTTATCGAGATAGACGATGCGCGACTGCTCGCTGCCGCTGGAACCGATCACCTGCGCGGCCATGGTCTTGGCAATGAATTGTTCCTTGAACCCAAGCAGCGCCTGCAGGCGTTGTGCCTGCTCTGCGTCCTGGCGCAAGCGGACTTGCTCGATTTGCAGTTGCTGGATCTGCTGCTGCAGAGCGCGGTTTTCCTGGCGCACGCCGCGCAGATATAGATAGTTGCTCCAGATGCGGTCGCCGCCGGCTTGCAGGCGGACGATTCCCTTTTCCAGCGGAGTCACAGCCGTGACCCCCCAGACGCGAATCAGGCGCGACGGTTCGTTCTCCGTCTGACTCTTGACCTTGACCTGCACAGCCAGTCCCACAATTTGAAGGAATATGGCCGCCGCGAGGATGCTGACGTTACGATAGCGGCCCATAAGGTTTTCCATAAAAACAGCTATTAGCTCTTAGCTGTTAGCTCTTAAGCTTTCCGCAGATTCGTGTTTAGCGCGCCAGCCAGTGCGAGATCAGTATCAAAGCCATCCCGGCGAAAACGACGGCGCAATCAATTCTGTAAAACCAGATCCAGCCATTCTTGTTGGCCATGGCTACGGACGTTTCATGTAACGGCCATGACGTTGGTCCCAACCGGGCCAGCCAGTTCATGGTCCGCCGGGTATTCAACACCGTCCAAGCGCAGAACAGCGCAACGAGTGCCATCCCAATCTGGAGGGAAATCTGGGCGTGGGGTGAAAAAGCCGAAATTAGATCACGCGAGATCACGAGTCTCAGTCACCGCCTACTCGATCGAAATTTTTCTCAGCAGCTTGAAATCGCTGAGCATTTTGCCGGTGCCGAGCACCACGCTGCACAGCGGATCGTCGGCAATCGAAACCGGTAAACCAGTTTCTTCGCGAATGCGCTTGTCCAAATTCTTCAGCAGCGCGCCGCCGCCGGTCAGCACGATGCCGCGATCGCTGATGTCGGCAGAAAGTTCCGGAGGCGTGCGCTCGAGCGCGACGCGCACTGCGTTCATGATGGTCGACACACATTCGCTCAACGCCTCGCGAATTTCGCTGTCGTCCACCGTGATAGTTTTCGGAACACCCTCGATCAGGTTGCGGCCTTTGATTTCCATGGTCAGCGGCTTGTCCATGGGATACGCCGAGCCGATTTCCATTTTGATCTGCTCGGCCGTGCGCTCGCCGACCAGCAAATTGTATTTCCGCTTCAGATAATTCATGATGGCTTCGTCCATCTGATTGCCGGCCATGCGGACGGAGCGTGAATACACGATGCCGCTCAGCGAAATCACTGCGATGTCAGTGGTGCCGCCGCCGATATCTACTACCATGTTCCCCGAAGGCTCGGTAATCGGAAGGCCCGCGCCAATCGCCGCCACCATGGCCTGTTCCACTAGATACACTTCGCTGGCCTTGGCGCGATAAGCCGAGTCCATGACCGCGCGCTTCTCCACCTGCGTAATTTCCGAAGGCACTCCAATCACGATGCGCGGATGCACCAGCATCTTGCGGTTGTGCGCTTTCTGGATGAAATAGTTGAGCATCTTCTCGGTGACCTTGAAGTCGGCAATCACGCCATCCTTCATGGGCTTGATGGCCACGATGTTGCCGGGCGTGCGGCCCAGCATCTCTTTGGCTTCTTTGCCCACCGCCTCGACCTCATTGGTGTTCTTGTTCAAGGCCACGATGGAAGGTTCATTGACCACGATGCCTTTGCCGCGGGCATAGACCAGCGTATTGGCTGTTCCCAGATCAATTGCGAGGGCGCTGGAGAAAATGCTGAACAGCGACCGCAGATTGTGCATGCGCGATGCACCGTTGTGAAAACCGTTTTTCGATGACATACCTGACCGCGTCTCTTTCTTCGTTGAGTCTGTGCTCTGTTAACTCTGTGTTCCCGGCCACACTCCAGCCTTAAATCGACCGGAACGGCTTGTGCCGCTTGCAAAATTCGACTGTTCTGGGTCCTTGTATCCTCATTATTCGACATTTGAGACCGCGCTGCAAATAACCTTGGTTATTTCCACTTCCGCCAGCCCTCATTGAATCACCACTTTCTGCTGCCGCGTGTTCACTCCGCCCTTGGCGTTCTGCGCGGTAATGGTGATTAACGTTTCTCCGTTGGGCAGCGGAGGCGTGAAATAACGGAAACTGCCATCCGTGCCCACTACTGGGACTTCGTGTCCATTGACCATTACCCGGGCGCCGATTTCAGTTTTCCCCAACAGTTCGATCACGTGCCCATGCTGGACAAAAGGCTCAATGGTCAGCGCAAGGGCGCCGTTATCCGGCACCTTGGAGATCACGGTAAAGCGGTTCTTTTCGCTCTCGATCGACGTCTTGTTCTGGGCATCGAACGAACGCACCATCCAGTAATAGGCGCCTTCCGACAGTCCGGAAACCATGACCGCCGACGAAGTCACCTCGCGGTCCACCACCAGCGACGAAAAGTACGGATTGCGGGAAATCTGCAGCCGGTAGCCCTTGGCGTTGGTCATGGTCGTCCACGAAAACTCGATGGCCTTGGAATCGTTGGCCACAAAAATCGGCATCATGTTGGCGGGCGAAATGGGCGTGGGCGGGCCGATTTCCTTTACTTTTTCCAGGTGCGGCGAATCGGCCTTGAAGCTGGCCTTTTCCCAGTCCGCCAGTTGCACGGTCTCGCCATTGCGCTCGACCGAACCGGTGCCCTTGGTGATCAGCATTTCGTCCTGGCTCGATGCCGGGTCCTTGCTGACGCGGGCGGCGCTCTCTGGCGCCAGCGATGCGGTTGCGCCGTCCATAATTACTTCTGACTTCGATCCTTGCACGTAGGTCCCGGTCGCCAGATCCACGGTGCCGGTGTTCACGCTGACGGCGACTTCGGTCTGCTGGCGCTCATTGGCCGAATTCTCTTCAATCACGATGAGCGAATCCTGCTTCACCGTGTAGTTGGTGCCGTCGTTGAACACGATCTTGGCCATGCCCTCGGGGCCGGTCTGGATCACGTCCCCTTTTTCGAGAGGGATGCTGTAATCGGCGCGCACCCAGTTGTTGCTGCTGGCCTGCTTGATGCGGACGGTGCCGTCGAGCGCCGTGATGTGGGCCTGCTGCGAGGTCTGCGCCCCGGACTTGAGGGAGTTCGCCGGCGCCGCTACTTTTTCCAGAAGATTGGTGAAAATGTTGTCCGCAGTTTTCACCGTGGTGGCGCTGAAGTCCGGAAACGCCAATCGGGTGCCGATTCCAAGGATCGCCATACCCGCCAGGATCAGCAACAAAACGCTGCGATAGGTGACCGTCTTCCAAGCAATTTGTATTCCGGGTTTGCGGGCCGATTGCACCTGTAAAAGTCCTCTTGCAGACGGAGAAAGTCCTTGGGATTA
>CAAGKR010014041.1_pt1 | contig 10143 bp, 9 predicted proteins | sample 2556971 | NCBI WGS metagenome assembly CAAGKR01 (sample SAMEA5207829, study PRJEB30636) | soil metagenome | biome: forest; feature: boreal; material: soil | place: USA | collected 2011-09 | depth 1 m
ATTCGCTGCGACTTCGTTCGAAAGCTTTCGTTTGCAAATGCCGGCCGGTTGTTATCGCCGGCATTTTTCGCCAGGCAACTACCTTTCCGGCGAAACGCGGGACTTCAACTTTAACGGCGGCGAGATGCCGTTTCCAAAAAATGAATTGCCCGGATCTTACATACTGGAACTTGTCGATGTTCCGGTGCGCGAATTTTCCTATGTCGATCCGCCCAGCGGACGCTGGGTGATTGTCGATCTAACCAACGTGCCTTATCTGACTCTGTGGTCCGACGGCGGACCATTTCTTTGCGTCGAGCCGTGCTGGGGACTGACCGATCATCACGAGCAACGCGCCTTTGAAGAGAAAGAAGGAATCCAAACAATTCCTCCTGGCGGCGAATTGCGCGCCTCCTTCACCATGACTCCGCAACTCGCCTCCTGCGATTAGCATTGATCCTTGCGGCCTGACGTATGCGGCACGGCACCATTATCCCCGAAAACGGAGCAACCGCGCTCCCCGCAGTTTCCGTCGATACCGACCGCTTTGTTGGCCTGCATGCATTCCTGAGTTTTTTTGGTTCGAAAGAGCTTCCCGAAAATCCGGCCGCGCCGCTGGAGCAGTTCCTTCCTATTCTCATGCCGCGTTTATCGGAGTTTACGCGCAAGCTGAGCGACTGGCCGGAACACGAAAAGGTCTTCCAGAAGCGAGGCGGAAAAAGTTTTCGTGCGCAAAAGCTTTTGCCGCCGATTATCCGCCCCTCAACCTTCCGCGATTTCTACGCATTCGAGCAGCACGTGAGGACGGCGCGGTCCCGGCGCGGTCTCGACATGGTCGCGGCCTGGTATGAAATTCCGGTTTTCTATTTCTCAAATCCAAATTCGTTTATTGCCGACAACGAAACAGTGGTTGCGCCCGCCGGTTCCCAGGAGCTGGATTTTGAACTCGAACTGGGCGCCGTGATTGGGAAACGTGGACGAGATATCCCGGCGGCCAAGGCATGGGAACACGTCGCAGGATTCACGATCATCAACGATTTCAGCGCACGCGATCTGCAACGGAGTGAAATCGAGGTGGGGCTCGGCCCGGCCAAGGGAAAAGATTTTGCGACCGCGGTCGGCCCGATGCTCATCACGCGGGACGAAGTTTCCGACCGGATTAATGGCGAAAAAATTTCCCTCGAGATGCGAGCGCGGCTGAATGGCCGCAATTTATCCAACGGAAACAGTTCCGCATTGCATCACTCGTTTCCGAAAATGATCGCGCAGGCATCGCGCGACGCGGATCTTTTTCCCGGCGACTTGATCGGCAGTGGAACGATTGGCACTGGTTGCATCCTGGAGCTCGGCGCGGAAAATACTGGCGGCTGGCTCAAACCGGATGACGTCGTCGAGCTGGAGATCGAGAAGCTCGGTGTTCTGCACACGCGCGTGACCGGGCGCAAGGCCTAGAAAAAGATGTCGATCTAACCGGGGAAACGCGATGCATTCGAGCCTTCTCTAGAAACAGCGGTTGACGAAAAGCCGGGTCACACCCTTCCATTTAAATCATGTCCGCCGCTTCTCTTCACGCGCTGCTCGCGCATTCGATTGATTACGCCGGCTTGTTTCCGCCGTGCAGCCTCGCGCTCGAACCGGCGCTGAGCAATCAAGCGCGATATGTTCGTTCGGACGACGCGTGGATGCTAAACGCATTCGTTCTTCCGCTCGGACAATTTGATGCGGCCAAGAAAATTCTCTCCGACTTCGATCCGCAACATCCACTGCGCGTTTCGGCGCTTGGGCCAAAGACAGAAGACGCCGCGCGCTTTCGTGAAATGTTCACCAAGACCAGTGACACGATCCGTTCGCTTTCGGCGTACAATGTCGATCTTATCTCGGTCAACCAGCTCGAAATGTTTTTGCCCGACGATGTCGATCTTGCATTGCTGAAGGAGGCGCGATCGATCATCGGGAGTTTACCGGCGTTCTGGGAAGCACCGGCGGACCGAGCGGAACAAACGATTGCGTTGCTCGCCGAGCACAATTCCAACGCCGACGCACCGACGTTCGGTTACAAATTGCGCACCGGCGGAGTAACGGCTGATGCGTTTCCAACGTCAGCCGAGATCGCCAAGGCGCTGGTCGCGCCGGCCACGCACCAAGTCCCGATTAAATTCACAGCGGGCTTGCATCATTCGCTCCGACAATACCGCGATGAAGTGCAAACGAAGATGCACGGTTTTCTCAACGTGCTCGCCGCCGCCGTGCTGGCAGCGGAGCATAAGTGGGACGAGAAACAAACATCGGCCATGCTTGACGACGAGGACGCGAAATCATTTTCGTTCGATGACGAATTCTTCGCCTGGCGTGAATGGAAGATCGACATCAAGCGACTGAAAGATCGGCGAAGATTCGTCACTTCATTTGGAAGCTGCAGCTTTGACGAACCGCGCGAAGATTTACGCGCGCTCAAGCTTCTTTAGTTATGCCACTCAAATCTTTTATCGACGTTGCGTCTGATTCGCGTTTTCCGCTCGAGAACCTTCCCTTCGGAGTTTTCAAGCCGCGCAATGGCGCGGCACGCGTCGGCGTGGCGATCGGCGAGTACGTTGTCGATCTTTCCGTGCTTGAGGAGAAAGGGCTGCTCGATCTGCCGCCGGGTACGGCGGCAGCTACAACGCAAGATCGACATCTATTCGCGCAAGATTCGCTGAACGCATTTCTGACGCTTGGCCGGCCGGCCTGGCGCAAAGCGCGCGAAGTTCTGCAAAATCTTCTCGCCGCCAACACGCCGACGTTGCGCGATGACGCGAAACTTCGTGAACGTGTTTTTCATCGGCAAGGCGATGTCACCATGCAGCTGCCGGCGCGGATCGGCGATTACACAGATTTCTATTCGTCGTATCACCACGCCCACAATGTCGGCACGATGTTGCGCGGCCCGGAAAACGCGCTCATGCCAAATTGGAAATGGCTTCCGGTCGCGTACCATGGGCGTGCAAGTTCGATTGTCGTCAGCGGCACTGAGGTGCGGCGGCCGCAGGGACAGACCAAGCCTCCCGATGCGACCGCGCCGGTTTTCGGCCCTACTAAGAGTTGCGATTACGAACTTGAAATGGCTTTTCTAATCGGACCGCCGAATGCGCTTGGCCAGCCGGTGCCGATCGACCGCGCGATCGATCATATTTTCGGCTTTGTCTTAATGAATGATTGGAGCGCGCGCGACATTCAGGCTTGGGAATACCAGCCGCTCGGGCCGTTTTTAGCGAAGAATTTCTGCACCAGCATTTCGCCGTGGGTGGTGACGCTGGAGGCGCTCGAGCCGTTCCGCAAAGCGCTCGCGCCGCAGGACCCCGAACCACTTCCATATTTGCGCCTGACGAACGATTTTACGTATGACATTCAGCTCGAAGCAAATTTGCGAAGCGCTTCGATGGAACTGCCGCACGTCATCACGCGCACGAATTTGCAAAATCTTTACTGGAGCATTTCGCAACAACTCGCACATCATACCGTGGGCGGCTGCAATCTTCAGCCTGGCGACTTGCTGGCCAGCGGAACAATCAGCGGACCGAGCGAAGAATCACGCGGCTGCATGCTGGAGTTGACTTGGCGCGGTGCGAATCCGCTGAAACTTCCGAACGGCGAGACGCGCAAATGGCTGGAAGACGGCGACACCTTGAAGATCACGGGCTGGTGCGACGGCGACGGATATCGAATTGGTTTCGGTGAAGTAAGCGGACAAATCGTTCCGACATGAGCGACGCGGCGTTGATTACCACGCAAGATCGACAATCGCCCGCGAATTTATTTTTGCGATTTGCGCGCGCCATTTCCTGGATTGGCCATCCGTTGGTGTTTATCAGTCTGGCGGTTGGCGTCGTGGTCGCATTGCGACTGGCCAATCGCGTTGGTCTCGTGGTTTTGCTGACGTTGCTGGTCTGCGTGGTTCTGCCGATGGCGCTGCTGCTTTTTCGCGGTGTGCGCTCGGGCAGGTGGAGCGACGCCGACGTTTCAGTGCGAACGGAACGCACTCGTTTTTATCCGAGGGCTATTCCAATCTCGGCGATCGGTGTGATCGCACTTTGGTTGTTGCGTGCGCCGGGCTTTGCTTTGCGTGGAGCGTTCGTGACCCTGGCTTTGCTCGTTGTGGCGGCGCTGCTGAATTTTCGTATCAAGCTGTCGTTGCACGCGCTTTTTGCGTTCTACAGCAGCGTGATTCTTTTTCGCGTGAATACGATTGCCGGCGTAATCGCGCTCGCGCTTGCTCTTCTTGTGTTTTGGTCGCGACTTTATTTGCAACGGCATGACCTGCCGGAAATGCTGACCGGCACTTTGCTTGGCGTGGTTGGTGGAATCGCGACCGCGTGGTGGCTATGAGCGAAATGCAGCCGTACAAAGAGCGTTCGTTTCGATTTGTTGAGTTATTGTCGATCCACGACTGGCGCATGAAACTTTACGGCATCGCGTGGCAAGGGGAACTGCCGCGACCGGAGTTACTGGAAGCGGCCAAGTGCATCGCGGCGGAGACGTTGGCAAAGGAGACGGCCAACAATTACAAAGTCGGCTTTGTCGGCGCGCACGATGGGCGAAACGCCTCTTTTGTCTTCGTCGATTTTTGGGGAAACGAGAACGAGCTGTTTCATCGCGTTTTCCTTTCGCGTTCCAACGATCCGAGTGCATTGACCACCGCGAAAAGTTCCGATTCATCCGTGTGCGTTTGGGATCTGCGCCTGCAATCCTTCGAGCGCGAGGCATGGATCAAACACATCCTGCGCAAAGCAAATGCCCCAGATTTCGACGGCTATCTTGCCGAGCGACTAAACGAGGATGCTTAATTGGCAGAGTGAACTTTGGATCTTTAAACAGCTGAGTTGATTCGACGCTAGGCTTAGAACATTTGGCACGGAATTCTGGCGGCGAATTTCCGCCGCGTGATCAGCGTGCAGACGGCAAGGTCTGCGGCTTTGCGTTTGCGCGTTTCAGTAAACCGAAAAGATCGCTGTCGGTAGAAAAGATGAGCGTCGTATCTTTCGTGAGCACTTTCCGGTATGTGTCCATGCTCTTGAGAAAATTGTAGAATTCGGCGGCTTGCGGATTCTGGGTGTAAGCGTGCGCATAAATCTCGGTCGCTTTCGCGTCGGATTCGCCCCGGATCTGTTGCACCTGCCGGTAGGCGGTCGATTGAATTTCATTTAAGTCGCGTTCCTTTTGTCCAGCGATGCGTGCCGCTTCCCCTTCGCCTTCCGAGCGAAACCGCTGCGCAATCTGCCGGCGTTCGCTCATCATTCGCTGGTAGATTCGATCGAGCACATCGGGATTGTAATTTACTCGTTTGAGCCGGAGATCGAGCAGCTCGATGCCAAACTCCGACAATTTCCCTGCCGCTTTCGTCTTAATCTCGTCCTCGATTTTCAATCGCCCGTACTCGATCGACGGGAGCACGCCAATCGTTCCCAAGCCTGTTGGCACATTTTTCAGATTTTCATCGCGAAGCGGTTTGCGATTCTTGTCGATGCGAACGATCTCGATCAGGTCATGCTTGGCGACAGCGTTGCGTGTCTCGCTTCCAAGAATGTCTTCCAACCGCGATTGCGCGCTGCGCTCGTCGCGCAGCCGGACGAAATAGGTCTTGGCGTCGTTGATTCGCCAGCGGGCAAAAGTATCGACGTGAATGTAAGTTTTGTCCCGGGTGGGGATGGCAACGGGCGCGCCGTCCCATTCGAGAAATCGCTTATCGATCCGGTTGACTTCTTGAATGATGGGAAGCTTAAAGTGCAATCCCGGGTCCGTGATCGGGTCTCCAACTGGTTTGCCGAATTGCGTAATGATTACTTGCTCCGTCTGGTGAACGGCAAAGAAACATCCGAGCAACGCGCGCAGGAGCACGAACGCGAGCACAATCAATACGAGCCAAAGACAACCGCGCTTGTTCATTTCTTCTCCAGGGGTTTTGCGGTGAGCGGCAGGATCGGCAACAGATTTCGCATCGAATCGTCGATGATGATTTTCTCCCCGGTCGCGGGGAGCACGTCACCCATGGTTTCGAGATAAAGCCGCGTGCGGGTGATTTCCGGCGCCTTGATGTATTGCTCGAGCATGGCATTGAACGATGCGACGTCGCCCTGCGCTTCATTCACGCGCTTGAATCGGTAGCCCTCGGCCGCGCGAATCGCCTGGTCGGCCTGCCCCTTCGCTCTCGGCACCGCTTCATTGTAATCGCCGTTCGCGATGTTAATGGCGTTTTCGCGATCCTGTTGCGCTTTGTTGACTTCGTTAAAGGAGGCCTGGACCTCGGCCGGAGGGTTGACGTTCTTCAGTTGCACCTGATCGACGCGGACGCCGAGCATGTAGCGTTTCGCCAGTTCCTGCATTCGCGCCAGCGCCGAGACCTCGATGTCTTGCCGGCCGATCGTAATGACTTCGTCCACTGTGCGGTCGCCGATCACTTCGCGCATCGCCGCTTCCGATAAATCGCGCAACGTCTGGGCGGGATTACGGACGTCGAACAGATACTGCTTGGGATCGTCGATGCGATATTGCACGACCCATTCCACGAGTGCGGCGTTTAGGTCGCCTGTGACCATTGACCTTTCTTCTTCCGCATCTTTCGTCGGCTGATCTGGATTTGTGTAGCCCGGAGTGATGAAGCCGAACTCAAGTTTCAACTGCCGCCGCGTCGGCAGGACAGTTACTTGATCGATGCCCAAGGGCAGCTTGAAATGCAGCCCTGGCTCGACCGTTTTTAAAAACTTGCCAAAGCGAAGGACGACCCCCTCCGATTCGGCCTGCACCGTGTAGCACGCTGTCCGTATCAGAGTCACTAGGAGAATGACGATGGCAACACCGGCGATCAATCGCGCGGGAAAACGCGGCAGCTGAAAATTGTAAACGACGGGAGATTGACTGTTCATGCTGGTTCGCGCGGGCGGACTTGTTCCAGGCCTTTCTCAACGGAGCGTAAACAAGTGAATCCGCATCGGAAAGACGAAAGTTTCTGTTTTTGATCGTCGTTCAAAAAACATTCGCGCGCTGCGGTCCCGAATGACATGCTCGACCAGTGAAAATGCAAGAAGCAAACATCGACAAAGTACACATACTCCATGTTGACGACGATCCCGATGTGCGCCTGCTGATGGCGGGCTCTCTGCAAGAATTTGGCTATGTCGTGCTCACGGCCGGAACGGTCGCGGAGGCATTACAATTGGCCAAAGACCTAAAATTCAACCTGTGCATCCTCGACGTGCGGCTTCCCGATGGCACAGGCATCGAGTTATGTCTGCAGCTGCGTAAGTTGCAGCCCGATGTTCCGATCGTTTATTACTCCGCCTACGCAGACGATGGGGCCCGGCAGGAAGCACTCTCAAGATGCGGAGATGCCTACTTGCAAAAGCCGGTTTCTGCTGCCGAACTGGAACAAACTATCGCCAGACTGCTCAATCGAGAAGAGCAAAACTGAAAAACCGCGCGCCACGGGCCAGAAAACTCTTGCGCGTAAATACCTTCGGGATCCGGTCTCGGAATCCTGCGAATGCGAATTACAAAACGTTTTTATCGGCCGCAAATGCGCGACCACAATTTGGCGATCTTGGAAACTACGATCGACACCGCTCGTGCCGAAATTATTCTAAATAACAACGCCAAATAAGACGCGGGCAAATCTCGAGGAAGGCAGACAAACGGAGAAGCGGAATGTTTTGAATCCGGATCGTATGCCGGGTTGATTTGCGATCCCAGTTCACGGAAACGGGCGGCAAGCGCGGGATCGTCGCTGAAAAAAGCGCCCGGCCAATGGCGTTCGACAAACTTTCGCGCCGGTTCGCCTTGGTAGAAGTCATGAATAAAAACGGCGCACGGTTTTCCGGTGCGCAGGAGCCGGAGCGCCAGTTTCAGGGCGCGAAATTCTTTTGGGCCGTCAATGAGAACCGCATCGCCGGTTTCAAGCCGCTCAGGAAGGATCTCGCGCGAATCACCGTAGAGAAGTTCGACGTTCACGTACGGCCTGAGCTTCGCTTCGGCGATGGCGGCATGCGTTGAATCAAGATCAAACTCAACGCTCACAATTCGCGCTTGCGGGAAACAACGTGCCAGCATGAGCGTGCTCTCGCCACGCATGCGGCCCGATTCCAGGATTTGTTTCGGACCAAACGGACGGACCGCCGCATAAAAGAAAAACATTCCGCGTGGGCCGATGCCTCTGAATCCGCTTTCACGCGGCACCGCCTCGATCGCGCGCCGAAAATCGGACAACAGTCGCTCGGCTCGTCCCGCTATTGCCGCTGCGTTAAGCGTCGCTTCGTCCCCGGGGTCGTGCATATCCTAATCAACGGCGGCTCGTTGCCTCAGGCAACGAGAACGAGTGCGTGGCATTCTGGCTGACTATGGCTGGTTTGATGTTGGTCACGAGCGGGCTGCTATGTTTTACTCTCGTAATTATACGGGTCTGTAGCTCAGCCCCGAAATTCTTCGGGGGAGCCGGTAGAGCAGCCCCGAAAGCTTTCGGGGTTGGTCGGTGGGGATGTACTATGCTTCAATGTGTGAACATCGGGGTCCGTAGCTCAGCGGTTAGAGCAGGGGACTCATAATCCCTCGGTCCCAGGTTCGAATCCTGGCGGGCCCAGCCTTCGCTTTGAGCGCAGCGCAAAGCGAAGGCTGCCGCGCCGGAGTAAAGCGTAGGCGGGCTAAATAGCACACAACCCAAGCTACGGCTTGGCAGACCAATTTTAATTTCGGATTTCGATTTGCAATTTGCCATTGTCGATCTTGTGCATCGAGCTGGACGTTTCATTCTCATCGTTCTCGAAATCGTCATCTTAAGCGCGCTCATTCTGGCGGCGCGGTGCGCGAATTATCAGGACGTGTTCGTTGCCGGGAATGTTTATTTCACCGATGCGGATTGTTACGCGCGGATGACGCGCGTGCGCATGTGCGAGCAACATCCGGGGTTGATCGTGCGTCATCACGATTTCGAAAATTATCCGCACGGCACAACTCCGCACACGACTGCGCCGCTCGATTATCTCATTCTCACATTGTCGATCTTGCTCAAGCCGTTCACGGCGCACGCCATCGATCTTGCGGGCGCGTTGATTTCGCCGTTGCTCGCGCTGCTCGGCGGCTGGTTTCTATGGTGGTGGTCGAGGCTAATGAAATTCAGGTATCGCTGGGCCATGCTGATTCTCTACGCCATCAGCCCAATCCTCGTTCACGGAACCGAACTCGGACGGCCCGATCATCAATCGTTGTCGATCTTGCTCGTCACGATCGCGATCTGCGCGGAATGGACTTTGCAAAGTGGAAGTTCGCGGAAACCCGATGCTATACGTGACTCACGTATAGCATGGTCTGCGCTGAGTGGCATTGCGTGGGGTTTGGCGATTTGGGTGTCGCTTTATGAACCGCTGGTTTTGTTCCTCATCGTGGTTGCAGCCAGGGCGCTGCAAGATCGACATCTTCTTTTTGCGAAAGATCGGCGCATCGGCTGGATCTTGTTCGCGGCGATCATTGCGTTTGCGTTCGTCGTTGAGAGACGCGTGCCGCAGTTGTCGACCTTTCATTCGGGAGAACTTTTCCGGAACTGGTCGCGCTCGATTGGCGAACTCGCTCACGTTTGGCCGGTGAATCCGATCTGGTTTCACTGGGCCGGGTACATGATTGCAGTGGCGCCGTTGCTTATTTGGGTTCTTGCCCGAGAACGAAATGTCGGCGCGCCCGGCGGTCGCGCCCTACCAATTTTGGTTCTTGCGCTTCTTGTGGCGAACTATTGCTTCACAATCTGGCAGGCGCGCTGGGCTTATTTTTTCATGTCGATCTTCGCCATTATGCTTCCCCGTTTACTGGAGCCGATCAAATCACGAGCCGCGGTTTGGATTGCCTTTGCATTGTCGATCTTTCCGATTCTCGGTGATTGGGACGAGCGGCTTTGGCCGAACGAAACGGGGTACGGGCGCCGAGTGGAGCAGCGCAATGAATCGGTGCAGTTGCGCGATCTGGCGGTCAATTTGAAATCGTCGGAGGCGCATCCCTTTCTGGCGCCGTGGTGGATTTCTCCATCCATTGCGTATTGGTCGGGTCAACCTGGCGTGGCCGGCAGTTCACACGAGAGCCTGGAGGGGATCGTGGACAGCGCGCGATTTTTTCTTGCGGAAGATTGGGGAAAAGCGCGCGTCATTCTGGGCGACC
>CAAGKR010184827.1_pt1 | contig 10143 bp, 9 predicted proteins | sample 2556971 | NCBI WGS metagenome assembly CAAGKR01 (sample SAMEA5207829, study PRJEB30636) | soil metagenome | biome: forest; feature: boreal; material: soil | place: USA | collected 2011-09 | depth 1 m
CCCCTAACGCCCGGATCGGGCCGCGTGGGCTCCAAAGATCCGGCTGGCATCTCTGGCTGCATGGTCTGCCCGGGACGCCACCGACCCCTCCCCTCGTAGACTGCTAAACCTCGACATGGCAAGGACCACTACGCGCGCAACCATCGGCGGATACACCGTCTTGCGCCGCGAGCCCCTTGAGCGCCTTGAAGGCACCTACCTGGAGCTCGAGCACGAGCGCACCGGCGCCAGGCACATCCACGTCCAGTGCCCCGACGACAACAACGCCTTCGCCGTCTTCTTCCCGACCGTCCCCAAAGACGACACCGGCGTCGCCCACATCCTCGAGCACGTTGTGCTGGCAGGCTCGAAGCGCTTCCCCGTCCGCGACCCCTTCTTCAGCATGACCCGCCGCTCGCTCGCCACCTTCATGAACGCCTTCACCAGCGCCGATTGGACCATGTACCCATTCAGCTCACGCAACGCGAAGGACTACCTGAACCTCCTCGAGGTCTACCTCGACGCCACCTTCTTCCCGCGACTCTCCGAAGACTCCTTCAAGCAGGAAGGCATCCGCTTCGAGTTCGAGGATCCGGCAGACCCCACCAGCGGCCTCCGCTACAAGGGGGTCGTCTTCAACGAGATGAAGGGCGCCCTCGCCTCCCCCCAGGCCGCGGTCCAGCGACTGGTCGGCCGCGCACTGTTCCCGCACCTGACCTACGAGCACATCTCAGGCGGCGACCCCGAGCACATCCCCGACCTCACGTGGGATCACCTGCGCAAATTTCACGCGGTCCACTACCACCCGAGCAACGCCTACTTCTACACATACGGCGACAAGCCGCTCGAGGAAACGCTCGCTGCGATTGAGGAGAACGTCCTGAAACACTTCGAGCGCATCGAGGTCGACACCTCGATCCCCGACGTTAAGCGCTTCACCAAGCCCATAAAAGCAGTCGAGCCCTACCCAGCAACCGCTGGCGAGGACAACACGCGCAAAGCGCAGGCCCTCGTTGCCTGGGTGACCGTGCCGACGGGCGACTCCTTCCGTCTCCTAGCCATGAAGGTCCTCGCGGAGGTCCTCCTCGGTAATGCAGGCTCGCCGCTGCGCAAAGCGCTCATCGACTCCAAGCTGGGCACGGCCATGGCCGATGGCAGCGGGCTGCAAGATGACTATCGCGAAACAGTTTTCGGCGCGGGACTCAAGGACATTGCCCCCGAAGATGCTGAAAAGGTTGAAAAAGTGGTGCTCGACACCCTCCACCGCCTTGTCGATGAAGGCGTGGACAAGGCCCAGGTCGACGCCGCCATCCACCACCTGGAGTTCGAGAAGCGCGAGCGCTCCAATGCAGGCTTTCCGTACGCCCTCAAAGTCCTTTTCACAACACTCGCCCCCTACTACTACGGTGGCGACCCTTACGACGCTCTGAACTTTGACGCCGACCTCGCCCGGCTCGAGCGCGATCGCGCCGAGGGCCGGTTCTTCGAGATCCTGATCCAGGCAGAGCTGCTCGACAACCAGCACCGCGGCCTTCTCACTGTTACTCCTGACACCGAGCTCGAGGAAAGGAAGCGGCGCAAGGAGCTCGATCGTCTTGCCGCGGTGGAGGCAACCCTTAGCGAAGCCGACAAAGCTCGAATCGTCGCCGAGGCCCTGCGCCTCAAGCTCGATCAAGACGCAAAGCAGGACCTGTCCACGCTCCCCACCCTCGAGCTGACCGACATCCCCATGAAGTTCGAGGACGTCCCTAGCCGAGAAGCGACAGTCGGTGCGGCAAAGAGCGAGTTCTTCCCGCTCCCGACCAACGGCGTCACCTACATCGACATTCGCTCGGACTTCTCGGCGCTGAGCCCTGACGAAAAGGACCTGCTCCCGCTGTTCGGCCGCGCCCTCACCCAGTCCGGCGCCGCCGGCCAGGACTACGTCGATATCGCCAAGCGGATCGCTGCTTACACCGGAGGCATCGGCGCCGCCGCCCAGGTGCAATCGCTTGCCGGCCGTGAAGATTACCTGCAGTCGTTCGTCATCTCAGGCAAGGCACTCGACCGCAACGCAAAAACCTTCATCGACCTGATGACAGACCTGACCGCCCGCCTCGAGATCGAGCCTGCCCGGCTGCGAGAGATCATCGCGGAGACCGCCACGCGTCTCGAGAGCTCCATCGCGAACCTTGGATTCCAGTTCGCCATCCTGCTCGCGCAGTCCAAGCTCAGCTCCGAAGGCGCCCTGAACGACAGGCTACAGGGGATCGGGATGCTTCACGTCATGCGCGACCTCGCGAAGCTCGATGACAGCGGTCTGGAAGGCGTGGTGCAAAAGCTCGACGCCATCCGTACCAAACTGTTCAGGAAAGAATCGGTGGCGGTGGTGGTGACATGCGAGGAATCGATGATCGAGACCTTGAAACCCCTCCTGGCGGCCTTCGACGAAGCCCTGCCTGGAGGCGCGTCAAACGGGCAAACCGACAAGCCACCGCCTCTCGACTCCGTCCCCGAAGCCCGCACCGCTCCGCTGCCGGTCGCGTTCAACGTCCGCACATACAAAACGGTGCGCTACCAGGACCCCGACGCCCCTGTGCTGCTGGTGCTTGCCAACTACCTCAGGGACACATTCCTCCACCGCGAGCTTCGCGAGAAAGGCGGAGCCTATGGTGGCTACGCCCAGGCGAACACTGGAGGCGGGAGCTTCTACTTCGGCTCGTACCGTGACCCGAACATCGTCCGCACCTTCGACACTTACGACGCCGCGGTGCGTTGGGTGACCGACGGTGAGATCGAGCCCGAGGCCTTGAAGGAAGCGATCCTCGGCGCATGCGGTGACGTGGACCCACTCGAGTCGCCTGACATCAAGGGGCGCCGCGAAGCCATCAACAAGCTGACTGGGTTCACCCGGGCCGAGCGCGAGAAGTTCAAGCAACGACTCCTCAAAGTGACCGCTGCCGATCTCAAGCGCGTGACGAAGACATACCTTGCAAAGGGCAGGCCCATCCAGGCCACTGTCGCCGGCCCAGACCTGATCGAGGCGGCGCGCAAGGAGCGACCTGGCCTGTTCAAGGTGGTGGCGCCTGTCTGATCCCGAGCCTGTCAGAATCCCACGCATGAGCATCTGGCGCCACGATTACTTCTGGCCCGCCATCCTGATCGTGGCGGGTGTCTACTTCCTGCTCCGCAACACTGGCTGGCTCGACTGGTTGAGCGGCGACATCGTATGGCCTGTGCTGTTGATCATCCTCGGTGTCTGGCTGATAGTCCGCCGGGCGCGCGTCTGAAGTAGGCAGGCGATGCGCAGGCGCTATCGCAGCTTCTTCTGGCCGTTGGTCCTCATCGTGATAGGGCTAATCGCCCTGCTGGTCGACCTCAACGTCATCTCGAGCGACCGCCTCTACCGCTTGGCCGATCTCTGGCCGCTGATCCTTATCTTGATTGGCATAGAGCTCGTATCGCGCCGAGCGCTCAAGGGCGCCGCTGTCGACGTGGCAACCGTCCTGATCCTGCTCATTGCAGCGGGTGGCGCAATCGCCTACGTGGCCGCGGGCCCGGCGATTCCCGGCGGAACGCAAACGCTCGACAGCTCAGACCAGGTCGGCAGCTTGAACACTGCGTCGGTGAGCATCGACGTGGGCGCTGCCACCGTGAAGGTGGAGGGAAACAGCTCGCTCGGCTCGGATCTCTATAGGGCGCACATCGAGTACTCCGGTCGCAAGCCTTCAGTGGACCTCGACAGGTCGAACGGCGAGCTCAGCATCTCCCAACAGGGCGCATTTGGGTTTTTCGGTAACGAGCGCCTGGTCGTCGATTTGCAGATCAATCCCAGCGTTCCCTGGAGCATCAGCGTCAACAGCGGAGCGGCCACCGACACCTTCAACGTGACTAATGTGCGGATTGGTTCGATCGAGCTCAACACAGGCGCCAGTCGCGAGGACATCACTCTTGGGCCGCCAAAAGGCATCGTCCCGATCACCATCAACGGCGGCGCGGTGACAGTGCACGTGCACAGGCCAATTGGGTCTGCGGCTTCGGCCCAGGTCTCCGGCGGAGCAGTCAACCTGACCGCCGACGGCCAGCAGGAGCGCGGCATCGGCACGCGGCACTGGCAGTCGGCGGGTTATGACACCGCCGCCGACGCCTACAGAATCGAGGTCGACGCGGGAGCCTCAACGGTGACCGTGAACACCAGCAGCCCCGCGTCTAGCGGCGACATCATGATCCCAGGACCTGGCTCCCCACCCTCATATCGGCAGGCGGTCGCCGCTCACTCAATCGCCGGCGCCTGAAGCCTCAGGTCCAGAGCGTCGACGCGGGCGGCGAACGTCGCGCGGGTATCGTCGTTTATCGCGTCGCGGAGGCCCGTAGCCGCGACCTCCAGCATCAGCCGTAGCTCCTCGGTCAGGACGCCGGCGGCTCTGAGCACATGCACCAACGCTGCGGCTCTCTCAGCGCCGGCGAGAAGCTCGCCCTGATCGATGCCAAGCGCGGCGAGACTCTCCGCCTCCTTCCGCAACCTCACCGCCAGCGCGCCGAGCTCGACCCCGCCCCGCTCAGCGCACCTCATCGCTCCCTCCCGCGCGGCTGAAGCCGCTAGGCGGGCCTCGAGCAGCCTGCCCGCCGCGGCGTGATTCGCGACAGCGGCAGGGCACAGCCCAATCAGGTGTTGGGAGCCAACCTGCACGCCCCGCCTCTCCAGCTCGGCCACCACCGCCGCCGGCGGGGTCTCTTCGAGCCGTACGAGGTTCATAGAAAGCTGCACCCGGCCCCTGGGTAGCTCGAACGTGAGCGCCTGCACTCCGCGCATGCCCCCCGCCGACTCTCTCAATGAACGCGCCAGGGCGCGGGCGGCGGTGGCATCGACGCCACGCAGGATCACGTTAAACGCGACGAGCTTCTCGCGCGCCCCCACGCAGACCGCCCCGGCGCTGGGGTGGAGGGCAGGCCCGCCGAGGTCGAGCGTGCCGCGCCCGGCCCTGATGTCGGCAAGGCTCTGGCCCTCGCCATAGAAGTAGACGGGCACGCGTAGGTCAGCCCAGATCCGCTCGCCAAGCTCGTGCGCGAGCTCACGGCAAAGAGGGAGTGGCGTTGCGCCGAGCGGCACAATGGGGAGTACGTCGGCCGCGCCGACGCGAGGGTGGACGCCGCGATGCTGTCTGACGTCGATCTGCTCGACCGCGGCCCCCACTGAGGCGACCAGGGCTTCGACCAGGTTCGAGCCCAACCCGGCGAGCGAGATCACCGCGCGGTTGTGGTCAGGGTCGGCGTCCACGTCGAGGACGCGCGCCTGCCGAGCCCCGGCAGCGTCGGCGATGGCAGCGACTATCGAATCATCTCTGCCCTCCGAGAAGTTGGGGACCGACTCGAAAAGGCTTTCGCTCTTCACTCGACTGCTAGCGTAAGTGGCAGTGCCTGGGCCGGTTGCTCTCGTCTATGGCGACGAGCTGATGAAACACCACCTCTCGGATCAGCATCCGCTGCAGCCGATCCGGGTGAAGCTGACCATGGAGCTCATCCGCTCCACTGGCCTCATCGAGCACTGTCACCTCCTCCCGCCTCGCCGCGCTACCGACACGGAGCTCGAGCTCGTCCACTCGGCCGAATATATCGACCTCGTGCGCAAGCTCAGCGATCCTGCGCAGCGATCGGGGGTGTCGCGCCAGCGCATCGAGGCTGCCGGATTCGGCTCCGCCGACAACCCGATCTCGTCGGAGCTTCACGAGGGCGCGTCTCTCGTCGCGGGCGCCAGCCTTGTCGCCGCGGAGGCGATTGAAAGTGGCGCCGCTCTGCATGTCTTCAGCCCCGCCGGCGGACTTCATCACGCGCACCGCGATCGCGCGTCCGGTTTCTGCACGTACGACGACCCGGCGATTGCATGCAGATGGCTGAGGGACCGCGGGCATCGAGTTGCGTACATCGATGTCGACGTTCATCACGGTGACGGGGTGGAGGGCATCTTCTACGACGACCCCGACGTCCTTACGATCAGCCTTCACGAGAGCGGCAGATACCTGTTCCCGGGAACCGGGTTTCCGCAGGACAGCGGTGTCGGACTGGGGCGAGGGGCTGCGGTCAACCTGCCTTTCCTGCCTTACACGTGGGACGAACCGTGGCTTGAGGCCTTCGACAAGGTGGTGCCTCCGCTGCTTCGCCGATTCAAGCCGACCGTGCTCGTCACGCAAGATGGGTGCGACACCCACTACCTCGACCCGCTCGCCCATCTCGTGGCCACCACTCGCATCTGGCCGCACGTGGGCCGCGTCTTCCATGAGCTTGCCCACGAGCTCTGCGGCGGTCGCTGGCTCGCTTTGGGCGGAGGCGGTTACGCCGTCCACGAGGTGGTGCCGCGGGCCTGGACCCTCTTGTTCGCTGAGATGGTCGAGCGTCCCGATCTCGCTGCGGACATCAACGATCCCGCCAGCGTCGTCCCCGAGAAGGAGGCTCAGGAGCGCGTCTGGACTGCGGTGCGCAAGGACCTTCACACCCTTGGCGAGGTCCACGACATCGACCTCGACTAAGGGCGAGAGGCCCGGACGATCGGCCTCAGGATGAATTGGAGCGGTAGGGCCAAGCCGAAGACGGCGCCCACTGCAGGAGAGATCCAAGCTGAGCTTTGCCCGTGTCTGGAGCCAAGCACGACAACGTAGAGGATGCAGGCGGCGATGACCGACACCTGCCAAACGACCATGGCAATCGACCACCGCTTGAGGGCCGGCCGGATCATTGCAACGTCGCGAGTGCGCAGGGGATCTCGTAGGAGGCGGTGGTAGAGCCCGTACTCGGTGCCGGAAGCCAATAGGAACGCGGCCACCCCGAGGCCCAGGAACGTGCTGTCGCTCAGCGGTCTCCTACGCGGAGTAGGTGCGGAGGCAGCGGGTGCAAACCCGCGCTCGAACGGAGCGGCCGGACACTGTCACGCGGCCCATCTGCAGGTTGGGCATGAACCTCCGGTTGACCCGGTTCTTGGCGTGACTGACGTGGTGTCCGTACTGCGGCTCTTTGCCGCATATCGCGCAGCGCTTGGCCATGAGGCACCTTCCGATTGGGATTGACTGATGACAACCTGCCGGCCTGACGACTCCCGACGAGGCGACTCGAATTGTACCATGGGTTCTCCATGGCCTCGAAGACTCCGACAGCCCTCGGCCAATCGCGGCAATGGGGCCGCGTCGAGGTCTTTCCCTCGGCCGTCGCCGCCATCGCGGGCCATGCGGCTGCCGGGTGTTACGGGATCGCCGGAATGGCCGCGCGGGGGTTGCGAGACGGCGTCGCCGAGCTGCTGCACAGGGGGAACGTGGACCGCGGCGTAGAGGTGGTCGAGGCCGAGGAAGGCCTCGTGATCGACGTCTACGTGATAGTGCAGTACGGCATCCGGATCTCGGAGGTCGCTCACAACCTGCAGGAGACGGTGACGTTCGAGGTCGAACGCTCGGTCAACGTGCCTGTCATCCAGGTCAATGTGAACGTGCAGGGCGTCAGGGAAGAGCGGCGCTGAGCCATGGCTCCGAATAGGCCCACCGTGGTGGACGGACCTCTCTTCAAGCAGGCGCTCCTTGGCAGCCTGAGCTGGCTCTCGGCTAACCACGAGGAGGCCAACCGCCTCAACGTGTTCCCAGTCCCTGATGGTGACACCGGTACGAACATGCTCCTCACCCTCCAGTCCGCGGTCGAAGACATCAAGGATTCAAGCGCTGCCGAGGTGAGCAAGATCGCCAAGCTCGCATCGCACGGCAGCCTGATGGGCGCGCGTGGCAACTCGGGTGTGATCCTGTCCCAGATCTTCCGCGGCTTCGCGCGAGCGGTCGAGGGCAAGAGCGCGCTGACGCCGCGAGAGCTTGCTGCTGCGTTCGAGGAGGCGGCGAACGCAGCCTACCGCGCAGTCAACAAGCCGACCGAGGGCACCATCCTGACGGTTGCGCGTGAAGCCGGCCGCGCCGCCACTGCCGCCGCCGCCAGCCCCGAGGCATCGGTTGCCGACGTCATTGCAGCAGCCGCGTCCGGCGCACGTGACGCGGTCCTCAAGACGCCGAGCCAGCTGCAGATCCTGCGGGAGGCGGGAGTCGTCGACGCGGGGGGGTTCGGCCTGCAGGTGATCCTCGAAGGAATGCTGAAGACGGTCGAGGAATCGGCATTCGCCGTGTCTGCGAACCCGGCGGCGAAAGCGCCTGCATCCCAGGTGGCCCTCGATCTACCCGAAGGCGGCTGGGGCTATTGCACGGAGTTCCTGATTGAGGGCAACGGCCTCGACACTGAGGTGATCCGCGACCAGATCGAGGCGCTTGGCAACTCGGTGCTGGTCGTCGGCGAGCCTGAGCTGGTCAAGGTGCACGTCCATACCGACGATCCAACGCGCGTGATCACCCTGGCGGGTGGTTACGGCAAAGTGCTGAGGCTCAACGTCGGCGACATGTCGACCCAGCACAAGCGCATTCTCGAGAGCGAGGCTGCATCCAAACCTCCTCGCGCAAACGGTGTGGGGCTAGTCGCTGTCGTCGCGGGCAGCGGGCTCGTGGAGATCTTTCGAGGCCTCGGCGTCGACGTGATAGTCGAAGGCGGGCAGACGATGAATCCCAGCACCCAGGACATGCTGGTGGCGATTGAGTCGCTGCCATACCAGGAAGTCATCCTTTTGCCCAACAACCGAAACGTGGTACTCGCCGCCAAGCAGGTGGTTGGCCTGACAAAGAAGAAGGTCCACATCCTCCAGACGCACAGCGTGCCCGAGGGAGTGGCCGCCGTCGTTGCGTTCCGCCCCGAGCGGTCAGGTGACGAGAACGTCGCCGCGATGAAGGCGGAGGCGGAGCGCGTGCAGACCATCGAGGTCACGCATGCCGTCCGCGACACTCGCTCCAATGGCCTGAAGGTCAAGAAAGGTGACGTGATAGGGCTCATCAACGAGAAGCTCGAGTTCGCGGGCAGCGATTACGCGGACGTGGTGAACAAGGCGCTCGGCAAGCTGGGGCCTGACTCTTACGAGCTCGTGACGGTCTATCGCGGCGAGGGTGCCAGCCCAGACGATCTGGCGAGTCTGCAGTCGGCTATCCAGTCCAGCTATCCGCGCCTCGAGGTCGAGGTCCAGGAGGGCGGCCAGCAGCACTACCCCTTCATCCTGTCGGTCGAGTAACAACACTGAAGAGAACCTTCGCGGTGGTCACGGATTCCACCGCCGACCTACCCAAAGAGTGGCGCGATCAATACGACATCGAGGTCGTTCCACTGAAGGTCCTCTTCGGCACTGAGACCTTTCGCGATGGCGTGGACATCGACAATGAGGAATTCTTTCGCAGGCTGTCCACCGCGACCAAGCTGCCGACCACGTCAGCCCCTTCGCCAGGAGAGTTCGCTGAGGTTTACGAGCGATTAGCGAAGGATCACGATGGATGCATCTCGATCCACATTGGTGCGCAGCTGTCTGCGACAGCGGAGGCGGCGCGGGTCGGCGCTCAATCGGTCGAGGGGTTCAAGGTGAACGTCATCGACAGCCAGTCGGTGACCATGCCGATGGCGTTTCTTTGCCGAATCGCTGCCCAGTGCGAGAGCCTCGAGGAGGCGACCGCTGCAATGAAAGAGCGGGCGCCAAAATGCCGGGTCCTCGCGCTCCTCGACACGCTGCGCTACCTCGAGATGGGGGGGAGGTTGAATCGTGCACAGGCGATGATCGGGACGATGCTCGACCTCAAACCGTTGCTTCTCGTTGCGGAGGGCGAGATGCCGAAGCCGGTGGATCGCGTCCGCACCAGGTCTCGCGCGATACCGAGGATGATCGAGTTCTTTCGAGGCGATATGCCTATCGAGCACGTCGCTGTCGTGCACGCGCAGGCGGCCGACGAAGCCGAGCAGATTGCCGCCGGCCTGCGCAAAGAGCTGCCTGACCACGAGATCCCAATCGGCCAGATCGGGTCGGTCCTGGGCACGCACACTGGGCCGAAAGCGCTAGGGCTCGTCTACGTCAAGAAATAGCGCGTCACCTGGCAACGACCCGGTCAGAGAGCTTCACGTTCCGCCCAGGTAGCGGCCAAACACGTAGGAGCGGCGGCGTCAGCGCGACAATGCGAGGCAGCGTGCGCACCGCAAGCCTGTACGCCCGTTGCTGACCGGCGCCCCACGCTATTCCGTATTGGCTTCTTAGGACTGGCGGCAGCAAGCCGGCGGTGACCACCTCGAAAGGAATCATCACGG
>CAAGKR010131237.1_pt1 | contig 10142 bp, 10 predicted proteins | sample 2556971 | NCBI WGS metagenome assembly CAAGKR01 (sample SAMEA5207829, study PRJEB30636) | soil metagenome | biome: forest; feature: boreal; material: soil | place: USA | collected 2011-09 | depth 1 m
ACGATCGAATCCATCAGCGCCTGGAACGAGGCGTCGATGATATTGGGCGACACGCCGACCGTGGTCCAGTGCTCGCCGGTCTCGTCCTCGCTCTCGATCAGCACACGCGTCACCGCTTCGGTGCCGGAATTGAGGATGCGCACGCGGTAGTCGGTGAGTTTAATTCCGGCGATATATTTCTGGTACTTGCCGAGGTCCTTGCGCAGCGCGAGGTCGAGCGCATTGACCGGGCCGTTGCCTTCCGCCGCCGAGATCATATTGTCGTCGCCTATTTTCACCTTCACCACCGCCATTGTAACGGTGACTCGCTCGCCCTTGGCATTGTTGCGCTGCTCGACATTGACGTCGAATTGATTGACGTCGAAATAATTCGGTACTTTCCCGAGCGTGCGCCGGGCCAGCAATTCGAAAGACGCATCCGCCGCCTCATAGGCGTAGCCGATGGTCTCGCGCTCCTTGACGATCTCGAGCAGATGCCCGATGCGGGGGTCATCCTTGTCGGCCTTGATGCCGATGCGGTCGAGCTCGGCGAGCACGTTGGATTTTCCGGCCTGCTCCGACACTAGAACCTTGCGCTTATTGCCGATGGCTTCCGGCGCGGTATGCTCATAGGTCGCCGGGTCCTTGGTAATTGCGGAAGCATGAATGCCGGCCTTGGTCGCAAACGCGCTCTCGCCGACATAGGGCGCATGCCGGTTCGACGCACGGTTCAGCCGCTCGTCGAGTTCATGGGAGACGTGCGCAAGTTTTTTCAACTGCTCATCCGAAACACCGATCTCCAATTTATCGAAAAATTCCGGCTTGAGCTTGAGCGTCGGAATGATCGATACAAGATTGGCATTGCCGCAGCGCTCGCCGAGGCCGTTGAGCGTGCCCTGAATCTGGCGCGCGCCAGCCCGCACGGCGGCAAACGAATTGGCTACCGCTTGTTCAGTGTCGTTATGGGCGTGGATGCCGACATGACCGCCAGGGATTGTCTTTATGACTTCGCCGACGATTTCTTCCACCTCATGCGGCAGCGTGCCGCCATTGGTGTCGCACAATACGAGCCAGCGCGCGCCTTCGTCATAGGCGGCATTAGCGCACGCCAGCGCATATTGCGGATTGGCCTTGTAGCCATCGAAGAAATGCTCGCAGTCGAGCAGCACTTCGCGGCCCTTGGCCATCGCCGCTTTCACGCTGTCGCGGATCGAGGCGATGTTTTCTTCGTTGGTGGTCTCCAGCGCCACGCGCACGTGGTAATCCCAGGCCTTGGCGACAAAACAAATGGCGTCGGCCTTGGCGTCGAGCAGCGCCGCCAGACCCGGATCGTTCGACGCCGAACGGCCCGGTCGCCGCGTCATGCCGAAAGCGGTAAAGGTGGTGTCGAAACCGTGGTCGCTGGCAAATAGTTCGGTATCGGTCGGATTGGCGCCGGGATAGCCGCCCTCGACATAGTCGATGCCGAGATCGTCGAGCATGCCGGCGATCACCAGCTTGTCGGCCAGTGTGAAATCGACGCCATTGGTCTGCGCGCCGTCGCGCAGCGTGGTGTCGAAGAGATAGAGGCGTTCCTTCGCCATGGCGCTGCTCACCAAAGATAGTAGTTGGAGAGCAATGCGACGGCAATGACGACCGCGATGGCCGCCATCACGATATGGTGGCGTTTCATTTGCATCCCTTACGAGATCCGATACACGACGTAGAGCGCGAGCAGAACGGCGGCCGCGAGCACACCGTATTTGAGCACAATGTAATAGAGCCAGTGGCGCGGGAACGGCGTGTCGGGCTTGGTCATGAGGCTTCCCGTTTGGCGGCGAGTTGTTTGTGGAACGTGGTGTTGGCGAGCCATTCGTCGCCGACGGTCACCGTGTTGCGCCGTTGCGCGATGTAGCCCCGCTTCTCGAAGAAGCCGCGCGCGGTGTCGTTGGCGTCGACGATGAGCTTGTCGGCGCCGCGCGAGCCGGCGAGTTTCTCCAGCGCGTCGATCAGCATGGCGCCGACACCCTGCCCCACCGCCGTCGGATGCACATAGAGCATGTCGATCTTGCCGCCGCTGGCGAGCGAGGCAAAGCCGACGGCCGAGCCTTCGAGCGTCGCCACCAGCGTCAATTGGCTGCCGAGATTCTTGGAGAATTTTGCTTCGTCATCGGCTGTGGACGCCCAGGCTTGCTGCTGCGCCTCGGTGTAGTCCTCGGCGGTCAAATCCATGACGCTGGCGCGGAAGATTTCCGCGAGCAGCGGCGCATCGTCGGCCAGATAAGGCCGCAGCGCGAGCTTGGGGTGCGCGCGGGCCATCATCGCGCGATCCCCCCACTTTTCTTCACCTCCGCCCTTGCGGAGGAGTTCGATCGCCGAAGTGACAGCGAAGGCGGTCGGGAGTGGGGTAAATTCGCGAGCGCTAAGTTTGCAGCATACCCCCCTCCCCAAACCTCCGTCGCAAGGGGGGAGGGAGAAGGAAGAAGCGTACCGAGAGACATACGATCATTCATCGCGCGATCTCCCAGGTGGTGCCGTCCTTAGAATCTTTTAGCACGACACCCATGGCGGCGAGTACGTCGCGAATGCGGTCAGATTCGGCGAAGTTTTTAGCCATACGTGCTGCGTTTCGCTGATTGATAAGTTGCTTTACTCGCTCGACTTCAACAAATCCCAGTTGCTGAGCCGCAGTTGCATCCGCCTCAGCTATTGAAGGGAATCCAAGGACTCGCAGCGCGAAAACAAATCGCGGTAAGCCATCATGACTGTGATCATTCCGAAAACGACGAGCCCAATCGTGGAGCTTATGCAATTCGGCCAGAGCCAAAGGCGTATTCAAATCATCCAAAAGGGCATCTAGGAATCGCCCTTTAAATTCCGCTTTTGCAAATCGTTCGTCTCGGCTGAAGCTAGAATCGATTGCCGTGTGACGCCATTTTTCCACGACTTCCGAGGATTCCTTTAGCCCGGAAAGGGTCCAATCGATCGGCTGACGATAATGCGTGCGCAGCATATTCAAGCGCACCACCTCGCGTGGCCAATCAGCCAGCAATTCATGGATCGTCACAAAATTTCCCAGGCTCTTGCTCATCTTCTCGCCTTCAACTTGCAAGAAGCCGTTGTGCATCCAGTAATTTGCCATCACACCGGTGTGGAACGCGCAGCGCGACTGCGCGATTTCGTTCTCGTGATGCGGAAACACCAGATCGATGCCACCGCCGTGGATGTCGAAAGTCTCGCCCAGATGCTTCCAGGCCATGGCCGAGCATTCGATATGCCAGCCGGGTCGCCCCAGCCCCTTGACGTCGGCGGGTGACGGCCAACCCGGCTCGCCCGGCTTCGACGGCTTCCACAGCACGAAATCCTGCGGGTCTTTCTTGTAGGGCGCCACTTCGACGCGCGCGCCGGCGATCATCTCGTCGAGCGGACGGCCCGACAGCTTGCCGTAGTCCGGCATCGATGGCACGTTGAACAGGACGTTGTCTTCGGCCACGTAAGCATGATCTGATTTCACCAGCCGCTCGATCAGCGCCTTCATCTCCTCAATGTGCTCGGTCGCGCGCGGCTCGACCGTCGGCGGCAGGCAGCCGAGCGCTTCCACGTCGGCCTTGAAATTCTTGTAGGTCTCGTCGGTCAGTTCGCGGATCGGAATGTTGCGCTCGGCGGCGCGCGCGTTGATCTTGTCGTCAACGTCGGTGATGTTGCGCACATAAGTGACGTGGCTATCGCCGTAGATATGCCGCAGCAGCCGGAACAGCACGTCGAACACAATGACCGGGCGCGCATTGCCGATATGGGCGAAGTCATAGACCGTCGGCCCACACACATACATTCGTACATGTGAAGGATCGAGCGGGGTGAATGCCCGTTTATCGCGCGTCAGCGTATCGTAGAGCTTGAGCTCCATAACAAAGACATCCGTCGGCTCGCTGGCCTGGCGTCCCTGAACTCTCGAACTTGAGAAAAGACGACCGCAGCCAGCGTGGTGCGCTAGCTAATAATCTTGCGGCAAATGCCGCAGATATGGTTAAGGCCGTTCATCGGATGGGACAATGATGAGTTGAGCGGATACCGTCAAGAGCCGCAGGCACCCGCCAAACCTCTGCAAAATATAGGTTAAGCGGGCCTTAACGATTTTGCTCGCATTCTCGCCATCGGCGCGTGTAAGGCGCGGTGCCAACAAAGTGGGCGTTTGTCATGCGAACAATCCTGGTCGGTCTCGCCGCCGTTTTATGCTTCTGCGTCGTCAATACCGCGGAGGCCGAGCGGCGCATGTTCATCATCGCCAACGATGCCGATGGCTACGGCATTGACCGCTGCCTTGCCTCCGGCGATAAATGCGGCGCACAGGCGGCAAATACCTATTGCAAGTCGCACGAGTTTGCCGAAGCCTCATCCTTCCGCAAGGTCGACCGCGACGACATCACCGGCGCCATTCCGAACGGCGGTTCCGACGGCTGCAAGGGAGCCAAGTGCAACGACTTCGTCGCCATCCTCTGCACGCGATAGAAAAAGTCAGATCCAAAAGAATCAACGTTTGACGAACGCCCGGCAGTGCCGGGCGTTTTTATTCTACAGCCTTGGCGAATGCGTAGCGCGCGCTAGCGCTTCGCCAGCATCGCGTCCACTGCGTAGCGTCCTGCTCCCGCCACGAAAAGGCAGAGCGCGCCGCCCATGATCGCGATGTTTTTCAGGAAGTTGTTGTACTGCGCGCCTTGTGCCGCGGCCGAGTAGGCCCAGTAGCGGTGAGCGATCGCAGTGGCGACGACGACCCAAATAAAAGTGGCGAGCGCCGCATAACGGGTCGCGAGGCCAAGGATCAGCAAGGCGCCGATGCCGAGTTCAGCGATCCCGGCGAACCACGCAAAGAATTCTGGCGGTGACACGCCGAGCGCCGTGAAATAGGCGGTCGTTCCGACGATATTCCCGAGCTTGGCGAAGCCGCTCGCCAAGAACAGCCAACCCAAAAGGACACGGCCAGCCAGCAGCAAAAAATAACTCCAGCTTGCGGCCATGTTGTCCGCGCACGAAAGTGCGGGATGCGACGATCGGTTTGAAAAGAATGCCATGCGTTTCCCCTTGTCCAGCCGTTTTTTACTGAGCGTCAGTCTAACGCGTGCACGCCTGGCTTTGCAGATAGCTTTATTTTTATGCTGCAATGCGAACTGACTGCGTCGACGATTGCGCCCCCGTTGCCCAACACGACTGGGTTCAGCCTTGCAGGGCTGCCCATATTTCGCGGTCGCGCTCCGCGGTCCAGATCACAGGCCACTCGATACCGCGCGCCTCGTCAAAGGCGCGTGCGACGCTGAACGGCAGGCAGTGCTCGTAAATGGCAAAGTCCTTGAACTTCGGGTCCATCGCGAGCCGGGCGAAGTCGAAAGCGTCTTTCAGCGAACGGCCTTTGGCAACGCTGTCGCTGACCGATCCGTAAAGCGTGGCGATAAAGTCGCTGGTTTGCCTAATGCCGTCCGCCACCGTTTGCGGCGTGGTCAGCGCGGCTCCGCGGCCAGGCAACAGGGCGTTGGCCTGCAATTCGGCGAGATGATCCAGCGTCGCCGGCCAATCGGTGAAATGGGCATCGCCGCAGTAGCAGGCAGAATTGTATTCGACCAGATCGCCGGAGAAAACCACACCGGCATCTGGCACGACAGCAATCACATCGCCGGCGGTGTGGCCGCGCCCCATATGCATGATGCGCACTTCGCGCCGGCCGAGCCAGACCGAAATCTGGTCGGGGAAGCTGACGGTCGGCCAGGTCAGGCCGGGAATGGATTCCACGGCGCCGAACAGCCGGGGAAATCGGTCGATCTCAGACTTCATATCCTGCTTGCCGCGCTCGGCGATCAGCCCGCGTGTCGTATCGGACGCCAATATCTCCGCGCCCTTGAAGGCCGATGCGCCCAGCGTGCGAAGTGCATGATAGTGGGTGAGTAAAATATATTTGACCGGCTTGGCGGTGACCTTGGCAACGCGCGCGATCAGCTCATTGGCCATCGCCGGCGTCGCCTGCGCATCGATGACCATGACGCCGTCTTCGCCGACGATCACCCCGGAATTCGGATCGCCTTCGGCGGTGTAGGCATAGAGCCCTTGACCAATCTGGTCGAACGAGATTTTTTTCGCAGCCGTATCTTCGGTGGACGCAAAAGCGGTCATAGCGTCACAACTCCCGGCCGACCAGCGTCGGTCGATCATTTGCCGAGCGTAGCACATCACGCCAAGTCATTGGTTACTTCTGAAACCAACGGTGGGATGGGAACGGGGCCGGCATGACGGCGTTGTCGGAACAGCACTGGAGACCTCGACCATGAAAATCATGATCCTCCATTTGTTCTTCGGAACTATTTTGCTTATGGCCCGTATCGAGCCGCCGATGCGCCGCGAATTTTCCGGGCGGCTTGCAACGCTAAGACCATGTCCACCTCACAAAAACCGGCGCCCCGGTTACTAAATTAGAATATTTCCAATCTGGTTGCGTCCGGTCGCAACTTCAGCCAAAGTTCCCATCACGCACTTGCAGGTGAGGCCCGGACTCAAAGGGTCCACCCGGCGCTGAGGAATTTGGTAGCGTAGAAATGAACGACGAGAGTGCGCAAAGAGCGCCTGGCCATCCGGCGCATACGGGTCAGGCCGCGCTCAAGCTGGAAGAATTCCTGCCTTATCGCCTCAATGTCTGTGCCAGCATGGTCTCGCAGGCGCTCTCCCGCATCTATCGCGAGCGCTACAAGATCGGCGTGCCGGAATGGCGCGTGCTGGTCACGCTCGGACAATTCGGCATGATGACCGCCAAAGCGATCGGCAATCACAGCCATATGCACAAGACCAAGGTCTCGCGCGCAGTCGCCCAGATCGAGCGCCGCAAGCTGGTGACACGGCGCGCGAATCGCGCCGATATGCGCGAGGCATTTCTATCGCTCACACCGGCCGGCCGCGAAATCTACAACGAGCTCGCGCCGATTGCTCTCGATTTCGTCCGCCAACTGATGGACACGGTCGACGCGGCCGACCGCGCCGCCCTGGACCGCGCGCTGAAGAAACTCGTCGAGCGTTCGGCGCAGCTCGCCCCCGATGTCGCCAATGGCGGCGACCCGAGGTAACCTACCGTCATCGTTGTCGTGCAAGCCGGGACCTTGTCGTGAAACTTTATACCTACTTTCGTTCTTCCGCCGCCTACCGGGTGCGGATCGCGCTCAATCTCAAAGGCCTGCCCTATGAGATGGTGTCCATCCATTTGACCAAGGATGGTGGCCATCAACGCAGCATCGAATTCCGCGCGGTCAACCCGCAAATGCGGGTGCCGGCGCTCGAATTATCCAGTGGCGAGATACTGACCCAATCGCTGGCGATCATCGAATATCTCGACGACATCAGTCCCGAGCCGCCGCTGCTGCCGGCCGACACGCTCGATCGCGCCAAAGTGCGCGCAATCGCGCAAATGATCGCCTGCGATATTCACCCGCTCAATAATCTAGTCGCGCTCCAATACATCAAACGTCAACTCAAGCACGAGCAGCCGGAGATCGACGCTTGGTACCATCATTGGGTAATCGACGGCTTTACGGCAATCGAAGCCATGATCACACCTACACCCTATGCCTGCGGCGCGCATGTGACGCTCGCCGACATCTGCCTGGTGCCGCAGGTTTTCAATGCGCGGCGGCTGAAGGTGCCACTCGATATGTTCCCGAAGATCGTCGCGGTCGATGCCGCCTGCCTGAAACTGCCGGCCTTCGACAAAGCGCGGCCGGAGAACCAGCCGGATGCGGAGTGACGCGAGCGCGCCGGCCTGCTAGACCGCGACCTGCGTCCGCTATGCCCCTCACTCAATCCGCGAAAAGCCCGTGACAAATTCCAAACTCGCCCGCGTGGTCCTCTGGATGGTCGGCGCATTGCTCTCGTTTTCGGTCATGGCGGTATCGATCCGCGAATTGGCTAATGGCGGCTTGAGCATTTTCGAAATCCTCGCCATCCGCAGCGGCGTTGCCCTGTTGGTGCTGCTCTTCTTGCTGGCCGTGCGCCCGGAACTGCGCGTGCACACGCTGCCGCGGCGCATGGGGCTCAACCTGTTGCGCAACACCGTGCATTACGCTTCGCAATATGCCTGGGCGCTCAGTCTCACCATGCTGCCGCTTGCGACCGTGTTCGCGCTCGAATTCACGATGCCGGGTTGGACCGCACTGCTCGCGGTCTGGCTGCTGCATGAGAAAATGACGCCGAGCCGCTTTGGTGTTGTCGTACTCGGCCTCGTCGGCGTGCTGGTCATCTTGCGGCCGGGCATCGCCAGCTTCAATCCGGCGGCGCTTCTCGTTCTATGCGCGGCGTTTGGCTACGCCATTACAATGATTACCACCAAAAAGCTGACCATGACCGAGACCACATTCGGCATCGTGTTCTGGATGGCCGTCATCCAGCTTCCACTTTCATTGCTCGGCAGCGATCCGGCAGCATTTTTTCACCTCGAAGCGCGCCACATTTTACCCGCATTCGGCGTCGGCATCGTGGGCTTGACGTCGCATTACTGCCTCAGCAATGCATTCCGTTCCGGCGACGCCACGCTGGTCGTTCCGCTGGATTTCATGCGCATTCCGCTGATCGCAGTTGTCGGTTGGACGTTTTATGGCGAGCGGCTCGACATTTTCGTGCTGCTTGGTGCACTTATTATCGTTGCCGGCGTGTTGTGGAACCTGCGCTCAGAGACTGCACGGGCAACGCTCGCGCCGCGTTGATTTTCACATTACAGTGCCGGCCATGACCAGGTCCGTTTACAAACTTGCAGCCGCAGCCGCTATTTTCACGTCGGCATCTGTCGCCGCGATCGCGCAATCGACAAACCCGGCTTGCCAGAAGCTGGAATCCCAACTCACCTCCCTTGATAACGGCAACAGCGATCCGGCGCGCGCCGATCAGATCCGCCGCGCCGACGACGCCATCAACCACCAGCAATTCGAGGTCGACAAACTAGTTTCGCAGGCGCGCCGTATTGGATGCGAGGGCGCCTCCGGTTTCTTCTCGATTTTCAACAACCCGCCGGCGCAATGCGGCAATCTCAACAAACAAATCGATCAGCAGCGCACCAGTCTGGAGCGCATGCAGAACGATTACGAAAAGCTCAATGGCGGCACCACCGAACGCGCCTCACAGCGGCAATCGCTGCTGATCGCGCTTGGCAACAATGGCTGTGGCGCGCAATACCGCTCGGCGGCGCTCGCCGGACAGCAGGGCGGATTCTTCGATCGCCTGTTCGGCAACAATGGCGGCATATTAGGCTCGCCCGGTCCGATGGGGGGCACCTTCCGCACCATTTGCGTGCGCACCTGCGACGGCTTTTATTATCCGATTTCGTTCGCGACCTCGCCGGATCATTTCCGCGACGACGAACAGACCTGTCAGCGCATGTGCCCGGCTTCGGAAGTCACGCTTTATACCTATCATAATCCTGGCGAGGAGGTTACGCAGGCGGTATCGCTCAACGGTCGCCTCTACACCGAACTTCCAACCGCGTTTGCCTACCGCAAGGCCGTCAATCAAGCTTGCAGCTGCCGCAAGCCGGGCGAAAGCTGGGCGAACGCACTCAAAGTCAACGGGCCTGACGATACGGTTGCGCCGGGCGACGTGGTGGTTACCGAGCAGAACGCCAAACGGTTGTCACAGCCGCGCATCGGGCCTGACGGAAAGCCGATCCGCCCCGATCCGCGTACCAAAACACCCGCAGCGGCAAACCTGGCGCCGATAGCAGACGCGCCGGGCGAAACCGATCCGGCCAAACGGATTGTGCGCACGGTTGGTCCGACATTCCTGCCGGTCAGATAATTTAGAAAAAAAATGCCTCGATTTTAAAAGTCGAACGCTTCGCTTTTGGCCGGCTTGCCGGTGACCAGCGACAGATCGGGCACCGGCAACGGGGTGCCGGGATCGCGGAAGCGGTTGGTGATCGGATAGCGGCGGTCGCGGCCGAAATTCTTCAATGTCACTTTCACCCCCGGCGCTGCCTGCCGGCGTTTGTATTCGGCGATGTTGAGCATGCGTTCGATCCGCACCACGGTGTCGTGGTCGAAACCGGCCGCGACGATGGCCGAGATCGGTTCCTCGCGTTCGACCAACCGCTCTAGGATCGGATCGAGCACTGCGTAAGGCGGAAGCGAGTCCTCGTCCTTCTGGTTCTCGCGCAGCTCCGCGGTCGG
>CAAGKR010031126.1_pt1 | contig 10141 bp, 10 predicted proteins | sample 2556971 | NCBI WGS metagenome assembly CAAGKR01 (sample SAMEA5207829, study PRJEB30636) | soil metagenome | biome: forest; feature: boreal; material: soil | place: USA | collected 2011-09 | depth 1 m
CCACAGCCAGTAGTTCCATCTACTCCACAGCCAGTAGTTCCATCTACTCCACAGCCAGTAGTTCCATCTACTCCACAGCCAGTAGCACCAAAGTTTAACGTTACAAACTGCAACTGCGTGGTATTTCGATTGGACAATGTTCAGGATTATTGGTTAGATAACGTACAAGCTAAAGTTATAGATACTTTTGACAAGAATAATGCCAGCCTTACAATCGGAATAATCGGAGGAGATTTTGGTAGTGATACTAAATTAAAAGAATCAATCAAGCCCAAGGTTCAGTCAGGAGTAATTGATGTTGGAATCAATGGATGGAATTTTGAAGATTTTACTGCTTCCAATGAAACACAGCAGGCCCAACTATTACAGTATTCAAAAAATAAAATATCTGAAATATTTGGAATTTCTCCTTCTATATTCATACCACCTTATGGTAAATTCAACAATGACACATTTTATGCCATGATGGATAATCACATTTATTTCATAAGTGGGAATTTGGAATCTTTGGTCCCTCCACCTGGAGCAAATAAAATCTACTATTATCCTCCCACTGTATTTACTGGAACAAGCAGCCAAGGCAATACTACTAAGAGTATAACAAATGACATGATACTTTCAGACATACAAAAAAACGTACAGTCTAATGGGTATGCAATAGTTTTAATCAATTTTCAAGATTATGCACAAAACAATGGCACAGTCAAGATCAACATGCCAGATGATGAAAAAATTCTAAAACTTCAATCGTTGATTGATGATGTAAGAAATAATGGGTATCGAATTGTGACTGTCAAGGAGATATCAAACTCTCCTAGTGTTCCAGAATTTGGATACTTGGCCACAATTACTCTTATGTTATCAATCACAGTTGTAATCACCATACTACCTAGAATTAAGACAAATTAGATTCCAATTCAAAACACTTAGGAGTGTTTTGGACCTACCATTTCATCATCTTTTACGTCATGGTCCCATTTGCCTCGTATTCCTTTGAAGAGAACCACTCCGCCAGCACCTAGCAGGCCAATAGATAATGCAAGATAGAACCAATAGTCTTGACTCTTTTCAGAGCATTTGACATGAACTGCTACCCCAGAGGAATAATCAAAGCATTCATCAAAATTTTGCTGCTGTACTGCAAACTGGGCATAATTTGAGTTGGCCATACCACCCAGCATAAAACCTGCAAACATTATCACGGCTCCAACCATGATTAACCGTATGTCACTCATGACAGCGTAATTGATTCTGCACAATATTTAACGTTGTCACAATTATAGAATATTGTATCATCATGGTTTTCGGATTTGGCAAGAAAAAAACACAGGAGGAGAACATTGATCCAACCCAAAAGGAGAGAACAATATCCATAGAAGAAATTCCAGATATTCTTCAAGAAACCCAGTCTCCACACATTACAGAAGCCATCAACACTGCAAAATCAGTCAGGGAGCAAGTAGAGGCAAATAAAAAAAAGATTCATGAATTAATTCTCCATCTAGAGTCAGATGATTTGAAACTAGATGACATTGACAGAAACTTGATGATAATTGTAAAACGTGGAAAAGACTCCATTGTATCTATAATAAAAAAAGAGACAACATCTAGGCTTACAAATGTAACAAAGTATGACCAGGTCATATTGCTCAATACTGAGATTGTTCAAACATTAAAGAGAATAGGTGATGTGCTAGGATTGAATTCAAGAATAATCCACATTTTTGCAAAAAAGTATGCAGATAGCCTCAAAAATGAGATTGCCAAGATGGCAGCCAACAGAAATCAATTACAAGTTTCCATAAATTTTGTAGAAAATCTAAAAGTTAATTGTGAAAATATTATCGAACTAGGTAAAAAAATAACAGAAGAAAAAAACAAGATTATACAAAAAACAGATAGAGTTTCAGAGATAATCTTAGAGTTGAATGTTTTAAGAAATAGTATCACATCGCTTGAGAAACAAATACTTGATTTAAAATCTATCAAAGAATATGCAAAATATCTTGAGATTAAAAACAAAATAGATTCATTGTCTTCTGAAAAAAAAGAGATAAAAAATATCATAGACATGCAGTTCTCAAAGATTTCAAGGCCACTAGGAAAGTACAGCTACATCTCATCGTTTGAAAAACCAGTCAAAAAAATGATGGATGAATTAATTTCTGACCCATATCAAGTAATTTCACCTCAGAATAAAGCCATCATAATACAAATACTTGAAGCTGTGGCAAAGTCAGTTTCATCAGGTTCCATTTCTGTTAAAGATACGGACAAGTCTTTAGAGCAGATAAATGAGACAGTATCACGACTAGACGAATTTATCACACTAAAGGAATCATACTCAAACAAAGTATCAAATCTTGAAAAAGATCTAGTTATTTTCGATATCAAACTATTAGAATCAAAAGAACAAGGCTTGCAGAAAGCAAAAATAGATTTTACAAATATGGAATCTACAAAAAAGAAACTTGAAGATGACATAAATGATGATAATAGTCAACTCGAAAAACATGTATTGCATCTTGAATCAGACCTTGCCAGAGTTACAAACTCAAAGATCATTTTAAAAAAATAGAATATCAATGCCATTTTGAAGATTAATTAGTTTGATAGTACGAGTCATCACATGATCTTCTTCAAGACGGAAAAACATCAAAGAACCATAACTATCAAGAAGGATACCAGAGATGGAATTCTTTCATATTGCAAGATGAATCATCCAAATGAATGCATACTCATACTTCGTGGAAAATCAAGAAAAGGAAAAATCCTAGTCGACGGATTGGTCATTCCACCGTTTTTTCACACAGGTCCAACTTTTGCAGGATTTCCTCATTCGTTCCTACCATTTGATACAAGCTATATAGGCACAGTACATTCTCACCCAACTGGTCTTGCCAAGCCCTCAGTCACTGATCTGCACAATTTTTTTGGCTTTGTCTCAATTATCATACAATCACCGTATGAAGACGGTGACATTTTTGCATATGATCGTGATGGTAACCTCCTCGAGGTAACAATAAGTTCGGACGAATCATGACAAAAATTTATAAGCTTTTTGATGTACCATCTAGTATTGATTAATTACAAGACTTATCTCATATTCCTTTTCGGCTCACTTGCAGTAAGTATAGGCCTGCAGATGCTATTGCCATTCCCATTTGGCTTGATTGCAGCATTGGCTATTTTCATAGTATTCCCACTCTTCTTAAGAAACAGAGCAATGAAACGAATGGGAGGAATGGGCTCAGATGGGGGAGGAGCTGGCGGAGGAGGATTCTTCGGACAGAGCCAAGGTGTGAAATACATCTGTCTTGCATGCAATAACAAGTACAAAGGCGGAATGTGTCCAAGATGCGGCTCTAAGATGAAAAGAGCAGACTTTTAATCTTTCAGAAATGAAACTTGAAGAACTCCGTAGCAAAGCATTATTTCAAAATACAATAGACACTTGGATAATGTTGTGTGAAGAAAAAAACATGGATTGGTATTCTCCTGAAAATTACATGAAATTCATTGCACATCTTTTCAAAAGCGGATTGAAATTACAAAAATTTCCATTATGCATAAAAGAATCTGGAGGAATGTATCAGAGAGGTAAGGACAAGACACAATTTGCAGAAACACTTGCCCAGTCAACAGACCCAAATGCTGCAGCTTATACGGTCAGACTCTCAGACGATACAATAAAAATAATTCGTCAATTCAATTCTAGTGTCGTAGTTAACTAAATCTCTTTCAAAAATCAGTTGCATGTCAACTATGGATTAATTTTTTCTTTTCTTAAGAAATTGAGCGATTGCAACTACTGGAAGTTCATTTGATTGATCGATGACCAATATCTCTTGATTGTATTGGGTTTTGATAGTAGATTTGAATTCAGGCATATCACAGTAATACACAGATGCAACATGAGTGGTTCCATTGAGAACTTCTCTTGTAACATCTTCAGATTCTGGAAAGTTTGTAAAACTTATCAGATATCCACCACACCAACCAATAGAAGGAGTATTTGGCGGTATTGCGCTTGTTAGGAACTTTTCCATGGATACGTATTTTGATATATGATGTATGATTATCTTTTTCACGGGTTTGTATTCTACTTCTGGAATCATCTCAGTAACGCTTTCTGTGGTCATCATTTTAAGATAGAATCAATAGTATTTTAGGCTATTTTCAAGTATTTGACTAGTCATACCAAGATTAGAAAGGATCAATTTATGAAAAACCTAAACTCGTTGGCGAGGAATTTTGTCTAGTAAGATTATCGTCGTAGTCTAGGATTCATTATGACATCCATTGCATGGCCCATAAATACAAACGCAAGACCGGTTATTGCAATTAAAATTCCAGGAGGTAAGATCCACCACCACATACCCCGAGCTGCTGCACTATACGAGCTTGCATCATGCAATATTTGTCCCCATGTCGGAAAAGTAGGATCACCTAATCCTAGAAAACTAAGACCTGCTTCAGTAGTAATTGCAGCAGGAACTGATATGGCAATGCTTGCAAATGCATATGGAAGAAGTTGTGGAAGTATGTGTTTGAATATTATTTTATAATCTTTTTGGCCCATCAGTTTTGATGCCTCGACATACTGGAGTGTTTTTATCTGCATTGCCATACTTCGTGAAACCTTGGCTATTCCTACCCAGCCAAAGATTACAAGGAACCCAACCATCAGAAATATACTATTTCCGATAGTTATTGCCAAAATTATCAAGAGTGGAAGAGCTGGCATGGCATAAATTATATCGTTAAAACGCATCAATGCCTCATCAGTAACTTTGCCCTTGAATCCCGCATACACACCATAGAGAAGGCCAAGTATTACAGAGCCAATTGATACAGTTATTCCTATGAAAAGAGCCAAAGGCGTTCCCCAAAGCAATCCAATGGATAAGTCTCGTCTGAGCTCGTCTGTTCCCATCATTCCATAAACTTTGCCTCCTAAAACTAGATTGGACTTTACAAGAACAGGTTTTCCAGATACATCATACAAATGAACTCTGAAAACATAATTGCCTTTGAGAATTTTATTTTCGTCAAGTTTTGAGAATATAATTTTTTCAGAAGAAAGAGTATCAAATGAAAACAGGTATTTGCTTTTATCATTTGCGAGATTTTTTACAATCACATTTTGCGTTGAAAAGATCATACTGGTGTATGTTGTTTCAGAATTGCTAAAAGGTAACGATGTAGAAATTAACTGTAGTTCAATTCCATCAGGTCGTGTCACAGATATTTGTAACAATGGAGAGCCACTGTATTTTGCAGTATACCTATAGATAAAATCACTTGGAAATCCATCATATTGATAATTTACAACAAATGAATCTGTAAGAACATATACAGATTCTAGTTGTTGTGATGAGCTTTGTGGTTGTAGTATCAAGTGTTCTGGGATTTTCTCAGATTGGAAATAATTTATCCAAGCTGGTTGTGCAGACTTTGGATACAATAACCAACTTGCCGGGTCGTTCCATGTCTTAAAGTTATCAACAGGTATAGTTACAAATGCAATAATTGACATCAAGAAAAGGATGGCAAGTATTATAATTCCTGTCATCCCTATTTTACTGTGAGAGAATTCATGCCAGATGTCTCTTGCTGAAAAACTCATTCTCTTCTTACCCTAGGATCAAAGTATCCGTACAAGACATCAGCTACAAACACGCTTGCTAGGAAAAATGCAGTCAAAACATATGTTGCACCAATTATAACCGGCAAATCTAAAACACTGATTGCTTCAAAGTATAGCCTACCCATACCTGGCCAATCAAAGACTGCTTCTGTGATTATTGCTCCACCAAGAGAGCCTGACAAGCTAAGTGCAAGAATTGTCACAATGGGAGGTGCAGCGTTTTTCAGTGCATGAGAGTATAGTATTCGCTTTTCATCTATTCCGGCTGCTCTTTTTGCCATGATAAAGTCCTCTTGTAATACACCAACTAGGAAATTTCTTACCAAATATGCCCAGGAGCCAAATCCGATTAGAACCAGAGTAATCAATGGAAGTGCCATGTGATACAAGAGAGACCCCAAATACCCTGGGTCAGTTACAGAAATTTCAGGAGTTGCCCTTGCAGGAAATATAGGATAAAGAAATGCAAAAACAAAGATCATAAGAACACCTATCCACCAGACTGGAAAGCTGCTTGATATTATTGCAAAGCCTGAAGTTATCTTGTCAATCTTTGAGTTCACCTTACTTGCAGCAACTGCGCCCAGAAATATTCCAAGAACAGAAACTATTGCAGTAGCTGTTGTAAAAAGAAGAATTGTTCTTGGTAATTTTTCCAGTATTATATCTTTGACGTCGGATGAACCGCTGTCACTTGTAAGAAATTTTGCATGACCAAAGTCTAGTGTTAAAATTTTATACATTGACAAACCAATTCTTTGAGGAGAGTACCACGGTTGGTCAAGGCCTAGAGATTTTATTCGTTGCTGGATTTGGTTTTCTACATACGAGTCTAGCTGTTCAGTTGTTTTAAAACTTGCCAAAAGACTTTTGTTGTTGGTAACTTGCTGCCTTATTTCTAATGAAACACTTTGTTTGGATATTGAATCCATGTTTGCCCCCACTAATGCAATTGTGACAAGAAGTGTTGCCATCAACACTCCAAACATTGTAATTGCACGTTTTGCAAGGAATTTTTTAAATCCCATCTATTTCACCTGACTTTTCCTTCTCCCAAGTACATACAGTATCACTAGAGATACAGCGCTTGCCAGTATTACAGCACCTGCAAGATAAGAGTAATTTATTCCCAGAGTCTCAGGGTTTGAGACAAGATTCTCTGTGGCTAGTTGATTTACCCCTTGTGTTACAAGAAAACTTGTATGGTACATGTCAGGCTTGTATGCATCGTCAGACACTACAAATATTTGCAAGTCATTAGAGCCAAGTTCAAGATTTTTTGTCTTTTCAGAGTCTAGAGTTATTGTCATGATACCATTGGCAGATACTTGTTTGCCATTATCAACTATCTTTCCTTCAGGGTTTGTAAAATAGTAATATACAGTAGCGTTGGGTGTTACAGAAATTGGGATTGTAAGGTTTGCACCTAAAGTTACAGCAGGTGGCACCTTTACACTTTGTATTGTAGGCATGCTTACCTCTTCGAACTTTTTCCAATAATCAGATTTGAAAGGATATGTGGGATCATCAAATGCTTTAATGGTAATTTTTCGTGCATCAGGAGAATAACTATCCAAATAGTATGGTCCGTTGCTTATTACCGCATGGTCATGTTGAGCAATCCAGGATATCGAAGCATGATATCTTGAATCAAAATAGTTTGAATCATTAACGTAAGAAAGTGCAGGCGGAATGGAATTCTCTTTTTCAAAGTCTTCAAGGTTTGTTTTTATCACATTTGCATCATTTGGTATAATCAGCGACATCCAGTTTACATTTTTACTCATTGCATCAGATCTTGAAAATGCAAGCTTGCCATCAGTTACTGCTTTTTCCATAGAGTATACAATCTCCCATGGCATTACTGGCCAGACTTGGGCCGAGTCTGCAATCTCACCATTATCAAAGTGCCAATAGTTTTGATAAACTTCAATTGTATTTTCATCAATAACTCTGACTCCAATGAGCGTTTTTGCAGCCTGATTTGCCTTGGGAGAATATTCCGAATCAAATGTCATGGTGCCATTTGTCTGATCTGCTCCCCATTGATATAGAAAATAAATCCCATAAAGAACATCATTCATATCCATTGGCATTTTGTTGTGCCAATTTCCAAATTTTAGATGAAATGTTACTTTGCTTGTTGCTTTGATTCCAGTTCCTACTTGGGTCCACTTTTGTTTTACAGCATCCCAGTATATTGCATCATTTGGAACATTGAGTTTACCCAATGGCCCAGCAGTTTGGACTTGCCAATCAGAACGTATGGGTATAGTATAACCAGTGTAAGGATTCTTGAAGCTTCCAGGGTCTTCCAGTGTTCCCCAAATTTGTTGACTGGAAGAATCTGAAAATCCACCAATTGGATTCCATGCCCCAGAATAGATCTTTTTTACACCTATTGTTAGAGTATCAGAATCTGATCTTGCATTAATTGGAGTAAATCTACTTGTAATTCCCGCACCAAAATCATTGATTATTCCATCGACTTTTTTGTTTGCAATGAATTGGTCTATCTTGCATGCAAGAAATATTCTAACAGAATCATGAACCCCCTTGTCAACTGCTTGATTAATCAAATTGGAGCGTTGCTCTGAAGAGGTAAAATTTCCAAAAAATATTGCCTTTGACAGAGAATCAATTTCTGGCTCGTGATAATTCCAGTATGATGGGTTGTTAAATCCAGGCATGTTAGAGTACCAAGGAGAATACATCTGGGCCGTGATTACAGAATCATATCTTACAAAACCACTCATTGTCCACCCTTCTGTGTAAATGTTCCATTTCATATCAGATGGATTAGAACCATAAACAGTAGAGAATGCCTTTGTCAGATCACCATAATCTTTTTTCACTGTAAATCCCACATCGCGTAGTTGAGAGGCAAGAATTTCGCCAATGGATTTTCGCAAAGGATCGTCGTTTCGTATAAAGATTGTAACAGATATCGGTTTAGAGTCATAGTACCAAATTCCTCCGGTCTTTTTTGCACCTACCTTTTCAAGTGCATCGGATATGATCTGATTTGCAAGTGCAGGATTGTGTTTGAAATTAAATGATTGTAGTTCTCCCAGTATTGAGAGATAGTCTGGGTCATATGGTTTGTATGCAGATATCATTTGAACACCATAGCCATTGAGTACTTCGTCTACGATAAGATCCCTATCAATGAGATAATTTAGTGCAAATCTTACTTGTTGAATTGAAAATGGATTGAATTGATCAGAGATTGCAGGATTTATCAAGAGACTATAGCTTGTTCCAGCAGACTGGAATATCTTCAAATTTTGCCTTGATTGATCATCAAGCCTATCCAGAGGTATTGCAGAATAATAAACATCCAAGTGTCCATTTTCTACTTCTTGTACAGCAGTGTTATCGTCAGAGTACTGGATAAATTCTACTTTGTTAAAATTTGTACCTTTTTCACCAAATGCAATTGCGGGACCAAAAACAAAAAGTGCCAGAATAAATACTAGTAAAAATTTCATGATATGTTTTTCAATGAACTGTATTTAACCGTGGTCCAACAAGTAAATTATTAGAATATAAAAAACTTGTTCAAGAATCTACACGGCTTGGTATCATGCAGTAACACAAATAGTATTTTATAAAAGAAATGTAATTGGTTCATAATGAATCTTCAAACGCTAGTAAAAGGAATTCAAGGAATAATCCCTGGAGGACTTTCAGTCAAAGACTTTAGCATGGCAACTCAGACTAGCGAAGATTTAGCAAGGGAGATACTAGACAATTTCATGCAAAATGGCATAGGGAGATACGAGGGGGAACAAGTATATTTTGAAGAGAGTGACAAGTTAAAGACAAGCATTCTTGCAATCAGCATGGGTGCTGCAATAGACGAGGTCTCTCGCTTGTTAAAGTGGCAAGACTTTGAGTTACTAGCAGCTGAAATACTTGAGAAAAGAGATTTTGATACAACAAAAAATGTCATTTTGACAAAACCAAGGATGCAGATAGATGTAGTGGGCATCAAATCAGATGTTGCCATACTTGTTGACTGTAAACACTGGAAAAATATGACACAATCAGCACTTCAGAGCGCGGTAACAAAACAGATTGAGAGAGCCAAACAATATCTTGCTAAAGAAGACGTCAGAGCAGCAATTCCTGCAATTGTAACTCTTTACCAACATGACTTGCAATTCATTGACAGAGTACCAATAATTCCAATTCACCAGCTAGATTCCTTTTGTGATGAGTTTTACGGAAATTTAGAAAAACTTCAAAGTTAGAGCAGTGTATAGATAAAAAATCCCGTAGTTATCAAAAGAAATGCCTGTGTAATTCGCATCGCATTGTCAAGGGATTTTGAATAAAGCTCAAGTTGGTTACCTCCCATGACTTGGACCTGGGTCTCGCTTTCCAAGAGATCATATGATGTAGGAGATGTAGTCTGTTCTGCTTTTTTGGCAAGATCTAAAAACCAGGATACGACATCAGGTGCTTTGGATAGACTTCCAAATTCAA
>CAAGKR010293730.1_pt1 | contig 10139 bp, 9 predicted proteins | sample 2556971 | NCBI WGS metagenome assembly CAAGKR01 (sample SAMEA5207829, study PRJEB30636) | soil metagenome | biome: forest; feature: boreal; material: soil | place: USA | collected 2011-09 | depth 1 m
GGCGCGCCGCCGTAGCCAGGTGCGCCTGGATAATCCGGGACTTCGTTGACGGGCTGTTGAATGAACGGACGAATCATCCAGTAACCGAGCACGAACGATCCGGCGATGATCAGCATGAGCATCCTGATCCCTGCTGGTCGCCGGCGATTTCGCCGATCGAATACCGGTCCCGAAAACGGCCCCGGTTCCGCGAGGTCATGCAGCACAATCGTTTGCGCCTCCGGATTGGTCTCGAATGCCGAAAGACGGCCAGTGACGTCCGCCGAGCAGTAGGAACAAAAGTTCGAGTCGTTCGGGATGCTCCGGCTGCATCGCGGACACGCGGTGTCGATCGCCTCACTGAGCATCGTTGGCGCCGACGGCGCGACCGGCGGACGCGCCCGTCCTCCGCCAGGATTAGGATCCTGTGCTCCGCCAAGATTAAGATTCAGTTGCGGACGCTGCGCCGCGTTGGTGCTCGAGTCTGACTTGCGCGCGTAGTTTGAGGCGCCCGAGCCGGGCATCCCCGGTTTGATTTCCATCAGGCGCCGTTTGAACTCCGCCGCGTCCGCGACTCTCAGCACCACGTCGTACTTGAGCGCCTGATCGATCAGATCCGCGAGCGCCGGCGTAACCCCGGGACATACCGACCGAAGCGGTGGAAAACTGAACGGAGGCTCAAGTGCCGGGTCGCGGCCCGACAGCGCGTGATGCATCGTCGCGCCGAGTGCATATAGGTCGGATCGAAATTCGACCTTGCCCCGATACTGCTCAGGCGGCGCATAACCTTGGGTGCCGATCATCGTCGCGTTGCTGAGCGGCTGGAACAGGCGCGCGATGCCGAAATCGATCAGTTTGGCCTGCCCCGACGGCGTCAGCATCAGGTTCGACGGCTTCAAGTCGCGATAGATAACCGGCGGCTCCAGGTTGTGCAGATAGTCGAGCGTGTCCAGTACCTGGATCGCGATATCGATGATCTCGGCTTCGGAAATCTTACCGCCCGCGTCTTTGAGTTTCTGCTCGAGCGTGATCCCCTCGATATACTCCATCACCAGGTAGTGACGGTTGGCGTCGCTGAAACGGTCGAACACGCGGGGAATGTGTTCGTTGCTGAGTTGCGCGAGCATGTCGGCCTCGCGCTGGAACGCCGCAACCGCCTGCTTTTGCGTGTCCGGGCTGGTGAAGCTGTCAACCATCTCGGCCAGCGCGCACGGACGCGCCGCCAGCCGCAGATCTTCGGCGAGATAGACAAGTTTCATCCCGCCACCGCCAAGTGGCTTGGTCACGCGGTAACGGCCGCCGACGATAGTGTTGGGCGGAATCATGCTGCCCACTCGCACAATCTAATCATGATGGGGGCCGCATAGGATTGCTTCCGGCGGTTCATCGCGCGGCCGGGCCCGAAAGCGCATCCTCGCGAATCGCGCCGGAAAAGGTGGCGTTGGCCGCACAAATAAAATGAATCAGGATGCCCAGCGGCGCGCTCACCGAATACGCAATGCTGACTCCAAAGAACCACATCACACCCTTGAAAAACTTTCCTCGATATAGATGCCCCACGCCGGGAATGATGCTCAACACCAGCGCGACCGACGGCGCGAAGCCCGGATCTTTGCGCAACAATGCGAATCGCGCGAGCGGGGCGCCGCACTGCTTGCAGAAGCTCGCGTCGGCGACCACGATCGGCTGACCGCATCGCGAGCAGAACCTCGGCTTCTCGAACTGCGCGTCAGCCACGGAAAGTGAACGGCACGTCGCCGAACCTGATAGAGTCGCCGTCTTTCAAACGCGCCTGCGCGACGCGCCGATTGTCGATGAAGGTGCCGTTTTGACTGTTGAGGTCCCTCATCTCGAAAGTGCCATTGGTCGCCGCGACACTCGCGTGATGGCGCGATATGGATGAGTGACTCACCACGATCTCGTTGTCCAGCGCCCGGCCGACTCGCGTCACCGCGCCCGCGTGAATCGGAAAGCGTTGCCCCGACGCGTCGACTAGGCACGCGCCGTCAACGTTGGCGTTAACCCCCGCGAGACGGCTCGCGACGTGCGCGGGATTGATCGGATCGAGCGCCAGCGACGCCTGGTTTCGCGCCGACGCCGAGGTTCCGCGCAAATGAAAGATCATCTCGTAACCGCCAATGTTGATTCGGTCCCCGTCGTGCAGGTCAACCGTTTCGATCCGATTGCCGTTGACGAAGGTGCCGTCCTGCACCGCCAGGTTCTTGATCACGTAGTCGGCGCCGCGACGCTCGATAACGGCGTGACGCATCTGCACGCCCGCATCGCCGAACAGACCCACCGGATTTTCCTCGGCGCGGCCAATCGTCGCTCGCGCTCCTTCGACTCGGAACTGGCGTCCACGCAAGCGTCCCTGCTCGACCGTCACCCACGCGGCCTTGGTTAGTTCCTGCACCAACCCAATGAACAGCCCGATCGCAAGCCCGATCGCGCTTAGCCCGATCAGCCGCGAGAGCAAGCCGCCGCCGGTGATTATGTTGACCATGTCGAAGGTCAGCCCGCCAATAAATCCCCCGACCACCCCTCCGGCCGCGCCCTTCAAAATGTTCGAGAGGTTGAGCGTCGCGATTCCCACGCCTGCACCCAGGATGGTGCCCATCATGGTCCAGCTCGTGACCCGCGCGAGGATCAGGAAAAATACCGAGCCTTGATGATTTACGCCCCATCCACCCGCGCTCAGAATCGCGCTGAAGACCGCGTTGGAATATTCGTTGCCGAAATATGCCAGGAACGCGCAGATTCCGAATCCGCGCGCAAAGCGAAATTGCGCCTCGCGATTCAGCTCGACCTGCTGGCCTTCCGCCGCCACGATGAATCCGCCGATCAATCCAGACAACACGCACATCGATAGCGTCGATGCCCACGCTTCGGCGCTCGTGACCTGTTCAGTCAGCGAATGATTGTGGGTCGCCAACTCGACCGGCAGCCATCCAAGCGCGCCGCCAGCTAAGCCCGCAAGCGCCTTGAAGACAAGTTCGCGCCGGTTGAGATTTGACTTCATCAGAATGAAGTTGTCGCGCATCATAAGGTACTCAGGCGTTCACATTTGCCAACAGATATAATAGCCCGCCACGAAGCGGCGGAAAACGTACCGTTCCGGCGCCTGCAGTTTACTTGGTAAGAGTCCCCGAAGTTGGCGAGACCGCATAAAACAGGCATCATCGCGAAACACCGGCGCGCGGAAATCGCGCCGGAAAATTCTGACCGCTGAACGACTGGAGAGAATATCGCGTAATGGCAATCGAAAACCTCGTCGCGGAAAAATTCGGACCCTTGCAGGGTGTGAAAATCGTTTCGACCGGTACCTTGATCGCACAGCCCTTCGCCGGCGAGCTCGCGGCCGAGATGGGCGCCGAGGTGATCCAGATCGAGCGTCCCGGTATCGGCGACGTAGGCTGGCGCAACATCGGAATCAAGCTCAAGGCCAAGGACGGCAACAGTAGCGTCGCAACAAACTGGATCCAGGAACGGCGCAACGTGTTCTGCGTCACGCTTGACCTTTCGAAACCGCGCGGCCGTGAGATTTTTTTGAAGCTCGTCGCGCGCGCCGACATCTGGATGGAGAGTTCCAAGCCCGGCACCTATCCGAAGTGGGGGCTTGACGACGCTACGGTCTGGAAAATCATTCCGAAGCTGGTGATCACGCACGTCTCGGGCTTTGGGCAGAGCGGCGATCCCGATTACGTCGCCCGCGCCTCCTACGACGTGGTGGGGCAGGCCGTCGGCGGCACGATGTTCCAAACCGGATTTCCCGACCCGACTCCGCCGACCCGAGCCGCGCCTTGGACCGGCGACTACATGACCGCGATGTTCACCATGTGGTCGTCGCTGGCGGGACTCACCTACGCGCGCTCGACCGGCAAAGGCCAGGCAATCGATGTCGCCCAATACGAGGCGATTCACAAAACCCTTGGCGGCACGATGCTAGAATACTTTCAGGAAGGCGTGGTGCGCGAACGCTCCGGCAATCGCGCGCAAGGCTTTCAGCCGCTCGACAGTTTCCAGGCGAGCGACGGTTGGGTCGTGATGGGCGCGCTCGCCGACGTTTACGGCCGGATGCTCGCCGTGATCGGACTCGACCCGGTCGATCCGAAATGGGAAATCGCGCGCACCCAGCTCGAATCGATCGAAGGAATCGAGTTCGACGCGATTCTGCGCGGATGGATCTCCGAGCGCACGGTCAAGGAAGTCGTCGACGCGTTCGCGAACGGCAAAGTCCCATGCGCGCCGATCATGTCGAGTAAGGAGATGGCCGAGGACCCTCAGTATCGCGCGCGAAACATGCACGTCGAATGGGAAGACGAGCAGGTCGGACGGGTCACGGGAATCGGAGTCGCGCCGAAGTTCTCGCTCACGCCGGGAAAGATCGTGCGCGGCTCGGTGCCAGTCGGCCACGACAACGACCGTGTCTATCGTCAGATGCTGGGTGTCAGCGCCGACGACATCGAAGCGCTCAGGCGCGACAAAGTTATTTGAGTCTCCGCGAAAATCAGCTTGCGAGTTTCGACATGTAATCAGATCGCGACTTTCGAAATGAACGTCTCCGCCGATTTTGCGAACGCGATCTCGTCCGCATAGCGCCCCAGGTCCAGGATATAATATGTGGCGCCCGCATCAGCTTCCGCCGCGATCTTGGCGCGTGCGGCGCCGATATCGTCGAGTCGAACTCCGCGCCTGACGATAATCTCAGGCTCTGCGCGCTTCGCGCTTCTGGCCTGCGCCTTCAGTTCTTCAACTTTTACTTTAAGTTCCGCCGCTGGCAGCATGGGATGCCATCCGTCGCCGAATTCGAGCACCCGCTTCATCGCTGCCGGACCGTTGCCACCGATCCAGATTCGCGGACGCTCCGGCCTGGGTAGAAATACAAAAGAAGGAAATCGCACCAGCGGTCCCTCGTACGCGCCGGGAACGTCCGCCGAAAAAAGATGGTGGATCACTGACAGGGTTTCGTTGGTCATCGCGCCGCGTTGACGCATGTCGGCGCCAAGCGCGGCGAACTCCGGCTTCATCCAGCCCACCCCGACCCCAAGGATCATCCGCTGGCCGGACAATTCCTGGATCGTCGCGATCTGTTTCGCCGTCAGCACCGCCGGCCGATACGGCGCCACCAGCACCGACACCCCGAGTCGAATCCTGTCGGTTGCGCCCGCAATGTAGGCGAGGGTGGCGAGAACGTCCAGGTAGCGGCCGCCAGAGCCCTCGGTCTGCTCGGGAGGGATGCACAGATGGTCCGAGACGAACAGCGCGTCGAAACCTGCCTGCTCGGCGATTTTCGCGCAGGCGCGAATCGTTGCGCGACTCGATTGCGGTCCCATGTTGCGAATTGCGATTCCAAAATTCATCGCGAAACCTCCACCAAGGTGCTACTTCTACACTCCGAGACTGCCCAGCCACGCGCGCGACAGTCAAACTACAGTGTAGCGGGAGACCATAAAGCGTGGGACGTCCGTCCGCCAAGCAGCGCAAACCCTACAACAGCGACGCGATTCTCGACGTGGCCGTGCGCGTGTTCCGCGAGCGCGGCTACGACGGCGCCTCCCTCGATCACATTGCGCGCGCGGCGGGAATCACCAAAGCCAGCATCTACTACCACGTCAGCGGCAAGGAAGAGTTGCTCGCCCGCGGCGTCGGCCGCGCGCTTGACGCTCTGTTCGCGGTCCTCGATGAACCGGAAGCGAAAAAGGGCCGTGCTGCGAAACGCCTCAAACATATCGTGCGGCGCACGATCGAGATAACCGTCGAACAGTTGGCCGAAGTCGCGCTGCTGATCCGGGTTCGCGGCAATACCCGGATCGAACTTCAGGTCCTCGAGCGCCGGCGTCAATTCGATCGCTTGGTATCGCGCGTGATGGTTGCGGCGCAGCGCCAAGGCGATTTGCGCGCCGACATCGATCCCCGGCTCGCCACCCGGCTGCTGTTCGGGATGCTGAATTCGATCACCGAATGGTACCGGTCCGAAGGCCCGCTTTGCGCCGAGGGAATCGCTGACGCCGTCTTTCGCATCGCATTCGAAGGCATGGAATAGTGCCTGCGACTTGAGGATTTGCAAATCTACCGAATGGTTGGTAAATTTGCGGAAGCAAGAGAAACACGATGAAAAACACGATGAGCGAATTCGAAATTCCCGCAAGCGGACTGGTCGAAGCTCCGCCGGTCGCGCAGCCCAATATTTTCCCGATGGAATGGCGGACCGAAACGCCCAAGCTCGCCGAAATTTACGAGCGCGCCAAGCGCGAAGGCTTCAACCCCTCGGATATCGACTGGAGCGGGCTTTCGCCCGAGCAATGGAGCGACGACCAGAAGGTCGCGATCATGTACTGGTGGGCGCTGCTCTCCAACTTCGACGCCTCCGGGCCGGCGGTCTTCGCCCGCGCCACGATTCACGCGTTCGAGACCCACGAGGAAGATCCGGTCCGCAAATGTTTCTTTTCGATCACCCGCGACGAAACCAATCACGAAGAAGTTTGCTCGCGCGTAATCCAGCGCCTCGTTTCCAACGGTCCGCAGGGCTTTACCCCGACTAGCGAACTGCAGAAAGTCGCCCTCAACAATATCGGTTGGCTCTACCATAACGGCGGCCGCTACTGGACCGGCTACAATCGCGCCATCGATCGCTATCCGCTGGCGGTCATTTTCACTTCCTTCATGATGGGCGAGGTCGCGTCGTCAACCCTGTTCCACGGCATGTCGCGTGCGACCACCAATCCGGTGTTCCGCGATATCTTTACCAAGATTGGCCGCGACGAGGCGCGTCATCTGCAGATCTGCATCACCCTGCTCGAGAAGGATTGGCCCGGCCTGTCCGACGAGCACAAGTCCTTCATCACCAGGCAGTTGCGCGCCGGATTTGTGTTCCTCTCGATGGTGCTATGGGAGCCGCCGAATCAGTTCTGGGACCTGCCGGGATATTTTCTGCACAATCATCGAATCCTGCTCCGTATCGCGCGCGAGGCGGGGCTTGGAATTCTCACCTACGAGCAGCAGGCCGACAATTGGCGCCTGGCGATCGCGCGCGTGCGCAAACTGGTCGAGCGCTGGGGCATCCAATTTCCTGCGATTCCGGAACTTGATATTGATGGCGTTGACGTCGGCGATATCTCGGCCGAGGACATCATCCCGGTCTTCTAAGTCCAGTGTCGTGCCAGTCGCGGCGCTTGATCGTGCCCATTGCCGACGCGAGGAAAGATCATGAGTGTCGAACTGTCGCTGAAAGGCGCGCTGGCTGAAATCGTCCTCAATCGTCCCGACAAGATGAACGCGCTCAACGACGCGATGGTCGCGGAGTTGAATAGATGCCTCGATCGCGCCGAACGCGAACGCGCTCGCGCGATTTTGATTCGCGGTGTAAGGACCGGCATTCTCCGCCGGCCGCGATTTGGCCGACGCTCATCCGGGTGAGGAGGACGCCGAAGCGATCATCGAGAGTCTGTTCAATCCGCTGATCAAGCGGATTGCGACTTTTCCCGCGCCGACCTTCGCCGCGGTGCATGGCGCCTGTCTCGGCGCCGGACTTGGTATCGCGCTCGCGTGCGACGTCGTCTATATCGCCGACGACGCCAGGATCGGCTCGCCGTTCGCGCGAATTGGCGCCGTGCTTGATTCGGGCGGTCATTCTTTTTTCGTCTCGCGCCTGGGAACCCATCGCGCGCTCGAACTCATCTATACCGGCCGCCTGCTTTCGGGCGCCGAAGCGGCAACCCTCGGGCTGGTGAATCAGAGCATGCCGAAAGACTCGGTCGTCGAGCACGCGCGCAAAATAGCGGGGCAGGTCGCCGACGGACCGACTGCCGCTTTCATGCATTCGAAGCGCCTGGTGCGGCGAATCGACGAGGAAGCGCTCGGCCTGTTCGCGGTGCTGAAGTGCGAAGCGCAGGCCCAAGGCGCTGCCGGCCGCACCGCCGACTACAAGGAAGGCATCACCGCCTTCCAGGATAAACGCGCACCGAAATTTCAGGGGAATTAAAAATCAGTTGACCCGCGCGCAAGCGCGCAGTCGCGTCACCCGTGACGTCGCGAACTGCGAGTCTCCACCATCCGGCGCGCGGCCTCGCCGAGCGCGCCAGCGCGATGCCATCGGCTGTATTCCTCGACCGTCAGCCCATGCGCGATTTCCAGCGCGACCGACAATCCCGCCAGCACGAACACCTCGCCGAGCACGCTGATTCGCGGCACCAGCCCGAGTCCGCCGCCTTCCTGGCCGACGGGAGCGTGGATCACCAGGTCCGCGAGTTGCCCGAGCGCGGAGTCCTTGTTGCCGGTAATCGCGATCAGTTGCGCGCCCTGTTCGCGAATCGCAGTCGCGGTCGAGAGCAGCTCGTCGGTATTGCCGCTGTTCGAGATCGCGATCACAATGTCGCGCGGATGCACCTGACCGAGACTGCCGTGCAGCGTCTCGGTCGCGTGCAAAAATGTCGCGGGCGTGCCGACCGAGCAGAAAAGGCTGGCCGCGTAGCGCGCGACGTGTTCCGGCTTGCCCACTCCCGTCACGTGCACGCGTCCACCACGGCCGAGCGCGGTGCGGATAATCTCGACCGTCCGTGAGATCGCCGCGATATTGAGCCCGGCTTTAAGCCGCCCGAGCTCAGCAATCGCGACGTCAAAAAATTCCGTTACCTCGCCCGTCGAATCGTTGAGCGCGCCTTCGCGCGGTTCCTTGTCCGCGCGCGGGCTCGCAATCGCGAGCGCCTCGCCATATAAATCGAGAATCTGTTCGCGCACTTCGAACCCCGACGGATACGCGCCCAGCCGCGTCACGCAAATCGCGCCGGCCGCGTTGCCGAGCCGCCCGACCTGTTCCCACTTGAGCCCCAGCCGAAGTCCCGCGACCACGCCGCCCAGAAAAGCGTCGCCAGCGCCGGTCGAGTCAACTTGCTTCACCTTGAATGCCGGTACTCGAATCGCAGTGTCGACCGCCGCAATCGCGCATCCCTTGTCGCCTTCCGTCATCAATACCGCGCGCGCGCCGTAGCGGCTCCGTATGGACTCCGCAATCTTAAGCCGGTCGCGGCCGTTGCCACTGGCAAGTTCGCGCGCCGCCACCTTGGACGGTTTCAGATAGGTCGCGAGCTTGAGCGCGCGTTCGAGTTCCGCGCGCGATCCCAATGTGGCTATCGCATCCGTAGGTGGAATGTCGATGTCGAGCACGCTCGGAATCGAGTGCGTTCGCGCGAACAGCAATATTGCAATTACCGTGCGAAGCGGAAGTTGCGAGATTTCGGTCGAGATCAAACTCGCTCGGCGTATAAAAGCGCCGTGACGGCTGCGCACTTCGGCTGGCGTCAGTTCGGCGGTCGCACCGCGAGCCATGTAGATCGCGCGCTCCCCATTGCTATCGACGAATATCGTCGCGAATGCGCTTGCACTGCCATCGAACGTCAGGTGATGCCGAATTCCGAGCCGATCCATCCCGTCGCGCAGGAACTCCCCGTTGCGATCGTCGCCCATCTTGCCGAAAATCCCGGCCTTGAGTCCGAGCACCCGGCCCCATCCAAGATGGTTAAGCACCAGCCCCCCGACTTGGCGGCGCTCGATCGCGGCGCCCGCCCCATGCGCGCGCAGCAGGATCTTCTCGTCCGCGCGCACGATTCGTGGCGTGCGGTAGAACAGGTCCACGACCATGCTCCCGCATCCAACGATATCAAGTTTCTCTTCAGCCATTGCGATGCGCCGTCTTCAGGGCCGTTTTCAGGCCATCTTCAGGATAGTTGCGCGCGCTGCCGCCGCGACCGGTTCGCTTACCCAGCCGCGCTCGAGCGTCTCCAGATTGTGCTCCCGAAGCCGCCGCGACCGCGCTGCGAATTCGCGCCGCTCATCGTCGTTGAGCGCCGGGGTTCCCGCGCCGACCGCGTCGCTCTCGATCACGCCGAGTTCTTTTAGCGCGGTCTTGAGACATGCGATCGTTGGACGATACGGCCTACCCGCACGTTTGAACGTACACGCGTTGCGAAAAGTCTCCAGCGCCCCAGCGTATAGACGCATCAGCTCTATGTCCGCCGAGCGGCAGACCTGCCACGCGCGCTGCCATTCCCGCGGCATCGCATTGGCCGGCCCCGACACGACTCCATATGGCCGCGCGCGCTGCGTCAGATATCGATTCCAATGATGCCGGATCCGGTCGCCGACGCCCTCCGGCGGCGCGAACA
>CAAGKR010194875.1_pt1 | contig 10137 bp, 7 predicted proteins | sample 2556971 | NCBI WGS metagenome assembly CAAGKR01 (sample SAMEA5207829, study PRJEB30636) | soil metagenome | biome: forest; feature: boreal; material: soil | place: USA | collected 2011-09 | depth 1 m
CCGTATAAAAAACAGAACTTTAATTTTTAACTCATAAAAACCATTATTATGTCATTCGTTTTAACATTCACCCCTCCGGGTTTTACTGCTGCCAAATATGATGAAACAATTAAAAAACTAAACGACGCTGGTGCTGGAGCTCCTAAGGGAAGAAGCTACCATGTATGCTATGGTGATCCAAATGGCGTTCATGTAACTGATGTCTGGGATAGCATGGAAAATTTCCAGGCCTTCGGTGAAACCCTTTTACCTATTATGCAATCATTAGGTGTTGATCCCGGGCAACCAGTACCACTGCAGGTACATAATATAATTGAAGGTTAGATTCATTTATTTCCGGTTGTTGCACATCCCAGCTATCCTTTGAATCTTAAAATAAAAAAGTAATTGCTGTCTGTAGTCTGCGGATACGGGCTTATACACTACGATTGAAAAAAGTAGAGTCCTGAGTTTTTTGGTCTTATTATGATTATTTAAGAAGATAAATTAAGCATTATTTTCTATTATTTCAATATCAGGTTTACATTCATCAATCAATTTAACCCTACCACGATTACTCCTGGTGATTCTTGAATACAATGATATTTCCCGATCGAACAAAAAGCGAAAAAAAAGTTTCGTCCATGAAGTATGTGAAATAAGTGAATCGTAAAATGAACCCGCCTTGCGTTTTATTTGAGGAAGTTTATTCCAGGGAACGGATGGAAAATCATGATGCTCATTATGATAACCCACATTAAAAGATACTGTATTCAATATGCCATAGTAAGAATAGGTTTCCTGATTTTCATGGACAACGTAATGCTCCTGTATCCAACGGGCACCAAGGGGATGTAGGCCGACAGAAAAGAAAAGACTAAGTGTTAAATAAATAATTGATTTGCTTCCAAAAAAATACAAAATGCAGGTAACAAAAATTATTTGCACAACATAATTTAGTACCATCCACTTATCAAATGGTTTGATTTCTTTTAACCTGGAGAGCCTGAAAAATTGAAAGAATGGGTAAAATAATAGCCAAAATACTTTACCTATAAAATAATTATTGATAAGCTTTGCTTCCCATTTGTTTGGAAGGTCTCCGTCCAGTTCATACACTCCCTGAAATGAATGATGCTTTAAATGATACCGGGTAAAAGAAACAGCACTTGGAAACACCTGTGGCATATTAGCAAAAATGCCTGCTAAAATATTTGCATCAGGATTTTTGAATATGAGCTTGTGCGAACACTCATGAATCATAACAAATAAAGCATGATTTGCAAATGCGCCAAAAAGGTAAGCTGTTAATATTATCGCCCACCAAGCCTGTGAAGAAAGAATTATTGCTGCTGTAATTTGAAGTGCAACAACGGCAATTATAATAAGAAATGATGAAGGATTTTTTCCTATCAGATTTCTTATATCAGGATGACTTTTTAGTATCTCTTTTGTTCTTAAACGATGAGGTTCAGGATTTGACAAATGAATAAATCTATTCTCTTTCATAATTAACAACTAAGTAAATGTAAGATAACCTTTCTGATCTGATTATTAAGTGAACCTCTTGTAGGATTCAAATTTGCAACAGGCAAATTATAGAAATGTTTTAACTCTCCGCAGTTGGTGTTCTGTGTATTAGCTTTTAAAGCGCAGCATCACCACCAACAATATAAAAATCATCATTAAAGGTTGGTGGTGAAAACACCAATGGCACAAGTTGATAAAAATTCTATTAAACCCTGGCACTTGCCAAAAAATATTGCTCTATAACTTTTCTTTACAACATCCATCTTTTGCAATAATTAACCTTCTCTTTTTAATTTAAGCGCCCTGGATAAAATGCCTTTGCAAAATTTTAACTTCTTTTTGTTCGGCTTTAAATGTAGTGTGAATCACATTATAGCGAAGCTTTATTAAAATATTCAGGAACTCAACCGGCAAATGAAACCTTCTGGCATGGTTATGGAACTTTAGGGGGTCATCGCCTGGAATAAACTGGTTTCCTAATAAAAAAAATATTTGAAATAACAGGTTTTCCAGACGTCTTAACCTTCATTTTAAACATAAAAAATTACATCATGAGTACTTCAAATTTTGAAAAGTCATCTACAGAAACTAAAAAAAACCGCAAAGATTACAGGAATGTAATTATTGGGGCATTAGCCGTTGTTCTTGTCGGCGCCGGTGGATATTTAATTGTTGATAAAAATAAATCAACTGAAACTATTCAACAGCAGCAAACACAAATTGCTAAAGTAACTGATGAAAAGAGCGATGTTCAGCAAAGCTTTGATGCATCACTATCACGTCTTGATTCTATAAAAAGTGTGAACAGCAGTTTACAAGGTAAATTAACAGCAAGCAATAGCGAGATCAGTAAAACAAAAGCAGAGATCCGTAGCATTCTTAATAAGAAAAATGCAAGTGCTGCTGAGTTAAACAGAGCTAAACAACTTATTGCCAGCCTTAATGATAAGATCACAAACATGCAGGCAGATGTTGCCCGTTTAACACAGGACAATCAAAACTTAACGCAGGACAAAGTTGTATTAACACAAGAGAAAACAACATTAACTGAAGAAAAAGAAAAGTTGAATCAGGACCTTACAACTACTACAGTTGCCAAGCAGGATCTTGAAAAGAAAGTTGATATTGCTTCTACATTAAATGCATCAAACATTTCTATTACACCTGTAAAATTAAAAGGCAACGGACAGGAAAAAGTTACTTCAACTGCAAAGCGTGTTGATAAATTAAAAATTTCTTTTGATGTTGACAATCGTATTGCACAGCCTGGTACAACTGATATTTATGTATTAGTGTTAGGGCCTGATGGTAAGCCGATAACCAACGAAGCTTTACATTCAGGAACCTTTACAACCCGTGATGAAGGCGATAAATCTTTTACTGCCAAACTTCCGGTTGAGCTTGAGACAGCTAAAAGAAAGAATGTTGAATTTCAATTTACACCTGGTAATTTTCAACAGGGGAATTATACTATCCAAATTTATCAAAACGGATTTAAGATTGGCGAAAGTACCCGTGAGTTGAAGAAAGGCGGCTTGTTTAGCTAATTAATTTCTAAATAGATTTTTTACATCCTATAAAATATCTCTTAAGCAACTTATTAATTTAAGTTGCTTTTAGGTTAACTATTTTGCAGTTCTTTCATTAGGCATATTAGTAACACCACGGCGTGGCTGATCTTTTTTCATTTTTTTCATTTTTTCTTTTTGTTCCGGTGTAAGTATTGCTTCCAACTTTTCATGCTTTTCATTATTCAATTGCGCCAACTGTTCTTCTTTCTGTTGTTTAGTTAGAGCAGCATTATTTTTTATAACGGCTTTTTCCTGTTTAGTTGATTTGTGAAATGATTTTATCTGCTCTTTTTGTTGTTTGGTGAGATGAAGCTGTTTCATCATTTCTTTCCTTTCTTTTTTATTGTGTTTTACCTGAGCTTCTGCACTTATAGTAAAAGAGAAAAGGAAGATTGCGATCGATAATAATTTAAATATTTTTTTCATATACATTGTTTTTTATAGTAGATGATAATTTATCCTAAAAGTTTATTGAGGATATGTTAAATAAAAAATCCCGCAAATGCGGGATTAAAATTGATTTCTTATCTCAAAAAAAGGAGTTCCCTGTACTTTGGTAGTTCCCATAATTTATCATCTACCAATAATTCTAATTTATCTACATTGTATCGAATATCATCAAAACATGATTTAACCGTATCGCAATAAGCTATTGCTTTTTTTCTTGTATCAATGATTTCATTGGCAACTTTCCTGGCTTCTATCATTTCTTCTACTTTATTGCTCATTGCATTAATATGGTCTGCGATCTTATCAACAATTTGAAACTGATGTGCAGATGCCGTACCTGATATTCCAACTTCTTTTAAACCTTTTATATTTTGGATCAATATATTTTGATATTTAATAGCCGATGGTAAAATGTGATTAGTTGCAAGATCTCCCATAACCCTGGCTTCTATCTGAACTTTCTTTACATAATTCTCCAATAAAATTTCATGACGGGCTTCCAGTTCGCTGTGCGAATAAATCTTATTATGTTCAAAAAGTTTTTTTGCTTTATCAGTTACAAATGCATCCAAAGCCAGTGGCGTTGTTTTTACATTTGGCAAACCTCTTTTTTCTGCTTCTTTTTCCCATTCTTCACTATAGTTGTTGCCTTCAAACAATACGTTTTCACTGGCTACAATGTATTTTTGAATTACCTGCATTAAGGCAATTTCTTTCTTTTCACCTTTATCAATTAAGGCATCTACATCCTGTGTAAAATTGGTAAGTGTTTCTGCAATAATTGTATTTAAAACCGTCATAGCAGCGGCACAATTAGCTGATGAACCAACCGCTCTGAATTCAAATTTATTTCCTGTAAAGGCAAATGGAGAAGTTCTGTTCCTGTCTGTATTATCGAGCATTAGTTCAGGAATGCTTTTGTGGATATCCAGTTTTAGCATGGCTTCATCCTGTTCATCAAATTTTTCTCCTACACGGCTTTCAATTTGCTTTAAAACATCGGTGAGATATTTACCAATAAAAATTGAAATAATAGCGGGAGGCGCTTCATTAGCACCCAACCTATGATCATTACCTGCAGAAGCAATAGATGCTCTTAACAGATCTGCATAATCGTGAACAGCCTTAATGGTATTCACAAAAAATGCAAGAAACATTAAATTGGTTTTTGGCGTTTTACCGGGCGCCAGCAGGTTTACTCCTGTATTGGTGGCCAGGCTCCAGTTATTATGTTTGCCGCTACCATTAATGCCGGCAAAAGGTTTTTCATGAAGTAAAACAACAAGGTTATGCCGCTTGGCAACTCTTGTCATAACATCCATCAATAAAATATTATGATCAACAGCAAGATTTACCTGTTCATAAATTGGGGCACATTCAAACTGTGAAGGAGCCACTTCATTATGCCTTGTGCGTAAGGGGATTCCAAGTTTGTATGCTTCATCTTCGTAGTCTCTCATAAATGCATAAATTCTTTCCGGTATAGAAGCAAAATAATGATCTTCTAATTGCTGTCCTTTTGCCGGGGCATGTCCAAAAACTGTTCTGCCCGTCATTACCAAATCCGGGCGGGCATTTGCAATGCTTGCATCAACCACAAAATATTCCTGTTCCCAACCCAGCGTTGCAGTTACTTCAGTTATATTCTTATCAAAATATTGACAAACGTCAACAGCTGCTTTATCTAAAGCCGCCAGTGCTTTTAGCAATGGGATTTTGGTATCCAAAGATTCTCCTGTATAGGAAACAAATATTGTTGGAATACATAAAGTTTTTCCTTTCCCAATTTCCATAATGAACGCAGGTGACGAGGGATCCCATGCTGTATAACCTCTTGCCTCAAAGGTTGCTCTTAATCCACCACTGGGAAATGAAGATGCATCAGGTTCCTGCTGAATTAAAGCAGCGCCGTCAAATTCTTCAAGAGCGCTTCCATCTCCCTTAATTGTAAAGAAAGAATCATGTTTTTCAGCAGTTGCGCCTGTTAATGGCTGAAACCAATGAGTAAAATGTGTGACTCCCTTTTTTTCTGCCCATCCTTTTAAACCTGCAGAAATTTGATCACCCATTTTGCGATCAATTTTACTTCCGCTTCGCATAGAAGCCACCAGGCTTTTATAAGCTTCATCACTTAAAAATTCCCTTGCTGTTTTTAATGTAAAAACGTTTTCACCAAAAATTTCTGTGATTCTTGTTGATCCTTTTACATCAACCGATACAGGGTTAGCAGTTAAATTGTGAATTGCCTTTAAACGTAATGATTGCATATTTTTTTTAATTAAGAAGCAAAAAAAAGCATTTTATGCGAAAATAAAAAAGATATTTATCTAATTATGTTCTTTTGTGGAGAAAATGGGATATATAAATATAAATATTATATTATTTTTTAAAGTGTATAAATCTTTTCACTTTTTCCCAATCTGTATAGCAAAGAATTGGGATAATAAGGAATGGGAAATAGATACTTCGGTACCTTACAAGTGCACCAATTATGAGGATGGTATATCCTATCATTAAAAACATAGAGAAACTAAAAAAAATACCGAAATAAATAAATGCATCAGGTTTTTTATTCTTTGATCTGAATAAAAGAAAGATGAAAAATAAAACCTGGTAAATAAAAATTTAAATTGCTGCAGGAATCGGCAGCAATTCTTATCAAAAAGAAACTAACAATAGCTCGCTTATCAATTCCTGCATTGCTGATAAACTTTATTTTGGTCAGCAACCAGCAAAACAATCCCAGTTAAATAAAAAAAACAAATAACTCAAGACGAATATTTTTTAAGTGTGGGAAGTTAGTTAAAATATTTGCACCTATATATAGAGTATAACATTTGCAGACATTGTATGTTTGCTTATACTATTTTGATATGGAAATAACCATTGATGTAGCCCAAAAATTAGGCTTACAACCTGAAGAGTTTACTCAAATAATAAAAATATTAGGCCGTACTCCCAACTTTACTGAGCTAAGCGCTTATTCTGTAATGTGGAGTGAACATTGCAGTTATAAGAATTCAATAAAATGGTTGAAAACCTTACCCAGAGATGGTTCTAAACTATTGGTAAAGGCAGGTGAAGAAAATGCCGGGCTAATGGATATTGGTGATGGTTATGGGGTTGTGTTTAAAATTGAAAGCCATAATCATCCATCTGCTATTGAACCTTTTCAGGGTGCAGCAACCGGTGTAGGAGGTATTCACCGGGATATTTTTACAATGGGTGCAAGACCAATAGCTGCATTAAATTCATTACGCTTTGGAAATTTAAAAGATAATAAAACACAACATTTAGTAAGTGGTGTTGTACATGGCATCGGGCATTATGGAAATTGCTTTGGTGTGCCCACTGTAGGTGGTGAAGTTTATTTTGAAGATTGCTATCATACCAATCCTTTGGTAAATGCTATGAGTGTTGGCATTGTACGTTTGGGAGATACTGTTAGTGCCACAGCAATTGGTGTTGGCAATCCCGTTTTTATTGTTGGCAGCGCTACAGGAAAAGATGGAATGGGCGGCGCCGCATTTGCCTCTGCTGATATTACTGAAAATAGTATGGAAGATCTTCCTGCTGTTCAGGTAGGGGATCCCTTCCAGGAAAAAAAATTATTGGAAGCATGCCTTGAAATAATTCCAACAGGCGCTGTGGCGGGCATGCAGGATATGGGTGCTGCAGGCATTATATGCTCTACCGCTGAAACAAGTGCGAAGGGTGAAGTAGGAATGAAGATAGATCTTGATAAAGTTCCCACCCGTCAAAAAAATACCGCCACAGGCGGAACAGGTATGAAGCCCTGGGAATTATTGCTTAGTGAAAGCCAGGAAAGAATGTTGCTGATAATAAATAAGGGAAGAGAAAATGAAGTAATTAAAATATTTGAAAAATGGGATATTCCTTGCTCACAAATTGGTGAAGTTACCAATGATAAAATGCTCAGGTTTTATATGCATAAAGAATTGCAGGCAGAGCTTCCGGCAGAGAGTTTGGTTTTAGGCGGAGGTGCACCTGTGTATGAAAGAAAATATAATGAGCCGAGATATTTTGAACAGATAAAAGCTTTTGATCCAGATAAAATCACAGTTCCTAAAGATTTAAAAAGCATTGCTGAGCAATTAATCTCTTTACCCAATATTGCTTCCAAACGCTGGATCTATAATCAATACGACAGTATGGTTGGTACGGGAAATACAAATACCAATCAACCTTCAGATGCTGCAGTTATTCTTGTAAGAGAAACCCCGCATTTGGCGGGACAGGCAGGAAAAGGGTTGGCTATAACAACTGATTGTAACAGCCGCTATGTATTTGCTGATCCTTACATTGGCTGTATGATCGCAGTAAGCGAAGCCGCAAGAAATATTGTATGCAGTGGAGGAAAACCATTGGGGGTAACCAATTGCCTCAACTTTGGAAATCCTTATGACCCTGAAGTATACTATCAATTTGTGTATGCTATCAAAGGGATGAGTGAAGCCTGTAAAAAATTTGATACACCTGTTACCGGCGGCAACGTTAGTTTTTATAATCAATCTCCATCAGGCCCCGTTTATCCAACCCCGACAATTGGAATGGTTGGTGTGTTGGATAATATGGATGATAAAATGACACTGGATTTTAAAACTTCCGGCGATGTAATTTATTTGCTGGGAGAAAGTAAGAACGATATTAATTCATCAGAATATTTACATAAAATTTGCGGTGTTGAATTTTCTCCAGCACCATATTTTAATTTAGAAGAAGAGTTTCTTGTACAGCAAACGGTAACTAATCTTATAAAAAATAAACTTATTCAGTCGGCGCATGATATTAGCGAAGGCGGATTATTTGTAACCCTTGCTGAAAGCGCCTTTCATAGAAATTTAGGATTTGATGTTACAGCACCCCTCTCCATAAATGGAGAGGGGCAGGGGGTGAGGGCTGATGCTTACTGGTTTGGAGAAGCGCAGGGCAGAGTAGTCGTAACTGTAAAAGAAAATGAAGTAATTGAATTTAAAAAATATTTAAAAGATATTTCTTTTGAAAAGCTTGGTATAGTAATTAATGATAAAATAATAATTGACAAAGAAGATTGGGGTAATATTTTTTATTGGAAAGAAAAATATGATACAGCAATTGAAAAGTATTTTAAAAATTATCTACCTGAATAAATGATAAATAAAAAATCGACAATAGTAGTTACAGGTGCAGCAGGCTTTATAGGAAGCTGTATGGCAGGCTATTTAAATGAACAGGGATTTGAGAATTTAATTCTGGTAGATGAATTTGATGAAGATGAAAAAGAACTGAATCTGCATGAAAAAAAATATGCTGTAAGGATAGAGAGAGAAAATTTTTTTGATTGGCTTGATATTGAAAAGCCGGATATAAAATTCGTTTTTCACTTAGGCGCCAGGACTGATACTACTGAATTTGATTATGCTATTCATCAGCATTTAAATGTTGACTATTCACAAAAAATATGGAACTATTGCACTAAACATAACATTCCCCTAGTGTATGCATCCTCGGCTGCAACCTATGGCAGTGGCGAATTGGGTTACGCAGATGATCATGAAATAATTGAAAGATTACAGCCACTAAATCCTTATGGTATTTCAAAAAATGAATTTGATAAATGGGCCCTTCAGCAAGAGAGTAAGCCTCCTTTTTGGGCAGGCCTTAAATTTTTTAATGTATATGGACCCAATGAATATCATAAAGCAAGAATGGCAAGCATGATATTTCATGGCTATCATCAAATAAAGAAGGACGGGTTTGTAAAACTTTTTAAATCTCATAGAAAAGATTTTAATGACGGAGAACAACTGCGGGATTTTATTTATGTAAAAGATGTAATAAAGGTGTGTTATTGGTTTATGGAAATCGGACAACAGACAACAGACAACAGACAACAGATAGTTCCAAATGGTATTTATAATGTTGGAACAGGAAAGGCACGCTCATTTAAAGACCTTGTAAAAGCAACTTTTGATGCATTAGAAATAAATCCTGAAATAAAATATATTGATATGCCCGAAGACATCAGGGATAAATATCAATATTTTACTGAAGCTAAAATGGAAAAAATAAAACTCGCAGGGTATACTTCACCGCTTTATACCTTGGAAGAAGGCATTAGCGATTATGTAAGAAATTATCTTGCAAATAACAGGTATTATTAATTCTCTTCTATTTTTTTCCACAAAATCCTTTCTTCATTTTTTGCTGCAAAATATTAGCTGTAAGTTTGCATGACCTCACGGATTTTATTCCCAGTTTTTTAAGGTCAACATTCTAATTATAAAGTAAAATTTATGGCTAAGTATATTTTTGTTACAGGTGGTGTAACATCCTCATTGGGCAAAGGTATTATTGCTGCTTCTCTTGCAAAACTATTGCAGGCACGTGGCTTAAAAACAACTATCCAAAAGTTTGACCCTTACATTAATGTTGACCCGGGAACTATGAACCCTTATGAACATGGCGAGTGTTACGTAACTGAAGATGGCGCCGAAACAGATCTTGACCTTGGACATTATGAAAGATTTTTAAATATTCATACTTCACAGGCAAATAATGTTACTACAGGTTCTATTTATCAAACTGTAATTAACAGGGAAAGAGC